>Ga0224508_10000089_pt1 | contig 105191 bp, 107 predicted proteins | sample SF_Jan12_sed_USG_4_FD_170157 | JGI IMG/M metagenome (GOLD analysis project Ga0224508, IMG submission 170157) | Sediment microbial communities from San Francisco Bay, California, United States - SF_Jan12_sed_USGS_21 | ecosystem: Environmental > Aquatic > Marine > Sediment | place: USA... | reverse complement strand
CGGGCGCCGGCGGTACACAACGGCTCACGCGATTGGTGGGCAAATCCAAGTCCATGGAAATGTGTCTGACCGGCCGCATGATGGATGCGCAGGAGGCGGAGCGTGCGGGATTGGTGAGCCGTGTAGTACCGACGTCAGATTTAGTCGAAGACGCGGTCAAAACGGCGACAAAGATTGCCGAATTTTCGCGCCCAATTACTATGATGATCAAAGAGGCGGTAAACTGCGCCTATGAGACAACGCTGACCGAGGGCGTGCACTTTGAGCGCCGCTTATTTCACGCCACGTTTGCCATCGAGGACCAGAAAGAGGGCATGGCCGCCTTTGTGGAGAAGCGAAAACCGAACTTCAAAAACAGGTAAAAGAAGAATAGGGTTACCGCTCACAGCGGGCCCTTCACCAATCGGATATCGTCGATCCACGCCGTCCCCTTGCCGTCGATGACAAGGTTTAGTCTCACATTGTCGGGGTTCTCGCCTTGTTTGAGCAAAAACGGTGTCTCCTGCGTCGACCAGTCGACACTCCCGGATAACGGCGCCTGTAGGGCGCGTGAGAAAAACTCGCCCTTGCCGGGGAAGTGACACCACATTTCCAGGTAGACTTTTCCTTCGACGCCCTCGGTACGCAGCTTCGCTTGGTACAGCAACCGCGCATTTTCGATATCGAGATCGCCTGTCTCGTAGAGCTGCACGGTGATGGGCCGACCGGTGCTGATGCGCAGTGAACCGCCGCCATCGGTCGTGACCCGCTTATCGATGTCAATCCCCGATCCGGCAATCACACCGTCTAGGCTGTCGAGCGCATAACGTCTTAGCTCTGACACTTCAGCCGACGGTTTTGAGCAGCTAGCGGAAAAAGAAATCGCTATCGCTATTAGACAGGTTAGATAAAATCGTCGGTTGATCATGGGTCCCTCCTTCAAACAAAAAGAAATTTGGAAAACGCAAGCCACTTATTGGTCGTCTTCGTCACACGATCGCATGGTGCGCCGGCCACTAAACGCCGCCAAAAGACCGGCCCCAGCGGCGGCGCCAAGGGCAGTGCCACATGCGGCGCCGAGCGCGATGGGTCCCAGTGCCACGCCGACGTTAGCCCCCAACGCGGCACCGATCCCGGCCCCAAGCGCGAGACCGATGGCGACAGAATGGTAGAAGTCTCGGTGGACGTTACTTTTGGACTGATTGCCGCCATTGCTCTCGACGCGGTTATTTAGGGGTTAGGCGATGTCGGTTTTCGAACCACCCGATCTCGCTGTCGTTCTAAATTCGGCGCCCGTTCGAGCAGTTCGTTGAGAAACCGTGCCTTGTTCTCCAGTGAGATCAGCGCCATCCGGGTTCTGTCGTTTTTCCGATAGTCTATCCGCAGTCGATCGAGCGACCAGGCAGGGGCACTCAACGGGTTTCGCGTGGGCCGTACCATCTCTATGGTTGATAATGGGATCTGAAACTTCAGCCAGCCGCCTCGGATCAATAGATCAGACGCAGTGATCTCGTAATAGACGGGGTATGCGAGGGTCCAGATGATGGCGCCATACAAGGCGGCCATTCCCATGCTAAGCCATGTGATATGATTTTCGGGCCCGAGGACAAATAGGTGGTAGACGGCAATGCCGGCGAGGGCGACGCCCGGCGCCACGATGACGAATACAATCCACGAATCCTTTTTCGACGGGTAGCGCATTGGTAGTAAGTTTAGACCCAGACAGCGACAATGCCTTTTGCCGCACCTTTAATCTGATCACGAAAGAAGGAATTGACCTGTGAACAGCACCTTGTTTTCACCGATAACGTTGCGAGATATAACCTTAGACAACCGCATCATGGTGTCGCCCATGTGCCAATATTCTGCTGACAATGGTTGCGCCTCCGATTGGCACCTGATGCACCTCGGTCAGTTTGCGGTCTCGGGCGCCGGCTTGGTGATGGTAGAAATGACCAATGTCGAGCCCCGGGGGCGTATTAGTCCCTACTGCATGGGTCTGTATTCCGACGAGAACGAGCGCGCACTTAGTCGCGTCGTGCAGTTCTGTCGACGATACGGGAACAGTAAGTTGGGTGTGCAAATCGCCCATGCCGGTCGCAAAGGGTCTACGTTGCCGCCGTGGCAAGATCGTAAGCCATTGGCGCTCGGCGAGGGCGGTTGGCAGACGGTGGCACCCTCGGCGATCGCGACGAGCGAACATGCGCCAGTGCCGAACGCGCTTGCACCGACAGAACTCCCGGCGATGAAAGATGCATTTGTCAGTTCGGTCGAGCGGGCCGCCCGCATTGGCTTCGATGCTATCGAGTTACACGCGGCCCACGGTTACCTGCTGCATCAATTCTTATCACCGTTGAGCAATCAGCGCGAAGACGATTACGGTGGTAGCCTCGAAAATCGCATGCGTTTTCCACTCGAGGTCGTTAGTGCCATGCGTGACGCCTGGCCGAAGGAAAAACCTTTGGGGGTGCGGGTGTCGGCTACCGACTGGGCGGAAGGGGGATGGACGCTAGAAGACACGGTATGTTTCGCCAAGGAGTTAAAGATACGTGGGTGCGATTGGATCGATGTATCGAGTGGGGGCATGGTGAACAGTGAGACAATTCCGGTTGGGCCAAGCTATCAAGTACCGTTTGCCGAACAGGTAAGGACGCAAACGGGCATGACCACAATTGCAATCGGTATGATCACTGAGGCGCAACAGGCGGAAGAAATTATTGCAACCGGTAAAGCAGACATGGTGGCGCTGGCTCGGGGAATGCTCTACGATCCTCGCTGGGCGTGGCACGCAGCGGAAGAATTAGGTGGGCAGGTCAGTTATCCTAAACAGTATCTTCGTTGTCGGCCGTGGGTACGCAATGATATCTTTGCCGAACGAGAGGCGAGTCACTGATTACATATTCGGATAGTTGGGTCCACCTCCCCCTTCGGGCACCACCCAGTTGATGTTTTGAGTTGGATCTTTGATGTCGCAGGTCTTACAGTGCACGCAATTCTGCGCATTAATCTGCAGGCGTGGGTCCGATCCATCATCATTACACACAATTTCGTAGACACCAGCTGGGCAGAAACGCTGTTCCGGCGCATCATAGTGCTTAAGGTTGATCTCTATGGGTACCGACGTATCTTTCAGTATTAGGTGCGCCGGTTGATTCTCTTCGTGATTGGTGCCGGAAAGATAGACCGACGACAACTTGTCGAAGGTAATCTTGCCATCGGGTTTAGGATAGTCGATCTTGGGGCATTCATCCGCCTTCTTGAGGGACTGGTGGTCGTTATGGTGATGTAGTGTCCACGGCGCACGACCGCGAAGCAGGTAGGCGTCGAGGCCGGCGTAGAGAAAGCCGCCCCAAAGACCCCAACGAAACGACGGCCGAATATTGCGCACGCGATATAACTCGCTCCACAACCAGGTTTGCTTGAGGCGCTCGGAGTAATCGGTGAGTTCCCCGTCTTTACCAGAGCGCAATGCGTCAAACGCAGCCTCGGCCGCGGTCATGCCGGATTTCATGGCGGTATGTGAACCCTTAATCTTGGGCACGTTCAAGAACCCAGCGCAGTCACCAATAAGACTGCCACCCGGAAACGTAAGCTTGGGGATTGACTGATAACCGCCCTCGTTCAGTGCGCGCGCGCCATAGGCAACGCGTCTGCCACCTTCGAAAGTGGGACGAATAGCTGGGTGCGTTTTGAAACGTTGGAATTCGTCGTACGGGCTCAAATGCGGGTTGCGATAATCTAGGCCGACAACAAAACCGACAACGACCTGATTGTCTTCTAGGTGGTATAGGAACGAACCACCGTAGGTCCTCGAGTCCAGTGGCCAACCTACCGTGTGGACCACCAATCCTTGTTTATGGTTGGCGGGTTCCACTTCCCACAATTCTTTGATGCCGATGCCAAAGGTCTGGGGATCGACGCCGTCACGCAGCCCAAAGCGCTCAAATAGCGTCTTCGTCAATGAACCCCGGCATCCCTCGGCAAATAGGGTATGTTTGGCAAGCAGTTCGACGCCAGGTTGATAGTTGTCGGTCGGTTGTCCGTCCTTACCGATACCCATGTCGCCGGTGGCGACGCCGCCAACGGCGCCGTCGTCGCGATAAAGCACTTCGGCCGCGGCGAAGCCCGGGTAGATCTCAACCCCCAAGCCTTCAGCCTGTTGGCCCAGCCAACGACACAGGTTCCCCAAGCTAATGATGTAGTTGCCGTGGTTATTCATTTGTGGGGGCGTGGGCAATCGCACCTTACCGGTTTTGGTTAGATAAAACAGGCGGTCGCCAGTGACTAGCGTCTTTAGTGGCGCCCCTTTCTGTTTCCAATCCGGGATCAGTTCAGTCAGCGATAGTGGCTCTAAGACTGCGCCGGACAGGATGTGGGCGCCCACCTCTGAGCCTTTTTCGACGATACAGACACTGATGTCATGGTCATGTTCAGCTGCTAGTTGTTTAAGCCGAATCGCGGCGGCCAGCCCCGAAGGTCCACCGCCGACGATGACAACATCGTACTCCATTGATTCGCGTTCCAAGGTCGTGCTCCGTTTTTCGTGACCAATGGATTATATCGAATAGGTCGCGGGTAGGAGATAGGTTTCCCCAGAAACCAACCTCGGACAATTGCATCTCGCCACGAAAGCCGCTAGCTTATGCCGGCGTCACGGGATGGGGCTGAGCAGAGCGATTCTTGACACTGACGATTGAAGAAGCAAACCGGCGTCTTAAAGACACGCTCCCGGGTACACTGGGCATTGAATTTGCGGAGCTGGAGCGCGGACATGCCGCTAATTTGTTGGCAATTCGACCGCAACACTTGGCGCCCAACGGCTATTTACATGCGGCTACGGTGGTAGCCCTGGCCGATACCTGTTGTGGTATTGGGGCGCTGGCAAGTTTGCCTGATGGCGCTAGCAGTTTTACCACGATTGAGCTCAAGGCAAATTTCATAGGCACGGCGGTAGAAGGCGTGATTCGCTGCGTAGCCGAACTGGCACACAGCGGTCGCACGACGCAGTTATGGGACGCCAAAGTGACCGATGAAGCACAGCAACGTACGTTGGCATTGTTTCGCTGTACGCAGTTGATTCTTTACCCACGCCAGAATGGGTAGGGCGACCATTCACTAGACACAGATATTGGGAGGAGTTTATGAACGTTAAAGGCTATGCTGCGATTGTAACCGGGGGTGGTTCCGGTATGGGGGCCGAGACGGCGCGGTTTCTTGCAAACGCCGGCGCTAAAGTGGCATTGCTAGACGTCAATGTTGCCGGCGCCCAATCAGTCGCGAAAGAGATTGGCGGTGTGGCGATCGAGTGTGATGTTTCGGATGCCGGCAGCGGCGAAGCGGCGGTCGCCAAGGCTAGAGACGCCCACGGGCCGGCGCGGATATGTATCAATTGCGCCGGTATCGCCACTGCCAAACGCATCGTCGGGCGCGATGGCCCGATGGCGCTGGCGGACTTTACCAAAGTCATAGACGTCAATCTGGTGGGCACGTTCAATATCATGCGACTGGCGGCGGCAGATATGCGCGCACTCGATCCAGTCAGCGAGACAGACGAGCGTGGTGTGATCATTTGTACCGCATCGATCGCCGCCTATGAGGGCCAGATCGGTCAGGCGGCCTATAGCGCATCTAAGGGTGGGGTGGTGTCGCTTACCCTGACGGCGGCACGCGAATTTTCCAGCGGCGGTATCCGCGTTGTTACCATCATACCCGGTCTTATCGGAACGCCGATGCTCAGCGGTATGCCGCAGGAAGTGCAGGATAGTCTTGCGCAGCAAGTGCCGTTCCCCAAACGCCTTGGTAGGCCAAACGAGTATGCAAAGCTGGTACTACATATCATCGACAATGAGATGATAAACGGAGAATGCATTCGGCTTGACGGCGCAATTCGTATGCAGCCGAAATAGATTACTAGTGGAACTTAAACTTACCGTCGGCGTTCGCGCCCGATAGGTAGGTCGCTAATACGGCGCATTTCATCGTTGTCAAGCACGCTGGGATCGTTCAAATAATCGACAAGAAAGTCTAAGGCGTCGATTCCCCAGAAAAGCTCATCGTCGGCGATAAAACTGGGCACACCAAAGACGCCGCGCGCTAGCGCTTTATCTCCATTGCGACGCAGTTCTTGCTTGACCCTTAGCGTGCTTACGCGCGCGTCGGCGTCACTGAGCCCTAAGGTTCGAGTCAGGTCGTGCCAGCCCTGTGCGTCATCCACACGGCGGCCATCACGCCAGATAAACCGAAAGATTTTTTCGATGGCATCGGCGTCGTTGTCCAGAGCGATACTCAATCGTAGTACAGCGATGGGGTTGAAGGGGTGTGCGGGTGGTATCTTTAGAGGAATACCCTGCTTATTCGCGAGCCAATGTGCATGGCGATACGTGAATCGACGCTTTGCGGGGATTTCCGCCGGCCCTTTGTGTTCCCAGTGATTAAGCAGTCCGGCGAATAGCACCGGGATGAATTTTGTTTTCGTATCTTGTGGTAACCGGTGGCGTTGCTCCATCGCCATATAGGCGAACGGAGAGATAAAATCGAAGTACCACGCAACTTCTTTCATGACCCTCTCCCTGATCCTGTTTAAGGCAGCCGCGAGCGTTCTATGGTTGTGGGCGAGGTGCTTTATAAAACTTGGGCCAATGAGTTTTTACCACTTCGCTGTTACTCGCTAGCGCATGACAACTATCGATGAAAATCGGTTTCTTGTTGTTATAATTATTATCGTCGCGCCGTGCTCTTATTGGATAGATTGTCTGGAATGCGGTGGTGGCAACCGGACCGATAAGCTCAGCCAGATGGGTACAGCCGTTCACGCCGCCGACCAGTTCCTTCACTTGGCGCCGCCAACCGGGGCCGATTCGAAGCCCTTCAAGTGCCTTGAACTGCTCGGTTATCGCCGGGCAAATGGTAAAAGGTCCCCAGTCCGTTACTGCCTCCACCTCATGGATTAGCAGCTCACCATCGACGGTGAGACGCAGCCACATTTCATGAACCGGTTCACCTGCGGGTATATCGCCACGATCCCGGTTCTTGAAGGTATAGGTTTTGGTGTCGGTAAGGTGGCCTTCGATATCCCATAGTCCATCGTCACGTTGGTAGCCGTGACACTCTATCGATCGCCGATGGATCTTCTTGCGGCCGGTTCGTGTTGATAATGGCATGCGTCAGTACTCCCTTGGTTAAGGTTTACTCAAGGAAACGTGAATCACTAGTCCGACAAGCTTCCTAACTTTTCGGCCTGTTTGCGTAGTTTGAACTTCTGAATTTTGCCGGTCGATGTTTTCGGCAATGGGCCAAACACCACCGTCTTGGGCGCTTTATAGTGCGCGAGATTGTCGCGGCAGAAGGCGATGATCGCCTCGGCCGTGACCTTGTCGGTTGCTTCCTTAAGGGTGACAAAGGCGCACGGGGTCTCGCCCCACTTATTGTCTGGACGTGCAACCACCGCGGCTTCGAGCACGGCGGGGTGACGATAAAGCATATCTTCAACTTCAATGGAGGAGATATTTTCGCCGCCGGAGATGATGATGTCTTTAGAGCGATCCTTGAGCTTAATGTACCCATCCGGTTCCATAACACCGAGATCGCCCGAATGAAACCAACCGCCCTTCAGGGCGTCTTCGGTTGCTTTTTCGTTCTTAAGGTAGCCTTTCATGACTATGTTTCCGCGAAACATGACTTCACCGATTGTTTCGCCATCAGCCGGGACCGGTGTCATGGTTGCGGGGTCGATGACCTGCAAACCCTGCAGGGCATGATAGGTGACTCCCTGGCGGGATTTTAGCTTTGCCTGCTCTTCTGCCGGTCGTTGATTCCATGCATCCTTCCAGGCGCATACGACGGCAGGGCCATAGGTTTCCGTAAGACCGTACACGTGCGTCATATGAAAGCCGGCTTGTTCCATGGCCGCGAGTACCGATGCCGGCGGCGGGGCCGCCGCCGTCATCACCTTCACCGCGTGATCGAAGTCAAGTCGTTCTTCTGGCTTCGCGTTGATGACGATACTTAGGACGATGGGTGCGCCGCAAAAGTGGGTGACGCCATGGTCGGCGATGGCCGCGAAAATGGTTTGTGCCTCGACTTTGCGCAGACATACGCTGGTGCCGGCCAGTGCCGCTAGCGTCCACGGAAAACACCAGCCATTACAATGAAACATGGGCAAGGTCCACAGATAGATAGGATGATGGCCCATATCCCAGGCAAGTATGTTGCTGAGCGCATTGAGGTAAGCACCGCGATGATGATAGACGACGCCCTTGGGGTTACCGGTTGTACCGGAGGTGTAGTTTAGCGAAATGGCTCGCCACTCATCGTCCGGTAGGCGGGGAGCGAAATCCGCTGTGCCTTGCTCGAGCAACGTATCGTAGGTCATGTCGCCGATTAGTTGTCCTGACGTGGCCAACGCATCATCGATGTCAATCACCCGCGGTTTTTTCTTGACGTGCTTCAAGGCCTCTTCGGTCGTCTCCGAGAATTCCTTGTCGGTAATCAATACCTTAGCGTCACCATGATCCAGAATAAACGCGATAGTGTTGGCGTCTAGGCGAACATTGAGGGTGTTTAATACAGCGCCACACATGGGCACACCGAAATGGCTTTCATAGATCGCGGGCGTATTGGGGGCCATGACGGCAACGGTATCGCCGACGCCGATGTTCATCTTCGTTAGCGCCGAGGCCAGTCGCCGGCAACGGCTGTATGTCTCTCGCCAGGTATAACGTTGATCACCGTGAATGATAGAGATGTGGTCTGGATATACGGTGGCCGTACGCTCGATGAAGCTCAGCGGTGACAGCGGCGTGTAATTGGCCTCAGTACGGTCGAGACTGGTTTCGTATGGATTAGTGCTTGCGTCGGGCTCACCCACAATGAATCTCCAACTTGCTTAGTGGCCGCGCCAGTTGGGTTTGCGTTTTTCGATAAAGGCGTCAATGCCTTCCGCCGCATCATCGGTGGTCATATTGCAGGCCATCACTTCACTGGCGTCGGTGTAAGCACCTTCTAGTCCTTGTTCCATTTGACGGTAGAATGCCTGCTTGCCGAGGCGAAGCGCGACCGGAGATTTTCCGACCAGGTTGCGGCTAAGCTCGCCAACGCACGCATCAAGTTGGTCGGCGGGCACGGCTCGATTGATTAGTCCAAGTTCCGCCGCCCGTTCGGCGCTGACAAACTCACCCGTCAGCAGCATCTCCATGGCTGCTTTGCGTGAAACATTACGACCCAAGGCCACGCCCGGCGTGGTACAGAACAAGCCAAGATTTACGCCCGAGGTGGCGAAGCGGGCCTCGTTGGCGGCGACGGCCAGATCGCAGGTGGCGACGAGCTGGCACCCGGCGGCGGTGGCGATACCGTGGACCTTGGCAATCACGGGTTGTGGTAACTGGGTAACGCTGAGCATCATGCGACTGCATCGCTGGAACAAAGCCTGCTGGTATTGCTTGTCCGGGTGCGCGCGCATCTCCTTCAAATCGTGACCGGCGCAAAAGGCCTTACCGGCCCCGGCCATAACGACTACCCGTACTTTATCGTCAGCTTTGATCGCGTCCAGGGCCTGTTGTAATGCCGTTAACATCGCCTCCGACAGCGCGTTATACTGCTTAGGCCGGTTGAGGGTTAATGTGGTGACGCCGTCGACGTCATCGCGTAACAGCAGCGGCGCATCGGAAACAACCTGGCTTACTGGACGACTCATTGGGGTTCTCCTTGGCCTTATCTGGCGATAGCTTCCGATTCTGCGACTAGAAGCCCGGAGACATCAAGCCGCAGATGACGGATCGTGGTTGAGAGCGCGACATGTCACGTATTTCCATTGCTGAATTCGAAGAGATCGCCCGCGAGCGTGTGCAATTTGCGGTGCAGTTGGGGATAAAGGTAGAAAGCCTCGGGGAAGGTGAGGCAAGGGCTCGCGTACCGTATCGCGATGACCTCCTGCGCCCCGGCGGCACCATTGCTGGCCCCGTTCTCATGAGTCTGGCTGACTTTGCCATGTACGGAGCGGTATTGAGCATGATCGGTCCGGTGGAGCTTGCGGTTACCACAAATCTAAACATCAACTTTTTACGACGTCCGCTACCCGGCGATGTTATTGCCGAAGCCCGTATTCTGAAGCTCGGTAAGCGGCTAGCAGTGGGGGAGGTCAGTCTATTTCGTGACGGTGAGGACGAGCTCGTGGCCCATGTCACTGCCACTTATTCGATTCCACCCCATCGCGAATAGTCACACCTCACCAACCGCCGGTTTCAAGCCAGCGATCCACCTGCTCTAGCCGATCGTTGCCCCAGAAGGGTTCATCGTCAACGACAACGTAAGGTGAGCCGAATACCCCGCGCGCGATAGCGGCATCGGTCTCTTGCCGAAGTCGATTCTTGACGTCGGCGTCCTGTAATGCCGCGGTTACCGCCCCACTAGCGACGCCTACGGATTCGGTGATAGAAGCCACCACATCAGGCTCGGCAATGTTTTGGTCATCGACAAAAAAGGCGCCATAAAGTGCTTGCGCCAATACCTTCGCCTTTTGCGCATCCTGGTCGTAGAGCCAATAATACGCGCGACTGGCGGCCACGCCCGAGATCGGCAGGCGCGACGGCGCATTAAACGGCACCCCATGAAGTCGTGCGCATCGCGCAAAGTCTCGGCGTGCATAATCGCCGACTAGCGGTAATTCCGGTAAAGGGGTGCGGCCGCTGATTTTAAAGACGACCCCCATCAAATACGGGCGCCATGTGACCGCGCGACCGTGGCGTTCGGCTATCTTGTCGATACGATGACTGGCAAGATAGCCGTAGGGCGACGAAAAGTCGAAATAGAAATCGATGGGGTTCGTCATTTAGGCTCAGAGTCGTTCGACCGCCATCGCGGTGGCTTCGCCACCACCGATGCACAGCGCCGCGACACCGCGTCTAAGGTCGTACTTTTCTAACGCCGCCAGTAACGTTACCACGATTCGAGCACCGGACGCGCCAACGGGATGACCGAGGGCACAGGCACCGCCATGTACATTGACGTTTTCATGCGAAAGCTCGAGGTCGTGAATGGCGGCCAGCGTCACGATGGCAAAGGCCTCGTTGATCTCAAAGAGATTCACGTCTGATGTCGACCAAGAAACCTTTTCCAATAGCTTCTTGATGGCACCCACTGGCGCCGTCGTAAACCACGCCGGTTCTTGCGAATGCGTGGTGTGGCCTAGGATCTTGGCCAATGGCTTGAGGCCGCGGCGTTCGGCTTCTGACAGTTGCATCAGTACAAGCGCCGCCCCGCCATCAGAAATGGAGCTGGAATTGGCAGCGGTAACGGTGCCGTCTTTGCGAAACGCGGGCCTTAGTTTGGGTATCTTTTCGGTATTCGCCTTATGGGGTTGTTCATCGCGACTGACTGTTTTCTCGCCGCCGCGGGTTTCGAACGTAACGCCGGCCACTTCATTGTCGAAACTACCGTTATCGATGGCCTTCTTTGCTCGTGTCAGGGACTCGATGGCAAAGGCGTCCTGGGTGTCACGCGAGAAGTTGTAGCGATCAGCCGTATCCTCGGCAAACGAGCCCATCAACCGCCCTTTGTCATAGGCATCCTCGAGACCGTCGGTAAACATATGATCCAGGAGTTGCGCATGGCCCATACGTAAACCGCCGCGTACCTTGGGCATGATATAGGGTGCGTTGCTCATACTCTCCATGCCGCCAGCCACCATCACATCGTTGGTGCCGGCGACGATGAGGTCGTGCGCCAACATCGCTGCCTTCATGCCAGACCCACACATCTTGTTAATAGTCGTGCAACCGGCACTTAGTGGGATGCCGGCGCCCAGCGAGGACTGGCGCGCCGGCGCTTGGCGCTGTCCGGCTGGCAACACACAACCCATGATTACTTCTTGGATGTCTTCGGCGGGGACATTGGCCTTTTCTAGCGCCGATCTGATGGCGGTGGCGCCGAGGTCTGGCGCTGGTACGTCTTTGAGGTCGCCTTGGAATCCACCCATGGGGGTGCGGGCGGCGCCTACAATAACAACAGGATCATTAGGGTTCATTTTTTTCACCATAATTTAAAGTATCGATTCAAACATTTCCGGAGTGGCCATTCTGCATAACTTGAGTCCCCTGGTATGGCCAGTTCCAGGGCTTTACCCTTAAGCTATGCGCCGAGGTCTTTGTTGCAACTCACCTCCACAGTTGGGACAAACATGTTTCATGTTGGTCGCACAGTTCGCACAGAACGTACATTCGTAGGAACAGATATACGCCTCGCCATCGGCGGCGATAGTCGCATCACAGTTCTCGCAGCGCTTGCGCATTTCGAGTGCCACTAAGCCGTTTCGTCAAATAACTCGCGACCGATTAGCATGCGACGAATCTCGGAGGTACCGGCGCCAATCTCATAGAGTTTTGCGTCCCGCAAGAGCCGTCCCGTGGGGTAGTCGTTGATATATCCGTTGCCCCCCAGCGCTTGGATTGCTTGCAGTGCCATCCACGTCGCCTTTTCGCCTGCATAGAGAATTACTCCGGCCGCATCTTTGCGACTGGTTTCGCCGCGATCATAGGCCTTGGCCACTGTGTAGACGTAGGCCTTGCAGGCATTCATGGTACTATACATGTCAGCGAGCTTGCCTTGCATGAGCTCGAATTCGCCGATCGGTCTGCCGAACTGAGAGCGCTCGTGCACGTAGGGCACAACGATGTCCATGCACGCTTGCATAATTCCGAGCGGACCGCCCGACAATACCAAGCGCTCATAGTCGAGCCCGCTCATTAGGACCTTTACACCGTGGTTAACGTCGCCTAACAGGTTCTCTGCCGGAACCTCACAATCCTTGAATATAAGCTCGCAAGTATTCGATCCGCGCATACCCAGCTTGTCCAGTTTCGGGGCAGTGGAGAACCCGGCGAATGCCTTGTCGATGATGAAGGCAGTAATACCCTTTGGTCCGGCCTTGGCAGCGGTTTTTGCGTAGACGATTAAGGTGTCAGCGTCGGGACCGTTGGTGATCCACATCTTACTACCGTTAAGAACGTATAGGTCACCCTTGCGTTCGGCCCGTAAGCGCATACTTATCACGTCCGAGCCTGACCCTGCCTCGCTCATGGCCAGTGCGCCGACATGTTCACCGCTGATTAACTTAGGCAAATACTTTTGTTTTTGTGCCTCGTTGCCGTTACGTCGTATCTGGTTTACACACAGGTTGGAGTGGCTGCCGTAGGAGAGCCCGACCGACGCCGATGCACGGCTGATTTCTTCCATCGCAACTGTGTGTTCCAGGTAGCCCATGGCGGCGCCGCCGTATTGCTCTTCGACGGTGATCCCTAGTAACCCAAGATCTCCCATCTTGCGCCATAGGTCGCTTGGGAATTCGTTATCGCGGTCAATATTAGCCGCCCGCGGTGCTATCTCGGCGCTGGCAAAACTCTGCACGGACTCGCGCAACATGTCGGCGGTTTCGCCTAAACCGAAATTCAGTGTCGGAAACGATGCCAACGGCATTGCCTGCGTTTCTGATTTGTGTTTGGGAGTTGCCATCTTAGGAGGCCCTCTTTTTTAACAGCAACGCCTTGCACTGGGTCTCGATATCGTCCAGTTCCTTTAACGTGACCTGGATATCTTGTTGCTGTTGGTGCAGTTGCGCGCGGCGCTCATCGAGTTTGCTAACGAAATACTGCAGTTGCCCAACTTCGCTGGGGTCGGCATCGTATAGATCTAACATCTCGCGGATCTCGCCGAGCGAGAACCCAAGTCGTTTACCACGCAACACCAGCTTTAACCGCACCCGGTCACGGGCCGAATAGACACGCGCTTGGCCATTTCGGGTAGGGCTAAGTAGACCCTGGTCTTCGTAGAAGCGAATAGCGCGGGTGGTGACATCGAACTCTTGCGCCAACTCGCCAATGGTGTAAGTCATCATGCAGACTCCGGTACTAGTCCAGTTGAGCCAGCTGCGGTCGGGACCCAGGGATACCTATATAATATGAACAGCGGTCAGCCGATCGCGGCGCCATCGGGTTCCCGGGCTCGGAACCGCTCTTAGTGGATATTGTACAGTGTATTGACGTTTACGTAAACGTAAGCAACCATGCTATCATAGAGCCTACGGGGTCGGCCAATGGCGCCCCCTAGGAGCACGCATGTCGCAGGCAGTCGCCGCCAACATCACCCCAATAAATAGGGCCTACAAGCCCAAGCACAAGCTGCGGTTTGTGACCGCCGCTAGCCTATTTGATGGTCACGATGCCGCAATCAATATCATGCGCCGCATCCTGCAGGCGTCGGGCGCCGAGGTCATCCATCTCGGGCATAATCGGTCAGTCAATGAGATCGTGACGGCCGCCATCCAAGAGGATGTGCAGGCTATTGCCGTCAGCTCCTATCAAGGTGGTCACATCGAGTATTTCAAGTACATGGTCGATTCGTTGCGCGAACGCGGCGCTACCGACATAAAGGTATTCGGTGGTGGCGGTGGTGTGATTGTTCCCGATGAGATCCGCGAGCTGCACGACTATGGCGTCGCCCGAATATACGCGCCTGAGGACGGCCAGCAGATGGGGCTACAGGGCATGATCAATGACATGCTCAAGCACAGCGACTTCGACCCCGCCGCTGATATCTCTGATGAGTTAAATGCTATCAGGGCAGGTGACTGGCGCACGCTCGCGCGCGTGATCACGGCGCTCGAAAACGACACCTTGGATGCCAACCAACGCCGCAAACTGGTCGACACCTCACAATCACTTAAGAAGACCATTCCAGTTGTCGGTGTAACGGGTACCGGTGGGTCCGGCAAATCGTCGCTCACCGATGAGCTGGTGCTTCGCTTCCGGCTCGACTACGACGATGGCCTAAAGATTGGCATCATCGCCATAGACCCCTCGCGCCGCAAAACTGGTGGCGCGTTGCTCGGCGACCGCATTCGAATGAATGCCATCGATACGCCCAATGTCTACATGCGTTCGTTGGCCACACGCAGCGCTGGCAATGAGGTGCCAGCTCGTCTCACGGACATCCTTGCGATTATGAAAGGCGCTGACTTCGATCTACTGATCGTTGAGACACCGGGCATCGGCCAGGGCGACGCTGGCATCGTGCCTCATGTCGATGTGTCGCTGTATGTTATGACGCCGGAGTTCGGTGCCGCCAGTCAATTGGAAAAGATCGATATGTTGGACTTCTCCGATTTGGTGGCGATAAACAAGTTTGACCGTAAGGGCGCTGAAGATGCATTACGCGATGTGCGCAAACAAGTGCAACGGAATCATGCCGCCTTTAGCACACCCATGGATGAAATGCCGGTCTTTGGCACAATCGCTGCGCGCTTCAATGACGACGGTGTCACCGCGCTCTACCAAAACCTCGTTGACACCTTAACTCAAAAGGGACTGCCTAAGAGCGAAGGGCATTTACCCAGGGTCAGCGTTGGCGCCTCTTCGAGACAAACGGCCATCGTTCCGCCGAAACGACAACGCTATCTGGCAGAAATCGCCGAAACGATTCGCGATTATCGGCGCACTGCGGTTGAACAGTCGCGGCTGGCGCGGGAATGTCAGCAATTGCGCGAATCCCAGCGCATGCTGATTGAGGCTGGGAAAGATGGCGCTATAGTTGATGAATTGGTGGCCGAACGCGAGAAACAACTAGACGCGCGCACGCGCAAACTGCTCGAGATTTGGCCCAAGGTGCAAGCGAGTTACGCCGGTGACCAATATATCGTCAAGATTCGCGACCAAGAGTTACGTACGCCGCTCACCTATACATCGTTGTCGGGCACCAAAATACCCAAGGTCGTGCTTCCCAAGTACGAGGACCACGGTGAATTGCTAAAGTGGCTGTTGTTGGAAAATCTTCCTGGCACTTTTCCTTATACGGCAGGCGTATTCGCGTTCAAACGCCAGGGTGAGGACCCCACCCGAATGTTTGCAGGAGAGGGCAATGCTCTTCGCACTAACCATCGATTCAAGTACCTCTCGAAACATGCCGGCGCCAAGCGCCTATCTACCGCCTTCGATTCTGTCACGCTTTACGGTTGGGATCCGGACGAACGCCCTGATATTTACGGCAAGGTCGGAAACTCAGGCGTATCGATTGCCACGCTTGAAGATATGAAAGTGCTTTACGATGGATTCAATCTTTGCGATCCGCAAACATCGGTGTCCATGACCATCAATGGCCCGGCACCTACCGTGCTAGCGATGTTTTTGAATACCGCAATAGACCAACAGCTGGATAAGTTCGAGCAGGATAATGGCCGCCTACCCACCGACGAGGAGGTGGCCGAGATCCGGGCGTGGACACTGGAAAACGTTCGCGGCACCGTGCAGGCCGATATCTTAAAAGAGGATCAAGGCCAGAATACTTGTATCTTCTCCACTGAGTTCAGCCTTAACATGATGGGTGATATCCAGGAATACTTCATCCAGCACGATGTGCGTAATTTTTATTCGGTATCGATCTCTGGCTATCACATCGCCGAAGCCGGGGCCAACCCTATCAGCCAACTTGCGTTTACGTTGGCTAATGGGTTTACCTACGTAGAAGCGTATCTCGCGCGCGGCATGAATATCGACGATTTTGCACCTAATCTTTCGTTCTTTTTCTCAAACGGTATGGATCCGGAATATTCGGTCATGGGGCGGGTTGCTCGTCGTATCTGGGCGAGTGCAATGCGGTTTAAGTATGGCGCCAATGAACGCAGCCAAAAACTCAAGTATCACATTCAGACTTCGGGACGCTCACTACATGCCCAGGAAATAGACTTCAATGATATCCGCACGACCTTGCAAGCATTGATCGCGGTCTACGACAACTGTAATAGCTTGCATACCAACGCCCACGATGAGGCCATCACCACACCGACGGAAGACTCGGTGCGTCGAGCGATGGCAATCCAACTCATCATCAACCGAGAATGGGGGCTGGCGAAGAGCGAAAATCCGAACCAGGGATCGTTTATCGTTGAGGAGCTCACCGATCTGGTAGAAGAAACGGTGTTGCAGGAATTCGAACGTATTGCCAAGCGCGGCGGCGTTCTGGGTGCGATGGAAACCGGCTATCAACGCGGCAAGATCCAGGAAGAGTCGTTGTACTACGAGAGCCGCAAGCATGACGGCAGCCTACCTATTATTGGTGTCAATACCTTCCGTAACCCGAATCCGCCCGAGGACGTGACGGTCGAGCTCGCGCGTTCCACCGATGATGAAAAAAATAGCCAAATCAAGCGGTTACGTGAGTTTCAAGAACGTAATGCCAAGCACGCCAAGCCCGCGCTCGCGCGCCTCAAGCAAGCCGTGATCGCAAACGAGAACGTATTCACGGTACTCATGGATGCGGTGCGCTGTTGCTCGTTGGGCCAAATCACCGCGGCCATGTTCGAAGTCGGCGGCAAGTACCGGCGGAATATGTGAGCGGTTATACTTGCCGCACCTTGCTAAAGTCCGCGGCACGCCGATCGGGACGCATATTTGTTGCAACGGCCGCAATGGGCCATCATTGCCGATGGCGACTCCAGGCATGTACCCGCAATGACTGCCTCGACCTGAATGCACTACGTCGGCGAGGCGGTCATTGCCAAGTTCGACGCCGTGCTCAACACCCTCTCCTGCGACCGCCACTTGGCTGCTGACCGTAGAGGCAGTCTCGCATCGGCGCCAATCTCGACGACGTGATCAAGGACCGCGGTGATATCTGTGGCGCTTTCAGTGATCGTTATTAACGACCTTTCTTCTTGTGCTCGTACATGGAATTGTCAGCCCGCGACAGCAATTCATCCAGCGAACTGGGATGTTCAAGATCGTGCAGCGCAAGGCCAATACTAATCGACAACTGGTAGTTACGACTTTTCGACGTATTGAAGGTGTCAAGTTCTTTTTCGATATTTTTCGCCACCATCTGTTTCATACCCATAGTCGTTGACCCTGTCAGAAATACTACAAATTCATCGCCCCCGAAACGAGCAACGGTGTCTGACTCACGCACGGAGTTCTTAAGTATTTGGGCTACATCGATCAAAGCTCGATCACCCTCTGCATGGCCAAATTCGTCGTTTATCGCCTTAAGGTTATCCATGTCAGCGAACAAAAGAGCCACCTGCAGATTGTTGCGAATCGCTATCCGCAGCTGTTGCCCGGCGAAGAGGAAGAACCCCTCACGATCCAGCAACCCGGTGAGCATATCGGTAATTGCGGACTCGTCATGCTTTACGGTGTCGGCGCCTCTGTAGCCGAGCAACTCTCCGTTTTCATCAAGTAATGGTATCCCGCTGGTAGCCAGCCAGACTGATTTGCCGTTCTTATGGACATTACGATTTATAAACGCGCGGAAAGACTCTTTCGAGGCGAAGACCTTGAATGCTTCATCCTTCACGGCATCTCTGTCGTCCGGGTGAAACAGATCATAGAAATGTTTCTCGAGAATCTCATCAGGCGGATACCCCAAGATTTTTTCAACGATGGGGCTCGCGTAGGTATACTTACCTTCAGCATTGACTTCCCAAATCCACTCATTGGCGTTCTCTGCTATATCATGAAATCTCTTATCGCTTTCCATCAGTGACTGAATCGCTCGATCACGTTGTTCGATAGACTGTCTGAGCGGTTTGTATAGGAAAACAAACAGAACAGGCGCCAAGAGTAGCGACAACAGCGTCGCATCTATCAGGGCCTTTACCTGATCTGGTAGGGGGGGCAGTGACGTCAGAAAGAACGTCACTACAGTTTCGGATACAAAGACCGATATAAAGACCGATACAGAGATGATAGCGATAAGACGGAGGGGCTTGTTCAGTGGTCGGGCACGAGATGGTGCAGCTACAACTTCAGACGAAGCGTCATCGCGCTTCGTTGAAGGACTGCGTTTAGGCATGGTCTGCAATCGCTGATTTAGTTCGCATGATACTTAGAGGTGTATTGCTCGTCTTGACCGAGCACCCTGTTGGATCTCCAGAAAAGAGGTCCCATGAGTGTGGGGTGATCAAGGATAGGCAATCCTGTGGTATTTTGCCAGTCGCCGAGCCACGCCCCGGCACTGCAGGCCAATGACCTTTCCTAGGCAACCGTCGTCCCAGCCGGTTCTGCATTACCGTTGTGGGTGCGCGCCGGCTCTCGGCCGATCTCAGGCAGCTGGCTTCTGCGGATGCCTAGCGCCGCTGCGGGCGAAGGTCAGTGCCTTAACGATGGTCCAGGTCTGTCCGCTCGTTCCATGCGAACACCGCCACGGGGAAACCTACAAATAGGGACACCACAGGCACCGAGAAGAAGGCGAGGAAGAAGGTAAGTATCTTCTGAAGACCGCTCCAAGACATGGCATTGGTTAGCCACGTGCCCTCTGCGCCCCAGAACAGGACACGGCACGTCATTCGAGAAAATTCTATTTAAGATATGTCGAAATCGGGGAAGGCTGCGGCTTAGTCGAATCTTTGATTCGAAACTTTGACCGAGGACCAAGACCACGAAAAGCTCTGAAGATAGTCATCGGGGCGATCCGTTCACGCCTGCTTGGTAAATGATCTGAGCTCATCAAATCAGATCCTGGATAAACCGAGTCATAACCTCGTATGTTGCTTCCTGTTGGTCACGGTGCGGCGCGTGCCCACAGTCGGGCAGCATCTGCACTTCCACTGATCCTGATACCTGTGTCCTGATCGCATCTACCTGCTTGATGGTTCCGTATTCGTCGTCTTCGCCCTGGATGATGAGTAACGGGCAGCGGATGGCCGGCAAAGATGCCTCGATATTCCACGAACGGAAATCAGGCCCTAGCCACGTGTTGTACCAGTTTTGAAATACCGCGTCTGCCTGATCGCCATGATAGCGGGCCAATCTCTGCGGGAGCTCCGTGCTTTTGTAGAGTTGTCCGGCGCGTTTGATGCCGGCGAGCGTAATGTCTTCGGCGAAGACATGAGGTGCTTCCAACACCAATCCGCGGACATCGTTACTATTTGCACCCGCATAGATCAGTGCGAGCGAAGCACCATCACTGTGCCCTATCAGAATGGGTTGCCGTATCCGCATTTGACTCAGCACTTCGGGTAATGCCGTCAGTGCTTCGTCGCGTAGGTAATGCTGGTTACAGGGGCCGATGCGCGGATCGGACTTACCATAACCCCAGCGGCTATACAGGAAAGCACCACAACCGGTAGCGGCTGCGACCTCGTTGGGAAAATCCTTCCATGTCGCCAGCGACCCAAGTCCTTCGTGTAAGAACACCAGCGTGGCTGCTTCGTCGGGATCAGGTCCGAACCATGCATACTCTAAACGATGGCCAGCTGCGGTGAGATACGACGTCATGAATACTACAGTCCTAGCGGGTTGGCGTTTAGTAGTCGTTTAGTGCTCGGACGATATCCCGGAGCGCCTCATAGCCTTGCACCAAACGGGGCGATGGCCGGCCGAGATAACTCTCGGGGACACAATAGACACGCCTATTGAGAATCGCTTTCATCGTTGGCCAGCGCTCATTTCGGTATACCACTTCGGGTCGATACTTTTCGGGACGCACGCCACACCATGAAATGACAACCGCATCCGGATCGAGTGCTAGCACCTCTGTGTCTTCAAGCGGTGTACTTTTTACATCACGCTCAGCCAATGGATTAATGGCACCGGCGGCTGCCAAAAGATCATTGACCCAACTATCCTTACCGGGCGCGATTACCGGTTTCGGCCACCACTGCACGAGTATGGTGGGTGCGTGACTAGACTTAGGCGATTCATGCCCTTGGATTCGTTGACGCATATCATCAACGACGGCGTGTCCCTTATGAGAGACGCCGAGTATGCCGGCAATCTCCAACACATCCCGATAGACATCGTCCAACGACACCGGCTCTGGCGCGTGATAATTGAGGCCGGCCGTTTCTAGGGTGGCGACGATGTTCTCGTGCCCCGGCACCGTCAATGACGCAAGTACCAAGTCTGGCCTCAGAGCCGATACCTTGTCGACATCTATCCCTAAGTCGGGTCCAACCCGCGGTAGAGCATTAACCACATCTGCTGGAAAGTCGGAGTGGTCGTCGACACCCACCAACATGTCTGCACAGCCGAGGGCGCAGACGATTTCGGTATTGGAGCAGTTAAGCGAGACAACTCGCATTATTTCAAAGCCGTGCGCAATGCTTTACGTTAATGCCCGTTGCTGGCCCTTGCAATGGCGGCCGAAAGCATTTATTTAAGTCCCGTCAATAGGGTATCACGGTAAGAATGCCGATGATGGTTAAGGCGTGGCTATTCTGGAGCAGTGGTAAGGACAGCGCCTATTCCTTGCACGTATTGCGTGCGCAAGACGAGATTGAGGTGACGGGTCTGGTCACGACCGTGCACCGTCCCGCCAAACGGGTGGCGGTGCACGCAGTGCGCGAGTCTTTGCTTTGGGCGCAAGCGCGCGCCTGCGGACTGCCCTTGATCACGGTGCCTATTCCAGAACCCTGCCCCAACACCGAGTACGAGACCGCGATCGGGATTACCCTGGAGCAAGCGAAAGCACAGGGGATTAACGCAGTGGTCTTCGGTGACCTCTTTCTCGAAGATATCCGCGTGTACCGAGAATCGCTACTGGCGATCAGCGGCCTGCGACCGCTGTTTCCGCTATGGGACCGAGACACTGGGATGCTGGCGGCAGAAATGGTTGCCGCCGGATTACGCGCCCACGTTACTTGTATCGACGCCAAGGTCCTTCCCCATGAATTCGCCGGCCGTACCTACGACGCCCGCCTTTTGTGTGATCTACCCGACGCGGTGGATCCGTGCGGGGAGAATGGTGAGTTTCACACCTTTGCTTATGCGGGGCCGATGTTCCGCCAATCCATTCCGGTATCGGTGGGCAAGATCATCGAGCGAGACGGGTTTGTCTACGCTGACGTAATTCCCCCCTCACGAGAAATGTAGGTATCGCCTGATGGAGCTTGCGACCATAGACAGCGCTTTAATTTCGATCGGGCTGGTGTCGCGCGGTGGCTTTCATCCCCGTTCCTCAGATGCGGTGGCGCCATTACCTGATGGACGTGCCGCGACCACGGTTGTGCTGGTGGGTAATGTCGGTCATGCCATGTGGCAGGTGTTCCAGCGGGCACCAGTTGATTGCGCCGAACCGCATCCCCTGAATACTTGGACGCGCCAAGTGCTGACACCACTGGCCGGTGAGTGGAGCGCGCACGTGCTATTCCCCTTCGATGGTCCACCCTATTTGCCATTCTTGCGTTGGGCGCAACGCGCCGAGTCGGTGACACCATCCCCCATTGGTCCGCTCATTCATCCCGACCATGGGCTGTGGCACGCCTACCGTGGGGCGCTGGTGTTTGCGGAGTCAATTGAATTGCCGGTGCTGGTTCGCCGCCCTAGCCCGTGTGAGAGCTGTGAAGGTCGACCCTGTCTATCCGCCTGTCCCGTGGATGCCCTGGCCCCAGGGCAGTTTGACGTTGATCGCTGTCGCGATCACATTGCAAGCGAAGCAGGAAGCGGTTGTTTACAGGGCGGTTGTTTGGCGCGACGGGCTTGTCCAGTCGGTGCCGAGTTCCGTTATCAACCCGAGCAAGCGCATTTTCATACGCTTGCCTTTCTTAAGGGCCGTTAGTCCACTCAGCCCACGGAACTGGACAGCTGGCTTGGCCAAGTGATGAAATCGCGACATGAACAAAGACGGGCCACCCCTCGCAATATACGACACTGATCTCGACCAGGTAGGTGCCAACTATGTGCCACTTACGCCGCTCGGCTTTCTTGAGCGTTCGGCCACGGTCTATCCGGATAAGACGGCCGTCATCCACGGTGACCACCACTACAGTTATCGCGAATTTGCCGATCGTTGCCGGCGATTGGCGGGCGCACTGGCGGCGCACGGTATCGGCCGCGGTGACACGGTTTCAGTGATGGCGCCCAATGTACCAGCGATGCTCGAAGCGCATTACGGTGTACCGATGACGGGCGCGGTGCTCAATGCCTTGAACTATCGCCTTGACGCAGCCACCATCGGTTTTATTCTCGATCACGCGCAGACTAAAGTGCTGATTACCGATCGGGAGTTCTCAGAGACTATTGGTGAGGTCATCAAGAACGTAAAACACCCACTTTTAGTAATCGACATCGATGATCCGCTTTACGAAGGCGGCGAGTTATTGGGGGAATGTGACTACGAGTCGTTCTTGCTGCGAGGCAAACCAGATTTTGTTGGTGTGCCGCTTGCAGACGAATGGCAAGCAATAAGTCTCAACTACACCTCCGGCACCACCGGCAACCCCAAGGGTGTGGTTTATCATCACCGTGGCGCCTACTTAAATGCCTTGGGCCAAATACTCGTGTTTAACCTGAGTGAGCCGTCCATCTATCTGTGGACACTGCCCATGTTTCATTGTAATGGTTGGACCTACACCTGGGGTGTCACGGCGGCTGCGGGTACGCACGTGTGCCTGCGTCGAGTAGATCCAGCCCTGATCTTCCCGATGATCAAGCAACACGGTGTGACTCACATGTGTGGCGCGCCGATTGTGCTGAATATGTTGGCCCATGCGCCGGCAGAACAGCGGGTAGACTTCGGCCGCACGGTGGAAGTGGCCACCGGCGGTGCGGCGCCACCCAGCAAGGTGATTGCCGAAATGGAGGGCCTGGGATTTCGGGTCACCCACCTATATGGGTTAACCGAAACCTATGGTCCAGCCACTGTGTGTGCCTGGCAACATGCGTGGGATGAGCTCGATCTTGAGACCCGTACGAGCATGATGGCGCGCCAGGGGGTGGCCTACCATACGCTTGAAGAGATCATGATTGCTGACCCCAAGACGATGAAACCGGTGCCTAACGATGGCGAGACCATGGGCGAGCTGATGGTCCGTGGCAATACCGCCATGAAGGGATATTTAAAGAACCCGAACGCCACCAATGAGGCGTTTCGGGGCGGTTGGTTTCATACCGGCGATCTCGGTGTACGCCACCCCAATGGCTATGTCGAGATCAAGGATCGCGCCAAGGACGTTATCATCTCCGGTGGTGAAAATGTGTCTAGCCTAGAGGTCGAGGAGATGCTCTATCGACATCCGAGTATTATGGAAGCCGCAGTGGTGGCGCGACCGGACGAGTACTGGGGTGAGACCGTATGTGCTTTCGTAACCCTGAAGCCGGATGCAGGGGATGTAACGGCCGAAGACATCATCGCCTGGTGTCGTGAACGATTAGCCAAGTTTAAGAGCCCAAAGCATGTCGTGTTCGGGCCTTTACCAAAGACGCCGACCGGCAAGATTCAAAAGTTTGTACTACGTGATAAGGCGAAAGAACTATAGCAAACCATTTTCGAGGAAATCATGCGCACAGACTCGAATTGTATCTTCTGTAAGATCGTTGCCGGCGACATTCCATGCTTCAAACTGTATGAAGATGAATTAACGATGGCGTTTATGGATATCAATCCTGGCAACGAAGGGCATGCATTGGTAATCCCTAAAGAGCATTGGGAAGATGTTTACGCCATTCCATCCGATCTCATTGGTAGCACGACGCAGACCGTAAAGAAGATCGCGACGGCGGTTGAAGAAACGCTAAACCCTGCTGGCATTAATCTTGTGCAGGCCAATGGTAAGGGCGCAGCCCAATCTGTGTTTCATTTCCACATGCACATCTTGCCACGCCGCATGGACGATGAGCTCAAGCTGAATTGGGGTCTGCGTGCGGGCGACATGGATGCGGTAAAAGAAGTCTGCGAGCGCATCAAGAAGAACCTCTAAACGGTTATCGCTATCATCGACCAAGCCGTTCCGCCAGCAGGCGCTGGGCCGCCGATTCAAAGCTGAGATCGCCGCGCTGGACGGCATCGCACACGGCATCGATGGCCGAATCGTCAGTGTCCTGCAGGTGGGTCTCTACGATTTGACCGGCGATCCCGGCCAACACCCGGCGAATCCGCGTGCGCGGGGACCGAGTAGGCCGGTGCATGGTGCACTTCGATTCGATCGTCTCGGCCAGTTCGTTAACGCCAACCCCGGTAGTGGCTACCGTCGCTAACACCTGAACCGCATCGCGGTTGTTGTTTCGCAAATCCAACATCGCCTTGAGTGAACGTATCGTGGTATCTGCCGACGGCAGATCGTGTTTGTTGACGACCAAGATATCGGCGATCTCGAGAAGACCGGCTTTGATTGCCTGCACGTCGTCACCCAACCCAGGTGCGCAGACCACGACTTTAATATCAGCGATCTCGGCGACTGCGACCTCCGACTGACCAGCACCCACGGTTTCGACAATGACGACGTCCTTACCGACAGCGTCGAAGATGTCCACGATCCGCGCAGTTGTGCGCGAGATGCCGCCCAGATGGCCGCGGGCAGCAACTGACCGCACGAAAACGCCTAGATCGGTTGTGTGCTCGGCCATGCGGATGCGATCACCCAGAATCGCACCACGGCTGAACGGGCTCGACGGATCGACGGTGACCACGCCGACCGTCTTGTCACGCGCCCGCAATACTTTGATGTAGGCACTGATCAGGGTGGATTTGCCGGCACCGGGGGCGCCGGTGAAACCGACAATAGTTGCTTTGCCCAATCGCGGCTGGGTCGCGCGCAAAATGGCCGACATCTCTGTCGTTTCGTTTTCGACCTCGGTGATTGCCCGCGCGAGCGCCGCTGGTTCGCCGCGTAAGAGACGCGCTGTCAAGTCTGTTGTCGCTTCTGAATTGGAACCAGTACTCACGCGACTACCAGCGGCTGACCGACTCCCATCTCGCGACGCAAGCAGGCCACAATCTCGCCGTGAGTAACGCCGACATCGGCCGCTTCCACTACACGGGCGAAGATATTTTCGTTTTCGCTATTTGCCGCCGACGCTAATGTATCGAGTGCCGCTCGTATGCGCGCTTGGTTACGGCTTTGTTTGAACGCTTTGAAGCGGCTAAGCTGCGTCGCGGTCACGGCGGGATCGGGCCGTTTTAGCGGCGCATGATGGGACGGCGTTTCCTCTACCTGATATGCGTTGACGCCAATAATTTTTTGCTCGCCACTATCTACTTGCCGCTGAAAGGCGAGAGCTGACTCGCCGATCATTGTTTGAACCAAACCTGATTCCACTGCCTTGTACATACCACCGGCGTCATCGATTTTGGCCATGGTGGTCTCGACCTGTTGCTCCATCTCGTTGGTCAGGGTTTCGACATAGTAAGAACCGCCGAGTGGATCGATGACGTCAGCAAGATGGGCCTCGTGGCGCAGAATATTCTGCGTGCTGACAGCAACACGAGCCGCTTCCTCGGTGGGGGTGCTGAAGACTTCGTCAAAGGCATCGGTGTGCAGCGACTGCAGGCCACCGAATAGCCCAGCCATCGCCTGTAAGGTAACGCGGGCAATATTGTTTAGCGGTTGTTGCCGGGTGAGGTCGACGCCCGAGGTCTGGGCATGAAACTTGAACCGCCAGCTACGTGGATCCTTGGCCGCAAGACGTTGACGGGTGACTCTTGACCAGACACGCCGGCCGGCCCGCAACTTCGCGATCTCTTCAAAGAAGCTGACAGAGATATCGAAGAAGAATGTGAACCGTGGCAGGAAGGTATCCGGCGCCATGCCACGCGCCATGCAGTCTTCAGCGTACTGCAGCGCCGTGCAGAGTGTAAACGCCATGGCCTCGGCTGGTGTCGCCCCCGCTTGTTGCATATGTTGACCCACAACAGACACTGGATTCCAACCAGGGACGTGCTTGTTTGTAAACTCTATGTGATCGGTCAGAACGCGCCGTGACCCCGGTAACGCGATACGGAAGAACATGTGATTGGCAACAAAATGGGAAATATAGTCGCTCTGGTTCGACGTGCCGGTGACCTTTTCCCAAGGGATACCCCGACGTTTGGCGACCGCGAGCACAAAGGCGAGTAGTGTGAATGGTAATGGATCGTTCTGGGCGGCGGATATCTGATCGATCGGAATATCGCGTAGGAATATATCCATGTCCTCGACCGAGTTAACGATGGTGCCGCAAGTTCCGAGTAAGAGGGGGTCCACTTCGTCCATGTCGTAACCGCGGTAAACGGAATTGCATGGAATAAGACTGATCGCCGATGCGCCGGCCTTGAATATCGATTTGAGTCGGCGGTTGTAGTCTTCCGGTGTGCCAAGGCCGATCAGCTGACGTTGGCTCCAGGGTCGACCCCGATGCATGGTTGTATAAATGCCGCGGGTCATCGGTAACTGACCAGGAAATCCTAGGTCGTCCATGTATCGCTCGCTGTCCCAGTCGTGTGGTGTATAAAGCGCGTTCACTTGGATGCCAGAGCGATTACGGATCGCATGGTCGTCGGCGATATGCTTGCTGTAATCCCGTTGCCACGTTGCGCGGGCATTCTCGAATCCAGGCAAAGGCAACTGCATCGGCTCCTGGTTCATCAGGATCTCCTTTATCGGCTTATCTAGACCGCGCTTCACTTGCCAAGCGATTCATGTCCGACACGATCTCGTCGCGCGAGCTTCCGGGATGGAAGACCTTACTTACGCCGGCCATTAGTAAAGCGGATTCATCTTCAGGGGGGACGATACCGCCAACTACTACTCTTACGTGCGCCAGGTCGGCGCTACGTAGTGCATCCATGAGTTTCGGTACGAGTAGATGGTCAGTCGCCAACGCGCTGATACCGATGACATCTACATCCTCTTCCAACGCGAGCTTGACCACAGCGAGGATCTCCTGCCAAGGTCCTGTATAAACCACCTCCATGCCCGCATCCCGCAGTTGGGTCGCAATCACCCGACTACCCCGATCGTGGCCATCGAGCCCAATCTTTGTGATTAGGATTTTCGGGGGACGCTGCGATCGATTAGACGTGGATTCCACCGCTATGATTGCCCCGTGTCGAGACCGACGGTAACCTAACAAGTAATCGTTCGTGTCGTACCACGGTGCGGCGAGCAGGTCAACGCGTGTTGGTGCGATTGCCGTGATTGTGCGGTTTATTCCAGCTTTTGAAGGCCGCGGCGGGATAATTTCAATAGCGCTTCACGCAAAGGGCGATGGCGATCGAACAGATGTACGTAATGAGATTGTTGCTGCCCGCCTTTGGCCAGCAAAACCGCCCTCAACGCCGTCTTGTCATTCTGCGACCAACCAGGAACGGATTCTAGACTTGCGATCAGCGGACTCCATCGACGTAACCATAGGCGTTGGTCGCTAGATAGTTTTGGTTGGTCGATATCTAACCAACCGCACACGGTCTTTGCGCAATCGACTTCGGCTTGTGACCGATCTACTCCATGCCATCGGTTCAGATAATCCGTGACGGCAAGACCACAGGCCTCCAGATCGACTAGCCCCAGGACGTCTTTTCGGCGACGTCCGAGATGCAGAAACATCGGTGCCTGGGCGAGTCGTCGCAGCGCCGAGGGCGAAGATCTGTAGTTTTTGCGGGCTCGCCGCTTTTCGTTCTCCCATTTCGCTAGGCGACTTGCTTCTCGATCGTAGGGCTTGTAGCCGAGCTTGTTGTAGAACCACCAAGCACCGGACTGGATTGCCTCCTCGTTCTCTTCGCCCAATTGATAGGGCTCCACCACGAACGTATCCGCATTGAAGAGTTGGTGAAACACGGCGAAAGTCTTGGCGTAAAGCCACACACCCTGACCGCCGCGGAACGTCGGAAATATGTTGAAGTTCAACAGACATGTCCCGTAAAGCGACCAGGCCGATCCATAACCAACTGGAATACCATTCTTGAGTATGAGGTGGCCGTATTCGCATTCCAGTAGGAAACGACGCTCGGCAACGACGCCATAGAGCACGATCTGAACGCCCTGCCCAGCTTCGATCACGCTGACATCATGTGGATCGGCGTAGGCAATCGGGTCGAGATCTCGGAAGCGAGAAACCATGGCGCTGCGCGCGAGTGCGATGAGGCGGTGCGCCTGCGCGCCGGTGGCGCTACCAAAGGTAAGCGGTTGGTTGGCCACTTGTTTGAGATTGATCGTGGACAATCCCAGCGGTTGGTCTTGATAGTGGATCTCGCTTAGGCGGAGCCCGGCCTTGGTGCGTGAGGGCGTTTTCGGTCCGGGGCGCAACACGAACGGTAGCGACAGGTGGTCGTAAAAATGTTCTTTGATGCGCGGGGCCATCGGCAGTAGTTCGAACAGTGAAATGAGGAACGTGCCGTCAGCATTGTTGTTGCTATCCCGCATCTTTTGCATGCGCTCCATGCCATTGAAGTCATAGCTGTCCAGACCTTGCTGCTCGGCGAAGACCGCCATGTGCTTTAGCAATTCGTCTAGCCGGTCGTGCTCTTCAAAATTTGCCCAATCCATGTCGAGCTGTTGCGGATAGTGCTTTGCGAGCCATTTTGCCGTTGGCAGGTAGAAAGTGAATGCAATGTCGGTGCCGGCAATACCCGTACCTTTAAGTCGCTTCCGGAATCGCCACAAGTCCGGGCGACGATCGAAATTGTTTGCTATTCGCCGACTTAACCGAAGGACCCGCGGGCTATCGGGCCAGGCGCGCGCAAAACAAACGAGTTCGTGATAACGCTGGACTTGTGATGGTGTTCGGAACACGCCGGCTTCCATTCTCTTTATAAGCTCAAACCGTTGGCGTTCGAATTCGGCGCCAAATTTGAGCCGAATCGATTCTGCCCGGTCAAGATCGCTGATCATACTCATGATGGGGTACGGGCCGATTCTGTTGCCGATGGGGGCTTGGAACTAAAGCCGCGTCTATTCGGATATCTTACCGTAGGACTATTCCACGTTGAACGCGTGGATGGCTGGTAGCCGTATGCCGGCATTGGCAAGGTTGTGCGAAAATGCGAGAGCGGCTAGCATAGCCGAGATTCGGCTGTATATATCTGTATAAGAACAGTTTTGCCTCCGGGTTAAACGCACCCCGTCGGGAGGATCATCGCTGCTTTGCGATTCGATTGTGGCAACTTGTTCTCGGTCTACGAAAGCGGGGGGTAGGGCTTCATGAGCGACCTTCAGGTTAGTGCTGTTACCGATTCCGCAACCAGCGATACGCTAGACACCTTCCCAAAGTTGTTGCTTGAGAGGGCCAAACGCGGTAGCGCACGACCCGCGATCCGCGAAAAGGACTATGGCATCTGGCAAACCTGGGCCTGGGGTCAGGTGGCGCAAGAGGTACGTGCCCTAGCCTGTGGTCTCGCGGCCAAAGGGTTCGCGCGCGGCGATAAACTCGCCATCATCGGTGACAATCGGCCGCGGCTTTATTGGTCAATGTGCGCGGCTCAGTGTCTCGGTGGGGTACCGGTACCAATGTATCAGGACGCAGTCGCGGCAGAGCTTCGGTATGTGCTGGAGCACGCCGAAGCACGCTTTGCCATCGCCGAGGATCAAGAGCAGGTAGATAAGCTATTAGAAATCAGGGACAACTATCCCAAGCTGGAGGTAATTATCTACGATGATCGGCGCGGACTGCGCAACTACACGCAGGAGTACCTGTACGATTTCGAAGACATACAGCAGCTGGGACGCGATTTCGACGCCAAGGACCCCGGTTTCTTTTTGGATCAGGTCAATACCGGCCGTGGCGGCGATGTTTCGGTTATCCTGTACACCTCAGGTACGACCGGGAGCCCAAAAGGCGTTGTCTTGACGCACGATAACGTGGTCGTCTCGGCGCGCAATGGCATCAAGTTCGACGGGCTGCACCAAGACGACGAAGTGCTGGCGTATCTACCCATGGCTTGGGTGGGCGACCATGTATATTCATATGGCGAGTCTTACGTAGGTGGGTTCTGCGTAAGCTGTCCCGAAAGCAGCGCAACCGTTTTGACGGATCTGCGCGAGATTGGCCCCACATATTTTTTCGCGCCGCCGCGCATCTACGAGAACATTCTGACCACTGTAATGATCCGCATGGAGGATGCCGGCTGGCTTAAGCGGAAGATGTTTGATTACTTTATGAGCGTTGCGCGGGATGTAGGCGGGAAAATTCTTGATCGCAAGTCGGTGATGTTGCACAAGCGAATACTCTATTGGATTGGCAATGTGCTTGTGTATGGACCGCTGCGAAATACGCTTGGATTCTCCCGCATCCGTATCGCTTACACAGCGGGTGAGGCCATCGGTCCGGATATCTTCGACTTTTACCGATCACTGGGGATCAACGTGAAACAATTGTATGGTCAGACAGAAGCGGCTGTGTTTGTCACCATGCAGCCAGACGGACAGGTCAAGCCCGACACGGTAGGCACACCGGCCCCGGAGGTAGAGATCAAGATCACCGACGATGGTGAGGTCATGTATCGAAGCCCAGGTGTATTTCAGGAATATTACAAGAATAGCGAAGCCACCGCCGCGACCAAGACGCCCGACGGCTGGGTCCACACTGGCGATGCCGGGTTCTTCGACGAGGATGGGCACCTGAAGATTATCGACCGCGCCAAGGATGTGGGTAAGCTGAACGACGGGTCCATATTTGCTCCCAAGTACATCGAGAACAAGCTCAAGTTCTTTCCTTATATCAAGGAAGCCGTCACTTTCGGCCACGGCAGCGACTACGTGACGGCGTTTATCAATATTGACCTCGAGGCAGTCGGCAACTGGGCCGAGCGGCGCAATATCGCGTACGGAAGTTATCAGGAGCTTGCCCAGCGCCAGGAGGTCTACGAGCTGTTGCAGAGCTGCGTGGAGCAGGTCAACCGTGACCTCGCCAGAGACGTGCACCTCGCTTCCTCGCAGGTCAAGCGATTTCTGGTGCTGCACAAGGAGCTCGATGCCGACGATGGCGAGCTGACACGCACGCGCAAGGTACGGCGGAGCTTCGTCGCCGACAAGTACGGTAAGCTCGTCGATGCGCTCTACTCGGACGAATCGCACTGCAATATCGAGACCGAGGTGACCTTCGAGGACGGCCGCAAGGGATCCGTCAGCGCCGATGTCGAGATCCGCGACGTCGCACGCGGCCAGGCTGCCGCCGCCGCCAACTGAGGAGCCGCTACGATGGCGAGCGCCAGGCAGTTCGATGAGGTATTGCTCGACGTCGAGAATGTCAGTCTGGCGTTCGGCGGGGTACGCGCACTGGAGAACGTGAGCTTCGATGTGTGCAAGGGCGAGATCCGGGCCATCATCGGGCCAAACGGTGCCGGCAAGAGCTCGATGCTCAACGTAGTTAACGGCTTCTACCACCCTCAGGACGGGGTCATTACCTACAAAGGCAAGACGCGCAAGCAGATGCACACGCACGAAGCGGCGGCGCAGGGGATTGCGCGCACGTTCCAGAACATTGCGCTGTTCAAGGGCATGAGCACGCTCGACAACATCATGACCGGGCGCAATCTCAAGATGCGAACAAACTTTTTGCTGCAGGCGTTTTATCTCGGACCAGCGCGCAGGGAAGAGATGGAGCATCGGCGGGCGGCTGAACGCGTTATCGATTTTCTTGAGATTCAGGCCATTCGAAAGACACCGGTTGGGCAACTCCCCTATGGTTTGCAAAAGCGCGTCGAGCTTGGGCGCGCGCTAGCAGCGGAACCCGAGCTATTGCTGCTCGATGAACCCATGGCAGGTATGAATACAGAGGAAAAAGAAGACATGTGTCGGTTCGTTCTCGATGTAAACGAGCAGTTTGGCACCACCATTGTACTTATCGAGCATGACATGGGTGTCGTTATGGATATCTCAGATCGTGTGGTGGTATTGGACTACGGTCGAAAAATTGCAGATGGCATGCCCGACGAAGTCCGCACCAAGCCGGAAGTAATCGACGCCTATCTGGGTGTGGCTCACTAGGCGAGTAAGAATGTCACAAATCATAAAGTGGTAACGATGGACATCTTATATTCATTTCTTGTGGCGCCTTTCGTAGACATGTGGGGTTACCCGGTGTTTTTCGCGGAAGTAGTAATCAACGGTTTGTTGACGGGAGTCATGTATTCTCTCGTCGCCCTCGGGTTTGTGTTGATCTTCAAGGCGTCGGGAGTTTTCAATTTTGCACAGGGTGTGATGGTATTGTTCGCCGCCTTGACCTTGGTCGGTCTGATGGAACATGGGGTGCCGGTATGGCTCGCACTTGCCCTGACCATGGTGGTTATGGTCGCACTTGCCTTTGCGATCGAACGGCTAATGCTGCGACCGCTGGTGAATCAGCCACACATCATCTTGTTTATGGCGACTATCGGATTGACATTCTTCCTCGAAGGATTTGGTGAGCTTCTATGGGGTAGCAATGTCAAGAAGCTGGATGTCGGTATCCCTAACGAATCTTTCGAAGTCGGTGGTATTTTGCTAAATCAGTTTGATCTGTTTGCCGCGGTAACGGCGGCGGCGCTGGTCGGGGTGCTGGTGGTATTCTTTCACAAGACAGCGATCGGCCGCGCCCTACGCGCAGTGGCCGATGATCATCAAGCGGCACTGTCGGTCGGTATCCCTTTGAAGACGATCTGGGTGGTGGTGTGGTCGGTGGCCGGCATCGTCGCTATGGTGGCGGGCATCATGTGGGGCGCCAAGAGCGGCGTGCAGTTCTCTTTATCACTAATTGCCCTCAAAGCCCTGCCGGTTTTGATTCTCGGTGGCTTTACATCGGTACCCGGCGCCATTATCGGTGGGTTGATCATCGGCGTGGGCGAGAAGATTGGAGAAATCTACTGGGGACCGCTGGTCGGCGGCGCCATTGAGAACTGGTTCGCTTACGTGCTCGCATTGGTGTTCTTATTATTTAGGCCGCAGGGGCTGTTTGGAGAACGAATAATAGAACGAGTGTAACGCCATGCTCTACCGAGAAGCTGGGCAGTTCAAAGCCACTTACGTCGCCGACCAGGCGATGCTTCCCATCGTACAGGATCGGTGGTTTATCGCCGCGGTCCTGGGATTGGCTTATGTCGTGGTGCCGTTTGTTGCTAGCGAGTATTGGTTACAAGCGGTTCTAATTCCATTTCTGGTGTTCTGCATGGCGGCCATTGGCCTCAACCTGCTTACTGGTTACGCCGGTCAGTTAAGCTTGGGCACCGGCGGTTTCATGGCGGTTGGTGCCTATTCGACTTACAAGCTGGTGACAATGTTTCCAGAAATGAACGTCATCGTGGCGTTCCTGCTTTCCGGGATGATCGCGGCTGGCGTCGGGCTGATCTTTGGAATCCCCAGTCTGCGCATCAAGGGTTTCTATTTGGCGGTGGCCACGCTGGCGGCGCAGTTCTTCCTGAGCTGGATGTTCAATAAGGTGCCTTGGTTCTACAACTACAACCCATCCGGCACTATTACTGCACCACCGCGCACCTTTGCCACGCTCATGGTGACCGGACCAGAGGCCACGGCGGAGACGCGCTATCTGATCGCGCTTATATTGGTGACCGTGTTTGCGCTGGCGGCCAAAAACCTGGTGCGCGGACGTATTGGTCGTTCATGGATGGCTATTCGCGACATGGACATCGCGGCTGAGATTATCGGGATTCGCCCGTTTCAGACCAAGCTGCTGGCGTTCGCGATCTCATCGTTCTACTGTGGCGTTGCCGGTGCGATGAGCTTGTTTCTATGGCTCGGCAGCGCGGAGACGGAGGCCTTCGACCTTCTGACGGTGTCGTTCCCAGTGCTTTTTATGGTTATCATCGGTGGCCTCGGCAGCATTCTGGGGTCATTTCTGGGCGCTGCGTTTATTACCCTGGTACCGGTTTTTCTCACCAATGCCCCGCAGTTGTTCGGGTTTACCATGGCCACCGACTTGCAGAAACATCTGGAAGTAATGATTTTCGGCGGCCTAATCATCTATTTCCTGATCGTCGAGCCACAGGGCTTTGCCCGTCTGTGGCAAATTGCCAAGGAAAAATTGCGGCGCTGGCCTTTTCCTTACTAAAAGGATTGTTGTTCTGGCCGGCGCTTTGCGGCGTTCTCGGTCCGTGCTAGAGTTTTCCGCTCGCGGCGAAAAATTGATCATCGCTCTACCAATAGGCAGGAGGAACAATGAAACCGAGTAGACTAGCCGTTTTTGGCCTGGGCGCATTGACCGTCTTCGCAGGCCTGTTTGCCACGCAGGCGGTGGCGCAGAATGAGCAGTTCATCCCCATGCTCGTGTATCGTACTGGCCCCTATGCACCGAGCGGGATCCCGGTCGCCAATGGGTTTCGTGACTACTACACCCTGATCAACGAGCGCGACGGGGGCATTAATGGTGTCAAGATCACGTTCGAGGAATGCGAGACCCAATACAATACCAAGCTGGGCGTAGAGTGCTATGAGAAGCTCAAGAACAAGGGCCCCACCGGCGCCTCACTGGTCAATCCCTATAGCACCGGCATCACCTACCAGCTGATTCCCAAGGCGCCCGTGGACCAGGTACCGATTCTGTCCATGGGTTACGGGCGCACCGCCGCCGCCGACGGCCGGGTATTTCCTTGGGTGTTTAATTTTCCGACTACCTATTGGAGTCAGGCATCCGGCTTCATCAATTATGTTGCCAAGCAGGAAGGTGGTTTGGACAAGTTAAAGGGCAAGAAGATTGTCCATGTCCATCACAATTCCGCCTACGGTAAGGAAGCCAACCCAACCCTGGAGGTGCTGGCCGAAAAGTACGGCTACAATCTTACGCTGCTCGCGGTTGATCACCCGGGTCAGGAGCAGAAATCCACTTGGCTGCAAATCCGTCGCCTGCGACCTGACTGGATTTTCATGTCCGGTTGGGGTGTCATGAATCAGGTTGCGGTCAAAGAAGCGGCGGCCATCAACTATCCGATGGATCACTTCGTCGGCAATTGGTGGTCGGGTTCCGACGCCGATGTGATTCCAGCCGGTGACGGTGCCGTCGGCTACAAGTCTACGTCTTTTCACGGGGCCGGTGCCAATTGGCAAGTCCACAGGGACATCATCAACTATGTCTACGGTGGGGACGAGGCCAAGGCCAAGGCCAACAATCTGGGCGAGGTTCTCTACAATCGTACCTTGGTGAACGCCATGTTCGGTGTCGAGGCGATCCGCACCGCGATGGAAAAGTACGGCAACAAATCCATGACCGGTGAGCAAGTCCGCTGGGGGCTTGAAAACCTTAACGTCACCAAGCGACGCCTGAAGAAACTCGGCATGAAGGATATGTTGCGGCCAGTCAAGGTCAGTTGTGTCGACCACGAGACCGGCGGTCCCGTCATTATTCAACAATGGGACGGCAAGCAGTGGAAGATGGTAAGCGATTGGATCCCGACCATCCGCGATGTCGTACGCCCGATGATCGAGAAGGCCGCGGCGGATTACGCTATGGAGAACAAGATCGAACCGCGTGATTGCGGCTAAGCGTCGGTTGTTTGCAGTTAAAGGCGGAGGTGCGGCGTGACCAACAATGGAACGTCGCTACTTGCCGTCAACAACATCGAAGTGATCTATGATCGCGTCATTTTGGTGTTGAAGGGTGTTTCACTGGAGGTTCCCGAGGGGGGTATCGTCGCCCTCCTTGGGGCCAACGGCGCCGGTAAGACCACCACCCTTAAGGCTATTTCCAACCTGCTTAAGGCCGAACGCGGCGAAGTTACCAAGGGCTCCATTGAGTATCGGGGCGAACGCGTGGACCGGCTCACTCCATCTGATCTGGTGAAGCGCGGCGTGATTCAGGTCATGGAGGGCCGACATTGTTTCGAGCACCTGACGGTGGAGGAAAACCTGCTTACGGGTGCGTACTCGCGCGGTGATGGCCGCGCTGGCATTCAGCAAGACCTAGAGTTGGTCTACAGCTACTTTCCAAAACTGAAGGAACGACGTCACGGACAGGCTGGCTATATTTCTGGGGGCGAGCAGCAGATGACGGCATTAGGTCGTGCGTTGATGTCGCGGCCGAAGATGATTCTATTGGATGAACCCTCGATGGGATTGGCACCCCAGTTAGTAGAGGAGATCTTCGATATCGTAAAGCGACTCAATCAAAATGAGAACGTAAGTTTCCTGCTTGCCGAACAGAATACCAATATGGCCCTGCATTATGGGCAGTACGGGTATATCCTAGAAAATGGGCGTGTGGTCATGGACGGTGACTCTAAGGCCCTATCGGCGAACGAGGACGTGAAGGAATTTTATCTCGGGGTGAGCGGAGAACAGCGTAAGAGCTTCCGTGAGTTTAAACACTACCGCAGGCGCAAGCGTTGGTTATCCTGATATCACGCTATTAGCGCGGCGCAATTCGTGAACCGGCGGCTACAGTAGCCGAATGTGTCTCACGAAGAAGTCGGTCGCCATGAACAAAGATGTCGAATACTATGATGAGCTTGAAACGCGGGATCCGCAGGCTCGCCTGGACGCTCAGTTTGCGGCGCTGCCAGAACAGATCAACCACGCGCAGCGACGGTCACGGGCATTTGCGCGTATCCTTGCCGACATCGATAGCGCTAGTATCAGAACTGCTGATGCGCTGGCGCAGCTGCCGGTAACGCGAAAATCAGCGCTCACCGCGCTGGCCAAGCAGGATCCGCCCTTTGGTGGCCTGGCGACGGCTGAACCTGGCGAATTTGCACGTGTATTCTCTTCCCCGGGTCCAGTCTATGAGCCGGAGTCCCATCGACCCGATTACTGGCGTCTTGCGCGGGCCTTGTTCGCAGCCCGGTTCCGCCGCGGTGATCTGGTGCACAATAGTTTTGCTTACCACTTCACGCCGGCCGGCTCCATGGTAGAGGGGGCAGCGCGCGCATTGGGCTGCGCCGTCTTTCCCGCCGGCGTCGGACAGACCGAACTTCAGGCGCAAGCGGTGGCTGACCTGCGACCCAACGGGTACGTCGGCACGCCTTCGTTCCTCAAGATGATTTTGGATAAGGGCGCCGAAATGAAGCTCGATACGACTAGTCTGCGCAAAGCGGTGGTATCCGGTGAGGCCTTGCCGCCGAGCCTGCGGGCCGAAATCGGTAAGCATGGGGTCGAGGTCTTGCAATGCTATGCGTCGGCCGACCTGGGGTTGATCGCCTATGAGTCAGCCGCCAAGGAGGGACTTATCGTCGATGAAGGGGTGATCGTCGAAATCGTGCGCCCGGGCACGGGCGATGTTGTGCCTGATGGCGAGGTCGGCGAGGTTGTTGTCACCACGTTCAACCCTGACTATCCGTTGATTCGTTTTGCCACCGGCGATTTGTCTGCCGTCATGGCCGGTGTAAGCCCGTGCGGGCGTACCAACATACGTATCAAGGGCTGGATGGGCCGGGCTGATCAAACCACTAAAGTGCGCGGTATGTTCGTCACCCCGACACAAGTGGCCGAGGTCGTCAACCGACACCCGCAGATAACAAAAGGGCGTCTGGTAGTCGACCGTCAGGCCGATAGCGACACCATGACGTTGTATTGCGAGACCGAGACAAAGGGAACCCCCGGCCTCGCAAACGATATCACGGCGAGCCTTCGCGACGTGTGCAAGCTACGTGGTGAGGTTGTATTTGTTGCCATCGATAGCCTCGCTACCGATGGTAAGGTGATTGATGATATTCGAAAATACGACTAGGTGCTGGCAGCTATGACTGACATAGCCGTGTTGCGGCGAATCCTGGATGAAAATCGAGTGATTGCGTCTGTGGGTCTATCGGCCAACTGGTATCGACCTAGTTTCTTCGCGGCAAAATATCTCCAAGAGCATGGCTATCGCGTTATTCCAGTTAACCCGCGTTACGAGGAAATTCTCGGCGAACGATGCTATGCAAGCCTGTCCGAAATAGCGGAGCCGGTCGACGTTGTTCAGCTATTTCAACGAGCGGATAAGGTACAACCATTTGTCGATGAAGCTATCAGGATGGACGCCAAAGTTGTTTGGATGCAGCTCGGCATCGTAAATCAGCAAGCGGCGGAACGGGCGCGTGAGGCCGGACTGGAAGTTATCATGGATCGCTGTATGAAGATCGAGCACGGGCGTTTGTTTGGCGGCCTTAACTTCGTTGGCGTCAACACCAAGGTCATCTCGTCAAAGAGAACCAAGGTTATTTCAAACTGATAGCAATGTATCAGTAGGGGGTAAGTAACTATGGCCGACAGAGAGTTCGGTATCGAGACATTGTGCCTGCATGCAGGACAACTACCTGATCCTGCTACCGCCGCCCGCGCCGCGCCAATTTATCAATCCGCCGCCTATGTCTTCGATAGCGCCGATCATGCCGCTAGCCTGTTTAATCTACAGACGTTCGGCAATATCTATAGCCGTTTGACCAATCCGACCAACGCCGTATTTGAAGAACGCATGGCGGCGCTGGAAGCCGGGCGTGCGGCGGTTGCCGGTTCCTCCGGAATGGCGGCACAGATGACGGCAATCCTGACGCTGCTGGAGGCCGGCGATCACATGGTGTCCGCTAGCACACTATATGGTGGAACGGTTTCACAGTTCGCGGTCACGTTCGCGAAGTTCGGCATTGAAACAACCTTCGTTGATCCTGACGAGCCGGAGAATTTCAGACGAGCGATTACCGCAAAGACGAAATTGCTTTACGCGGAGACCATTGGCAATCCACTTAATAACGTACTTGATATCGAAGCGATAGCTACCATCGCCCACGAACATGACCTCCCACTGATCGTCGACAACACGCTTGCCAGTCCATACCTATGTCGGCCGATCGAATATGGCGCCGACATCGTTGTTCATTCGGCCACCAAGTTCATTTGCGGGCATGGTACGTCGATTGGTGGGGTGTTAGTCGAGTCCGGCAAGTTTCCCTGGGACAACGGCAAGTTTCCAAGCATGATGGAGCCATCCAAGGGTTATCACGGGATTCGTTTCTACGAAACCTTCGGAGACTTCGGCTACACGATGAAGGCTCGCTGTGAAACGCTTCGGACGTTGGGGCCTACTCTCAGCCCGTTTAACGCATTTTTGTTCCTCCAGGGCCTAGAAACGCTTCATGTGCGAATGGATAGACACTGTGTAAACGGGATGGGGGTTGCGCAGTTTCTCCAAACACACCCGGTTGTGAGCTGGGTAAAGTTCGCTGGCTTACCGGATCACCCACAACATGGGTTGGCACAAAAGTACTTGCCTAAAGGTGCCGGCGCCGTCTTATCCTTTGGGGTCAAAGGGGGCCTGGAGGCGGGCGTTAAGTTTATCGAAGCGGCTCAGTTTCTCAGTCACCTTGCCAATGTAGGTGACGCCAAAACGCTTATCATTCATCCGGCGTCAACCACGCATCGCCAGCTGTCGGAGGAAGAACTGGCTGCCGCCGGTGTAACCCCTGATATGATTCGTGTTTCGGTAGGGCTCGAGACCTTGGACGATATTCTGTGGGACATCGATCAAGCGTTGACGCAATCGCAACGTAAGTAACGCCTTATAAATCTTATGAGGCTTATTGAACCCGACCAGAGAAACTTCGACGAGATTTGTGCATCGTTTCGGTGGGAAATTCCTACGTACTACAACATCGCCTACGAAGCCTGCGATAAACACGAACGACGGTCCAACGACATTGCGCTTTTTTATGAGAACGACCGCGGCGACAAAAAGTCGTTTACGTTTGGGCAAATCAGGTCGCTGTCCGACCAGTTTGCCAATGCCTTGCGCGCCCTCGGTGTCAGTCGTGGTGACCGTGTTGCTATCATCTTGTCGCAACGTGTCGAGACCGGTATTGCCCATCTCGCGATATACAAAATCGGCGCTATAGCCTTACCGCTTTCGATTCTGTTCGGACGCGACGCGTTGGAGTATCGATTGCGCGATAGTGGCGCAAAGGTAGTGCTAACCGACGCCAGTCATTCGGACATGTTGGCAGACATGAAGCAACAGTTGCCGGACCTTGATGTGGTCATTGGTTGTGACGATGCTCAAGGGCGGATGGGGTTTTGGCCGTTACTCGAAAAGGCAAAGGATTCACCGCCAGCCGTCACCACCGGCGCCGATGACCCGGCGCTCTTGATCTATACGTCCGGGACCACCGGCCCGCCCAAGGGCGCGTTGGTTGCGCATCGCTCGTTACTGGGAAACCTGCCTGGCTTCGAATTGTCGCAGAACTTTTTTCCACGCGAAAACGACGTGTTCTGGACGCCGGCCGATTGGGCCTGGACCGGCGGGCTTATGGATGGATTGTTGCCGTCCTGGTATTACGGCAGTCCTATCCTTGCTTATGAGGGTGGCAAGTTCGATGCCGAGCGCGCCTGCCACTTGCTTGAGAAGTATGAAGTCACGAATGCCTTCATCCCACCGACGGCGCTGAAGATGATGCGGCAGGTACCGGACATCGGTAGCCGCTTCAAACTCGCTTTCCGCAGCATCATGTCGGCCGGTGAGACCTTGGGCGAAGAGGTTTTCCGTTGGGCCGAGGACGGGTTGCGGGTGTCGGTTAACGAGATGTGGGGGCAGACCGAGTTCAACTATCTGGTCGGCAACTGCAGTGCGATCATGTCGGTTAAGCCGGGCTCAATGGGTAAGCCCTACCCGGGGCATTCGATAGGTGTCATCGACGGAGACGGCCAGGCGATGCCGATTGGTGAGCCTGGCGAACTTGCGGCTCGGATCAATGATCCGGTCATGTTCCTTAATTACTGGGGCAAGGAAGAAGCGACTCGCGAGAAATTCATCGGCCAATGGTTTTGCACCGGTGATGTCGGATACTACGATGACGACGGATATCTTTGGTTTGTTGGCCGTAAGGATGATGTTATTTCTAGCGCCGGTTATCGTATCGGCCCTGGGGAGATTGAGGATTGTCTATTGAAGCATGCCGCCGTCGCGCAGGCGGCGGTTATCGGCAGCCCCGATGAACTGCGCGGCAGCATTGTTAAGGCATTTATTGTGTTGGCTAAAGGCTATGAACCAACGGATGAACTAAAAACGGATATCCAAGCGTCCGTACGTACGCGTCTAGCGGCCTACGAATACCCCCGCGAGATCGAATTCATTGAGGAAGTGCCGATGACTACCACCGGCAAGGTGCGCCGGATGGAGTTGCGTCGGCGAGACTTGGATAGCAAACGCGATCGCGGTTAATCTAGCAGCTAATTCATCTTCAGCATTCGGCCCAGACGACGTCCACCGAGTAAGTGCATATGTAAGTGATACACTTCTTGGCCACCGTCGGGCCCACAATTAACGATGAGCCGATAACCTTGCTCGGCAATCCCTTGCTCCTTCGCGAGCTTTGCGGCAACGACAAACATGTGGCCGAGGTCTGCTTCATCGGCGGGCGTGACATCGTTCACAGTTGGAATGATCTTGTTTGGGACAATGAGTATGTGGGTCGGGGCCTGGGCATTGATGTCGGCGAAGGCGGTGATACGTTCGTCTTGAAATAGGATGGTCGCTGGGATTTCGTGGCGAATAATTTTACTGAACATCGTTTCTTCTGGCATGAATACATGCCCTCCTTTATGATATTTTCGCAGCCTTCAAGATGTGGTCAAAAACGTAGTATACCGTGATCAGATTGTACTGAGAATTTTTCATCTATGGATTTACATCGTTGCTGAGAAATTGTGCGCATGTCTAACCACGCATCGAGAGCCAATGAAGCCAGGGGTTGTTTTCGGCATTTCCTGGCGATACCGACACGTTGGAAAGACAACGATATATATGGCCATGTCAATAACGTTGTTTACTATTCCTATTTCGATACGGCCATAACCCATTACTTGATGGTCGAGGCACAGATCGACATCCTTACAGGTGCGGTGTTGCCGTTTACGGTTGAAAGTAAGTGTCGATATTATCACTCGTTGTCTTTTCCAGAAATCGTTGACGCTGGCCTACGTGTTGCACGGCTAGGTAATTCGAGTGTGCGCTACGAAATTGGGTTGTTCAGGCAGCACCAAGATCAACCAGCGGCAGCGGGTTACTTTGTGGACGTGTTTGTAGATCGACAGACTCAAAAATCGGTCCCGATGCCGCAACATATTCGATCGGCGCTGGAGAAATTAGTGCCTCAGGATGATGAGGCAGTTCCATGAGTGGTTTGCGTGTTGTCAAACTGTCAAACAAGTTCTTGAGACCGATAAGCCTGAGCGTGCCTTCCGGCAAGTGTCTTTGTCTTTCAGGGCCATCAGGTGTTGGTAAGACCCTGTTGTTGCGGGCCATAGTCGACTTGGATCCGTCTCATGGCAAAGTCTTCCTCGGAACTGTCGAGCATATGAGCGTCGATGGCCCGACATGGCGTCGCAAGGTGGGGTTGCTGCCAGCAGAGAGCCACTGGTGGCGCGAACGGGTCGGCGCACATTTCGCTGAAGCACAAACAGTCGGACTGGAGCAGCTGGGTTTCGACGCCAAGGTCCTTGATCGCAGAATTGCCGGCCTTTCGACTGGCGAACGACAACGCCTGGCCTTGCTGAGGTTACTTAGCCAGCGTCCTAAGGCACTGCTGTTGGATGAACCGACGGCAAGCCTCGATCCTAAGAATGTGCGCCGAGTGGAAAAACTTATTGTTACCTACCGATCCAAGCACAAGATTCCGGTGTTGTGGGTTAGTCATGATTCACGGCAGATCAAACGTGTCGGCGATCAGCATCTGCGCATGACGCCCCACGATTCCAGCTAGCATGATATGAACGTCGTTTCATTAACACCTACGGATTTGGCGCTGGCAGCCGGACTAGTGCTGGCGCTAGCGGCGTTGTCTTTGCCGATGGGCCTTGCTATTGGTAGGCAGCTTGTGGTTGCCGGTGCGCGCACGGTGGTGCAGTTGTTGTTAGTCGGGTTGGTTCTTAAGGCTTTGTTTGATAACGTAAATCTAGGCTTGATCACGTTGATTGCGATGATCATGTTGTTGGTGGCGGGTTGGGAGGCGATGGCCCGACAACGACAGCGGTTGGTAGGCTGGTGGGGATTCGGGGTCGGTAGTCTGTCCATGTTTGTATCGACCTTCGCCATTACTATCTTGGTGTTAGTGGTTATTATCGATACCGAGCCGTGGTATGCGCCGCGATACGCCATTCCGCTATTAGGCATGATGCTCGGCAATACTATGACCGGAGTCGCGCTCGCACTGGACCGATTGACACGAACAACACAGCAACAACGCGGATTGATTGAAAACCGATTGATGTTGGGCCACACCTGGAAGCAGGTCATCGAGGATATACGCAATGATAGTATGCGCAGTGGCATGATCCCAACCATTAACGCGATGGCGGTAGCAGGTATAGTAAGTCTTCCAGGCATGATGACCGGCCAGATCCTAGCCGGCACGCCACCATTAGAAGCCGTAAAATATCAGATCCTTATTATGTTCATGATCGCTGGTGGTACGGGGTTCGGTACTGTCGCAGCCGTTTCAGTGGCAGCACGGCGTCTCTTTGACGAGCGCGAACGTCTGCGTCTAGAGCGTATCAGGGAGACAAGTTGATTGTTTGGGTACCGTAATCGTTAATCTTCACTACCCATGATTGCAGAGGATCCATACACAAAAGAAAGGGCACGCATGGTCCAAGAGATCGAGGCTGAGGCTGAGTATACCAGCCGTCTCACTGGCAAGGGATCGTTCGACGCGCGCGTCATGGCCGTCATGAATACGGTTGCACGCCACAAGTTCGTGCCATCAGATACAGAATCGTTGGCCTACCTCAATCAACCTCTCAATATCGGTTTTGGTCAAACAATATCTCAACCTTACATTGTCGCACTGATGACCGACCTTTTGGCGCTGCGTAAGGACGACATTGTCTTGGAAGTCGGCACAGGTTGTGGTTATCAGACAGCAATATTGAGTGAACTCGCGAAGCAGGTATATACGGTCGAAGTGATCGGAGATCTTAGCGAACAGGCCCGACAGCGCTTGAGTGCCATGGGTAGGAAAAACATCGAATTTCGTGTGGCTGATGGTTATCATGGTTGGAGTCAACACGCGCCGTTCGACGCCATTATGGTTACAGCCGCGGCCGACACCATACCAAAACCACTTGTGGACCAACTCAAACCTGGTGGCCGCATGGCGATTCCCGTGGGTACTGCGTACTCCGGCCAGACCTTAACGCTCGTGCAGAAGGACAAGGCGGGATCGATCACCAAAAAACGTGTTCTCCCGGTGGCGTTTGTACCGCTTACCGGTAGACACTAGTACCTTGTTAAACACCTTTTATTTTTTTCTAGCATATCGCTATGTCTAAGGGGACATGGCAATTCTGGATAGATCGCGGCGGCACATTTACGGACGTGGTCGCACGCTCACCCGATGGCGAGCTAGCAACACACAAGTTGCTGTCAGAAAATCCAGAGCATTACTCCGACGCTGCCTTACAAGGCATTTGCGATGTGCTCGGCCTTACTTCTGATGCGCCCATGCCGGTCGATCTCATCGATTCCGTCAAGATGGGTACGACGGTGGCGACTAACGCGTTATTGGAACGCAAAGGCGAGCGCACGCTACTAGCAGTAACACGCGGTTTTGGCGACATCCTGCGGATCGGATATCAGAATCGGCCGCGGATCTTTGCGCGCCACATCGTTTTGCCCGAGCTGCTTTATGAGCGTGTGATAGAAATAGATGGCCGTTATCGCGCCGACGGCGAGGAGCTGGTGCCACTAAATACTGGCGCCGCTCGATCTCAATTACAGGCAGCTTTTGACGATGGCATACGATCGGTCGCGATCGTGTTCATGTACGGCTATCGCTGTCCACAACATGAAAAGCGGGTGGCCGAGCTGGCACGGGCGATCGGCTTTACGCAGGTGTCGACTTCCCACGAGGTGAGTCCGCTAATGAAGTTAGTAGGTCGCGGCGATACGACGGTTGTAGATGCCTATCTATCACCAATACTCCGACGTTACATAGACACCGTAGCCGCACAGCTCAGTGGTATACAGCTACTATTCATGCAGTCGAACGGCGGCCTGGTAGACAGTCGTTTTTTCCAAGGCAAGAACAGTATTTTGTCTGGCCCCGCCGCTGGCGTGGTGGGCGCAGCCCGCACTAGCGTCGCTGCCGGCTTCGAAAAGATTATCGGATTTGATATGGGCGGTACCTCTACGGATGTATCGCATTATGACGGCGAATTCGAGCGCACGTTTGAGAGCGAAGTGGCCGGCGTCCGCATGCGGGCGCCGATGATGTACATCCATACGGTGGCGGCTGGCGGTGGTTCGATTATACGTTTCGATGGTAGTCGCTTTCGTGTCGGTCCCGAATCGGCGGGGGCTGACCCGGGGCCGGCCTGTTACCGGCGAGGTGGACCGCTTACGGTTACCGATTGCAACATAATGGTGGGAAAGATCATACCTAGCCACTTTCCCAAAGTTTTCGGCCCTAGCGGCAAGCTGCCCTTGGATGTGAATGTCGTGCGCGCCAAGTTTAGTACGCTCGCGGCAGAGATAGAGGCTGCCACCGGAAATGTGCGCACACCCGAACAAGTTGCGCACGGCTTTCTGGAGATTGCGGTGGAGAACATGGCCAACGCGATCCGTAAGATTTCGGTGCAGCGCGGTTATGACGTGTCTGAATATGCGCTTTGTTGCTTCGGTGGTGCTGGGCCTCAGCATGCGTGCTTGGTCGCGGATGCGCTTGATATATCGAAAGTTTTTATACATCCCTATGCGGGGGTGCTGTCAGCGTACGGCATGGGCCTGGCTGATAGGCGAGTCATGCGTGAGCAAGCGGTTGAGGCGAAGTTGACCGATAACCTTGTACCACGGCTCGATCAAATATTTGCGGACCTTGAATCGGACGGCCGGGTAGAGATGGAATACCAGGGACTCGCCGATCACGAAGTCTCCAGCGTGCGCAAAGTGCATGTGCGTTATGACGGTACGGATACAGCATTAATCGTTGATTATGGCGCGCCGGTCGATATCAGTAAGCATTTCGAGCACGCTCACCGGCGACGTTTCGGATTCATAGATCCCGACAAAGCGCTGGTGGTTGAAGCCGCCTCGGTGGAAATAATCGGGGCCGGTGACGTGCGCGACGATCTGGTTGCCCTATCAGCAAGTGATGATGCGTCCAGTTACTCTGACAAGCGCGTCGACCAGGTCGACATGTATACTGCCAACACCACTCACGATGGCGAGAAGCAGTGTAAAGCACCGATTCTTAGGCGTGATCAGTTAGCGCCCGGCAGCTACGTTGTGGGGCCGGCCATCATCGTCGAAGCCAACAGTACCATCGTTGTAGAACCTGGCTGGCGTGCGGAGCCCACCGCGCGCAAACACATAGTTCTAAGTCGAGTCACTCCATTAGCACGTACTACCGCCGTCGGTACCCAGGTCGATCCGGTGCGACTCGAGATATTCAACAATCTGTTCATGTCCATTGCAGAGCAGATGGGCACAATCCTGCAGAACACCAGCCATTCAGTAAACATGAAGGAGCGTCTGGACTTCTCCTGCGCGATCTTCGATGCTGATGGCGGACTGGTGGCAAACGCGCCCCATATCCCAGTTCACCTAGGGTCAATGGGTGAGAGCGTGCAAAGTGTCATTAGCCAGTGTGGGGCGACCATGAAGCCCGGCGACGTCTATGCCCTCAATGCCCCTTACAACGGTGGTACCCATCTACCCGACGTTACTGTTATCACGCCTGTATTCGACGAAGCCGGTAAGAACATTTTGCTGTACGTGGGTGCACGTGGACACCATGCTGATGTAGGTGGAATCACTCCGGGCTCAATGCCACCAAACAGCGTCAATATCGAAGAAGAGGGCGTACTGATAGACAACTTCATGCTGGTAGACGGCGGTCGGCTGCGCGAAGCCGAGTTAAGAAAACTTCTCACGTCGGGGCGTTACCCGGTACGCAATCCCGATCAGAACATTGCCGATCTTAAGGCCCAGATCGCGGCTAACGAGGCCGGGGTGCAAGGCTTGCGCAAGATGATCGACCATTTTGGCCTCGACACTGTGCACGCGTTTATGGGCCACGTACAAGACAATGCCGAAGAATCTGTGCGCCGTGTTCTCGACGTCCTAAAGGACGGGGATTTTGCCTATCATCTAGACGACGGCAGTGTTGTGCGCGTGGCCATCAGCATTGACCGATCTGCCCGTCGGGCGCGCATTGATTTCACCGGCACCTCACCACAGCAGCCTAGCAACTTCAATGCACCGGCGGCTGTCTGTAAGGCAGCAGTGCTTTATGTATTTCGCACGCTGGTAGCGGACGATATTCCGTTGAATGCCGGTTGCCTTAAGCCACTGGAAATCATCATACCCGAGGGAAGCATGCTCAAACCCAGACACCCAGGCGCGGTAGTGGCGGGTAATGTCGAGACCTCACAGTGCATCGTCGACGCGCTATATGGGGCGTTAGGGGTGATGGCGGCAGCCCAGGGCACGATGAACAACTTCACGTTTGGTAGCGCGCGTTGGCAATACTACGAAACGATCTGTGGCGGGTCCGGCGCTGGACCCGATTTTGACGGTACTGACGCGGTCCACACCCACATGACCAATGCGCGTATTACCGACCCAGAGGTATTGGAGTGGCGTTTCCCGGTGCTAGTGGAAAGTTTCTGCATCCGCCAGGGTAGCGGCGGGGCTGGCCACAGACGAGGGGGTAACGGCGCAGTCCGGCGCATAAGATTCCTCGCACCGATGACTGCCGCGATTCTGTCCAACCGACGCATTGCCCCGCCATTTGGTGTTCACGGCGGCGGGTCGGGTGCCCTGGGTATCAACCACGTCGAGCGTACAGACGGCCGTACGCTTGAGCTGGCGGGCTGTGATCAAGTCGATATGAACCCCGGTGACGTGTTTGTGATCGCGACGCCGGGTGGCGGTGGTTATGGATCCACGCCGGCGCCCGCGCCGCGGACCTGAGCCAGCGTAGAGCCATAACCGAACCGGCACCGGTAGCAACCTGTGCCTATGCGTTACTTCAAAATGATGCGCGGCGCGCAGACAGTGCTACCCGTCCTTGGGCTAGATTCGTCTCGCTAAGACCAGAAAAGAAACGAGACTTCGTCAGACCATATCCTTCAAGCCCTTCAGCGGCTGGACCTTGACCACGTTGCGCGCTGGTTTGGCCTTGAAGGTCGTCTCTTCCTTAGTGAAGGGGTTAATGCCTCTGCGTTCCGGGACAGCAGGCTTGTGTACGGCCTTGATCTTCATCAACCCAGGGACGTTAAAGACACCGGCACCCCTTCTTAAATCCCGCGCGATCATGTTGGAGAGCGCGTCGAATACCGCACTCACGTCTTTCTTTTTCAGATTGCTGCGTTCACAAATGTAGGTGTAGATTTCTGACTTCGTCGATGGTTTTGTTGGCATTTATCGCTCCTACGAGGAAGTTGGAGATTTTGTGCGCCAGTAACTTAGCACAATAGACAGCGCCGAGGGTAGCGTTTGGTCAAAAAAAAATCGACACGCAGGTGGAACTGGGTTGCCTGCCCTTTAACCTGTGCATAGTCGAGTGGATCATAGTGCGTTGAGAAAAAAGATTCTAAACTTTTATTAATTCATTAATTTACAATCTCTTTCGGGGCTGACCCTGGGGTTGGTTGGTGGCAATGATGGGAAGACTGCCGCCTCGGGAATCTGGCGCTGCGCCGATCAACTATCTCTCAAACTCGTCAATGCGGTCGAGATTTTTTCTTTTAAACCTTAGGCTTGATGACAGTGCGTGAGAATCACTATCGCCGGCAACACAAAGGCAGCGTGGTCAGTGGCCCGCTCATCTGTTCCGGCGAACCGACCGTCGGATCTTCGTTTGTTGACCGCTCCCAACCCGCCTTGTTAGGCAAGTTTAATATGTTGGCCCGCTATATGCATACGCGCGACCCACCGGACGCGACGTCCGCCGCCAGCAAGTTCGCAGCAATGGGGTCTGAAGGAATCGGCGTTCGTTGCTGTCAGCCTTGGGCGTGGCTGGGCTCGCCGCGGCTGGGTGCACGTACTGGCCTGATGATGGTATCGAGAATGCCTGCTTGCGGGGTGTAGTGCCGCCACAGCTGGCACAGCACGAACTGGTGCAGGGGCTGCCTGGCCAGGGATTGACCCTAATTACCTTTGGATGTCCATCGGCCGGGTAGCCGCCCCATGCTTCTCGCATTCGACTACTTGTTTGACCAACCCGGTCGGCGCAAATCGAAACACAGCGCTTTTCACGTTCCCAATTTGTATGCGCATACACTGGTAAGTCACTTTCGCAATCGATTTGAATGGATTGCCTCCATCCATCCGATTGACAAACATCGCTTAGGAAATAATGCGTTACCCAGGGGGGCTCGCTATAATGCGCCGTTGATTTATGCGTGCATGACCCCCCCTCTGACGAGGGGGTGTATTGCCGGAGTTAGCAAGAATGCCAATCTATGAATACCGATGCGAAGCTTGTGGCCATGAGCTTGAGGCTATCCAGAAGTTCAGTGATCCAGCCCTTAGGGATTGCCCGGTCTGCGGCAAATCGGAGCTAAAGAAGCTAGTTTCAGCCGCCGGTTTCCAACTTAAAGGTACCGGATGGTATGTGACTGATTTCAAGGACGGTGGTAAGAGCAAAATGAAGGAAGATTCCGAAACTGAATCCAAGCCTAAGAAGGAAGAAAAAACCAAAGACAAGAAAAAGGCTAGCGGTTCTAGTAGTAGCGACGATTAATACCGATGGGCCACATTCGACGTTATCTTATCGCTGGCCTTCTCGTCTGGGTCCCGCTCGGGTTCACAGTCTTGGTGATCAAGTTCTTGATCGACCTGATGGATCGGACACTGCTGTTATTGCCACCTGGCCTACGCCCTGACAACTTGTTGGGCTTTAGAATTCCCGGGCTGGGGGTACTGCTGACGGTTGTCGTGGTCTTGGTGACCGGCGTGATTGCGGCCAACTTGGTCGGTCGAAAGCTCGTACAGTTCGGCGAACGCATGGTGGCTCGGATTCCGTTAGTGCGTTCGATCTATTCGGGCGTCAAGCAGGTCACGGAGACGATGTTCTCTAACGGTGGGAGGTCTTTCCGTAGCGTCGTCTTGATTGAGTATCCGCGAAAGGGAGTATGGACGCTGGCGTTTTTGACCGGAGAGCAGGGCGCGTCCGAGATAGAGGCCAAAGTTGGGGGTTCGGTGAGTCATCTATTCGTACCGACAACGCCGAACCCGACCTCTGGCTTCTTTTTAGCGGTGCCTACTAATGATGTGATCGTGTTGGATATGACGATAGACGAGGGAATTAAAATGATCATGTCCGCCGGCGTGGTCGTGCCCAAGGAAAGCAAAGATGCGTTGGTTGCCAGTGGGCAAAAGAATAAGTGACGTCTGTCCTCGCTAGGCCGTCTAACCAGAGATAGTACAAGGACACGATGCGTAGCCATTATTGCGGACAGGTCGATGAATCCTTAATCGACCAAGAGGTTACCTTGTGTGGTTGGGTGAATAGCTACCGAGATCACGGCGGGTTGATCTTTATCGACCTGCGCGACACTAAGGGTATCGTGCAAATCGTTTTCGATCCGGTGGAATCGCGGGTGTTCTCGCTGGCGGAAAGCATTCGCAACGAGTATGTACTGCGCGTAACGGGCCAGGTGCGCCAACGTCCGGCGGGAACCGAAAACCCGAGTCTGGGTACGGGTCAGGTAGAGGTCGTCGGCGCCCAGTTAGAAATCCTCAACCAATCGGATGTATTGCCGTTTCAACTCGACGAACCAGATGTTGGCGAGGCGGTGAGATTGAAGTATCGGTACCTCGATTTGCGTCGACCGGTTATGCAGGAAAACATGCGACTGCGCCATCGAGTGACGACTTCTCTGCGTGATTTCCTAGAGCACCATGGTTTCGTCGACATCGAAACGCCGATGTTGACGAAGTCTACCCCTGAGGGGGCGCGCGACTATCTGGTACCGGCGCGCACCTATCCTGGTCATTTCTTCGCGTTGCCGCAATCACCTCAAATTTTCAAGCAGATCTTGATGGTGGCGGGGTTCGAACGCTATTACCAGATCGTACGCTGCTTCCGCGATGAGGATCTACGCGCCGATCGCCAGCCGGAATTCACCCAGTTGGATATAGAGACATCCTTTATGGGCGAAGAAGATATCATGGCGCTGATGGAGGCGATGATCCGTGATCTGTTCAAGGCAGTGCTCGCGGTCGATTTGCCCAATCCCTTCCCGCGGTTGACTTACGCCGAGGCCCGTGCCCGCTATGGCACCGATCGACCCGATCTACGCAATCCGCTTGAATTAGTCGACGTCGGCGACCAGATGAAGGATGTCGAATTCAAAGTGTTCTCGCAGCCGGCTAACCGCAGCGGCGGTCGGGTCGCGGTTTTACGCCTGCCCGCTGGCGGCGATCTTACCCGCAAGGAGATCGATGACTACACGAACTTTGTTGGCAATTACGGCGCCAAGGGGTTGGCCTATATAAAGGTCAATGACCCTGCTAAAGGGCGTGATGGTCTGCAATCGCCAGTTCTCAAGTTTCTGTCCGACCCTGTGGTAGCCGTGATCTTAGAACGTACCGGTGCCCAGGCGGGTGACATGCTGTTCTTTGGCGCTGATCAGGCCGACGTGGTCAACGATGCCCTGGGTGCGTTGCGTCTGCTCCTTGGTACCGACACCGGCATCGTAGAAGGTGGTTGGCAACCGGTCTGGATCGTTGACTTTCCTATGTTTGAGTATGATCCAGACGCCAAGCGCTGGATGGCGCGTCATCATCCATTCACGGCGCCGACAGATGTGGATGCAGAACGCGTGGACATTGATCCCGCCAATGTGATGTCACGCGCATATGATCTAGTTGTCAACGGCAGCGAAATCGGCGGTGGTTCGATCCGTAACCATCGGCTGGATGTGCAGCAGAAGGTGTTTGCGGCGCTTGGCATAGAAGAGCAAGAGGCGCGCGAGAAGTTTGGCTTTTTGTTGGAGGCTTTGAAGTATGGTGCACCACCTCATGGTGGCATTGCTTTTGGTCTCGATCGCATTGCGGCGCTGATGGCTGGTGCTGAGTCGATTCGTGAGGTAATTGCATTTCCAAAGACACAGAAAGCGGCGGACCTGATGACCGAGGCGCCAAGCCTGGTCGATGACCGACAGCTACGCGAACTACACATAAGACTGCGCAAACCGTCTACGCCCGCGAAACAATAGCTTGTCGGTAGTTATGTCTAGGTATAAGAGGCCGGAGTCGGTGTTGGTCGTTGTTTACACGAGAGCTGGCAAAGTATTGTTGTTGCGGCGCTCAGACAAAACCGATTTCTGGCAGTCAGTTACTGGCAGTATGAGATGGGATGAAAGTGATCCCGAAATCACCGCAGGTCGCGAACTTAGAGAAGAGACCAGCATTGAAGTAACTGATGACCTTCGTGACTGGGGGAAGACTTTCCGATTCCAAATCTTGCCACAGTGGGCGCATCGGTATGCGCCAGGAACAAAACAAAACATCGAGCACATGTTTTCGCTAGAGTTGCCGGAGGAAGTGGTGATCACGATGAATCCGGTGGAGCACGCAGAGTTTGTTTGGTTACCGTTTGCTGAGGCGTCGCAACGCGTAACATCGTGGACTAACCGGGAGGCAATCGATTTAATTCAGGCAACGTGCAACCTTGGCGCGTAGCACCGGGCAAGAGACAGTAGTACTGGTTCACGGCCTGTGGCTGTCAGGCTGGAGTTTGTATGTGCTAGGTCAGCGGTTGGCGCGCCACGGATTCGAAACCTTTTCGTTTTCATACCCTTCGGTTAGCCAAAATCTCCTGCAAAACGCGGAGCGTTTGCAACGATTCTTGGTCGACTTGGAGCGCCCGGTGGTGCACCTGGTCGGACACAGCCTTGGCGGTATTGTCATTCGAGCGCTGTTTCATCAGCACCCAGAGCAGCCACCGGGCGGCCGCATCGTAACGCTGGGCTCGCCCCACGGCGGTAGTTACCCGGCGTCGATGTTGGTACGAACCGCGCTTGGGCGCAAGATTACGGGGCGCTCTATACAACAGCTTTTGGCGGGCATGCCGGCCCACTGGCAGCCGGTAGACCGAGATATTGGGATAATCGCCGGTGACCTGAGCGTCGGTATGGGACGATTGTTTCGGCGGTTACCACGACCCAATGATGGCGTAGTCTCGGCGGCGGAGGCGGCGTTGCCAGGCGCCACCGACAGCATTACGTTACATGTATCCCACACCGCAATGGTAGTGTCGTCGCAGGTTGCGCAGCAGGTGTCTTGGTTTCTGAAACATGGGCGTTTCCAAACGAACCGTTAATGACAATTACTGACCCCAGCCCCGCTGCGGGCCCAGCCATGTCCCGAGCGCGCCTTTTGGCTGGCCGCTTACTGCCGCTTGTCAGCCCGTTTTGTCCCCGGTTGGGAGTCAATTGGCGCTAGTGGTACACTGCTGCCGGCCGCTTTGGAGCCTCAGGCATATCCGATATAGCAAGCATATCTATGGCCGGCCATAGCAAATGGGCCAATATCCGTTTCCGGAAAGGCGCGCAAGATGCCCGGCGCGGCAAGCTTTTCACCAAATTAATCCGCGAGATCACTGCTGCCACGCGTCTTGGTGGGGAAGATCCGGCGGCCAATCCGAGACTGCGAACCGCCATCGATAAGGCGATGGCGCAGAATATGCCTAAGGACAACGTCGAGCGCGCCATCAAACGCGGCACTGGCGATGTCGATGGCGTGAGCTATGAGGACGTGCGGTACGAAGGCTTTGGGCCGGGAGGCGTAGCCATACTTGTCGAGTGCACGACCGACAATCGAAACCGTACCGTGGGTGAGGTGCGCCATGCCTTCACCAAGCATGGTGGTAATCTCGGCACCGATGGTTCTGTTGCCTATCTATTTAGCAAACAAGGCATGCTCAGTTTTCCCGCCGACGTCGACGAGGAAGCCATCATGGAGGCGGCGATATCGGCAGGGGCTGAGGACGTTGTCAGCAATGATGACGGAACATACGACGTCATAACCACCCCGCAAAGCTTCGAAGCTATCCGCGACGCTATGCAGGCCAGCGGGTTTGCACCCGAGGTGGCCGAAGTGACCCAACACGCATCCACCGGCGTGCCGCTATCCGATGAAGATGCGGAAAAGACATTGCGACTTTTAGAGACGCTTGAGGATTTGGACGATGCGCAGAATGTCTACACCAACGCTGACTTTCCAGAAGAGTTGGCAAAACAACAGCAGGGCTGAAACAGCCGCAAGACCCATGACGACATTCCCTCGGATACTCATCTAACCGATGCGCGTGCTGGGCATTGATCCAGGCTCACGCATTACTGGGTTCGGGATGATTAACGTTGCTAGGGACGGTGGCATAGCGTACGTCGATAGCGGTTGCGTGCGTACCGAGGGCAACAGTCAATCACAGCGTCTGAAGACCATCTACGATGGGATTTCTGCGGTTATCACCAGCTACATTCCCGACGTACTGGTGGTTGAAAAAGTTTTTATGGCTAGGAATGCGGACTCGGCACTCAAGCTGGGACAGGCCCGAGGCGTAGCAATCTGTGCCGGTATCAATCATGAACTGGAAGCTATGGAATATACGGCGTTACAAATCAAGCGCGCAGTGGTTGGTAACGGTCAGGCACGGAAGCAACAGGTGCAGCACATGGTAAAGGTATTGCTTAGTTTGTCCGGGACCCCGCAAGCCGATGCCGCCGATGCGCTTGCCTGTGCGATTTGCCACGCACACTATGCGATGGGCCATGCGGCGGCAACCCGCGGAATAGGGGCGCGGACGAGGGTAGTCTGATGATCGGTAGGCTAAGGGGGAGATTACTGGGCAAGGAACCGCCATCACTACTGTTGGATGTGGCGGGTGTGGGTTACGAACTGGAAGCGCCGATGACGACCTTTTACGATCTCCCGGCCATGGGAGAGGACACTACCCTGTACACGCACATGGTGGTGCGCGACGATGCGCACCTGCTATATGGATTTAGCCGCGAAAACCAGCGCCGATTGTTCCGCAGTCTGCTTAAGATAAGTGGTATCGGGCCGCGGGTAGCCTTGGCGATCTTGTCTGGATTGTCGGAAGAGGAATTCATGCATTGCATTAGTAGTGAGGATGTGGCGCGGCTGAGCCAAACCCCCGGTATCGGCCGCAAGACCGCGCAGCGTTTAGTAATGGAGATGCGTGACAAAGCGTTTGTCGGCCATGATGAGGTTGAACTGACAGGTGTTTGTACCACCACTGCAAAACAAGATCCGGTTGGCGAGGCGGTTAGTGCACTAGTGGCACTTGGCTATAAGCCCAACGAGGCCAGTCGCGCTGTTCATGGTGTGGCCCCCAGCGGTATGACGACCGAAGAAATAATTCGTCGGGCGCTTAAGGCTGCCGTAGGATAAGAATGTGATTGAATCCGATCGTCTCGTTTCCGCCCACGTTCTGAGTACACCCGAAGATGCGAACCGAGAACCTGGCTTACGGCCAATAACCCTTGGCGAGTACGTTGGGCAAGCACACGTGCATACGCAGATGGAAGTCTTTATTCCGGCCGCGCGTAAGCGTGGTGAGGCCATGGATCATGTATTGGTATTCGGCCCGCCAGGTCTTGGTAAAACAACGCTCGCGCACATCATTGCTAACGAGCTTGGCGTAAACCTGCGGCAAACGTCAGGGCCGGTGCTCGAACGTCCCGGCGATTTGGCCGCGCTGCTGACTAACTTGCAACCTAAAGATGTATTATTTATCGATGAGATCCACCGCCTAAGTCCAGTGGTTGAAGAGATCCTCTATCCTGCCATGGAGGATTATCAACTAGATATTGTGATTGGCGAGGGCCCGGCCGCACGTGCGATTAAGCTCGATTTACCACCGTTCACCTTGATTGGAGCGACCACTCGTGCCGGTCGCCTAACTTCGCCGCTGCGTGATCGCTTCGGTATTATTCAGCGCTTGGAATATTACACAGCCGAGGAACTTGGCAAAATAATTAATCGATCTGCGACCATCCTCGACGTGCCGGTCGAACCAGAAGGGGTATCGGCCATTGCCCATCGCGCCCGCGGTACGCCGCGTATTGCCAATCGGCTGTTGCGTCGGGCACGAGATTTCGCACAAGTTAAAGGAAACGGGCATCTTACCCGCGAGAGTGCAGAAATGGCGCTCACGCTGCTGGACGTCGATGAAAGCGGTTTCGACATGCTGGACCGCAAGTTATTACGAACGGTAGTGGAAAAATTTGCCGGTGGGCCGGTGGGCATCGATAGCCTGGCCGCCGCTGTCGGTGAGGAACGCGGCACCATTGAGGATGTGGTCGAACCATTTCTGATTCAGCAGGGATTCTTGATGCGCACACCGCGTGGGCGTACGGCAACCCCCAGGGCCTGGCAACACTTCGGCCTTGCGGTTCCATCAAGCCAAGATCAGCGACAAGCCGGTATTTTCGAAAGTGACTAACCCAAACTCGGGGCGCAAGCGTTTATGATTGAATCAGAACGGTCCAGGCAGGGGAATTTTTCCATACCGGTACGTGTCTATTATGAAGACACTGACGCGGGTGGGTTGGTTTATTATGCCAACTACCTCAAGTTCATGGAGCGGGCACGCACGGAATGGCTGCGGGGGTTGGGGTTTGAACAGGATGCGTTGTCGGCGGAGGAGGGTGTGATATTCGCAGTGCGCGCGGTTAAAGTGGATTTCTACAAGCCCGGACGGTTTAATGACTTGCTTGAGGCAACCGTGAACATACGCCGGCGAGGCGGTGCGAGTCTGACCCTGAAGCAAGATGTTCAGCGAAACTCTACTACGCTTTGCGAAGCAGAAGTTAAGGTGGCGTGTTTGGATGCGCGGTCTCTTTCACCACGCTCGATTCCCAATCGTGTTGTCGCGCAGTTAGATACGGTGACCCTCTTTTGAATATCACGACCTCAGTCGACGCGATCGTATTGTTTACCCTAATAAAGCAAGCGAGCCTATTAGTACAGTTGGTTATGTTGATGTTGGTGTTGGCTTCTTTAATTTCGTGGTACTTCATTATTAGCAAGTGGTTCGTGTTCCAGTCGGCGGCACGTACCGCGGATCGTTTCGAACATCGCTTTTGGTCGGGCGGTAACTTGAACCAAATGTACTCTGACCTCAGTCGTGGGGGCGTTGTGCCTGAGGGGATGGCGAGCGTCTTTGTCGATGGTTTTAGGGAATTCAAGCGACTCACCAAACCGCCTAAGATCCAGCCCGGCGACATCATGGAAGGTGTGCAACGGGCTATGCGTGTGGCGTTGTCGCGCGAAATCGATTTCCTCGAAACCCATCTACCTTTCCTGGCCACGGTTGGGTCCATTAGCCCGTATGTGGGGCTGTTTGGGACGGTGTGGGGTATCATGAACTCGTTTATCGCTTTGGGCTCGCTGCAACAGGCCACCATTGCCCATGTGGCGCCCGGGATTGCTGAGGCCCTCATCGCCACCGCTATGGGCCTGTTCGCGGCGATACCGGCGGTTATTGCCTATAATCGGTATTCGACCCGAGTAGAACGGTTGGTGACCCGATACGAGATCTTCATGGATGAATTCTCTAGCATCGTGCAACGACAGGCGTTAGTACCGAAGGCCTAGGCGTGGAAGCGTATCGCGCCCGTCGTAAGAGGCTCATGAGCGAGATTAACGTCGTCCCCTACATCGACGTCATGCTCGTATTATTGGTGATTTTTATGATCACGGCGCCACTGCTCAGCCAAGGCGTGAAAGTGGAATTGCCAGAGACAGCGGCCAGCCCAGCGTCTAGCAAGGACTCGGAAACCCTGGTGGTGACGGTCGACAAAAAGGGCCAATACTATCTCGACGATCGCAAAATCAAACCGGCTGCCTTGCGCAAGAAAGTTGCTGTGGTCATGCGGTTGCGACCGCAGACGCCGATTTTGGTTCGAGGCGATCGTCGTGTGCCTTACGGTAAGGTCGTTGAAGCAATGGCTCTGCTAAAGGCGGCAGGGGCACCCAGCGTCGGCCTAATCACACAACCTATCTTGAAGAACTAAGGTGCGGCGACTCCGGGCTCGTAAAACGCCGGGTAGGTTTAGAGCGCTTATACTTGCGATAGCGGTGCATCTCGTGGTTGTGGCGATCGCGGTGATTGCGTTTCGTTGGCCGAGCGAGCCAAGCCCGGGCGCCGATGTCGTAAAAGCAGTCGTGGTTGATGATACCGAGGAGCTGAAGAAGCAAGAGGCGAAGAAGAAGGCCGAAGCCAAGCGCAAGAAGGCGGAGGCGAAACGCAAGAAGGAAGAGCAGAGGCGTAAAGCTGAGGCGGAACGTAAGCGCAAGGAAGCGGAAAAAAAGCGACTCGCGGAACAAAAAGCCAAAGAAGAAGCGGAACAGAAACGCGAAGAAGAAGAACAAAGAAAAGTAGAGGAGCAACGTCTTGAAGAGGAAAGACGCCGGTTGGAGGAAGAAAAGCAACGCTTAGCAGAGGAGCAACAGCGCATAGAGGAAGAACGTAGAAAACGAGAGGAGGAAGAACGTCAGCGTCAGGAAGCCGAGCGACAATTGGCCGAATCACTCGAGGCCGAAGAGCGCGATCGCAAGGAGGCAGCCCGTAAAGCGCGCGCGTTGACCGTGGCCGAAAAGTATAAACTCCTTATTCGTCAGAAGGTTAGCCGAAACTGGGCACGCCCCCCTGGGGCCCAGACGGGATTGCAGTGCACGGTGCGGGTAAGGCTAGTGCCCAACGGTGATGTGCTCCAGGTGACGGTGGCCAAAACCAGTGGTGACGAGAGATTCGACCGATCGGTAGAAAATGCGGTATATAAGGCGTCACCACTGCCGTTACCGGAAGACAGGGATCTTTTCGAGTACTTTCGCGAGATCGAGTTTATATTCAATCCCGAGAATTAGCGGAGCTATTTAGTTACGATGTTTAAGCATCTTATTAACTATCTTTTGTTTGTGAGCGTAGGTATTTGGAGTACAAGCGTCCACGCTGTTTTGACTATTGAGATTACTCAAGGAGCAGATGTCGGCATCCCGGTCGCCATTGTGCCGTTTAGTGTTGAGGGTCAAGTGAAACCGGTGCACGATGTGCCCGCCATTGTCGCCTCCGATCTCGCCCGCAGCGGTCGCTTCTCTCTGATCCCGAAGCAGGATTTTCTTTCTACGCCGCATCGTAATAGTGAAGTCATATTCAAGGATTGGCGCATAGCGAAGGCAGAGGCGTTGGCGATTGGCACTATACGCCAGCGCAGTGCCAATCAGTTCGAAGTCACATTCCGACTCTATGATGTGTTTCGCGAGCAACAACTTGCCGGTATCCGGTATTCGGTGAGCGCCGACAAGTTGCGAGCCGTGGCACACCAGATCAGCGACGTTATCCATGAAAAACTTACTGGCGAGCCGGGCGCCTTCAATACTCGCATTGCTTATGTCACCAAGGAAGATGGGCCGACCGGAATCACCTATAAGCTCCAGGTGGCAGACTCGGATGGTTACAATGCGGTAACGATTCTCAAGTCGCAGGATTCGATATTGTCACCGGCCTGGTCGCCCGATGGCAGCAAAATCGCGTACGTCGCGTTTGAAGAACGAAATTCTAAGGTTTTTGTTCAGGGTGTGGCGGACAGATCTCGCGAGTTGATCGCGAATTTCCCGGGCATCAATGGCGCCCCCGCCTGGTCGCCAGATGGCAGGCGCCTGGCATTGACCCTATCGAAGGACGGAAATCCGGAGATCTATGTGCTCGATCTCGATACCAAGCGCTTGAAACGGCTTACGAAAAATCGTGTAATTGATACTGAGCCTGCCTGGTCGCCGGACGGGCGTGATATCATATTTACCTCGGATCGTGCCGGCAAGCCGCAGATCTATCGGATGAAGGTGGGTGGGCGTAGCATTGAACGCCTGACGTTCGAGGGTGATTCAAACGCGCGGGCATCGTATTCGGCGGATGGGGAAATGATTACCCTCGTAACTGCATTTCAGGGTAAGTACCATATCGGTGTGTTGCGACTCAAGGACAAGGTACTGCAGGTGTTATCGGACACGCCACTTGATGAATCGCCCAGTTTTGCACCTAACGGTCGCATGATACTTTATGCCACCGCTGTGGGAGGGCGGGGTGTGCTGGCATCGGTGTCTTCGGATGGGCGCGTACGACAATTGTACAAGCTCGAGGAAGGCGATGTTCGAGAGCCAGCTTGGTCGCCATATAATCGTGAACTAGCCTTAAAGGAGTAATGCTATGAAAAATTTTTCTTATATCGTGTTGGCACTAATATTTGCGGTCGGTGTGGCCGCGTGTGGAGGTGGCGCTGCCGTCCAAGAGCCGCTGGTGGATGAGCAAAGCACGAGCAGTTCGGGATCAAGTAGTGCCGAAACGGGTACGGCCGATAGCGGCAGCATGACAGGGGAGAGTATCAATGAGCAGATGCAGATGGCAATGGCGGGGGAAAGGCCCACTAAGCTGCGTGTGCACTTCGAATTTGACAGCAGTGCGATAGATAGTGAATCGCGGGCGGTTATCGAAGCCCACGCCGCCTATCTCGCAGCTAGACCTGATGTTAGGCTTAACCTTGAGGGCCATGCCGATGAGCGTGGTACCCGCGAGTACAATCTAGCGCTAGGCGAGCGCCGGGGACAGGCGGTAAGACGCATGTTGCGGTTGTTAGGTATCAACAGTGAGCGATTAGCCGCTCGGTCCTATGGTGAGGAGAATCCTGTCGCGACCGGCCACGATGAATCTGCCTGGCGGCTAAACCGGCGCGTGGAATTTGTCTACTAGTAGTCACATACTCACCGTTGCGCGTGTAACGAAGACAATAATTACGGCGGCTTGCCTAGCCGTCGTGAGTCTTCTGTCTGCGCCTGTATTCGCGCAACTCTCGCAGGACACGGTATTAGAGTTGCTGTCGCAGATGGAAGCGATGCAGACGGAATTGCGTGAACTCCGAAACAAGGCTGAGTTGCAGAGCCACGAGCTAGAACGTTTAAGTACTAGGCAGCGCGAACTGTTGCGCGATCTCGATCGACGATTGACCAACATCGAGCGCGGCGCTACTACGCAAACGACGCGTCCGCAGCCCACGGCGCCGACCCAAACGCAAGCCGCGACGGTACCAGCGCCTGCTACCACGCCATCGACTTCGCGTTTAACCGCCACGGCTGAGGAGCAGCAGCAGTACGAGGCAGCATTCAATCTCCTGAAGCAGGGGCTCTATTCGCGCGCGAGCCAGGCCTTTCGAGCGTTCACCCAACAACACCCGACCAGCCCATTGGCCGGGAATGCCCAGTACTGGACGGCCGAGGCGAATTACGTCATACGCAACTTCGGGCTTGCACTGAAGGAGTTTGACCGTGTGGTCAAGGAATATCCGGACAGCCCTAAGGTCGCCGATGCCTTGTTGAAGATTGGTTACAGCTACTATGAGATCGGCACGTGGGAGAAGGCGCGCCAGGCACTGACTGATGTTGTGGCCCGTTTTCCGAATACGACTGTCGCCAAGCTCGCACAGATTCGCCTGACCAAGATGGACGAAGAGGGGCGCTAAAAAGCGCCCCTACCTTTTCTGAGCTCAGTGGCGCTCTTCGCCGCTAGTCGGGGAGGGATGGGGAGGGGTATAATGCGCCCGCTTTTTCCCTCCGATTGTTCATACGGGCCGTTAGCTCAGTTGGCAGAGCATCTGACTTTTAATCAGAGGGTCGCTGGTTCGATTCCAGCACGGCCCACCAATAATCAATAGCTTATCGGTCTTTTCAAAAAACCGCTGCCTAATAAATCACCGATTGCCTAATATTTTCGGCTTGAGTGGGGTCACTCTGCGTGGTCCCCGGCGATAAACCCGATTTGTTGTCTTTGGATCATCATGCCCTAGCAGCTCAGTGGGGTTGTGCATAACTGATTGCCCGTCTATTAAACGGCCACTTCTAATTGAGACTCACCATTCAGAAATCGGCTTTCGAACTCGCCTGGGGGTACCGCGGGGCTCACGAGATAACCCTGCATGATGTCGCACCCGTGATGGCTGAGGATGTCCAGTTGTGCCTGCGTCTCGACTCCCTCCGCGACAACTGTCAGTTTCATGTGATGCGCCATCGCGATGATGGCCGTCACGATTGCTTCGTCGTCTGCGCTTGTCAGTAAGTCGCTGACAAAGGACTGGTCAATCTTCAGGATATCAATGGGTAGCCGTTTGAGACGGCTAAGGGATGAGTATCCGGTTCCGAAATCGTCCAGGGAGATGGAAAGACCAAGCGCCTTGAGTTCGGCGAGGAGTCGATCGCTTGCCCTCGTGTCCTCCATGACGGCACTCTCGGTAAACTCAATCTCTAAAAGGTGTGGGCTAATGCCTGTGGCCGCAAGCGCTTGGCGGGCTTGGGAAATCAGAGATTGGTCGCGAAATTGACGAAATGACACATTGATTGAGATTGGCATGCGAACGCCTGCATCCTCCCATTGCTTTATCTGATTGCAGGCGGTACGCAATACAAACTCACCTAACGGGACAATGAGACCGGTCTCCTCTGCAATCGGGATGAATTCCCCGGGGCCTACCATGCCAAGCTCGGGGTGGTGCCAACGGACCAGGGCCTCAGCCCCCACCACAGTACCGTCCACTACGCTAATCTTCGGCTGATAGTGCAATATGAGTTCGTCTGTTTCGATGGCGTGTCTGAGATCTGCCTCGAGCGACAGTCGCTCAAAGGCCGTCGCGTTTAAAGTCTCCGTGTAGAATTGAAAGTTATTACGGCCATTTTCCTTGGCGTGATACATGGCAGCGTCTGCGTTCTTGAGCAATACTTCGTCGGTGTCGCCGTCGTTTGGGTACAGCGCGATGCCGATGCTTGCGCCAACCACTACGTCGGTGGCGTCAAATCGTACGGGAACCTCCAGGGCTCGAATAATGCGCCGAGCGACCCGCGCCGCATCCTGCACATGAGCCACTTCACTCAACAGGACAATAAACTCGTCACCACCGAAGCGGATAATCGTGTCAGTGCCACTTTTGTCCATCGGCGATGGGCGCTCTGGCCGGGAAGCATGTGTGACGACATCACTCTCGCGGACACAAGCCTTGAGCCGCACGGAAACTTCTCGCAAGAGGTCGTCGCCGCGACTGTGCCCGAAGGTATCATTGATTCGTTTAAAGTTATCGAGGTCGACGTAGAGCAGCGCAACGGTGCGCTCGTACCGCTTGGCCTGGCTCAGCACGTAGGTGAGGTGCTTCGTAAGGAAGGTGCGATTGGGTAGCTCCGTGAGTTGGTCAAAATACGCAAGATGGCGAATCTGGTTCTCCATTACCTTGCGTTCGGTGACGTCCTGCACCGCTCCGATCATCCGACAGACGTTGTCCTCCGCATCGGTCGCTATGACTTCCTGGCGGATATATCGCTCCGACCCATCGGGCGCCCTTATGCGGTATTCAAGGCTCCTAGCTGTGCGCTCGCGCACTGCGCGATTGATGGCCACCTGAACTTGCGGCTCGTCGTCGGGATGGATGCGCGACCAGAGCGTTTGAATCGGTCCGCTACAGTGGTCGACCGGCAAACCGAACACATTGCACAGCTCGCGCGACCACCAGGCGTAGCCCGTTTGTGGGTCCAACTCCCAGTACCCGAATTTGGCGATGCGTTGTGCCGTCTCGAGGCGAACCTGGTTTTTTCGAAGTGACTGCGCGCCGCGCCATTTGGCGCCGAGCGACGAGACACATTGGCGAACCTCATGGGGGTGAAAGGGCTTCTGCAGGTACAAGAGCTTGTCGACTGGTGGTACGCGGGCGGCGATTTCTTGTGGGTCGACGTCAGAGTAGGCGGTGACGATGACAATCTCGATGTCGGGGTCGAGCGCCCGGATTTGCTCGGCCGCCCACACGCCGTCCTTTCCTGGGGGCATGCGAATATCGAGAAACGCAACCGCGAACGGCTGGCCCGCCGCGAGAGCTTGCACGACCGCGTCGACCGCCTGCTCCGCTTGTTCACAGCAAACGACTTCAATCTGGGGACGCTCGGCCGGTTGCGTATCCGCACCAAAAAGCTGGGCCTTCATGGCGCCGAATTTGTCGCCGGCGGGTGTTTTGGAACTGTTCGGCGCCAGGATGTCCCGGTAAGACTCCCGAATCACAGCCTCGTCGTCGGCGATAAGCACACGTAATGGTGAGGCCGGCGGCTCAGGCTGCGTAGTCACGCCGCAACCTCGGTCACTGACGTCCCCGTGGCAGAGGAGGATAGAGGTAACAATAGATGCAGACAGGCACCGCGCCCCGCACCTTCACTTTCTGCGTAAAGTCTCCCGCGCATCACCGAAACAGTGTTGGCGCTCCAGTGCAGCCCTAGCCCCGAGGCGCCAGACGGTTTAGTCGTAAAGCCACGCTCGAAGATGCGCTCAATATTCTGTGGATCAATGCCGCAACCGTTATCCTTGAACCGAATGTGGAGCATTTCATCCCCGTCGACACGTGTCTCCTCGGCTGAAATCTCAAGCCGACCTTCGTCGGCAGGCATGTGCTGTATAGCTTCGGCCGCGTTGATGATGAGATTCGCCACCACCTGCTGTAATGGTGTTCGCGCGCCGTCGATGGGATGCATGTCTTTGAGGGCCGAATCCTGTTTGACTGACATCGACTCGAGGAGAGTCGTCGACACAAAGCCTAGAGACTCCGCAACAAGCCCATCGATGTCGATGGCCTCGAGGACGCGCTCTGCGCGACTGAACTTCTCTTGGTCGGCCAAAATCTGTTCAATGTGGCTGATCTGACTCGTGGTTACCTCCACATCTTGAGCTGTACGGCGTACCGTCTCGGCAAGCTCTTGACCGGCCATCGTCACAAACTCTTTGAGAGCCGCCTGGCGCTCAGCCGGTGCGGCGCCCTCAGCAAGCTCCGCATGGGCCTGGTCCACCTCGGCAAGCGGTGCCTTGTGCAGTGTCTGCGACAAATTTGCCAGCCGAACCGTCACCGGGGTCAGAGCGTTGCCAATGTTGTGCAGCACGCCACTTGCCATCTCGGCCACACCTGACTCATAGGATTGTTCGATGAGCCGGCGGCGCGCGTCGGCAAGCCGCTCAACCATTCGGTCGAACTCTTGGGCGAGCGTCCCAATCTCATCATCACGCTCCATTGCTATGCGTGCCGCCAAGTCGTCACTCTTTCCGAATTGAATAACGTGGTTGGTGAGGCGGGTCACCGGCTTGAAAACGGTGCGCTGGAGCAGCAGGAGCAGCACCCCAAGCGCCAGGAGGCCAGCGATGGCGAGAGAACCAACCGCATAGCGGACAGCGGTCTCGCCGCGGGCACTGATTTCTCTTGGGACATCGACCTGCAGCAACAGCGCTGGCTTGCCGTCGACGCCCTTAAATGTCGTAAAGACGCGGGAGCTGGTATCAGTTTGCTCGATGTAGGTAGGCGCCTCGTCGGAAATGTGCTGAAGTGCATCATGCTTGATGGCGTTGGCACCCATGAGCGGGGCGACGACGAGGTCGACCCGAGCCTGCTCGGCGATGGTGTCGATGGCCGCCTCGTTGAGAAACCGCGCCATGATGATCGCGCCCGCAGGCGGTCCCTTTATCTCATTCGTCAAGACAGGCTTGGATACGAGCAGCATCGGTCCACCCTGGGTCATGAAGACCCCTGAAACGACACTATCTTCTGTCTTATGGGTGATGAGGGCGCTCTCTACCGTCAGCGCACCCTCGGCAAACTCGGATACTTCGATCTCCTCCTCCGTCTCAAGGTCGAAGCTTTTCCCCCACACCAGCTTCCCTTCGGTGTTATAGAAGTGCATGAGGTGGACCTTGAGGGCGGTGAAGCTGGTGAAGACAAGATTATCCTCCACATACTCGGGATTGGTGCCGGAGACAAACTCATACGTGTCGTCCCAGAACGCCCAGTCGCTGACTGAAAAGCCCAGGTGCTCGATTTCACGCTCCATGGCCTGGACGGCTCGCTCCATGTTTTTTGTGGCTTCGTCGCGCTCGAGCTCAGTGAAGCTCGGCATGATGACAAAGCGCTGAACACCAATATCCAAAGCACCGTAGGTGAGGAACAGTGCCACGATGATAAAAATCACTTTATTTCTTAATGACATGGGATTCGCCCCTAATTAGGTTAATGCTCATTAACCATAGTCCTAAAACCATAGTCCTGGCTGACCTAGTTTTCGAGGGACGGGGGGGGGAAGCCTGCAAAGTACGGCGTTTCTCCTGCGGCCCCTCTACCTTCGTCTTTCGACCCTAGGCAGGTAGCTTTGCGTCCCACCCTTTCGGGATGGTTTGCCTTTGTAACGAAACAACTGGCCCTATGGTGCATAAGGCATGCCAATGTTAGCCAATCGTTGATAAAACACTGGGACGAGGTTTCGAAGGAGAGTGGTCGCCTTGAAACTACACAAAAAGGGGTGACGTATCAGGTCAGCTTATAGACGTAGCGCTGGGCAACGCAATACTATTCGTGATGCTGCCAAATATCCGCTGCCAAATAAAACCTAACGATTTGATTCAAAACAAAGTACAAACTCAGCGAAATATTTGGCAATTCGCATTTAACGTATTGAAACACAACGTTTGAGCATCCGCCTTTTAATCAGAGGGTCGCTGGTTCGATTCCAGCACGGCCCACCAAAACTAGTGGTTTGCTCACCCTGAGTCCTTCATGGACTTTGTCTAGATGAAAGTTCTTGCGCTCTGCTGCGCCTGGAAAGGGGATGATCATCAAAGTGGCCTCCTTGTGATTGGTACGGGATGTGCAGCAACTTCACGGCCTTTTTCTTCGCCTGCTCACCCCGCCGATCATACTTGGCTGTGGTGCTCACGTTGGCATGGCCAGCGAGCTTCTGAACGGTAGCGATATCTGCCCCCGCATCGAGCAGATCTCCAATGAAACTTCGACGCAGATCGTGTGGCGAGAAGGTTTTGATGCCAGCCTCCCTAGCGCGTTTGCGAAGTACGTTGTACACGGCTTGCTCGGTCATGCGCTGGGGTTGGATACGACTACCCTTGTTAATCGGAACAAAAAGCACCCCGGAGCTGTCTTCGCGCAAGCGCAACCAGTCTTCGAGCGCATCGTGCGCGCCGTTGTCGAGATAGACAAGCCGCTCCTTGTTGCCCTTGCCTTGCACTTTAAGCTCAGCCGTGTCCCCACCAAGGGTGCAGTGCTGTAGATCGAGGGCTACGATTTCGGCCCGGGGTAATCCGGCGCAGTACATAATGCCGATCAGCGCCGCATCGCGGATACCGGCTGAGGCTTTATCACGGGTACAGGCGGCCATCAGCGCGGCGATCTCTCCACGGGAAAGAGCGCGACCAGCTGGGAGTCGCTCACCTTTTACCGGGCGCACGTCTCGCAAACGCTGGTAATCTTCCGCAGTCATGAGTCCCAGGTTGAACGCAGCCCTCGCAATACCACGGAGCGCGTAGAGCGTTGCGTTCACTGTTGTCGGAGCCTTGCCGAGTTCCTGGAGTCTGGCGCGGATCGCGGTCGCGTGTTCATAGCGCAGCGCGTGCCAGGGGACGGTACGTATGTTGGTGTAGCCGAGTAACTCGGCAACGGTCTTCAAACGACCCGCCATCGCACGTCTGCCCGTAGGTTGAAGCGAGGCGAGATAAACACTCGCCGGGTTACGGGTGGCACGAGTGGAGAGACTTTGGCCAGCAATAGGCCGTGGTAGGATGACAGCAGCCATGGCGCACCTCCTATACAGGTTGCGTTGTGGTTAGAGCCTCGTAGGTGTTCGCGCACCTGCGGGGCTCGCCCTTCCCCAAATTAGCTTTTGGGAAGACCTCTTATCATAAGCTATTCAGGGGTTGATTCCTAGACTAAACTTGCAGTCCTGCAAGACTTGCAATACTGCTAATAGCTTGGGGGTCGGTCGTGCTATTTCTCACCCCCAGCGGGCTCTGGCGGGGCCTAGCGGCTATGTTTTCGATGTTCCTGGGGCCATGCGTAGAGGGCGAACCTTGATGAAGCCGAGAACGAAGCTCCGAAAACTCCGGACCTTGATGAAGCGTTACGAGATCTCGGCCAAGGAGGTAGCCAAGATCCTCAGGGTGTCAGAGCTACGGGTATACGGGTGGCTGTCGAAGGGCCAAACAGCGCCGATCCCTGAGACAAAGTTGAGGCTTCTAGAACTCGAACTAAGTCGCCGAAAGGAGTAGGCGCGGACGGGCTGCCTACCTCGCAGGTAGAGCGTTCATTTCTCCCTCGTAAATTCCCGCGTCACCACCTGCGAGATCTGCATCATCGTAGACAGGAGTTGATCCTCACTCCCACCTAATAGCTCCCACGCCTGTTCCCGATTAGACAAGATCTGGCTGTGTAGGCTTGCGAGTTCTTCTTTCGTGTAAGCCCCTGGGTCCGCCACAATCGAATCTACATCGTACAAGGCTTCGGCAATACAGGCTCGGAGATTTGGTTGTAGTCGTCTTGTTCGGGGGTTAGGTAGAAGGGCATGGTGGTTTCCCTCTCCGTGTTGTCTGTTGGGCAGAACGCTCAGCGGGATGGCAACCGAAATGTCAATCATTGGTAGTCCCCTTGTGACCACCGGTCCTAAGGGGCAATAACGGTCTAACCACACAAAAAACCTCCCGTGCCGCCAGCACGGGAGGATGCAGCAACTAACTATAACAAGACTTGAAAGTTACTAGGCACTATCAAAATTGCTCGTTCTTAATCACGTCCCACCTTATTGTTGTTCTTGGGCCGTCTTTCACTTCCTCGGTCCAGATAATCTTGCTGTAAGCAAACTTCACTGTTTCCGAATTGCCGGACAGCGTGTAGCTAGTGATAAATGCGTCCTCTAAGCGCATTCGCGACGCCAGGCCAAATAGCTCGCCCGTCTCATCACGAGTAAACCTGTTGATCTCGACAGCGTTAAGGAGCTGGCCATTGGCCGCAGCACCGAAGAGACAGGGACTAATGGCCAACTCACTGGCTATGTCCCTGGTTACGTTCACAGTCTGAAAAGTCGTTCTTCCAGCTCCAGAGCCAGTACTGTCGACAACGCTACTGAAACCAAGGCTTGAGCTTAAGAACTCGAATTGCTGGCCCTCATCGGGATTGATCGGCGTCGCGTATTTCAGTGGGTCCGGTAACGTACAGCCGTTGACATCATTCCTGACAACGTCCCACGCAGCTGTTATCTCTGCCCCCGGTGTGCCGTCGGCCTGACGTGGAGTGACGGTGAAGATCACTTTGCCATAGTTCAGAGCTATCTGCACCGCAGGCCTGCTGGTGGGGTCGCCGCTCCCTGTAAGGTTCACAGAATTGATAAAAACGTTCTCTAACTCCAGAACCAAAAAAGGGGCTGGTTCTCCCGCATCCCTACGAATAAGGAATACCTTAACCTCGGGGATAACCGTACCTTGAGCAGCGGCCAATTGCAGCGGCAGGATCAGGGGATTGCTGTCCAGCTGCAGCTGCACGTCGAACGGGGTAGCGCGAACTGTACCGCTTCCATCCGTTGAAGCAGTGAGACCGAAGCCCAGCGCAACCACACTATGACCTCCCTCAAACCCTTCGATAGTACTATCGCCTGGAAAATTATCCCCAAACATCGCCACAATCTCTGCTCCCCCGAACACGCCTCCGCCGACGCGCTGTTCGACGGCTGCCGGTTCTCCTGGCGGTCCCGCTGGTCCCTGCGGACCTTGTTCACCCTGGTCACCTTTGTCACCCTTCATTCCTTGGATGCCTTGCTCTCCCGTGTCACCCTTCATTCCTTGGATGCCTTGCTCTCCCGTGTCACCCTTCACTCCTTGGATGCCTTGCTCTCCCGTGTCACCCTTGTCTCCTTTATCGCCTTTATCTCCCTGATCACCCTTGTCTCCTTTATCGCCTTTATCTCCCTGATCACCCTTGTCTCCTTTATCGCCCTGGGGTCCTTGCGGGCCTACCGCGCCGATGGTCAGATCGTACTCATCGTTTTGGCTTTGCCCATTGCCCATGGAGACAGTGAGCAGGCGGTCACCCTCCGGGCACATATATCCGGTCAAGGTCAACGGACACTTGACCACAATCTCCGTAGCAGTGGCGCTGACGATGTCGAGCGGGCCGAGATCCCCGAAGGTGACGACCAATGGGCCAGGTCCAAAATCGAAGTCCTCGCCGGTGATGGTAAGGGTATCCGGCGGGCCAAAGGTTACTAACACCTCAGTGATATTAAGATGCCCCCCGGGCGGTTTCGCCGCCCAGGCGGATGGCCCTTGGATCGATATCACTAGGAGAAAAAGTGTCAAGAATATCGGCGTGAGCGATTTGAGAAACATCTTATCTACCCCCTTATCGCGGCGCCGACGTGGTGTTCCGGTCACGGCAGCCCCGATTGCGCTTCGTGCGCTGCCTCCGTGCAGCCTCCCTTATCCCCCATCGCCGTGCGGCGCCGCCTAGCACAAGCGGGCCGCTAGCGATGCGCTCGCATCGCCATTCGGATCGATCACTCCCCGTGTGGAAATTTAGGCTAGAAGAAGCCTATTTAAGTGGCTTGATGCCTTTATTGCGTTGGCCTAAGCAGTATAGACAACGCATCCGGCTTTTCCAGCCAGCGGGTTGCGTCGCAGAAACGGGAGGGGGTGTATATCAGGCGCTAGAAAATCGCCAACATCACCGCAATTGAGCAGTGGCCCAGCCCGTGTGCAGACGATCAAATACACTATGGTCTGTGAGACTTTCAAATCCAGGATTCGAGAGATAAGGAATGGCAGTCCGTGTAATTACGCTTTTCTTGGTATTTCTCCTCATACCAGCCTTGGCCGATACCCTCACCGGCAAGGTCGTCAAGATTGCGGATGGCGATACCCTCTATGTCCTCGATAACAACTACCAGCAACACAAGATCCGTTTGGCCGGGATAGAAGGGCATGGCGGGCCTCCTGTCTTCCTAGTGGTGTGACCACGGTAGCGATCCGCGCTGAAAAGAAAAAGGCGCGCACGGGGCGCGCCTATCATGAACATCGACACTGAGGCCAATAGTTGTCTTCATTGGTGCTAGCCTTCTAGGCTGTTTTATATGTCGTTACCTCCCCGGCGGTTATCTCTGGTGGGTTTGGGAGAAGCGAGGCCAAGCTCTCTTTTACCCACGCTGCCGCCATTGCGGTGGATTCGTCTGCCCCGGCTTGATCTTGAAAAATACTGACCGAAGCCACGATGCCGTTTCCCGCGTTGACGATGTAATAGGCGACAAATCCTGACGCTTTGCTGATAATTGGGACAAAGCCCTCATTTGCTCGCCGCGCTATCTCAGCTTCCGTACCGGAATCGACTTTGTATCGACGTATACTTGCGTACATAGTTACCCTCCTTTATCGAATGCCCCCATGTCGTAGCGTCGAGGTGTCATAGCCTCCCCAATCGCACGAAGGGTTGACGATCAACAACTAGTTATCGGAAACGGAGGGCAAGACCCCTCATAGAGCGAAAGGACAACAAACTGGCGGGTGGTGAGGGATTATCGTTAGTGGTTGTGCAATTCGGGCAGGCTTGAGTGCAAACTAAGTCGTCCGCAAATCCATCACCCGTCGTAAGGCTCATGTATCACAGCATGTCACTATGCAACTGCCGCCGCCCAGTTGTGGCCCGACGGTCCGTACTGGCAAAGAGTGGCGATTTGTATGAGCGGCGGCGGTCATCTTCCCGCCCATCTTTGAAGTGAACATATCGGCAGTGACAGTGTGCAGCTCCACAACCAGGCAGTGGCAAATGTGGTGCCTCTTTCGAGAGGAACCTTTTCCCCTCAAGCTTCTTGACCGCTTCGCAGGCATTGCCGTGGTGATACAGGTAATACCCTATCGGCACGCTGTGATATCTACTAGAAAAACGATCCAATTTAATGAGGAACTGGCGCTGCGCTTTGGCGCGACGCCGCCCTAGCCACGCCGCAACAGCGATAGCGATAACGACAATCAACAGCACTAACGCGCCAGTCATCACACCAACTGTGCGAAAATTAAGGTCAACACGGCTGACATTAGCTTAGTTCGGTTGTTTCTCATTCGGTTGTCTCTCACCCGCCAAGACGACATTCCGTGGAGTTACGGAGCCGTATGTATGGGAGACGGAGGGCAAGACCCCTCAGAAAGCGGCAAGCTCTACCCGGCAGGTGAATCTTTGGGGGTTGGTTCTTCCAGGAGCGCTAATCGTCCAGCACCTGCCAACCCCAGCAAACCACGGTCGCTATGAAATAGCAAGCGTTAACGCACTACAATGTCATTGGTGAAGCATTCAAATCTATGATTCTAGGGATATAAAGCAATGATTGCCCGTGTAATTGTGCTTTTCTTCCTCTTATTTCTCTCCCTAGCAGCCTTTGCCAACACCCTCACCGGCAAGGTTGTCAAGATTACGGACGGCGATACCCTCTACGTCCTCGATGCCAACTACAAGCAGCACAAGATTCGTTTAGCCGGGATCGATGCGCCCGAACGAAAGCAGGCGTATGGACTGGCTTCTCGTAAGCACTTAGCTTCGATAGTCACGGGGAAACAAGTCACGATTGAGTACGAAAAGCGGGATCGCTATGGCCGCATTGTAGGAGAGTCCGATGGCACAGGCAGTGGCGAAACCATAAGTGACGTAGTGCCGCTGCATAACATCTCTTGTCATCGCGTCAAACCAGCTATGCCAAGAACGATAATTACAATCGGAATGATGACGACTAGCCCGGCCAGAAATACATTGCCAAGAGCTTTCCATGCAGAAAAACCTTGAACTTGCCCTAAGCATTTCAGGAATACCACAATTACCCAAATTCCAATTGTTATTTCAATCGCAGCAAATCCCAAAAAGATAAGAATCAAAGAAGGGGTTGCATCAATAATTGGGGGCTCTGTTGTGAATAACTCTTGGCCGAATAGAATAAGCGCGGGAATCCAGAGTATCAGCGCCCAAATTATCGGCACGCTGGACCACGCCATTGCGGCCCGTATATTCTGCGATGAAGCATTCCCGCTCATCCAGTGTCCTGTCCAGCGAATTAGCGCACTACCTATGTATAAAGTAATTAACCCGCTAATCGGCCCAGCGATCGCGGCGATAAGGAAAATTGTGGGCCATTCCAATGTATCTCCGTTACTGTTCATACTGGCGCGATCTAACGCCTGGGAGAAACCAGCAATAGCTGCCAATACCAAAACTAAACGTTCTGGATTCGTGTCAACTATTTGCTGAATAGTGGCACGTGGCTTAGTCCACATTGATACCCAAGGATTCAGAATTTCATTGTTGATGCTTTCCATTGTTCCTCGTTTATACGGCTGACGAATATTGAACATCTCAATTGTAGTAAATCTCCGCTCCGGGGTGATGTCGTCGCCCAAAAAGCGCCTGTAATTCGATACATACCGCCCAAAGGATCTTTTCCCTTGATTCATATCAAAGTCGCGGCCTGCCAGTAGTGGTGTATTGACAGCTCTACATACCTACCTGGACCTACCTGGACCTACCTGGACCAATCTGGCCTATCGGAGGGCAACATGAGTAAACAACAATCTCAGTGCCCGAACGGACTCGGCACAAATCATCGACATGCTTACACGGTAACAGGGGCTGTGCTTTTAGCGGCGGTGACCGCCTTAGTCAGCTTTGGAATCCAAGCACAGGCAACGCTCCTCACTTTTGATGACAAGGCGGCGTTCCTTGCAGCAACAGGTGCAAGCAGTGCCACAGGTCCGTTACCTAACGTCGGGGGCGTCAGCACTAATCGAACCGTTGGAAGTGCCACGTTCATCAACAGAACCTCGGGCTTCTTCATCGGTGCAGTCGGTGTACCTCAGGTCCCTACAGGCGATTGGTATGCCCCGCTGCCGGGAAATGACATCGCCATCAACCAGAGGGAAAACATAGACGTGGCTTTCGCTAGCCCGGTTTTTTCTATGGGCTTTGATTTCGCCGAGCCCGATGTGACGATGCCGGTCCCCTATGGCAACCAAGGCCGCCCCTTCGGTGTTGATTCCACGTTTATGGTAACGCTAATAGATGGCGCGACACCTGTGGACACGTTTACGTTCAACGCACCGGATGATGTAATCTCGTTTGTCGGCGTTTGGAGTGATACGGCTTTCGACCGCGCAGAAATCCGTGAAATTGAGGGCGGCATAGACGACGAATACTTCGGTGAGTTTTACACCGGAACAATTCCTTTGTCCGTGTTTGAACCCGTTGCGCTCGACATCAAACCCCAAAACTGTCCCAATCCGCTCAACACCAAGAGCAAAGGGGTAACCCCTGTAGCCGTCCTCGGTACGGCAGATCTTGACGTCACCCAGATTGATATTGCCTCTTTGCGCCTTGAAGGCGTAGCTGCCATTCGCTCTGCAATCGAGGATGTAGCCACACCGTTCACCCCCACCAATGGCCTCGTTGATGCGCTTGACTGCAATGATTTCGGCCCGGATGGATTCGATGACCTGACGCTGAAATTCGACAGCCAAGAGTTGATCCAGGCGCTTGGTGATGTAGAAGACGGTGAGGTACGCGTTCTTACGCTGATCGGAGTGCTGTTGGACGGCACGCCTATAGAGGGCCATGATGTCGTGGTGATTAAGGCTAAGGGTGGAGGAAACAACTAGCCGATACTAATTGTTGCTAGTGGTGAGAACTCAGATCTGACCGTACACACCCTGTCCGATCAGATCGAGCTCGATAGGCTGCTTTCGCCGCTAGCGGCATCACACTCTCGTGTATTTCTCTTATGGTACATTTCCATTTGCACAGTGGCCGAGTGCTTTCTTAACCATCTCCTGAACCCATAGGAAAAACTGCATATTCATACCGTCTTTCAAGTCGATTGACGATTTTGTCCACTGACAATTCTGTTTCAGCCCCGACGGACCGTTTCTATTCGTCATGAAATCCTCGAATTCTTTAGAATAACGCTTCGCCCTACTTCCAGGCGCGTGCGCTCCCGTATGTCTGACGTGTTTCCATGCCTTCAGCTCAAGCCTTTCTTCGGCTGAAACCCACTTGCAGTGTTCATCGAATCCACCTTCATCGAGCAGCGCCCAGATGTACGTGAGTGAGATCAAATTGCTCGCCTTATTCAGTTGCTCCTGGATTCTTTTGACGTCCTCCGGCTTTGCGTTTGGGTAATCAACTTTGTTCCTATGAACGGTGCAGAGCCATCCAATCATGTCTCTTTCTTCCACCATCAACCGGTTTTGGAGCGCCAGCAAATTCTGCGCTTCCAATTCGCGTATTTTCCAGAGCTCGTCTGACTCTGATGGAAGCCGACTCGTTATGGTGGTCATGGTTCTTCTTCCCCTACGTTCTATTCATTAAGGCAGCTTCGGGTCGTTCTCCGCCGGTCGAAATTCTATCACTTGACCAGCAGCTCTCAGGGTTGGAGCAGCCAGTCAATCGACTATGAAATCGACATCGTGGTAGGCAGAGAACGGCCAAAACCGACCGGTCGTGGTACCAGTTGTAGCTCCCAAGACCGGTCATTCCGTAGCTCGCTGACAGCGGGCCAGAAAATCAACACATTACAGTGGGGGTTATCTTGCTCAGCGGGAGAAATGATAGAGTTCACTATCGAAGTGTTCACAACATCCCGAACAATCGGTTAAGAGAGCCAGTGAACGGTATATTCATTTCCTATCGCCGCGAGGACAGCGAGTGGGCCGTCGACCTCATCCAAGATCGACTCGCTAGACATTTTGGTTCAGACGCCATCTTCACGGATATCGACTCGATACCGCTGGGTGTGAATTTCAAAGACTACATTGATGAACAAGTGGGCAAATGTGACATCTTTCTGGCGGTTATTGGTGAAAAATGGCTGAGTGTGACCGATGATGGTGACCGTCCGCGACTTCAGCAGCCTGGAGATTTTGTCCGTCTCGAAATAGAGTCGGCGCTGAAGCGAGAAATTCCCGTTATACCCTTGCTTGTGGGCAATGCCGCAATACCCCCAGCGAATAAGTTACCTAAGTCTTTGAGGGAACTTGCACTTCGTAACGGCACGCCGATTCGTCCGAAGCCTACGTTTGATTCAGATGTGGGGCGACTCATAAGGGGGATTGAGAAGAACCTAGGCATCCAGGTTAAAGCTGTGGAGGCAGACGAGGTCGCAGAGCAAGCGCCGCCCCCGGGCACCGTATTCCGCGACACACTCAAGGACGGTTTCTTTGGGCCCGAGATGGTGGTGATTCCCGCCGGCAAGTTCACGATGGGCTCACCTGAAGATGAACTATGCCGCAACTGGAACGAGATTCCGCAACACGAGGTCGTATTTGCGTACCCGTTTGCCATCGGGAAGTACGCGGTGACCTTCGAAGAGTACGACCGGTTTGTCGAGGCGACGGAGCGCGAGGCGCCGGCGGACGCGGGTTGGGGTCGCGGCAACCGACCGGTCATCGACGTGTCCTGGGACGATGCCCAAGCCTATTGCGCGTGGTTGTCGGAACAGACGGGCAAGCGCTATCGCTTGCCGAGCGAAGCGGAATGGGAGTTCGCGGCGCGAGCTGGTACGAAAGGTCCGTTCAGCTTCGAGGGCCTCATCACCGACAAGCAGGTGAACTACGCCGCGACCCTTTCCTACGCGGGCAGTCCCAGGGGGCAATACCGGAAACAGACCGTGCCGGTTGGTAGCCTGCCTGAGAACCCTTGGGGCTTGCACGAGGTGCATGGCAATGTGTCGGAGTGGGTGGAAGACTGTTGGCACGCGGACTACAAGAACGCGCCGGATGACGGCCGCGCCTGGCTAGGGGAAGACGGTGGTGATTGTGACCAGCGTGTAATCCGGGGCGGCTCCTGGGTCGACATACCGGATCACATTCGTTCGGCGAACCGCCAAATGTCCAACGCGGAGGGCGGGACCACCGGCGTGGGTTTTCGTCTTGCCCAGGACCTGTGACCGCTTGTTCTTGTCCTTTTACCCTTTGTGGGGGTGTAGGGGGCGAAGCCCCCTGCTCGCTACGTAGCGCCTCTTCGTCAGGGTTTGCAGGCCACGGTGCAATGTAGCCACAACCATGTGCGACACCTATCCCGCTGGCCTACTCCCGCGCCCGCGGCGACGTCGGTATTCATCTGGCCAACGCATGTCAATTGTCGGTATTCGCCGACTGAGAAATTATCTTCTCGAACGTCTGCTTCTTCATATTCTTCGAGCCTAGTAAGGACGATGGGAATGGCTCCTCAGGGTCGCCAGCTGCCTGTTGGTGTTGGCTAACATCCAGGGCCGCTTCGCAGCAGGAAGCAGCCGCTCAAACAACGCTGATTCGCTGGTTGGTAGAGGCGGCAGTCGGCCATGACCCGTCATTCAGCCATGTCGGATCTATTGCGTCTGAAGGACTGGTTTAGATTCTTATCCGGACATCCACCATGTCGAAGGTAGTTTCGCTCTTACAATCTTCTGAATGACTATCTACAGCATCAAAATGTTTCGATCCTGGGACAACCGAAATACAAACGACTCAGCACTCCGTTCGGATGTGAGCCGTCGCCTCCGGCTCAAGTCATTGCCTCGAGCAGTACCTTCGATCAGTATTAAGTCATTCGCAATTTTTTTTGATAATTGCTGTAAATCAATGACAGCGTGCTGCGGGAAGAGTATTCAGAGAGCCTGAAGTAATGGGCGCCTCTACGAGGGCGGTGGCGCCATTCCACCACCGCATTCTGGCCCGGATTTCGGTCGGAATCGCAAAAGAAGCGGAGGACGACGATCATAGTTTAATAAGACACCGCAATACTTCTCGAAAGGTTGCCAAGCCCTTTGGCACAACATCTAGTGCGTACGCGTTCCACGCTATCCGTACTTTGAGAGAGGAGACATAGCCATGAAAACAACCGCTACATTTTTTTCCTGTTGCATTGCCCTGGCGGCCATGACCATCTTGGCTCCGCCGGCCGAGGCCTACCCGACGTATTCGGCAGATAAAGTCATAAACCCCGACGGCGCGGAGGAGGCCGTCGGAAATTGTAAAACCTGTCACGGGCACTTTCGGGCTACTGACGAGACTAATGGCACTCCTTTTTTGCAGGACGAGTACATCTCGCCCGCCGATGACAAGCCCTGGAGGGAGATGTACCAAGAGGTAGAGGCGGACCCCCCTGTGCCCGAAGAGGAAGTTGGTCTCCACGACATCCATCGACACATCATGTTGGACAAGATTGGTCGCAGCAGATGCAGCGTCTGTCACACAAGGCCCCCGTTTTATCCGGTATTCCTGGGTTCGTCCACGGGAGGTGAAGGTTTGGAGGCGATCTCCTGCGGGGGGTGCCACGGGCGCAATGAAGACGCGGGTAACGACTCCATATCTAGAGGGCTCGGCGCAGGACTGCGGCAGCACCACACGAATGCCGGCGTAACGGAATGTAAGACCTGTCATCGGGATGCGAACCCGGCCAACTACACCCCCGTGGGGGAGGACGTCTCACCATCCTACTATGCCGCGCCGAATGATGTCTTCGTTAACAAGCCGACCGACCCCTGCAACCAGCGCCGCGACGAAGACTACGCCGGTGGCCCTAAGGGGCTGGACAACGACGGCGACGGCAGGTACGACATGAGCGACCGCGACTGCAAGGGATCCAAACCGTAACGACGACAACGACTAGGTGGAACTGCTGGCGTCATGGCTGAGCGCTAGGCGCGCGTAACCGACGGCGGAGGGAAGGACCCCTCCGTCGATTCTTTGCGAATAGTCAGGGTAGCGTTGGATCTCGCGCGCGTTTTACACGGCACGCGCCTTGGGGATCCTACTGTGCTTGTTCGAATATAAAGGCCCCTAAAGCCTATAAAGACTCCTGAACCCCCATATCCGATCGGCCATTCAGAGCTGACGATGACCGCGACGACCGCCGGTATCGCCGTCCGCGCTCGTGAGCCTTAGGCCAAATGCGTCGCGGCCGGCGAGCGACCTCGGTTACCCAGGGTGGCCGACCCCGACATACGCCCACGGTCGTCGTGTTACCCTGCATGAGCGAGCCCGTGGGAGTTCCAGCACAAGGTGCGTTACGACCACCCGGGGACCGCAATGCCGGGCATCGTGGTCTTCGGCGGCACGATCGAGCAGGCGAACGACATCGGCGCCCACGCGCAGCAAAACCTGCCGTAGATAGCGCCGCCGCCGGGTTGGTTGACCCAGCGGAAGAGCACTGCGTCTCGGGGCCCCTGGACGTCGATCCGGGCGCCCTTTTTTTGAGACAACGAAGGGGGGTTAAAGGGTAGAGTGCGGGACAGGCTCAACCGCTCTTCGGTTAATCTTTCGCAGTATCCACAGTTTCCTGCCTCGTGCCCGTAAAGGATGCGCCTCGCAACAATAGATGGCCTGCCGGGAAGATACCCAGACCGTGCTCTAGCGGAGTGTAGGCAAGGATAACCCCCTCTTTTGTGAAAACGAGTGTCCCATTGCCGTGATTCGGACCCATGTAATTAGCGGTGATCGCTGTCCTCGGATGCTGTGCACGCCCGAGTTTCCTTGCCACGGCGATGGGCACCTCCGAAATCAGCGCGATGACGGGCGTTTTCGTCTGCGCTGGTGAGCCGGGCGGAGGATGGGCGCGAGAGGGTGTAAACCTTATTCCGTCAGGCTCGGTAGTTCACCCTGCGGTGGCGCTCGGGCTAAGGAGCAGCCGGTCGGCGTGCAAGGCTGGACGGACCAACCCGAGATTTGAATAGTTGTAGTCAGACGTTTTCGCAATTAGAAGAAGCGCAACTGTCTTACGAGCCTTAGATCAACCGCTAAGTGTTTCGCTTTTTTATGAATAGCGTAACTGTTTGAAATGACCGCACTAGGGCTGAATACCGGACACTCAGGTTGCCGAGGCTCGAATGGCAGCAGCGGGTCGATTTCCGCCTGTTGTCATCGTAGCACTCGACCGACCGCTGCGCGGGCGAGAGCCGCCATTAAGGCGAGGGTAATTCTGACGGTGTTTGTACGGTCGGGCCTGAGTTATCACAACTCAGTCGAGGACGGGAACTGCTGCGCCTTTCCGACAGATGGGTGTTGCTCTAGCTGCTTGTCGGCCAGATGTAAGGCCAAGGCTACTTGTCTCGCCACCACTAGCAGGTTTATCGGCTTCTTATCGTTAATTTGATCCTCCGCCCCGCCTTGAATGACTTGCAGCCGGGCGTGGCAGTAGGGGGCAGCGGCCTTCGCCATTTCGTCCCGACGCTGGGCTTCCGTTGCGGGATCTCGCATGACCTGCAACATGTACTCAAGCGGCGATGAACCAGCTTCCTTGGCCGCCTGGCGTATCGTCTTTGTTTGGTTCTGCTGCGCGATGGTACGCTTATTCAGCGACCCTCGCTGTCGCCCGCCTGTCTTTGGGAGTCCTTTTGGCCGTGGCATGTGTTTCTAGCTTACATGTTTCTAGTCTGTTTCTAAAATAGGGAACTGCCAAATATCCGCTGCCAAATAAAACCTAACGATTTGATTCAAAACGAAGTACAAACTCAGCGAAATATTTGGCAATTCGCACTTAAGTTATTGAAACACAACGTTTGAGCATCCGCCTTTTAATCAGAGGGTCGCTGGTTCGATTCCAGCACGGCCCACCAAAACTAGTGGTTTGCTACCCCTACTTTTTGTGTGGTGTGGCCTTCGTTCATTGAACCGTTCTCCGTCATGATGCCATCTTCTCGATTTCCTGGCTCGCGCCCACGTTGGTCTTGTGCTGGCGCGCCTCGCCGTTCTTCAGCACACAATGCATGTCGAGGTCAATCGTCATGGGAAACCGAACCTTTAGGGTAGCGTTTGTGGTACCGATCATCCGCATCCCTTGAATGACTTGGCAGGTGGTATTCTTGAGGGCTTCCTGCGCGGTATATGCGGCAGAATCGCACCCCAATACGAGCACCGCCTCATAGTCCCGGGCGCGTTTCAGCAATCGGCGGCGCTGCCCCTTGGTCCAAAGGCACATCATCGGAGTTGGCGTGTGTATGGAATACGCGCCGGTTGGCATGCCGCGTTGCTCGAGCGGTTTGCGAATAGACTGGATGTAGTCTTCGAAAGCCCCTGTCTTGAGGCCCCGCTTGAAGAACTCAATGAACGGCAAGTTCTGCTGCATCGCCAGACACATCGGCGGACAAACGGGACAAGAGACAATCAAAACCGAGTTGAAGTTTTCAAGGTCAGCAGAAACGTCTCGCGGCTCCAGATGAACAGGCATGGTCTACCTCCTCTCCTTTGTGACGACATTCGTTATGTAATTATTGAACGATAATTCCGCTTGGGCGCAATTGCATTGCGCTGAATCAAGATTTCATGGCGTTTTCTTCAATTGGCTATCCGCACAAGCCGAAGTCCTTGAGCGGATTGGCTGATGATGCAACTAGTGATATCGCCGGTCACGCGATAGCAGACCTTGTGAGAATCTCAGCTGTGTGAGATCTGTGTGACTCGGTTGTGCGCAGTTATGCTCAGTCGTGATATTTGCAACGGGTGTCGACACCGCCAGTTTGAATCGAATCAGTAAGTTGCGTTTCTGGTACCTTCCTACGAACCAGGTGGTCGGAAGTTCGAATCTCTCCGGGCGCGCAATTTAAAACAAGGGTTTGCCTACTGGGGCAAGCCCCTTTTCGTTTGCGACCGAGATTACTTTGAATCCACTACAAAAGTCCGTTGAGCCAAGGTCTTCATGTAGCGTACATACGCTTTGGTTGACCAGCCGCACTTTATTGTGAGGTGCTCCCAATTCGGCACCAAGAGCATCGTCCATAAAGCATCCGTGGCTTTCTTGGGCGACCATTCGGGTGTAAGGGTGCCGTCGGCGTGCAGCGCTTCGATCGCCGCGCGGCAGCCTTCTCGCATCGCCAGCATGCGGTCTTGCCAGGCTGCAGCCGCCGCCTCGTCCGTGTCTTGCGCCAGCAAGAGCGCTTTGGCCACGCCGAAGATGTCCGGGATGTAGTTACCCCAACACTCGATATACAGAGCAAGACGTTCGACGCCAGACGTCGCCGCTCGTGACGGGGCGAGTCGGCGATCCACGTCCAGCACCTCGTCAAGATACCTCGTTGCCGCCACCAGCAACTCCGTACGCGACGCAAAGTGTAGGTAAACCGCCTGGCGGGAGATCTCGGATTCCTTGGCGATATCACCCATTCGCACGCCACGTCCCCCGTGCTCTTCAAGCATGCGGACCGTTGCTTCCAGGATCCGTGTGCGGGTTTCGATATTTTCACTTGACATGGTGTCAATTCTGCCCTAAGGTTAACACCGTGTCAATTGACACAGTGTCAAGTTAACAACAGGAGAGAACGATGAAAGTCGACATGAACAGCATCACACCATCTGACGGAATGACCCTCGTTCTGGGCGGCACCGGTAAAACCGGCCGTCGCGTGGTAGATCGACTGACAAGCCGTGGTGTAGCCACGCGCGTCGCATCCCGATCAGCCGATCCAAGCTTCGATTGGAACGACCAGAGCACTTGGGACGCGGCGCTCGATGGCGTTACCGCGGCGTACGTGAGCTATGCACCGGACCTCGCGATTCCAGGCGCCACGGACGCCATCCGCGACTTTGTCGAAAAAGCCGTGGAGCAGGGTGTCCAGCGCCTTGTTCTGTTGTCCGGCCGCGGCGAAGAAGAGGCACAGCTTTGCGAACGGATCGTCCAGGAAGCGGGTATCGAATGGACTGTGGTTCGCGCCAGCTGGTTCAACCAGAATTTCTCGGACGGCGAATTTCTCGGCATGGTACTGGACGGCGCGATCGCGCTGCCAGCCGGGGATGTCCCGGAGCCGTTCGTCGACGTGGATGACATAGCTGATGTCGCTGTCGCGGCGCTAACCGAAGACGGCCACGCCGGCGAGATCTACGAAGTGACGGGACCCCGGATGCTGACGTTTGCTGAGGTAGCGGGAGAGATTGCCCTAGCCAGCGGACGCGTTATCGACTACATCCAGATTCCGAAAGAAGCCTTTGCAGTCGGCATTGCCGAGTCTGGCGCACCGGATGACATCGCGTGGTTGCTGGATTACCTGTTTTCCACCGTGCTCGACGGTCGCAACGCATACCTGTGCGATGGTGTCCAGCGAGCGCTGGGTCGGGAGCCGACAGACTTCTCGGAGTATGCGCGCCGGATCGCCGATACGGGTGTCTGGAATGCACCGTCAATTGAAGAAGAGGTTGCGGCATGAGTCAATTAACCACGGTCATCGGGACGACGAACCCCGACGCCATCAAATTATAGAAGCTCTACCTTGACCGGTGGACGATGTGGAACACCGTTCGGACGGTGGCGGCAACGCTGTTGTACATCCTGCGTTTAATGCGAAACGCAACTTCGTGAGGCGAAAGTCATGAAAAATTCGAAAGTTCTTAGAATGGTACTTTTCCTCTCCGGACTGATTGCAACCGGAATTGGCGGAGCGATTCTGTTCTTACCCGCGGCATTTCATGCCACCAACGGCATCGACTTGGGTGGTAACAGCTCGTTACTGAGTGAAGTTCGAGCTCCTGGCGGCGCACTAATGGCAAGCGGCATACTGATCATGTCAGGCACCTTCGTCGCCAAACTGACATTTACTTCCGCGGTGGTATCCACGTTGCTCTACTTTTCCTACGGTTTATCCCGGATTCTGAGCATGGCAGTGGATGGATTGCCAGCTGAACGGCTTGTTCAGGCAGCCGTTTTGGAGTTGGTCATTGGACTGGTTTGCGTCCGCGCTTTCGTCAGATCGCGGCGCTTCGTTAATACTGGCAAAGAAACCCGGTCACAGGGCTTCTGACAAACAAGAAGCGTACGCACAACGGAGACCACAAACGTCATGAACCGCGCTCAACGCGTTTTATTTTGGTCATTACATTACGATTTTCGTGTTTTAATTGATGACTTCGAGCGACTTGGTCGAGTCTAGCGATGAGCGCGCATGGTCTCAGTCAAATAAGCAGGGGATGATGGTGGATCAGTCAACTAAGTTTTGGGACAAGATTGCAGAGCGCTATTCAAAACAACCCATCGCTGATGAAGCGGCCTATCAGAAAAAACTGCAGGTCACACGCGAGCACTTTCGGCCGGATATGGAGGTATTGGAGTTTGGCTGTGGAACGGGGTCGACCGCCATCACCCATGCGCCTTATGTGAAACACATTCACGCCATCGATATCTCATCGAAAATGATCGAAATCGCCCAAGGTAAAGCTGACGCAGAAAACGTCGAAAACGTTACTTTCGAACAATCGACCGTCGAGGAAATCAGCGTTGCCGATCAAACCTTGGATGTCGTGTTGGGGCTCAGTATTTTGCACTTGCTGGATAACAAGGAAAAGGTAATTGCCAAGGTGCACAAAATGCTCAAACCGGGCGGCATATTCGTCACCAGTACGGCATGCATTGGGGACACGATGATGAGGTTCTTAAAGGTTATCGTGCCGATTGGAAGATTCTTCGGTTTGATGCCGCAGGTTATGGTCTTCACCACGAAAGAACTGGAAGACAGTTTGACCGATGCCGGTTTTCAGATTGACTACCAATGGCAACCGGGAAAAGGCAAAGCCGTGTTTATTGTGGCGAAGAAGGCTGAATAGGCCGTGGTGAGAATCAAGACCCGGTACCCTACCGCCACAGCTGCGAGCCGGCATGTTTACTGTCTAAGCCATGTGGGGAGATTTTGTGGGGATGAGTCGTGCACGGGCCTGCACAGTACGGCAAATTACGCAACGGGCGTCCCGGTAGTTGGTTTCTCGATCAAATACTCTCCGGGTGCGCTAAGAAAAAGCAAAGTTCACCATGTGTGAACTTCGCTTTTTTAGCACGGGAGGTTCGAACTCCCGACGAAATCATAAGGCGTTTGATCAGTATCGCCGGGAGCGATGTGGAACAACGCTACGGTTCGTAGTAAAGGTCACTAGGTCGTAAACTATCCGTAGCCGTAGTGCGGCAACGGAAGAGACGGATGAAAAGTTCGATGAAGATGTCGTTGGCGGCGATGCTTCTGACGCCGACGCTGATATTAAGCTTCTGTGTTGGGATCGCTGCCGCAGGTCCCCCTAGCCTTGACGAGCTACGGAGAAACCATGCCGCGTACCAATCGTGGAAGCAGCGAAACGATTCGGATATCCCGTTCTTCTTAGAGACTACGAAGCTTGAAAAAAGTACGTTCGTAGCCCGAATGGGGGTCGAGATGGCAGGGCGATCGTTGGCCGAATTGGCTACGATACTGGGCGAGCCGGCTGCATGGTGTGGCTTCATGCCGCTGCACCTAAACGTAAAGGCATGTGTATCAGTTGCAAACGGCAGTGATCGTCGAGAGATAACATTATACCTTGGCAGGAAACACTACCAGCCTCCCAAGAAAGCCAAACCCCTGACCCTTCACTTCAACAGCAAGCATACGCAGGACTTGCTTAGCGTCAATCTGTACTCAAAGAAGGGGCCTTATGGCACCTTCCATTATCACATTGACCTCTACGCAATACCGACAACCGGCGGCGTCTACAGTGAGCTGAGGGTTTCGCAGCGATTCGGTAAGGTGGCGAGGAGACTCGGAAAATTATATTTGGCGACCCTTGGTCGACACAAAGAGGGATTTACCGTGTCCCGTTACGACAGAGACGGCGAGCCACAATATGTTAGGGGTATACAGGGCGTTGTCGAGCGTAATGTCGTCCGCTATCTGCTCGCAATTAGAGTGTTTCTCGAATCCCAAACGTTGACGGGTAAGGAGGCCTTTGAGCGCCGTGCCGAACTATGGTTTGATGAGACCGAAGCTTACAAGAGACAGTTGCACGAACTCCCTCGTGAAGAGTACCTCGATAACGTACGGCGCGAGTACGATAATCAAGTTGCTCTACAGCAGAGTCTGTAGCCACAACTGTGGTGACAAGGACCTGAAAAACGCCGGCAGCGCAGATCGCTCAGGCCGACTGTTCACACTTGCCGAATTTTGGGAACCGCGGTTGCTTGACTTCTATAGCACCCGAAATATCTGCCAGTGTGGCGTACCGGATACGATATAGACAGTCTTGGTCATGACTCAGTCAAGTGTCACAGGCTTGGGTTGCCATCCAACCTACGCCCTAGGAAACACATTTCCGAGTAGTGCAGGAGTTCTGCAAGAAGCAGGCTCAGAAGAGTGGTGATGTAGAGCGGGCTTATGTAGCTTGTATGGCCGAGCTGACTCTGGTCGGTGAAGACGACAGCTTGCGGATCGAGGCGGGGTGCAACCAAAACCTCTGCGGTGGGCGATGCCGGCCGACGCGACGGTACCGCGGCCACACAGGAGGTTAGCACGAGTAGACTCAGGTAAATTGTAAGCCAGCGGACCAAGCCAGACGAGAAGCGATCTGTGCCGCTATTCTGGCAACTCGCAATCGGGCGTTTATGCTCCCGCGTCATGGCGCCAGTATCGATCGCGCATGATCGATAGGGTGCGCGGCCCGAAGAAGCCCAACGGCCTCAGCTGTATTTCGTCAGGCGACAGCCCTGCATTGTACGTTGCTTGAAACGTCTCGAGTGCCTTATTGGTAGAGCTCTGTTCGCCGTCCGGCGTACCCTCGAAAGCATTAATAGACGCAAGCGCCCTCTGGATTAAGCGCAAGACGTTCGGGCCGCTCTCCGTTCCCTCGTTGGTATTGATGTAGCCGCCCGATCTAGTGATCGCGCGCTCTAGCTCCACGAAGACGAACTCCATGCTCTGAGTGACCTCATTATAAGCATCGGCTATCTTACTCATCGCTGTGATTTTCCCAATTATTTGCGCCTTCGACTCATGAGGCTCCCAAAGATCAGGAAGATCCGATTGCACCAACGCGTTCACCGCCTCGGCTTTCGCCTTCTCCACGTCTATCTTGAGTTTCTTTACCTCGTCTCTCATGGGCCGCTTCGCCAATTCCTGTTCCAGCGTTTCGATTCTGGCAAGTAGACTCTGGTCTGTTTGGCCGATGCTGGCACCAAAGAAGCTTATGTAATGCCCCGAGTACACCGCATAGATGATTGAGGCCGCTAGTACACCTCCGGCGATCGAGACCATGACAGCAATCGTCCGGAATGCGATCAGCCATCGGCGCGGTTCTTCGATAAAAATGTTCCGTCTAATCATCAGTTATGTTTGGTCGTCTCGATCACCTACAAACAATATCCCGCTCGATGTCGTAAATACGAATTAATCTGACAGCCACCGGCGAGGAAGCCAAGAAGGCAATTCTTAATCTTAAACTGCCTTGCCACCCTCTGTGAAATCTAAATCATAGCCCTGTTAATCGGTCTTCGCTCTCGCCAGTAATCTCCCACGCTCGTTCGAGGTTAGAGACGATCTAGTGCGCACCTCAGCGTTGTATGGTCCAAGAAATGGAGAGACGGGCATTGGGCCTGGAGTTTGGTCGAGAGCGCAAACCTAATCCACCGTGGGAATATCGGCGGCTCTATGGATGGCACGCGAAACCAAATCAGTCTGTGTATACCAGGGTAACAGATGAGCTGGTTTATTTAGGCTGTATGGCAAGAATTTGTTTAAGATAGGAAGCTTTGAACCTGGCTTAAATGTGACCATGCCTATGACACTGCCAAATATCCGCGGCTAAATAAAACATAATGATCTGATTTAAAACGACGTAGAAACCAAGCGAAATATTTGGCAATTCACACTCAATTCATTGAAACACAACGTTTGAGCATCCACCTTTTAATCAGGGGGTCGCTGGTTCGATTCCAGCACGGCCCACCAACTAAAACAAAGACTTACTTCTTCTCCGTTCCTACTTCCCTGCCTTAAACTGTGACCGATTTATGACTACAGCTATGGCAGGCATTCCCCACAACAATTTCGATTAGTTAAGGGTCTAACGATCCGAGGGTTGGTACAATTCTCAAGACCTGTAACAGATCATGTCGAGGCCAATGATTTTCCGAACTCGGACCGTTGCACTGAACACGACCCCAATTAAGGTAGTACTACTCTCGGCGTATTACTGCCTAATGATGGTTCCTCACGCCGAGGCGGACGAACGCGACCGGATCGCTCAAGTTCTGGAGATCAAAGAGGGTGCCGTCGTTGCGGATGTCGGCGCCGGAGATGGCCGGTGGACCGTCGACCTGGCGCGACGCGTTGGCAAGACAGGCCGGGTCTATTCCACCGAAATCAAGCCAGAGCGCCTGCGTGCCATCGAAAAGACCGTCGCCGGTGCTGCACTCCAGAACGTCACGGTGATCGAGGGCACCATTACGGACACCAAGCTACCGGAGCAGTGCTGTGACGCGATCCTTCTTCGGCGCGTCTACCACCACTTCGCGGATCCGAATGATATGGATCGGAGCATGTTCGCGTCGTTGCGCCCCGGTGGCCTGATCCTCGTCATCGATTTCCAACCCGGGGCGCCGGGCGCCCCTACGCGCACTCTACCTGGCATTCCCGAGCGGCGCGGCGGTCACGGGACACCCAAGGATCAACTGATTGAGGAAATGACCGCGAACGGCTTTGAGCTCGTTCGCCGAATCGACGATTGGTTCCGCAGCGACTACGCGATGCTGTTCCGCCGACCAGAGTGATTCGATGCAGGGGGCTGCGCGTCAAGGAGGCTTTCACTGACGAGTAGTTCGTGAAGGCCAACAACGGCTTGACATCATTTTAGAGAGTACAACGACCTCTCGAGTGCACCGCGTGTGCGACCCACTAATCTCTCATCAGGTGGTCATCGAATTACTAACCCCTCATGACACTGTAGGATCAAGCCGTTAAATGCGACTGGCCTGCGAGACTATTGGGCACTGTGACCGTCAATGTGACTAAGCCTCGTCGGGGTAGCTGAATTGCAGTATAGATCTGTTGGTGGGCGAGTCCTGTGGTTCACTGGCCGCTTTGTGATCATTGTCGCAAGCCTGACCCTGTTCCTGGACACTCTGTTCCACGCCATTCCACCCTACTGGCACCATGGACCAATTGATTCAATTGAACTGGCCCTACATTGCTTGCAACTACGGGCCTATTGTTGATGCCTCTCACGCGTCCGTATCCTTTACTGTGTCGCTCCGATTTCGGCGCTAAGATACGAGGACCCTCGCAACAGAACTGTTACCAACAATTTCAATGCGTCACTGACAGGAGGAGAGAGCGCATGAAGAACACACTGTTACTAGGTGTAGACGGCAGCGACAGCAGCAGCCGAGCGACCGAGTTTGCAGCGGAACTGGCTCTCAGCGCGAAGTCTCGCTTGCTCGTTGCCTACATTATCGAATGGTCCCCATTCACCTTCAACACGCCCGAGGAAAACGAAGTTCGACACAAACGGCGAGAAGAAGAGCTGAGCCGGGCACAGTCTGAAGTCATAGCACCCATTATCAAGTCACTCGAAAAGCGTGGAATTGACGCTGAAGGCATCGTACGCCACGGCAAACCGGTGGTAGCGCTTGCCGAAATCGCCAGCACGAAGGAGGTCTCGCAAATCGTTGTTGGACGACGAGGAGAATCCGACCTGGGTGGCTTATTATTCGGCAGTCTTACCGCCGGCCTGCTTCAAGTGTCCCCAGTACCGGTAACGGTCGTGCCCTGACCTCCGCTGCGTCAGGCCGAGAAACAACTAGGAAGACGATCCAGGGAGAACGATGGTCCTGAAGCTCGTTGTTGGCCTTCCGTGTTTTTTTGCGATTAGCATTCCATCCGTTTTAGCAGACGAGCACGAGTCGGCAGCGTCCCACGTGGGTAAAAGGCATCGTGGCGTATTGATCGGATCGTTATTGCTCACAATAGGAGAAACATCAAATGAAAACACTGCTCGTGAGAACTTCTATTGGAATTATCAGTATTTTCGTCATTTGCCTATCGTCAAGTTTTGCACAAGACCAAAATCAGCAAAGAAAACTTTCGCCAACCGAAGCCTGGATCGAAGGTATAGAAGATGTTAGAGGTGGTTACAGTTCATGGATCCAAGGCATCCAGCCACCCGAGGCGCCACCCGAAGGGGAAAAAGGGATTGATGCAACGATCAATGCTATTACAGCACCAATTGCAGCGTTAGTCGGTAAGATCGTTTTCGTTAAAATTCCGGTTTTTGGAGCACAACTCCCGGTAGTCGTTTTATGGCTAGTTATCGGAGCAGTATTCTTTACGGTCTATATGGGGTTCATCAACCTTCGTGGATTCAAACACGCCATAGAGCTTGTTCGAGGGGATTATTCCGATCCTAATAGCAGCGGTGAGGTTTCGCACTTTCAGGCACTGGCGACGGCAGTTTCAGGAACAGTTGGCATCGGTAATATCGGTGGTGTTGCGATTGCGGTAACGGTAGGGGGGCCAGGTGCAACTTTCTGGCTGATTATGGCCGGATTTTTGGGTATGTCGACCAAATTTGTCGAATGTACCCTGGGGGTTAAATACCGCCAGGAATTTGAAGATGGCCATGTTTCCGGTGGTCCAATGTATTACCTCAGAAAGGGTTTCTCAGATCGTGGCATGGAAGGGTTCGGTAAATTTATGGGTACATTTTATGCGGTTGGTATTTTCATCGGCGCGCTAGGTATAGGCAATATGTTCCAGTCAAATCAGGCCTACGTGCAATTGAACAATGTTACCGGCGGCGCTTTGGATGGGCTGGGTTGGCTAATTGGCCTGATCATGGCAGCGATAGTATTTATGGTAATCATAGGTGGCATCAAATCGATCGCGAAAGTAACTGAAAAAATCGTTCCGTTTATGGCTATCTTTTACTGTGTGTTCGCAATTATCGTTATATTGATGAACTTTACTTCGATTCCACAGGCAATTACGAACGTCTTCACTGGCGCTTTTACAGGAGAGGGCGTCGCAGGTGGTGCCCTCGGTGCGCTAATTATTGGCTTCCAGCGAGCGGTATTTTCTAACGAGGCGGGGATTGGTTCAGCTTCGATTGCGCATTCGGCGGTTAGAACAAATGAGCCTATCACTGAGGGTGTTGTTTCCTTGCTTGAGCCTTTTGTTGACACAATTATTATTTGCACTATTACAGCGCTGGTGATCGGAACTGCCCAGGTAGCTGATCCTAACTTTGCGGGAGACGCGCAAGGTGTCGCCATGACATCAACTGCTTTTGCGCGCGAATTGTCGTGGTTCCCGATCCCATTGGCTTTTGCAGCTGTGCTATTTGCTTTCTCAACAATGATCTCCTGGTCTTATTACGGACTGAAAGGTTGGAGTTATCTATTTGGGGAAGGTAAGGTGAGTCAAATCAATTACAAAAGCATCTTCTGCGTGTTTGTAGCTTTGGGTTGCATTGTACAGCTCGGCCCAATCCTTGATATCTCAGACGCGTTGGTATTTTTGATCTGCGTGCCAAATATCCTTGGTCTGTATTTCCTCGCCCCAATCGTGAAAAAAGATTTGGAGTCCTATTTTGCACGTATTGAGAGCGGCCAGATCAAGAAATATAAATAAAGAGAGTAAGTCAAAAAAAGAGGTGAAGTAATTCGTCCCTCCTTTCGGCGCTAGGTTACCATCGATTTACTTGAGAATGGCAACCCAGTTCCAATTTGATTTGCACTAACCAATCAACGGGCTCAGACTGGACTTCCCCCGGTCAGATAGACACCGTTCCGCTGCGTGTTGAGCTTTCCTCAAAGGTCACGGGGCTGATCGCCAAGATGGCTCAATTGACTCTCGTGCAATGGCGGGCCGATACATTTCTCGAGCACGCCCATGGCCAGTATAGGATGCTGAAGTTTCGATAAGGCGTACTTGATACTGGAATTAGTGCAGGGTTGGAGTTCCATACCGATCGAAACTGGTTAACGGGTCTAGCTCACGCCATAGCCCTAGTCTTTCATCCCGAGCCTTATTTTCAGCATCTGCGTAAACTCTTTGGTCCTCCGGGCTCGGTTCGTGTTGGTATTTCTTGTAGTGCCAGGCAGACCCCGCCTTAGCTTGTTCTAGACACACATCTACGCCGTTTATCAGGGCCTTGGCCACAATGCGGCCATAGCGGTCGCGCTTTTTGGTATTCAACTGTTACTTGTTGACGCGCCACTACCGAACCTAAATGCTTACAAGAAGCTAATCCATACGCCGCTTTCGTTCCGGTGCATCAACCCCGGATAAAATAGATTTTGTGTTGCTGATAATTGGCGTCGAGCACGTAGAGGGGATATCGCTATCCATCTTGACAACCTCCCCGGTGAGGGAATCAGCAGAGGCTGCCAGGGAGAGGAACACTAGGAAGAAAAGCGTAATTACACGGACTGACATTCCGTCATCCCTGGGATCATAAGTTTGAAGAAGCAGGGCATGGTGAGGATCCTATTGGTGCCCGTTTGTCGGTCGAGTCTTTTCATTCTTCAGACGCCTATTGACTTCTCATCAAGAAAATGAGAAACGTTAGCGCCTTTTCGTAAGAAGAACTAGCGTTAACAAGATTCGTTTCAAGGCCACCAGGGAGGAGGCAGCTATGAAAAAGTCACCCACCTAGTTTTAGCAAGCTTTAATCATTGCGTTCGCATCCGTCCAGGAAAGGCATTTCGGATTCCTGGTCACGGACACGTGTATTTGTGAGCCATTATTAAGAATGGAGAATTGTGATGAGAACAAACATCAGGAAAAAACCGTTAATGGCAGCGGGAATTTTGACTACCGCCCTGGCCACCTTGCTAGCTTTATCCGTCGGACCGGCACAGGGAGACGACCACAAGAACAAAAGCAAGAAAAACATGAGGCTGGTGGGCTTCAATGACCTCCAAGCCCGCTCCGCCTATCAGCCTATTACCCAGCAGCAGGGCGACCGGTGGATCGCCTACATTGGGCACCACAATGGCAGTGCGCCGAATACGCTCCTCCCGGGAGCGCCGGTGCAAACGAACGGGGTCTCGATCGTCGATGTGACCGATCCCAAACGTCCCGTCTACCTCCACCACCTCCCGGGTGTGGCGGGTGCGCAGATGGTCCGCGCCTGCAGCGGTGACGAACTCCCGTTCGGGGAAAGCGGCCACACTTACCTGCTTCGGTCCAACGGGAATCTGGAACATCAAGTCTTTGATGTCACCAATCCATCTGCTCCGGTGCTGGTAAGTACACCGGTGACCGGCCTTGGCGGTACGCACAAGAGCTATTGGGAGTGCAGTACCGGCTATGCCTACATCGCCTCAGGCGTTGTAGCGGGCACGACCCTCCCAGGTCAGCCACCGGTCGTGTTTCAGGACTGGCGCACGAACCGGATGACACAGATTTTCGACCTGAGCGATCCCAAGAATCCCGTCTTCATTCGTAACTTCGGCCTCGAGGGCCAACAACCGGGGGCTACGGGAGACGTTCCTCAGTCGCTGCACGGGTGCATCCCCGTTATCGAACGTAATCGCGTTTACTGCGGGCACGGGACCCGGGCGAACGGCCACCTGGTGATTCTGAATCGGGATGAACTCCTCCATCCGACAATCCCCCTGGCAGACCCCGCAAACCCGACTCCTGCTGAGCTTACAGCACCGCTCATCGTTGATTTCCTTACGCCGACTTTCATGGGTGCGCATACCACCTTTCCGGTCCTCGGATACGAGTTGCCCCAATTGGGCCCTGAAAACACAATGAGGGATTTCATCGTGCTGGTGAACGAGGCCATCGGAAACGAATGCACCGAGAGCCGACAGATGACGTTCATGGTCGACATCACCGACGAAGTGCACCCGTACCCGGTCTCCAACCTGAACGTTGCCGAAGCCGAGGGCGACTACTGTACCGTGGGCGGGCGCTTCGGGAGCCACGCGTCGAACGAAAACTTCACGTCGGTCTTCTATAGGAAAATGGTCGCCATTTCATGGTTCAATGCCGGCGTCCGAATGTGGGACATCCGGGATCCGTTTAACCCGAAGGAAGTGGCCTACTTCATCCCGCGGATAACGGAGAACACAGACGACCGTAACGGTAAGTTCGCGATCCAGACCAACAACGTCGAGGTTGACGATCGCGGGTTGGTTTACATCACAGACCGAGCCAACACCGGGTTGCACATCCTTGCGCTCACGGGCAAGGCAAGGAAAATCATCGACGGTCGTGATGACGACAACGGCGATGACTCTGACTGACCGTAAACGAGCGCGGGCGGACTAAGTAAAGCCATCCGTTGTGATGAGCGGGGCCGCTGAATTTCGGCGGCCCCTTCTTTGTGTGGGGCGTACGATCGGGGCAAAGCTGCAGGCGAGCACGTGTTAAATGAGGGAGAAGCAGTAGCTTGTTCAAGGCCCCTGTCATTGTTGTCGTCCTAGTGGGGACCGCGATCTACTTCCGATGCCAGGGATTAGGGCATCGTAGGCCGTGTCATTGCGTTTTGCTTCCTCGTATTTCTGTCGCTAGCGGCCTTCGCCGATACCGTCAACGGAAAGGTCGTCAAGATCGCGGACGGCGATACCCTCTAGGTCCTCGATGCCAACTATCGGCAACACAAAGTCTGACTAGCCGGGATCGATGCGCCTGAACGACAGCAGGCCTTTGGATTGGCTTCCCGCAAGCACTTGGCTTCGATCGTGACGGGTCAACAAGTAACAATTGAATTCCAAAAGCGAGACCGCTACGGCCGCATTATAGAGCAAGTCCGACTTGATGGGGTCGATGCTTGTCTCGAACAGGTTAAGGCTGGGTTCACCCGGCACCACAAGAAATACCAACACGAACAAAGCCTAGAGGACTAAAGACTCTACGCGCATGCCGAAATCAGGGCACGACAGCGACAAATAGGCCTGTGGCGAGACAACAACCCCAATCCGCCTTGGCCGTGGCTGGCGGCGGTTGCATAGGTCTCAGTAGCGGTTAAACCCCTTTTAACTCAGTTAGTTATTACGGATTTGTGATCCTAAGTCGTAACTTTCAGTTGGCGCAAGACTTGCGTTTCGCTTGCGATTTTCGCCTTAGTTACGGACAATGTTTATTCCCACTCTGGGAGGGCAATGTGAGAGAACAAAAATCTCGATGCCCGAACGGACTCGGCATTACACTAACCTTTCTAAACCGTCTGGCTGCGCTTCTTTTGGCGTCCAGCCATGCGCCCTCCTTATCTTTGATCCTTGTAAGACCGACAGAGGACTCGCGATGTATGCACGGTCATCGACATCGGCGCGGCGAAGGCCAGAACAGCGCTTGACGCAGAGACGGCGCCAACCGGATCGCCGCGGCACATTACGTTGGGACCCCAACGGGGGAGAGCGGCGCTATAGCACCGGCCGTCGTAAAGGCGACAACTGGCAGGCGATGCAAGCCGCGCTGATGAGATTATGGGGAGAGACAGAATCTTAAGAAGAACTTAGTAACTAGGTCTGTTTTATACATCCACCCCGCCTAGTTCGAGTGTGACCGACAGGATTGTATCAACAGGAAAATGTTGTAAGGGTGGCAACGAAAGACGGGGTAATGAGTTCAAAAGGGGGTCGCGTTCATGCGTATTAAGAAGTCGAATCGAAAACCTTGCCGTGCCATCGACATCCTTGGTGCGCAAACCGTAGTCACTGGCGACACCACTTTTCATGGTGGGCTGAGAGTCGATGGTCAGGTAAAGGGTAATATCACGGCGGCCAGCCAGGATGATAGCACCCTCGTTCTGAGCGAACACGCCGAGGTCGTCGGAAATGTCAAAGTTGCCCACATGACGGTAGCGGGTAAACTGAGGGGTAACGCGTATTGCTCCGAGCGTATCGAGCTTTTGTCCACGGCCGACGTCGGTGGCGAATTGCACTATAAGGAGATCGATATTGCTCAAGGGGCAACCGTAAACGCCAATCTCGTGTGCGATTGTTCTAGGATGGGGGAGACGAAGAAAGAAGTTATAAGCAGAACTTAGTAATCAGATCTGTTTTATTTTGAGCATCCACCCCGCCTTGTGCGGGGATTTTTTTTGTTCCTGCATCTACGTATCAATTCGGGATACTTGACGACTGCCAAATATCCATTGCCAAATAAAACCTAACGTTTTGACTTGAAACGAAGCACAAACTTGGCGGAATATTTGGCAATTCTCACTCTAAGTTATTAATAAACAGTGTTTGAGCGTCTGCCTTTTAATCAGAGGGTCGTTGGGTCGATGGCGCCCTCAGCCCCGTAGCGGTACACGCCCCGTCCCTATATCACTCCTCCAGCACGGCCCACCAGTAATCAATAAGTCACTTACCATTTCAGAAACGCACTGCCTGATAAATCACCGATCGCCTAGTATTTTCGGCTTGAGCGGGGGCACTCTGCGTGGCCCCAATCGGCGCCATTACCAGTAACAGCGGCCACGCGCTAAATTGCCCCTAAGTAGCGGTAATTATGAGAAGAATATCCAGTACCTTAGCACCAAGCAGGTCGGCGCTGGCCTGAACATTGCATGCAAACGGAGATAATGAAGAAGCAAATCAGTGTTCACGAACTCAGATACGGCATGTGGGTGTCCGAGCCGGACCGCCCATGGCTCGAAACTCCGTTTCTCTTTCAAGGATTCGAGATCCAGTCGCAAGAGGAGATCGAGACACTGCGGAGCCTTTGTGACCACGTCTACATCGATATCGACCTCGGATGCGATGTTGACCCCGGTAGCTCGGCCATCGGTTCATGTACAAATAACCTCACCGATCACGCGGAGTACGCTGGTGCAACTTATCAGGACCAGACGAGGGTTGAGGAGGAGCTCGAGGCGGCCAAAGAAATCTATGCGAACAGCAAAGTAGCGCTTGCTGAGATCGCGGATGGTGTGCGGCTAGAGAAAAAAATCGATCCGCGTCAAGTAAAGCAAACGGTGACAAGTATAGCAGACAGCGTAATTCGGAACCCGAATGCTTTCACGTTGCTCACCAGACTCAAAAGTAAAGATTCATATACATATGCCCATTGTCTCGATGTCTGCGCATTGTCACTGATTTTCGGTCGCCAGCTAGGATTTGCGAAGGGAGAATTGGAAATCCTTGGTATCGGCACCTTGTTGCTAGATATCGGCAAATTGCGGATACCCACCGAGCTACTCGAAAAACCCGATAAGCTAACTCCAGCAGAGTTTAAAGTAATCAAAACGCACGTCTCGCACAGTGTGGACATCATGAGCAAGGCCAAAGGGGTTCTTCCGGACTCTATCGAGATCGCCCATACGCATCATGAGCGCGATAACGGCCGCGGATATCCCAGGAAACTTGCAGGTAAACAAATACCGATCTTCGGCAAGATGGCCGCGATTGTTGATTGTTACGACGCGATGACAAGTGATAGGGCCTATTGTTGTGCGATCTCTTCACATCAAGCCCTCAGAAACCTGTATGCGCGCAAGGATAAAGAATTTCAAGCTGGGCTGATAGAACAGTTCATCCAGTGTATAGGCGTCTATCCGGTTGGCAGCCTCGTGGAATTGACCACCGGTGAAGTCGGCATGGTTTTGTCGCAGAACCGTGTGCGTCGCCTTAGGCCAGAAATCATGCTGATTCTTGATGAGCATAAGAAACCGATCGAGTCGGGGGCCGTAATCGATCTGATGACAGAGCTTTTGGATTCATCGGGAAATCCGTTGGAGATAAAGGACGTGCTTGAACCGGGAGCTTATGGGATCGATTCGAGGGAGTTTTTCCTATGATTTACCGGGACGAAAACCATGTCCTCCAGATACCGCATCGAATCGCGGTTTTGGGTGTGAGACTGTGCCGTAACGAACAACCGTCTCAGATAACGCGTCATGGAAGATAGCCTAACAAATTGTCGCGACCGAAGGTCTTTCTTCGAATGCCTGCAGAATATGATTCAAAACGGGACGCAGGGAAATAAAATCCTGGCTGTTCTTATTCTGGATTTGGATCGATTCAGAAGAATAAACAATGCATTAAGTCATCGTGTAGGCGATTTGCTACTCGAACAGGTAGCCGAACGCCTCCGCGGTATGCTACGCAAATCTGACACATGCGCTCGCATCGGTGACGACGAATTTGCATTGTTAATGCCAACGATGAACATTGGCCACACGAGGTTAGCGGCATCCAAGATCCAAAGCATCATGGAGCCCCCTTTTTTGCTGGACGGCCAACGGGTGACTGTCAAAGCGAGCATCGGTATAGCCTTATTTCCACAGCACGGAACGGATGCAGACCGTCTAATGCAATATGCGGATGGGGCGTTGTCTGTAGCGAAACGCTCAGGCTCTAGATTTGTTATCTATGACGAAGAAGAAAAAGATAGCGCCGTGCCGCACTTCTCTCTTGAAGCGGAGTTGCGAGGCGCCATCGGTGAGGGCGAATTAACTCTGTATTACCAACCCAAAATCAATGTTAAAAGCCGTCAAATCAGTGGACTGGAAGCACTTGTGCGCTGGAACAACCCAAAAAGAGGCTTTATGTTGCCCGATGAGTTTATTCCAGTGGCGGAGCAAACTGGGCTGATTCAACCGCTAACCCTTTGGGTGCTTAATGCCGCTCTCCGACAGAGCGTCGCCTTTGCTGACAAAGGGGCTGACCTCACCATAGCGGTCAATCTGTCGCCTCGTAATCTCGACAATGCGGAACTCCCGGCGTTGGTGTTGCGCGCCATGGACACGTGGGGCGCAGCGCCTTCGCGCTTGATCCTGGAGATCACTGAGAACGCCATTATGGAGGATCCGGCTCATTCTTTGGAAATTCTTCACCGCTTCACTGATATGGGGATATCAATTTCGATCGACGATTTCGGCACTGGGTACTCATCGCTGGCTTATCTCACAAAGCTTCCGGTCGACGAGCTTAAAATAGACAAGTCATTTGTCATGAACATGGTGGACGAAAAAGATGATGCAATGATCGTTCACTCAGTTATCGAGTTAGCGCGCAATTTCGGGTTGAACACCGTTGCTGAGGGTGTACAAAATGAGCGAGCTTGGGAGATATTGGCGGCCCTTGGCTGTAACTATGCACAAGGCTACTACATGAGTCCGCCGATACCCGTGGAAAGATTGAATAAATGGATAGTCGAATCACCGTGGGGGTTGGACAAAGGGGGAGCGCCACAGTGCCGTCCTCAAGACTCATCAACCGAAGCCCTCTAGGCCCTCGGCGCCAGCCATAATCAACACAAAGTCCGTTTAGCGGGGATTGGTGCGCCTGAACGAAAGCAGGCCACAAAAACTTTAACTATACTGATTCTAGCGGGATGCGCATCAGGGGATGATTATGACTAACAAACCGTTGTCAGCCAACCGTCGTTTAGGTCAGCGTCGCGTGACCGACGTCAAGGTGTTTGCAAGTGACGGTAGCGAAATAAAGAAGTGCAGGCTGCGGGATATCAGTCTTGACGGTGCATTTCTAGAAACCAAGAACTTCACGCTGGCCAAAGGCGCCCAGTTGGATTTGGTTCTTAGGATTCTCCGCGAGGGCAAGACCGTAGCGTGTCCGCTGCCAGCCAAAGTCGTGCGAGCTGAGAAGGGTGGGGCGGCGCTTATGTTCGGCAGCCTCGATGAACACCTCTATAATGTGCTGCTCGACATTGTAAATCCGAGATAATCTGACATTCATCGGCAAGCAAACCGAGCAGTCACTGCTCAATCTTAAACTGCCGCGCTACCTGACTGATCCACATCCAAAGTAGAGAATCTGCATCGCCCCGGGAGGTTCGGCGGCATATCGCTCACCCTAGAACTGTGCGCCTTAGGGCTGTTCACGCAGGCCGGATTCTGAAATTCAGAAAGCCCCAGATAAATCCCGCTGCTCCCACCAGCAACGCGTACAGGTCCCGGTATCGAAAATAGAATCGATAAGCAGGAGTCAGCAGCCGCTTTTCTGGCGCGCCAATCTTCGCTGCCAACACCCGTGGCACCCAACCATAGCGCTGTTTTCCAATGAGCACCTTGATCCAGGTCAGTCCGTCTTGCGTGTGCACATCGGCCAACAGCAAGAGCGTGCCCGCGTCAACCGTGCGCACGATCGGTGAGCCCGGCGATGGTTGTTGGCGGGCACTAGTATTGTCCGCCAACACTTCCACAAACAGGTTGCGCGACCAGAAGATTGCCTCGTTCCATTTTGGCCCAGCCTCCAGCGGCAGATAGGTTGCTGGCAGATGGAACACCAAGAACGCCAAGCAAAATCCGAAGCCCGCTTTTATGAGCCGTAGAATGAAATAGGGCACCGTCTTCGCCCTGGCCACCACCAGCACCGCGGCGGCGGCCACAATTGCGGCCACCAGCGCGGCGGGATGGATATTGAGGATGGACTGCGCCTCTAAGGTCAACAGCGCGAGGCCTTCAGCGTCGGCGATGACATGGCGCAGGTATATGAGGTACAGCAGATACGAAATGCCCAGGCTTGCAATGAGATGCACCACGACATTGACCTTCTGGCGCCCTATGACCGGCACAAATGACCGAGGCGGTATCGCCCCGATCAGGCTCGGATGGTCTTTCCATCGGCACCGGTAAACCGCCAACGGCCGCTGTTTGCCTTTGGGCGTGAAACTTCTTTTCTTAACCAGATCGAACACTGTCTGCTCGAGCTTTGCCGCCGTGCTGGCTGAGACGAGGATCTCGTCGCCCGCGCCATGACGTTCCACCCTGGATGCGACATTGACCACATCGCCAAATATGTCCTTGCCCTCGACAATCGCTGTTCCCGTATGGATTCCGATTCGCACATTCGGGCAAGACCACGTGTCTCGCGCTCGCTGCTGTGCCAGTCGCTGCTGAATGCCAATGGCGGCCCTGACGGCGTCGTCAGGCACCTTGAATGACGCCATCACGCCATCGCCCATGGTCTTAAGGACCTTTCCGTGAAACCGGGTGATGATCGGAAATACCAGCCGGTGGTGTTGGTCGAGCATGAGCCGGCCTTGGGTGTCGCCGTGCCTGTCCCAGTACTTTGTTGAGTCTTGGATGTCCGTAAAGAGTACGGTTACTGGTTTCCTGGACCTCCGAATCTGGCGAGTGAGGCCCTTGATGACACGAATTCGTAGTGTGTCGTGCATGGTTACGCTCTAACAGCTGGCCTGGACAGGAATATAGCAGAGGTTACGTGTGCGTATTGTGTAAACAGGCTTACGGGTTAGCCTCCCGCAAGCGCCGAGCTTCGATAATGGCGGGTAAACAAGTAACGGTTGAATACCAAGAGCGAGGCAGGTATGGCCGTATTGTTAGGAAGGCCTTGGTGAACGGCGTCGATGTGTGCCTCGAACAAGTTAAGGTTGGACTTGCCTGGCACTATTAAGGAGTATCAACACGAACAAGCCTAGCGGACCAAAGACGCTACGCGGATGCCGAAATCAGGGCACGAGAGGGACGACGAGGGCTGTGGCGAAAATGTCCTAGGTATGGTACGAAATCAAAATAGTTCGTATCTGCTTGATTTGGTATTGTACTTACGGTTGTCTACAAGTGCTTACAGGTCTTCGTTCGCGGTATCTTGCCTCATCCCAGGCGCCCCACACGGCAGGATTTCGTTGGATCGCATGATCAAGGATTGAAAAGATCGCTCCGGGCCACACTGCTCCCTTGTTGGCGGCATCCAACAATCGTTCCCTTAATAGCGTTGGGCTAACCACCGTCCCCTGGAGCAGGTCGTAAGTAACCCACATCTCCCCGAGCAGGTCGAGATAATCTTCGTACTTGTCAAATTGGGATTTTGGCTTCCCTCGGAAGACTCTCCTCAAGATCTTGTAGAGCAATACGAATGCCAATAACGCACCATATGCAGCCCCACCGACTATCATCCACTCCTGATATCCCTTGTTGAAGAAATACCACCCGACAGCGATGGGCATGCCGAAGAAAATCACAGCTTTCGCTAACTGCACTGTCAGTCGATGTTGTGATCGTTTCCACATCATCTTCTTGATGTTTCCCTTGGTGGAGAAGTACGCGAAATTCAACCCAAGAAAGCCGGCGCCACGAGCGTGCTGCTTCAGCTCCTCCCCGAATGACGTTACTGTCACAAACGTCAAGGCGTCTACCATGATCCACTCTAATTGCTCGTTCTCCATCCATGGGCGAAGCAGATACTTGACTGTCTCCCCTTGTAGGATATCGACTTCTACCTTTCGCGCATACTCCGACTGATAACCCTCCTGAAATGCGAACTGCGGATCGCCGTGGTACCAGATGGTGTGTTCTCCCCATTTATGCTCCCGTTTATCCCGCCTCGCTTGCTGCTCCGCAGACAAGCGGCTGTTAATATGAATATCTTCGTTTGTTGCGTACCGAATTGAAGTGATTACGTCGAAGGCATCATTCAGCCGATCCTCGAATTGATCACGGTCTTCTCCGATAGCCTTGGAATACTTGGCGATCCTTTCTGCGATGGCCCTGACAATGGTGTTGAATTGCGAATGAAAAAAGGTCTGATCTTTAGGTTCTTTCAACAAGTGCTGGCTAAAGTACTGTTTTAGGGCCTCATCGATATTGTTCGTACTCACTCTAGGTCATCCTCTTCGTCTTTCTTGTTCGCTCTGCCCCCATATTTGGCGACAAGCTTGCCGTCTAGTGTGACTTCTGCCAGGACTAATAATGGCTGCGTTACATGACAAGTGGCGCTTGGCGCCTGACTTATCACCAGCCGGCCGGTAGATGCGTTGCGACCACCTGCGCGGGCCAATCGTAATGGACTGAGTCCGCGCCCCTTCTTCCGAGGGTTGGGATCCTTCATCTATCATGTGACGACCCCGCGACAGGCCCTAGTCTCGCACTTGATAATGGGCATCGTCCATGGGTTTACCCATCGTGTTTGGTATGATTAGGGTCAGCCTGCGCCCAGGGTGCTTCGGCGATCCCGCAGACAGGAGCGAAATTTGCTGAGCTTCTGGGAAGGCAAATGGCTGCAACGGTGGCTTGCGAGGCCTGCGCCACGGCGCATTACTGGTCACGCGTGGCGAAGCGACACGGGCAAGCGCTGACGCTCATCCCGGCGCGCGCCGTATTCACCTTTCGGCAAGGACACAAGGCGCATCAAAATGTGTGTTAGCGGTGGCCGAAGCAGTCGGCTGTATAGGTGGAGCCGAAGGCGGCGACGGCTTGGGGGTATCCGACTTGTCGCGTCGGTCGACGCGGGACGTCTAGCTACGTCACTTCTTGGTCGGGAATCTTCCCACACGTGTAGAGCGTGAATGTGCAATTTTGGGTGGCACGCTTGTTGCACTTCTACCAGTGAAGCCCCAACCCGGTCTGGGGGTACATAAGTGTTTCTTTATATTCGGATGTCCCATGGCTGACGAAGCAAAGACTGAGAGAATCAGACGGGCGCCCGGTAACGGAGCGCATGAGGAGCCGTACCTCATCGTTCTCGCGGGCGGCCCTGCGGGGATGATGTACAAGCTACGTTTTGACACAGCTATGGTGATCGGCCGCGGGCTTCACGCCGACATACGGCTGGAGGACGAAGGGGTAAGTCGGCGGCACGTGCAGGTGACAGCAAGTCGCGACGGTAATCCCGTCCTCGAGGATCTAGGCAGCAGCAACGGCACTTTTGTCAATGGCATCCAGATTCAACGGCAACAACTAGAAGATGGCGACAAGATCCAGATCGGATCCATCTCCATCCTGAAGTTTTCCTACCAGGACGATCTCGAAAGGTCCTTCCAGCAGAAACTCTTCGATCGCGGGACTAAGGATGGGCTAACGGAGATCTACAACAAGAAATTCTTCCTCGATCAGCTTGCCAGCGAATACGCCCACGCCCGGCGCCATAATCGAGATCTGAGTTTACTGTTCTTTGATGTCGACCACTTCAAGAGCATCAACGATATGTATGGGCATCCCGCGGCAGATTTCATACTCAGGGAACTGGCACGGGTTGCGCGCGAGACACTGCGGACCGAAGACCTCCTCGCGAGATATGGCGGTGATGAATTCGTTGTTGTCATGCGTGACATCGACGACGCCGGCACACTCGTACTTGCACAGCGTATTCATAGCGTCGTCGAAAGTCATCAGTTTATTTTCGACGGCGTGGAGATTCCTCTCACCATTAGCCTTGGTGTGGCTTCGCTATCAGCTACCATGAACGATGCTAACGAGCTCGTCCAGCTCGCAGATAAGTACCTCTACGAGGCCAAAGAGGCTGGCCGAAACCGCGTTGGCGGTCGGGCCGTGAAGATTGCCACCCAGTCCACTCGGGACTTCCCGACAGTTAGGAAGCGTAGTGGCAAAGCTTAGATTGGCGTACCGATTTTCGCTTGTTAAGTACGCCGAGGATGGCCTGGCCACCATTTTATTATAGCGGTTTAGGTCTCTCGCAATGCGACCGTGATTGATACGAACGTTGCTTTCAACTCCTTCTTATCAGTCTTGTTCAGTCGGGAGTCGTACCACCATAACAGGTATTTTGCAACGGTGTAATACTCGCCACGCCGTGCTGCCCATCAAAATATCGGTTGTGACCCTGCGGCCATGGTTCCCGATTACAACAAGGTCGTAGTTTCCTCCATGAGCCTGTTCTATGATCTCTTCGACGGGATCACCTATCTTCACGACAACTTCATACGTCACATATGGCTGCTTGTCACCTTCGGCCAACGCGCCTTGACAGAAATGATCAATCGCATCCTTGATAGCTGTGTCATCTCTTTTTCTACTGATAAGAATATCCCTCGCCTCTTGCAGGTTTCTCGTCTTGATCTGATCCCATAGATCTTCACTGATGTACCCGACAAGATACTTTTCAAATTCTTCAGTCTCGACAACGTGGAAGACCGTAAACTCAGCTTTGTAGCGATTGGCGATGCTGGCAGCGTGAGGAAACGCAAACCGCCCCGTGTCTGAGAGATCTGTGACATAAAGTATCTTTTTGTATTCTACTCTCGGTAGTTCTTGGGAGACTTTCATTTCCGCTCCTTCCTGCTCGTTAAGCGGCTAATTATCATTCGACCACAGCTTTTTTCTTCGGCATCCAT
>Ga0224508_10000088_pt1 | contig 105511 bp, 104 predicted proteins | sample SF_Jan12_sed_USG_4_FD_170157 | JGI IMG/M metagenome (GOLD analysis project Ga0224508, IMG submission 170157) | Sediment microbial communities from San Francisco Bay, California, United States - SF_Jan12_sed_USGS_21 | ecosystem: Environmental > Aquatic > Marine > Sediment | place: USA... | reverse complement strand
GAGATCGCCGGCGCGGCGGCAGCGCGGCCAGATAGACTGAGATATTTCGCGTTCCCCACATCAACGCCGCCGCGCCGGCGATCTCGGCGGTGGTGACCCGGCGGCCCGCCACAGCCATCAGCGCCTGACCGCCCCAATTCGCCACCAGCACTAGGCCCAGCACCGCCAGCGCAAAGCCTGGGTCGCCAAGTACCAGCTCCCAGAACCGGTCGAACAGCGGCACGACGAAGATCACCAGGATGATGGTCACGACACCGTCGAAGGCCGCCCCGTTCCGTTCGATGCGCGACACCCCCAGGGACCACCTAATGGCGAGCCCACCGACGATCCCCGCCGCGATGATCGCGGCGACCCTGAGGGTCAGGTCCAGCGCATCTATCGGCACGGCCTCGCCCAGCAGCAACTTGGCAATCATCGGCCCCGTCAGGGGCGTCATCAGACTTGCCAGCACCGTCAACTCGATCGCCAGACCGGCTTCCAGCCCCAGCATCAGGCACATCGCGGCCGACGAGGCGATGGGCGGCGAGATAAAGGTGTAGACCAGCGAGGCAACGTGGATCTCGGGCAGACCAACGGCGAGGGCCAGGGCCCAAACCAAGACCGGCGTCACCACCAGCATGGCCAGGGTCCAAACGATCAGCGCCGCCAGCCGCCGGGGCCGCGCCGCGCGCCGGGCCAAGTCGCCCAAGTCCAGCCGGGCCATCGTGGTGGCCAGCACCAGCACCACCAATGCCGGAAGGAACGGCCTCAGCGCCGCGCTCAATGCCGGCAGGAAGGTCGCCACGATCACGCCGATGGCCAACAGCCAGCGCGCCCGCGCACCAATCCAGGCTAGAGCCTGCATCAACCTGCCTTCCGATTGTCGCCCCTCGTCCGCCCGACGCTCGGCCTCGGTCGGACCGATGTCAAGCACAGCCCGGCCGGTGCGCCCGCGTTGACCGGCCCGGTCAAGCGGTTAAGGATCATGCACCGACGATCCCGATCCGGAACGCGCGCCATGGACACCGATCCCTCTCCTTCAGCCGACGCCAAACAGGAGGCCCGACCGGACGGGTTTCCGTTCCACGCTTCGGTCGTGGTGATCGGTGGCGGCGTTATGGGCTGCTCGACGCTCTATCACCTGGCCAAGGAGGGGATCTCGGACGCGATCCTGCTGGAAAAGAACCAGCTCACCTCGGGCACAACCTGGCACTCGGCCGCTCAGGTGCGCGCGCTCCGCTCGACGCGTGCATTGACCGAACTCGCCCGCTACTCGATCTCTCTCTACTCCTCCCTCGAGGCCGAGACCGGTCAGCAGACCGGCTGGATCAACAAGGGCTCGCTGTCGATCGCCACCAATCCCGGCCGGGTCACTCATATCCGCCGCCAAGAGGCCCTGGCGCACCTCTTCGGCCTGACCGCCGAATGGCTGAGCCCGGACGAGGCCGGCGCGCGCTGGCCACTGATGCGCACCGACGACCTGATCGGCGCCGTCTGGGCGCCCGAGGACGGCCGAGTCGGCGCCTCCGATCTCTGCGCAGCGCTGACCAAGGGGGCGAAGGCGCGGGGCGCGCGCATCTACGAGGAAACCGGCGTCACCGGTATCCTGACCCGCGACGGCCGCATCGCCGGGGTCGATACCACGCGCGGGACCATCCGCTGCGACGCGGTGGCGGTCTGCACCGGGCTCTGGTCGCGCCAGGTCGGCGCCATGGCCGGGGTCAACGTCCCGGTCTGGCCCTGCGAGCATTTCTACCTGCTGACCCAGCCCCTGGCCGCGGTCGACGGCAACCTGCCCACCCTCGGCGACCATGACGGGCATCTCTATATCCGCGACGACAGTGGTGGCTTGTTGGTTGGCTGCTTCGAGCCCGGCGCCCGGGCGCTGCCGCCGAACGTCATCGACGAGCTGAAACCCTTCCAGCTTTTACCCGAGGACTGGGACCATTTCGAGCCGATGATGCTGAATGCGCTCCACCGGCTGCCGGTGCTGGAGACGGCCGAGGTGAAGATGCTGTTGAACGGCCCCGAGAGCTTCACGCCCGACGGCTCGTTCCTGCTGGGTGAGACCGCCGGCACGAGCGGTCTCTTCCTGGGCGGCGGCATGAACTCGATGGGGGTCGCCACCAGCGGCGGCGCGGGCATGGCGCTGGCCCATTGGATCTGCCACGGCCATGCGCCCCGCGATTTGCCCGAGGCAGAGCCGAACCGATTTCCCGATTGCTTCGATTCCGCCGAGGCGCTGACCGAGCGTATCCCGGAGGAGCTCGGCCGCCACTACGACATCCACTATCCCGGTCGCCAGGTGGCCACCGCGCGCAACCTGCGCCGCCTGCCGCTCCAGGACCGCTGGGAGGCCGAGAACGCCCATTGCGGCCAGTTCTACGGCTGGGAGCGGCCGCTCTACTTCCATAAAGCCGCCGAACCCGACCTGACCTTTGGCCGACCCGCCTGGTTCGGCCCAGTTGGTGCCGAAGTGGAACAGGCCCATTCGGCGGCCGCGATCTTCGATCAATCAAGCTTCGGCAAGATCGACGTGACCGGGGCGGATGCCGAGAGCTTCCTCGACCGGGTCTGCGCCAATGACCTGACCCGGGCGCCGGGGCGCGCGGTCTACACGGCCATGCTGAATCCGCGCGGCGGGTTCGAGAGCGACGTAACCGTGCAGCGGCTGTCGCAAGACCACTACCGCATCTTCACCGGCACCGCCGCGATCAGGCGTGACCTCGGTTGGCTGTCGCGTCATTTGGATGGCGGGCGCGTCGAGCTGACCGATGTCACCGAGGATTTCGCCGTGATCGGCCTGATGGGCCCCGAGGCCGCGCGGATCGCCGCCGAAACCGGCGGAGGCGCACTCAACGATCTCGGCTATTTCCGCCTGGCGCAGGCGGAACTGGCGGGCGTCCCGGTCACCGCCGCGCGGCTTTCCTATGTGGGCGAAGCCGGGTGGGAGACCACCTGCCGTGCGGAGGATGCGCCCGCACTCTATGATGCGCTTCATGCCGCGGGAGCCAGGCCCGCGGGGCTCTATGCCCAGACCGCCATGCGGGTAGAGAAAGGCTATCGCGCCATGGGCCACGAGCTCGACGGCGACATCACGCCCGTCGAGGCCGGGCTCGAACTCGCGGTGGCCTGGGAGAGCGAATTCATCGGCCGGGCGGCATTGGAGAGGCGGCGCTCGGAGGGGCCGAAGAGCTGCATCGTCACGCTGATCCTCGACGACAATCAGGCAGTGCCGCTGGGGAACGAGCCGGTCTATGCGCAGGGCCGGATCGTCGGCAAGACCACCTCGGCGGCCTTCGGCTACCGGATCGGCAAGCCGGTGGCGCTGGCCGAGATCCAACTAGATCTGGCCGAAGGCGACGAGGTCGAAATCGATATCGCGCGCGACTTCTGGGGCGCCCGTGTTATCCTCGGACCCGCCTTCGACGCCAACGGCAGCCGAATGCGTCCCGCCAAAGGAGATCAGCGATGAGCGGCAACCAAAGCCATGTCTTCCCCCGCCACACCAAGGCGGACCTGCCCGTCGTGGCCGGCGGCGACGGGCCTTATCTGATCGATACGACCGGCAAGCGCTATCTGGATGCTTGCGGCGGCGCCGCGGTCTCGTGCCTCGGCCATTCGGCCCGCGACGTGACCGAGGCCGCCAAGGCGCAGCTCGACCGCATCCCCTACGCCCATACCAGCTTCTTCACCTCCGAACCGGCGGAGAAGCTGGCCGATATTCTGATCGAGCGAGCACCCGAGGGAATCGATCGGGTCTATTTCGTCTCCGGTGGCTCCGAGGCGACCGAGGCGGCGATCAAGCTGTCGCGCCAGGTCTTCACCGAGCGGGGCGAGACCTCGCGCCGGCACGTCATCGCGCGCTGGCAGAGCTATCACGGCAACACGCTGGGCGCGCTCTCGGCCGGCGGCAACCGCTGGCGCCGGGCGCAGTTCGAGCCGCTGCTGGTGGGCGCCATGCACCATATCGACGCCTGCCACTACTACCGCTGGGGCGCCGACGGCGAGAGCCCGGAGGAATATGGGATCCGCGTCGCCAACCAACTCGACGAGAAGATACGCGAGCTTGGCCCCGAGACCGTCGCCGCCTTCATCGCCGAACCCGTGGTCGGCGCCACCATGGGCGCGGTCCCGGCGGCGCCCGGCTATTTCAAGCGCATCCGCGAGATCTGCGACGAACACGGCGTGCTGCTGATCCTGGACGAGGTCATGTGCGGCATGGGCCGCACCGGGCACATCTTCGCCTGCGAGGCGGACGGGATCACGCCGGACATCATCTGCATCGCCAAGGGGCTGGGTGCCGGGGTGCAGCCGATCGGGGCGATGCTCTGCACCGGTGAGATCTACGAGACCATTGAACAGGGCTCGGGCTTCTTCCAGCACGGGCATACTTATCTGGGTCACGCCACCGCCTGCGCGGCTGGCGTCGCGGTGATGGAGCGGATTCCAGGGCTGATGCCGAACGTCCGGGACATGGGCGACAAGCTGCAGGCCGCCCTGGTGGCAGCGATGGGAGACCACCCCCATGTAGGCGACATCCGGGGCCGGGGCCTCTTCCGCGGCGTCGAGATTGTCGAGGACCGGAAGACGAAGGAGCCATTCGATCCCGGCCTGGGTGTGGCGGTGAAGCTCAAGAAGGCCTGCTTCGCCGACGGCCTGATGGTCTACCCGATGAGCGGCACTGTCGATGGCCGCCTTGGCGACCACGCGCTGATCGCGCCGCCGTTCATCATCGACGAGACCCATGTGGCCGAGATCGCCGAGAAGCTGAGCGGCGCGTTGGACCGGGTGCTCGGCGAGGCGAAAGCGGCGTAGTCGCGATGGCGCGCTGAAAGCATGTGTCCGGCACCCCGGACGTGCCAGGCTGGATCACTTGGGCGATCGCGATAAGATGGCTGGACCAGGCGCCGCGCGCGCCCTCCCCAATTCGCCGACGCCAGCGAGGATGCCGATGAAACTGATCGACCGCATTCAGGACTTCGCCGATGAACTAACCACCATCCGTCAGGACCTGCACGCCCATCCCGAACTGGGCTTCGAGGAAGTCCGCACCTCGGGCATCGTCGCGGAGCTGCTGCAGGGTTGGGGAATCGAGGTCCACCGGAACATCGGCAAGACCGGCGTCGTAGGGGTACTCGACGGCAAGGCGCCAGGCCGAACCATCGGTTTGCGCGCCGATATGGACGCCCTGCCGATCGTCGAGCAGACCAACCTGCCCTTCAGCTCGACCAATCCTGGCATCATGCATGCCTGCGGCCACGACGGACATACCACGATGCTATTGGGCGCCGCGCGGTATCTGGCCGAAACGCGGGATTTCGCGGGCCGGGTCGTGTTCATTTTCCAGCCTGCCGAAGAAGGCCTGGGCGGCGCCCGGGCCATGCTGGCGGACGGCCTCTTCGAACGGTTCCCGTGCGACGAGGTCTACGGTCTCCATAACCGCCCGGGCGCACCGCAGAATCAAGTCCGCGTGGTCCCCGGGATTGCCATGGCCGGGGCGGATTTCTTCGACATCCACGTGACCGGCCAGGGCAGCCACGGAGCACGGCCGCAGGAATCGCGCGACCCGGTCATCGCCGCCAGCGCGCTCGTCCAGGCCCTGCAATCGGTAGTCAGCCGCAGCATCGACCCGCTGGACGCGGCGGTGGTCTCGGTCACGCAGATCCATAGCGGCTCGGCCTACAATGTGATCCCTGGCAGCGCCGTCGTCTCTGGCACCGCGCGCATGTTCACGGACGCAGTGCGCCAGCGCATTCGCGAACGGATCAAGGACATCGCCCAGGGCGTCGCGGCGACATATGCCGTCGAGGTGGAGGTCGATATCCGCAACATTTTCGATGTGCTGGAAAACGACGAAGCCCTGTCCGGAGCGTTCGCGGACATGGCGCGCGGCATGGTGGGCGACGAGAACGTGGCGCTCGGCGGAAGGCCCAATACCGGGAGCGAGGATTTCGCCGATATGCTGCGCGCGGTGCCCGGCGCCTATTTCACGATCGGCCATGAAGGAACTGCGTTGCTGCACAATGCCGCCTTCACGTTCGACGATTCGATCCTGCCCATCGGCTCGAGCCTGCTGGCACGGCTGGCCGAGACACGCACCGCCCCGTGATGTCCCCGTGATGCCCGCGTGACGCCCCCTGACCGCTGGGCGCCGGTTGGAAAAGCCGGATCGACTTGCCCGCGATGTTCTTGTATTGTTCTCAAACAAGGAGATTCGCGTGGATACCGGCTTCACCCACCTCATCGACCCGCAGCGCCGGCGCGGCCGGGGGGCTGCGCTGAACCCGACGGGACGGTTCGAAAGGCATTCCAGCGAACCCGCCGACGATGGCTGGGACATTGCCGAGGAGCTTCCGCCGTTCCGGACCGAGGTAGCCACCGATGCCAGCCGCACGGTGCTGACCCGGAACCAATCACCCGACGTGCCCTTCGACCGTTCGGTCAATCCCTACCGCGGCTGCGAACATGGCTGCGTTTATTGCTATGCGCGCCCGACCCATGCGCAGCTCGGCCTTTCGCCCGGGCTCGATTTCGAGACCCGCCTTGTCGCCAAACCTGACGCGCCGCGGCTGCTTGAGGCGGCGCTTCGGAAGCCTGGCTACCGGGTCGCGCCCATCGCCATCGGCACCAATACCGACCCCTATCAGCCGGTCGAGAAACAATGGCGGGTGATGCGCGGGGTGCTGGAGGTACTGCGCGATTATCGCCATCCGGTGATGATTACGACCAAGGGATCGCTGGTGACCCGCGACCTGGATCTGCTCGGCGAGATGGCGGCGCAGCGACTGGCCCAGGTTCAAGTCTCGCTGACCACGCTCAATGGGCGCCTCTGCCGGGCGATGGAGCCGCGCGCCGCGGCGCCCGGACGGCGGCTCGAGATGATCCGGGCGCTTTCACGGGCGGGCGTGCCTGTCGGTGTCAACATCGCTCCGGTGATCCCGGCCCTGACCGAGGTCGAGATCGAGCGCCTGGTCGAGGCCGCGGCCGGCGCGGGGGCGACGCGCGCGGGATACATCACCATGCGCTTGCCGCTCGAGGTGAATCCGCTTTTTCGCGACTGGCTGGACCGGCACTACCCGGATCGCGCGAAGCGTGTCCTGGGCAAAGTGCGCGAGATGCATGGGGGCCGCGATTACGACCCGACCTTCGGCAAGCGGATGAAGGGCGAGGGCGTCCACGCGCGGCTGATAGCGAAGCGTTTCGCGGCCGCCTGCCTGCGCCATGGGCTCTCGACCGGCGGTCGCGAACTTAGATGCGATCTTTTCCGGCCGCCGCCGCGGGCCGGCGATCAGCTGTCGCTCGGGCTGTAACCAGCCTGTGGCGCCTGGCGTTACGCCGGACGCGCGGCGTCAAATGTCCTTCATCTCGATGATAACCCCGCCGACCGCACCGGCGGCAATGTTGTAGACGAATGCGCCGAGAACGCCTCCGATGAAGCCGAAGACGCCCCCCATGATGATGCCGATGAGGACGCCGACGATGCCGCCGCCCATCGCCATGCCCACCTCGCCGGCGCCCATACCACCCATGCCGCCAATGCCGCCGAAGATCAGGCCGATGATGCCGAAAATCAGGAACATGACGGCAGAGACGACGGCGTAGATGATGCCCAAGCGCAAGGGGCTGATCCAGGATATTTCTTTACGCACTGCTCGATCCTCCATATGTCATTTCAAATACCGTTCGTGCCGCCGAGAATGCCATGAAACGCACAACGACGCCACCCGACCTGACACAAGAAGATGCGGTTTTTGGCAAAACTGTCACTGTATGTGGTATCGACGAGGCGGGGCGCGGCCCCTGGGCGGGTCCGGTCGTGGCCGCCGCCGTGGTGCTGGATCGAAGCACCATCCCCGACGGCCTGGACGACTCGAAGAGGCTGTCTGCGGTCAGGCGCGCGACCCTCTTCGATCGGATCATGGCCGATGCGTCGGTCGGGATTGGCGCCGCCTCGGTGTCCGAGATCGACCGGCTGAACATCCTGCGCGCCAACGACCTGGCCATGTGCCGCGCTATCGCCGTGCTAGACCCGGCCCCTTGCGTTGCTTTGGTCGACGGCAACCGGCTGCCGCCGGATCTGCCCTGCCAAGGGCGGGCACTGGTCGGCGGCGACGCAAGCTCGCTGTCGATCGCGGCCGCCTCGATCGTCGCCAAGGTGACCCGCGACCGGATCATGGCGGATCTGGCCGTGGCGTATCCCGGCTACAGCTGGGAGACCAACCAGGGTTATGGCACCGCGGCCCATCGCGCGGCGCTGGAGCGGCTGGGCGTGACCCCGCACCATAGGCGATCGTTCAAGCCCATCCACAATATCTTGTGCAATCTAGGCAAGAAATTAGATTAAAACTCGTTAACAAACATATGATTCAAAAGATTTATTGACGCTAGATATCTTTTGACTCATCTTGGCCTCGAATCAGGGGGCATCCTAGTCTCCCGCATGTGAACGAGCGTCGAGGCCTGGATGACCGAGCTGCCGCTGGACCAAATCGTCGAGGGCGACTGCGTGGCCGAGATGGCCAAGCTGCCCGAGACCTCGGTTGACCTGGTCTTCGCCGATCCGCCCTATAACCTGCAGCTCAAAGGCGACCTGCACCGGCCGAACAACAGCCTGGTCGACGCGGTCGACAATGACTGGGACCAGTTCGACAGCTTTCAACAATACGACGCCTTCACCCGCGCCTGGCTCGCGCAAGCCCGCCGGGTGCTGAAACCCAATGGTGCGATCTGGGTGATCGGCTCGTACCACAACATCTTCCGCGTCGGGGCGGCGGTGCAGGACCTGGGCTTCTGGATCCTGAACGATGTCGTCTGGCGCAAGACCAACCCGATGCCGAATTTCCGCGGCAAGCGGTTCTGCAATGCGCACGAGACCCTGATCTGGGCCGCGAAATCGGATAGTGCCAAGCCGGTCTTCAATTATGACGCGCTGAAGGAACTGAACGACGGGCTGCAGATGCGCTCGGATTGGCTGCTGCCGATCTGCTCGGGCGCCGAGCGTCTGAAGACCGGCGACGGCGAGAAAGCTCATCCGACGCAAAAGCCCGAGTCGCTGTTGCATCGGGTGCTGGTCGGCACGACCCAGCCTGGAGACGTCGTCCTGGACCCGTTCTTTGGCACCGGCACGACCGGCGCTGTGGCGAAGCGGCTGGGACGTCGTTTCATCGGTTTCGAACGCGAGGCCGACTATGCCGCGATCGCCCGCGATCGGGTCGCCGCCGTGAAACCCCATGACCGCGAGGCGTTGAAGGTCACGGTCTCGAAGCGCGAGGCGCCGCGCATTCCCTTCGGCCAACTGGTCGAGCGCCGGCTGTTGGAGCCGGGCGAGGTGCTAATCTCGCCCAATGGCCGCCATTCGGCTCGGGTGCGCGCCGATGGATCGCTGGTCGCGGCGGACGTGACCGGCTCGATCCACAAGGTCGGCGCCGAGCTGCAAGGAGCGCCGTCCTGTAATGGCTGGACCTACTGGCACTTCCACCGCGACGGCCGGCCAATCCCAATAGATGTGCTGCGTCAGCAACTGCGCGCCGAGCTCGGCGATTGAAATTTGGAGATACCTGCCCGGGCCTTTAGCCTCGGCCCTACCTTTCCAGCCCCGGAGACGGGGCTTCTTTTTTGCTGCTACCCAGCGGGCTGGCGCGCGAGCCGCAGCGCCTTGGCGAAGACCGTCGGCATCGTCGCCTCAGCCTCGTCAGGCGCCATCGCGCCTTGGCCGAATTCTGCCTGAACCCAGTCGACTGCGAGCCGCAGATGAAAATGGGTGAAGGTATGGCGCACTTCGCCCAAAGGCTGCCAGTCTGCGGCGAAAGGGGGCGCGGGCTCGGGCGGTGCCTCCGCCCAATCGGTCGAGGGCAGCGCAAGCATCCCGCCCAGAAGCCCGCTTTCGGGCCGGCGCACGGTCAGCACCCGGCCTGCCCGGTCAATCGCCAGATAGGCGGTGCCATGGCGCACCGGTTTCACCTTCTTTGGGGCCCGGGCGGGCAAATGCTCCGCGATCCCTTGCGCCGAAGCCCGGCAATCGGCGCCCCAGGGGCAGATACCGCAAGCGGGTTGGCGCGGGGTGCAGATCGTGGCGCCCAGGTCCATAACCGCCTGGGCGTAATCGCCGGGCCGGTGACTGGGCGTGAGCCCCGCCGCATGGGACTTCAACCGGTCCTTCACCCCGGGCAGTGGATCGGTCTCGGCGAAAAGGCGCGCCATCACGCGTTCCACATTGCCGTCGACCACGGCCGCAGGCTCATCGAAGGCGATGGCCGCGATCGCGGCGGCCGTGTACGGCCCGATTCCGGGAAGCGCGCGCAGACCCTCCTCGATCTCCGGAAACCGTCCGCCGGCATCCGCGACCGCCTGGGCGCAGGCGTGCAGGTTTCGCGCCCGGGCATAGTAGCCAAGCCCTGCCCAAGCCGCGAGGACATCGTCGCGGGGCGCGGCGGCCAGTGCCGCGACAGTTGGCCAACGGCGGGTAAAGTTCACGAAGTAGTCCCGCACCGCCGCGACGGTTGTTTGCTGCAGCATCACCTCGCTTAGCCAGACATGATAGGGCTCGGGCCGGACCCCCGCCACGCGTTGGTCCGGCGCCACGCGCCAAGGCATCGTCCGGTGGTGCCGGTCGTACCAATGCAACAGCCGCCCGGCCAGGGTTTCGCGCGATGTCACGATTGTTATTTCCTTCGGCTATTATGTCCCGTTGTTATGTCCCGGGGTCGCGACTATCTTTGCCTGGCGCTGACTACCCCTTAACCCCGGAACTTCGAGGCGGAAACCGGTCCCCGGCCCGTTAGAGCCCGAAAGGGCCATCGCAAGGAGAATGACGCTGGCATCTGAACGCGGCAAGGGCGGATCGAAACCCGGTCCCCAGGAGCGCACCCGCAAGAGGGGAGGCGGGTTCCGCCGCCCGTCCGAGGCGGCGCGCAAGCACCTGGGCAATGCCGCCGCCACGCATGGATTTGCCGAGCCCGAGGTTCTGCTGCGCTGGTCCGAGATCGTCGGCGAGGGCCTGTCCGGCCTCTGCATGCCCGTCAAGGTCACCTATCCTCGCGACCACGGCCTGGCCGCCACGCTGATCGTGTGCGCCGAGGGCGCGCGTGCGCCCGAAGTCGCCCATTTGGAGCCGCGCATCATCGAGCGCGTCAACCAATTCTACGGATACCGCGCCATCGGACGCCTGAAACTGACCCAAACCACGGGCAATCCCGGCTTCGCCGAACCTGCGGCGGCCTTCACCGGTGCGCCGGAAGCGACGGCTGCGGAACCTGGTCCGGAGGCCAAGGCTGCGGCGAGCCGGCTAACCAATGGAATCGAAAACCCGGAACTGCGCGCCGCGCTGACCCGCATGGGCGCCCATATCCTGGCGCGCAACGAACCAGAGAAAACCTGATCTTTTGATGGAGACCACGATGCCTCGACCGATCGACCGCCGCAGCCTTATCGCCCTGATCGGTGCCGCCGGGGCGGCCGCGCTCGTCCCTGCTGCCGCCCATGCCGAACCGGTGCTGGGCGATGTGGTGCTGGGTAACGAGGATTCCCCAGTTACGGTGATCGAGTATGCGTCATTCACCTGTCCGCACTGCGCCAACTTCCACCGCGATACCTGGCCCCAATTCAAGGCGGCCTATATTGACACCGGCAAGATCCGGTTCATTTTCCGCGACGTTTATTTCGACCGTTTTGGCCTCTGGGCCTCGATGACCGCGCGCTGCGGCGGCAGGGATGCCTTCTATCCGCTCGCCGATCAGTTCCTCAAGAAACAGAGCGTCTGGGCCCGGGTGGCCGAGGACAAGATCGGCGGCGAGATTCAGAAGATCGGGCGGCTGAACGGGCTTTCGGCCGAGCAACTCGATGCCTGTCTTAGCGACCAGGACTATGCGAAGGCGCTGATCACGACTTATCAGGAGAACGCCGAGGCCGATGGTGTTACCTCGACGCCCACCTTCATCATCGACGGCGAAAAGCATCCCGGCAATATGGACTTCGATACATTGGCCGCCCTGGTGGACGCGGCGCTTTGACGTGTAGCCAGCGCTGCCCCGGCAAGGCGGCGCCAATTTACCGCGCCAATATCTTGTGGATTGATCCTGCATAGACCCCAGATCGGGCATCGCTATCGTTGACAGCGGCGGCCCGCATCGCCAAAACTGGTGCGATAATGACAACGGGCCCCTAGGGCCCGGCATCGAGGCAGGAAATCCGGGCTATTGCCCGGTCCGTCCAGTGAAACCAGACGGGTTGGGCAAACCAGGGTGCAGTTCACCAAGCTGAGACTTCAGGGCTTCAAGTCCTTCGTCGACCCGACCGAGCTCGTGATCTCGGCCGGGCTGACCGCGATTGTCGGCCCCAACGGCTGCGGCAAATCCAACCTGCTGGAAGCGATGCGCTGGGTCATGGGCGAGAACCGGCCGACCGCGATGCGCGGCGAGGGCATGGAGGACGTGATCTTCGCCGGGGCCGAGTCGCGGCCCGCGCGCAACTCCGCTTCGGTCGACATGGTCATCGACAATGCGGATAAGACCGCGCCGGCCCAGTTCAACGAAGATGCGATGCTCGAGGTCAGCCGCCGGATCACCCGCGATATCGGCTCGGCCTTCACGGTCAACGGCAAGACCGTGCGCGCCCGCGACGTGCAGATGCTGTTCGCTGATGCCTCGACCGGCGCCCATTCGCCCGCGCTGGTTCGCCAGGGTCAGATCGGTGAGCTGATCAACGCCAAGCCGAAGGCGCGCCGCCGGATCCTGGAGGAGGCGGCTGGTATCTCGGGCCTCTATCAGCGCCGCCACGAGGCCGAGCTCAAACTGAACGGCGCCGAAACCAATCTCGCGCGGGTCGAGGATGTGATCGAGCAGCTCGACAATCAGCTCAAATCCCTCGAACGCCAGGCGGCGCAGGCGCGGCGCTACCGCAAGATCGGCACCGAACTGCGGCAGGCCGAGGCGGCGCTTCTGTTCCTGCGCTGGCAAGACGCCGATCAGGAGCATATGGCGGCGGAGGCCGCGCTGACCGACGCGACCCGCGAAACGGTCGCAACCGAGGTCGACGTCCAGGCGGCCCGGCGCGGCCGCGAGGAGGCGGAGGACGCGATGCCGCCCTTGCGTCAGGAGGAATCGGTCACCGCCGCCCTGCACCAGCGCCTCGCCATCGAGCGGGACCAATTGGCCGAGCGCGAAGCCCGGGCCCGGGCCGAGATCGAGGCCCTGGTGGCGCGCGCCCGCCAACTGAGCATCGACCTGGAACGCGAAGAAACACTGGGCCGCGATGCTGACGGTTCGATCGAACGGCTGAATGCGGAGGAGGCGGAACTGGCCGCCGCCGGCGAGGGGCATGACCAAGCACTTGCCGAAGCACAGGACGCCGCCCGCGCCGCTGCGGAACAGCTAAGCGAACAGGAAACGGCGCTGGACCGGCTGACCGAGGAGGCCGCCCGTCTGGCGGCCCGCGCCACCGCCGCCGAGCGCCGCCGCGAGGAGGCGCGCTCAGCATTGCAGCGCCTCGGGGACGATATCAGCCGCGCCGAGGAGGCCGAGCAGGACTTGGCGGGACGGATCGGTCAGATCGAAAGCGCCCAGTCGGCCGCCCTGACCGCGACCGAGGCCGCCCACGAAGCGGCGCAGGACGCCGAAGCGGCCTTGGAGAAGGCCGAGACCGCCCGCGCCACGGCCCAAACCGCCGAGGCGGTGGCCCGCGCCGACTTCTCCGAGATCGAGGGCGAGATCACTGCGCTGAAGGCCGAGGTCCAGGCGCTGGAGCGCCTGATGGCGCGCGACGAGGACGGCGCGGCGCAGATCATCGACCGGATCACAGCGGCCGAAGGCTATGAGGCCGCGCTCGGCGCGGCGCTTGGTGACGACCTGCGCGCCGCCGAGTTGAAGAAGGGCGAGGCGGCCACCGGCTGGATCGGCCTGGCCGCATACAAGACCAACGCGGGGCTGCCGGCGGGGGCCACTCCTTTGGCGGATCATGTGGACGCGCCCGCGCTGCTTTCGCGGCGCCTGAGCCAGACGGGCCTGGTCGAGCGCGGAAAGGGTGATGTCCTTCAGGGCGATCTGCTGCCCGGGCAGCGTCTGGTCAGCCGCGAGGGCGACCTCTGGCGCTGGGACGGCTACCGGGTGAGGGCCGAGGACAGCCCGTCCTCCGCTGCCCTGCGGCTGCAGCAGCGCAACCGGCTGGATACCCTGACCGCCAGCCTGGCCGAGGTCGAGGTCAAACGGACAACAGCGCGCGAAGCCCATGACGCGGCGCGAGCGGACCTGGAAGCGGCCACGGCGCGCGAGGCCGACCTGAGGACCAAGCGCCGCGAGGCCGACCATGCCCTGGCCGAAGCGGCGCGGACCCTCTCGAAAGCCGAGGCCGAGTTCGAAATGCACGGTGCCAAGCTCGAGACCCAGCGCCACGCGTTGGAGCTGCGGCGCGGCGAGCGCGGCGAGGCCGAGAGCACGCTCAACGAAGCGGAAGAGGCGTTCGCCGAGCTCGAAGATGTGGGCCAAGCCCGCGCCGCGGTCGAGGCCAAGCGCGGCGATGTGGACCAGGCGCGCACCGCCATGCTGGCCGCGCGCAGCCGCGCCGACGAGGTGCGCCGCGAGGGGCTCCAGCGCGACAAGCGCCTGTCCGAGATCACTCGCGAGCGCAAGGGCTGGCAGGACCGGCTGGAACATGCCGGTCACCGCATGACCGAGCTTCAGGCCCGGATCACCGAGACCGCCGAGGCGCGCGTCAAAGCCGAAGATGCACCGGACACACTGGCCGCCAAGCGCGAGACCCTGGCAGGCGAGATCGCCGCCGCCGAGGAACGCCGCAAGCAGGCGAGCGACGCCCTCGCCGAAGGCGAGACGCGGCTGCGCGAGGCCGAGACCGCCGAGCGCGATGCCGAACGCCGGGCATCCGAGTGCCGCGAGACACGCGCGCGCTCCGAGGCGCGGCTCGAAGCGGCGGCCGAGCGCCGCGACGTGGCGGCGACGCGCATCCGCGAAGAGATGAACCTGGCGCCCGAGGATCTGCTGGAAGTAGCCGGCAAGGAAGCCGGTGCCCTGCCGTCGCCCGAGGCCGCGGAGGCGGATTTGGTGCGGCTCCGCCGCCAGCGCGAAGCGCTCGGCGCCGTAAATCTTCGCGCCGAGGAAGACGCGTCCGAGGTTCAGACCGAGCGCGACCAGATCGGCCAGGAGAAGGACGACCTGGAAGCGGCGATCACCAAGCTGCGCGCCGCCATCGCCGAACTGAACCGCGAAGGGCGCGAGCGCATCGTGAAAGCCTTCGATCAAGTGAATGAGAAGTTCTCGAACCTCTTCCGCCATCTCTTCGGCGGCGGAGAGGCGCGGCTGGTCATGGTCGAGTCCGACGACCCTCTGGACGCGGGTCTCGAGATACTCTGCCAGCCGCCGGGCAAGAAGCTCTCGACGCTGTCGCTCTTGTCGGGCGGCGAGCAGACCCTAACCGCGCTTTCGCTGATCTTCGCGGTGTTCCTGTCGAATCCCGCCCCGATCTGCGTGCTGGACGAGGTCGACGCGCCGTTGGACGACGCCAATGTGACCCGGTTCTGCGATCTGCTTGACGAGATGATCCACCAGACCGATACGCGCTTCATGATCATCACCCACCACGCGATCACGATGAGCCGGATGGACCGGCTGTTCGGCGTGACCATGGTCGAGCGTGGCGTCAGCCAGCTCGTGTCAGTCGACCTGACCCAGGCAACCGAAATGGTCGCGTAAGCTTCGCTAGGCCAGATTTTCGTTCAAGAAGGCCAGGGTGCGCTCCAGCGCCAGCGCGGCGCTCTCCGCGTGATAGGACCCGCGGGCATCGCAACTAAAGCCGTGACCCGCCGGATAAATGTGGATCGGCAGGTCCGGATGGGCGCGGCCCACCGCCTCGACGCCTTCCATCGGGATCGCGTGATCCTCAGCCCCAAAATGCAGCACCACCGGACAGCGCGGCGTCTCGCCGGCCCACTCCGGCACATGGCCACCGTAATAGGATACCGCCGCCGAGACACCGTCGAGCCGAGTCGCAGTGGCCCAGGCCAGAGAACCGCCCCAACAATAGCCGACGACGCCGACCTTTCGTCCCTCGTCGGCGAGCAGCGTGACGGCAGCCGCCACATCGGCCAAGGCATCTTCGGTTGCGACCACGTCCTTCAACTCACGGCCGCGCGCGATATCGGCCTCGCCGTATCCAAGCTCGATCCCGGGCTCAATGCGGTCGAAGAGCGCCGGCGCCACCGCCGCGAAGCCTTGCGCCGCGAACCGGTCGGCCACCGAGCGGATATGGCCATTCACGCCGAAGATCTCCTGAATCACGACCAAGCCCGGCGCGGCGGCATCATCCGCGCCGGCCCGGTAGGCATTGAACGAATGACCATCGGCAGCCCGCAACTGAACTGTCTCGCTCATGCGTATAAACTCCAGGATGGCGGCCCCGAGAGGATTCGAACCTCTGACCTACCGCTTAGGAGGCGGTTGCTCTATCCTGCTGAGCTACGGGGCCCCGACGCGGGGTGTCGTGGCCGAGGGGTAGTGGATCGCCGGGTCCGGGTCAATTGGACCGGCGGGGGTGACCGGTTGCAGTGCGTCTTTTTCGGACGTAGATCGGGGCAAGACCAGCGAGGTGACGGCAATGCAGGTGAGACGAATTCTAGGCCCGGCAATCATCGGCTTGGGCGCGCTCGCGATGGTGGGCTGCCAGACCACCGAAGGCCGAAATCCGGGCGCGGCGCCGCAAACGACCGCAGTGCGCTCGTCCTCGGATCAAAGCGAAGCCGACCGGGCCCATTCCGACATCGTCGCGCGGTTTGGCGGCGTCTACGGCAACGCCCGAGTCACCGGCTATGTGAACCAGATCGGCCAGCGGATTGCCCGGGTCTCGGAACAGCCGAACGCGCGCTGGACCTTCACGGTGCTCGACACGCCCACAGTTAACGCCTTCGCCACGCCTGGGGGCTACATCTATCTGACCCGCGGGCTTGTCGCGCTGGCGGGCGATGAGGCGCAGCTCGCCGGCGTGATCGGGCACGAAATAGGCCATGTCACCGCGGGGCATTCCTCGCTCAGGCGCCAGCGCAGCACGACGGCCGGGTTGGGGCTTCTGGCCGGCGCCATCGGCTTGGCGGTTCTAGGCGTCGATGGCGGTGTCGCAAACAGCCTGATGAACGTGGGGCAGACGGCCGCCGGAGGCTATTTGGCCAGTTTTTCCCGCGGCGACGAGCTCGATGCCGACAATCTTGGTATCCGATACCTGGTGCGGGCGGGCTACGACCCCTATGCCCAGGCTGATTTCATCGAGCGTCTCAGCGCCTCGGCCAATCTGCAGGCCCGGATCGCTGGGGGTCAATACGACCCCAACCGGGTTGATTTCTTCGCCTCGCACCCCGCTAACGCGCTTCGCACGCGCCAGGCGATCCAGGTCGCCCAGAAACAAGGCGCGGTCACGACTGTGGGCGCCAACCGCAACCGCGACGGGTTCCTGCGCTCGATCGACGGCATGGTCTATGGCGACAGCGCCGAGCAAGGCTTTGTCGATGGGCGCACCTTCAGCCACCCGAAGCTGCGGTTCACATTCACCGCCCCACCGCGCTTCACCATCACCAATTCCGCGCGCGCGGTGCTGGCCCGCGGACCCAGCAATTCTCGCTTCATCATGGATGGAGACCGCAACCGGGGCGGACGGTTGAGCGACTATATCCGCGGCGTCTGGGTGCCTCAGATCGCCCGCAGCGTGCGGGTGGGACAGATTCAGGGCCTGCGCGACGAACGGATCAACGGGCTTGAGGCCGCCAACGCGGTGCTGCCTGTGCGGCTCAACAATCGCACCTATGACGCGCTGCTGGTGGCCTACCGGTTGAACGGCAACATCTACCGGATCACCGGCCTGGCGCCGCGCGGCTCGGGGCTCTTGCCGGCGATGGAGGGTGCGGCCTGGTCCTTCCGGCGGCTCTCCTCGGGCGAGGCGGCCAACCTGCGCGAGAAGCGGATCGACATCGTTCCTGCCCGTGGCGGGATCGAGTCGATGGCCCGGCGGATGAACTTCAGGGAATACCGCGTCGAGCGATTCCGCGTGCTGAACGGGCTTCGCCCCGGCGAGCCGCTGCCCCGTGGGTCGGTCAAGATCGTGCGCTAGGCACTGGGCGCGGCGGATCGGGTCAGCCAGCGGAACCGGGCGGCCAGCAAGACCGTCGCCAGCGTACAGGCGATGACAATCGCCAAGCTGAGGCCCCGCTCGTCGAAGCCGAGCGGGCCCACCATGACCCAGCCGAGCGGGATCATGACCAGGACGAAGCTGAGGATATAGATCGCGACGGCGAACCAGGCGTCGCCCAGCGCCCGCAGCGCCTGGCCCATCACCACTTGGGCGCAGTCCGGGATGAAGACCAAGGCAGCGACCAGGAACAGCGCCGCCGCCCGCGCCCCGATCTGATGGTCGTCCGTATAGATGGCGGCAATGGCATCCGTGTTCAGGGCCACCGCGACACTGACCGCGCCGATCACCGTGGCCACCGCCGCCAGCCCGGTCCAGCCCGCGAAGGCAGCCTCGTCCGGGCGTCCGCGTCCGATTTCGATCCCGACCCGAACGGCGCTGGCGACCGCGAGCCCCAACCCGACCATGAAAACAACCGACATCAAGTTATGAGCCAGTGAATAGGCATCCAGCGGCAGGGTCCCCAGACGCCCGGCGAACAGGGTCATGGCGGCGAACCCGATCGTCTCGAACCCATTCGACAGCCCCGCAGACCAGCCAAGCTTGCGCATCATCGCGCCCGCCGCCCAGCCGCCCGGGCCCCAGACCGAGCGCCATGGGCCGACGACACCGGCCTCGCGGGCGCCCGGCCGGGTGACGATATAGAGGATCAGTCCGCAAGCGGCGCCGAAGCGCACGATGGTCGAGGCAAGCGCCGCGCCCACCGCACCCAGTTCAGGCAGACCCCAATGGCCCCAGATCAGCAGCCAGTTCAGGCCCAAATTTGCGAAATTTGCGAAAATCATCGTGATCAACGCTGGAACCGGACGCCGCGTCGCCTCCAGATAGAAGGCGCAGGCCGCATAGATGGTTTGCGCCATCAGCCCTGGCGCCAGGGCACGGGCCACCGCACCGCCGCCGAGCGCCATCTCCTCCGTTTGACCGAAGAGACGCAGGAACGCCTCGCCCTGCCAGCAGATCACCGATCCCACGGCCGATGTCACGGTTGCCCAAGCCAGCGCCCGGCGCCAGGCGGCGCCGCATTCCGACCAGGCCCCGGCGCCGAAGGCCCGCGCCACCACCGGAACCATGCCCGAGACGAGCCCGATCACCACCACCAGGATCGGCACGAAGATGGTGACGCCCAGATTGGCCTGCCCGATCGCGCCCGCCCCGTAGCGCCCCAGCATGGCGATGTCGGCAAATGCCATCACCAGGATCCCGGCGCGCGACAGCATCACCGGCCAGGCGAGCTTGATGAGGTCCAGGAAATGGCGCCAGACCCGTGGGGCGAAGGGCTCGGCCGGTTCGGTCATGCCCGGGCCCGCACCCGCTCCCGGTGCCAGACATAGAGGCCGGCGGAGACAATCACGGCAGCGCCTGCGATCGTCGTGGTCTTAGGCCACTCGCCCAGGAAAAGAAGGCCCAGCAGAGCAGCCCAGACGAGCTGGGAATAGTTGAACGGCGCCAAGGCGGAAGCAGACGCCTGTCCCATCGCATAGACCAGGGCGAGATGACCGATCCCGGCCAAAAGCCCCATGCCAAGCATCAGCACCGCTTCGGCGAACGTTGGCGTGGTCCAGAACCAGGGCACCGCCACCGAGGCGATCAGCGCGCCAACGCCCGCCGTGTAGAACACCGTCGTCCAGATCGAATCGGCGCCTGACAGCATCCGCGTGGCGATCTGATAGAGCGCCAGGAAGCTGGCGGCGCCAAGCGGCAGGAGCGCCGCCCACTGGAATACCCCGGCGCCCGGTTGAATGATGATGAGCGCGCCGAAAAGGCCAACTACAACCCCGGTCCAGCGCCGGATCCCGACGCTTTCGCCCAGCAGGAACGGCGCGAGCGCGGTGATCAGCAAGGGCGCGGTTTGCAAGAGCGCCGAGGCCTCGGCGAGTTTCATCAGGCTGAGCGCGTTGAAGAAACAAAGAGTGGCCGCGAAAAGCAGGCCCGAGCGCAGCAGTTGAAGGCCGGGATTGGCGGTGCGCACCAGCCTCGGCAGGCGCGGCGCCATGATCGCGATGACCAGGACCATTTGGCTGGCGTAGCGCGCCCACACCACCTGGACCGGGTGGAAGCTGCCGGTTAAGTGACGCGCGATGGTGTCGACGCCAGCGAAAAGTAAGAAAGCGAAGATGATGCCCAACATGCCGCGAGTCTCGGGCGCCAGCCCGGCGCCCGGCGCGCGGATCGGTGCGGTCATCAGGCGGGGTTCGGAACAGCGACCCCGATCATGCAATCGCGGGTGACGATCTGAGCCAGCTTCTCCTCCGGCCAGCCCTCCGTCCCGTCGGGCCGCCGCGGCAACACCAGATAGCGCATATCGGCGGTGGAATCGTGAACCTGGACACGCAGATCATGCGCCAGCTCCAGCCCGAACTCGCTGAGCACCGTGCGCGGCTCCTTGACCGTGCGCGAGCGGTAGGCCCGGGTTTTGTACCAGTCCGGCGGCAGACCCAGCAGATTGCGCGGATAGCACGAACAAAGCGTGCAGACGACGACGTTATGGACCTCGTCCGTGTTCTCGACCACGACGAGCTTCATGAAATCGGGCTCGAAGCCCAATTCCTTCATCGCCGCCGAGCCGTCGGCCAGCAGTCGGGCCTTGAACGCCGGATCCACCCAGGCGCGCGCGACGACCTTGGCTCCGTCGGCAGGCGAGCGGCGGTCCATGGCTTCGATTTGCTCGTTGATCTCGGCCAGGGTGGTGATGCCGTTCTCGACCAGAAGCTCGCGCACCGCGATCTCCATGGTCTGCCAATAGCTCAGCGCCTCGTCGTTGTCGGGCCGGTAGGGATGGCCCGAGGGGCTCAGATGGTCGTGGTGGTCATGGGGCATCGGCGGCCTCCAGCCAATGTTCGAATATCTCGGCGTCGATGGTGTCGTCTGGCCGCGAGGCCTTGCCGCCCCAGACCTCTTGCATGGTAAAGCGCACCCGGTAGAGCGGCACCCGGCCTCCATCGCGGCCATAGGCCAATTCCTCGGGCTTGCCGAAGGCCCCGCAGACGCGCTCGACAACGCCGGTCTTGCCGCGCAGATACCAGGGCGTGCGGATATGGCCGGGAGCGATCCCCGGGCGCACGCGCACCGCATCGCCCGAGCCGAAGCGGGGATTACCCGGCGGATAGGGCGGCGGAAACGGCGGCGGATCGACCCTGGGCAAACTCATTCGCCCGCCCCCTGCGCGTCGCCATAAGTTGGGCCGCGGGCCTCGACCTCGGTCATGCGGGCGTTCAGCTCGTCAACCGAGATCACGCCCGCCTCGATCAGGTTCTCGGTCACCGAAGCGATCCAGCGCTCGTAATAGGTCATGGTCTCGAAGGTGTCCTCGCCCATGTCCTCGAGCACGCGCCTGAGGCCGTCGACGGTGAAAAAACCCCTGGCGGTGGCGATCCGCAGCAGCGCATCGACCCGCTTTTCCCAAAGGGCAAAGTCGTGCTCGCCATGCGCGATCGCCTCGGCGTCCTTGCCGCCCATATCGTGCCAGCGCCGGCCGGCTTCCCTTGCATTGCTCATGGCATCCAAGCTAGCGCGCTTGCACCACGGCGCCAAGCGCTTCGGCGACGATCGAGGGCGATGAGCTGAACGAGCCGATTCCATCGGACGAGAACCACCGGCATTTCGGCGGCGGCCAGACCGAGGTGACGATCTAGCTGCCCCCGGGCGCCCATACCTTGCTACTGGTGCTGGGCGATTGGAGCCATATTCCGCACAACCCGCCGGTCGCGCCCGAGCGGATCACAGTCACGGTGGAATGATCAGAGCTTTTGGAACGCCACCAAGCGGTTGTTCGATGGCATCTCTGTGATCTCGGGCACGCCGAGGCCGGCATCCAGCGCAAGTACCGCCAGATCACCGATCTCTCGCACGCCCCATTCCGGATTCTCGGCACGCAGGCCCACATCGAACCGGGCATTGCCTTCGCCCGTGTGGCGCCCACCCTCCTTGAAGGGGCCGTAGAAGATCAGGCTGCCACCGGGCGCCAGCGCTTTGCCGGCGCCGACAACGGTCCCCTGGGCCACCGCCCAGGGTGCGATATGGATCACATTGTAGGAAAGAACCGCGGCGAGCGGCAGGTGGTCATCCAGGATTGGATCCGCCGACCAATCCGATGAAGCGTCCAGATAGACCGATGCTTCGACGTTGCCGGCATTCGTGTGTGCAGCCCAAGCCTCCGCCGAGGCCCGATGGGTGGCGTCGATATCAGACGGCAGCCAGGTGAGCGCCGGGTAAGCAATGGCCAGATGCGCCACATGCTGGCCCGTGCCGCATCCGATCTCGAGCACCGTACCGTTCGCGGTACCCAGATAGGGCGCCAACGCCTCGCGGATCGGCTCGAAATTGCGCTCGAAACTGGGCGAGAACAGCCGCCCGTCACCGGCCGAGGCCACGGTGGCGGCCGAATACCGCGCCATGTGGCCAGGACCTGTCATGCTGCGGCTCTCAGGGGCGCTGCGGGGCGACCACCATGATCATCTGGCGGCCCTCCATCTTGGGCATCGCCTCGATCTTGCCGATCTCCTCGATTTCGCCCGCGATCTTCTGGAGCAGATCCCGGCCCAGTTCCTGATGCGCCATCTCGCGGCCGCGGAACCGTAGCGTCACCTTCACCTTGTCGCCTTCACCAAGGAACTTGGTCACCGAGCGCATCTTTACGTCGTAATCATGGGTGTCAATGTTCGGGCGGAACTTGACCTCCTTGATCTCGATCGTCTTCTGCTTCTTCTTGGCTTCGGCGGCCTTTTTCTGCTGCTCGTATTTGAATTTGCCAAGGTCCATGATCTTGCAGACCGGCGGGCTGGCGCCGGGAGAGATCTCAACCAGGTCGAGCCCTACTTCCTCGGCCATTTCCACGCCGGTTTCTGGGGTAACGACACCGACATTCTCGCCATCCTGGTCGATCAGTCGGACTTCCGGCACGCGAATCTGCCGGTTGACGCGAGGACCCGTGTCGCGGGTCGGAGGCGCGTGGTGCGGACGTCTGGCTATGGGTCAGTCTCCTGAACTGTTGCTGTCTTATCGCCGTCATAACGCCAAAGGCGCCGCCTGAGTCCCAACGCCGGAAAATCGACAGCGAATCTGGAACGGGCGGCGCAAGGCCATCTAGAATATAACCGCTGGTTGGGAAAGGTAAAAGATGAGTTCTTGATGGCTACTATCTCTGCATCCGCCTCCCGCGCGCCCACCTCCCCGCCCAACCACCGATCATCGCCGGGTGTACCATCGGTGGTCGGGCGGGGAGGTGGGCGCGCGGGAGGCGGATGCAGACTGACCTTCTCAATCATAATCCAGTGGAAACACCGTTGGCAGGACAAGAACCGTTGGTCGGCTGGGCAGGGTTTCGAGCGAAACCTTGATCGTCCGGCCGTCGTGGATCGCGACGTCGAACTCGTCGCGCATTCCGTCCAGGAACCGCTCCAACGAATATTGGCCGAAAGCGTGCATGGGCAGGACCAGCCGCGCTTTCAGGCGTTTGAGCAGCGCGGTCATCGTGCCGATGTCCAGGGTGAAAGAGCCGTCCACGGGCGCCATCACGATGTCGAGCCGGCCAAGCAGAGCGTGATGCGCTTCGGTCAAGTCATGGTGCAGATGCCCCAGATGCCCAATGCAGAGATCGGCGACCTCGAAAACGAAGATCGAGTTGGCGTCTTTCTCGGGGCTCCCCCAGCCGCGGATATCGGTGGTCACATTGCGGATGACCACGTCGTTGAGCTCGAGCAGATGCTTGGCAGGCCCGCCTTTCGGGTTCCAGCCCCGCATGACATTTGGGATATCGGGGTTCGGGAAATCCGTGAAATGGGTCTCGTGCGCCTTGTTCATGGTCACGACATCGGGCAGGCGTCCCTCGCCGCTGGCGCCGAAAAAGTCAGTGGCGATCACCACACCGCCTTCGGTCTCGATCCGGAATGTTGAATGCCCCACATAGGTGATGGTGACCTCCCGGGCGCCCGCCGCCAGGATCGGCCCATCCAGCGCCACATAGCGGACCCCCGGTACGCCCTGGACGAAGGCGTAGCAATTGCTGGCAAACGCGGCAGACGGCAGGACCCAGGCGCACAGGCTGACGATCAGGGCGGCACGGCGGAGCATCTCGGCCCTCCTTGTGGTTCCCCAAACCTCGCCCCTGCATTATGCCACGTTCGGGGGGCACTGACGACGGCCCCGTGGGGGACCCGGGGGAATTGAGACAGGCGCATGGCAAAGGTCATCGTGACGGGCGCGACCGGACTGGTCGGTGGAGCAGTTCTGGCGCGGGCCCTTTCGCATCCCGCGGTCACCCAGGTTGTGGCGCTCGGCCGCCGGCCGGCCGGCATCGCCGATCCAAGACTGAGCGATCTCGTCGTCGATGATTTTCTGAATTTGGCGCCGGTCGAGGGCGCGCTGGAAGGCGCGGCGCTCTGCTGTCATTGCCTGGCGGCTTATATTCAGCGCACTAGCCGCGCCGAGTATCGCCGCATCACAATCGACTATCTGGCCCAATTCCTTTCGGTGCTTGAACGCGTGGCGCCCGAGGCGGCATTCGTGACGTTTACCACTGAAGGCACGCGGCAGGACGGGCGGAGCTGGATCCACACCCTGAACGTCAAGGGCGAGGCCGAACGCCTGGTCCTGGGATCACGCCTTCCCCGGCGCTATGTGTTCCGGCCCGGCTATATCCATCCGTCCCAGCCCAGGGCGCGGCCGGTCTTCTATGACCTAGCGATGAAGCCGGTCTTCCGGTTGATGCCGGCAATCGGGATCGAATCAGCGGATTTGGGACGCGCGATGATCGAGACCGGCCTGAACGACCCCAGGCCCCAGGCGGTGATTGAGAACCGGGAGATCAGGGCGATCGCGGGCGTTTCGTAAAGCGGGGCTCACCCCGCCCTACTTCAGCTCCGCGGCCAGCGACCAGACCTTCTCGTTCGACTCCGGCGTCCGGTCCCGCGTGATCTCGCAGCCGAGCGTTGCGCCGCCTTCGAGCCGGTCGAGCTTTTCGATCCGGATGTGCACGCGCCGCGCGCGCGGGTCGATCAGGCATAACTGCGCCAACCGTTCGGCAAAAGTCTCTAGGAGATTAATCCGCGGCCCGGCGATCAGGCTCTCGATTGCCTCGATCAGATCGTCGTAGTTGATCACCCGGCCCACCCGGTCGTCGATATGGGCGGTGTTGCGGGTGACTTCCAAGACCACGTCGAAACGCACCTTTTGGGTGACGCCGACCTCTTCGCGATAGGCGCCGATCTCGATCTCCCGCACGAAATTGCGCAGGAAGACCCGGTCGGCGGGGGCTTCTGTCTGGGTCTGCGTCGCCGGATCGAGCCGGCCTGGGATCAACGCTCTCTCGACCATGAGGGGTCCTCTGAAAGTGTATCGCGGTCATCAATTCTACTCGGCTGAGCGAATCTTGACCATTTCAAAAGCGACAATTCGCGCGGCGGTCCGGCTGGCTCGTGACATTGGCGACTCCGCCCTCCTGCGGCTGTGATTTAGCTGTGGCAGGCGTGAGACAGAGGCGAGAATTGATTGAAGAAGCCGATCTGGAGGCTTTAGCCTTCAAGGATGAAATCTAAGTTTGAGCATTTCGACAGACCTCGTTCATGAGCGACTATCGCAAGACCTCGTTTGTTGCGGCCTCTCTGATAGCACCGTCGGCGCCACCCACTTCCGAGCGCGGTGTGATCCGATGGCTAAGAGAGAACCTGTTCAATGGCTTCACCAACAGTTTATTCACGCTGATCTCGATCGCTGCAATCCTATTGCTGATGTTGCCGGTCGTTGATTGGGCTTTCTTCAAGGGGGTCTGGAATGCGACTTCGTTCGAAGAGTGTCGGCAAATCGTCATCGCCGTCCACGGCGAGGCTGCGCACGGTGCCTGTTGGGCTTTCCTGAACGACCGGCTCGAGCTTCTCGTCTTCGGCTTCTACCCGCCAGATCTTTACTGGCGACCGATTGTTGCCTTCATTCTGTTGTTGGTCGCCCTTGCGCCTATTCTGATCAACCGACTGCCACGGCGCCTGCTGTGGTTTTCCGCGATCTATCCTTTCGTCGGTTATGCCCTGATCTGGGGGTCGCCGAGCAGACAAACGAAGATCTGATCAAAGAGCTGGCGAGGGCTGCCGGCCTGGACATCTCAACGAAAGACGGGATGAAATCCGCGTGGGCCGAATTTCCTTCGACCAAATTCACGCATCTCGGTTCGGTCGAAAGCACAAAACTCGGCGGCTTTCTCCTGACAATAATTGTTGCTGTCACCGGAATCGCCGCCGCAGTTCCGATCGGCATTCTCTTGGAGCTGGGGCGGCGGTCATCGATGATTGTTTTCAGATCGCTTTGCGTGGCGTTCATCGAGTTCGTGCGCGGGGTTCCGCTTCTCATCTTGTTATTCGCGTCGTTTGTTTTGCTTACCTACACTCCACCACTTGAAATTGTTATACTTTTTGATTTTTTCTTACGCGCAGCTCTTGTAGTTACCTTGCCTTCCGGCGTTTATGTCGCCGAGGCAATTCGCGGCGGATTTGCGGCGATCGCTCGCGGTCAATATGAAGCGGCGGCGGCGTTGGGGTTAGGCTATTGCGACGCGATGCGGCTGGTCATCCTGCCACAGGTTTTGAAGCTCTCGCAGCCCCGAATCCTCATGGCCGCCACTTAAACGTTTAAGGACACAACTCTGGTGTCGATGATCGGGATTATCGGCCCGATCAGCCTTATCAGCCCAATCCGCGCAGACTCGACTTGGACCGGCATCCTATGGGAGGTATTCGCGGTCATCGCGATATTTTTCTTGCTCATCTGCGTCGCCTTATCTTGCTACTCCGCATATCTTGAGCGGCAAATAAGAGCTGACAGATCGACCGATCATTGAATATCTCGAGCCGAAGGCAGTTGATTTGGAAGCCCCAAACGCAGACTACCGCCTTACCTTAAGCGCGGAAGCCACAAGCTATTTGAAGGTTTAATGACTACGCACTTGACTCCTATCCCTCTCCCTTGCCAAAAATCCCCGGTCGGCAGACACCACGCGCCCTTGTGCGCGTTTTTTCGGACACTATATATGCTCAATATGAGCATAATCAATTGGGGAGGGCCCCGCGATGCTGATCAACGCCACCACGCCTATGGACCAAGCCCGCTCCGAACTGGCCGCCACTTATGAACTGGCGCCGTCAATGACCGCGGCCAAGGACACGGCGGACCGCTATGCGCGGGTCAGCCGGATCATCCCGGAGGTCGATTGGGCTGGTTTCGCCCCCTACATCCGCGCGATCGAACGACTCAAGGCCGAGCGCGACGCGGTGATCCTGGCGCACAATTACATGACGCCCGAGATCTTTCACGGCGTGGCCGATTTCGCCGGCGACTCCCTGCAGCTCGCCATCGAGGCCACCAAGGTTCCGAACCAGGTGATCATCCAGTGCGGCGTCCATTTCATGGCCGAGACCTCGAAGATCCTGAACCCGAAAAAGACCGTGCTGATCCCGGATTCCCGGGCGGGCTGCTCGCTGGCCTCCTCGATCACCGCCAAAGACGTCGAGGGGATGCGCGCCCAGTATCCGGGCGCCAAGGTGGTGAGCTACGTCAACACCACCGCCGAGGTGAAGGCGGCTTCCGACATCTGCTGCACGTCCGCCAATGCGCTGGAAGTGGTCGAGGCGATGCCCGGCGACACGGTGATCATGACGCCTGACGGTTTCCTGGCCCGCAACATCGCCGCCCAATCCACCAAACGGATCGTCTGGTGGGAGGGCACCTGCATGGTGCACGAGCGGTTCACGCCCGAGGAGTTGCGCGCCTATCGCGAGGCCAATCCGGGCATCGTCATCATCGCCCATCCGGAATGCCCGCCGGACGTGATAGAGGAGGCCGATTTCTCCGGCTCGACCTCGGGCATGATCGGCTGGGTGCGCAAGAACAAGCCGGCCAAGGTGGTGATGGTCACCGAGTGCTCGATGTCCGACAACGTCGCCGCCGAGCTGCCAGAGACCGAGTTCATCCGCCCCTGCAATATCTGCCCGCACATGAAGCGGATCACGCTCGAGAACATCCTCTGGTCGCTGCATACCATGACCGAGGAGGTGACAGTTAAGAAGGAATACCTGGAACCGGCCCGGGCCGCCGTCGAAGCGATGATCGCGCTGAAGGAGCGGAAGCACTGATCCCGCCTCCACCGTAGTTCGGCCGGGGCATTCTTTTCCAAGGCGCTCGTCATGATCCCCCATGACTCCATCTTCGACTGCAAAGGCGCGTTGATCGTCGGCGCGGGGCTCGCGGGGCTGTTTACCGCACTGAAGATGGCGCCCAGGCCAGTGACCGTGCTTTCGCCCATGGCGCTTGGTGAGGGAGCCTCAAGTGCCTGGGCGCAGGGGGGCATCGCCGCGGCCCTTGCCAAGGATGACAGCGCCGCCGCCCATGCGGCCGACACGGTCGCGGCAGGCGCCGGCACCGTGGACACAGATATCGCCGCTTCGGTTGCCGCCGAAGCCGCCGCGCGGGTCGAGGACCTGGCCGGGCTCGGCACGCCGTTCGACCGGGACGGCCAGGGCCACTACGTCCAATCCCGCGAAGCCGCCCATTCCGCCCACCGGGTCGCCCGGGTCAAGGGCGACCGGGCGGGCTTCGCCATCATGCAGGCGCTGATTGCCGCGGTGCGCGCCACACCCTCGATCCAGGTGGTCGAGGGGATCGCCGTCGATGATTTGGCGCTGAGCGGCGGCCGCGTGGCCGGGGTCTTTGCGCGCCTCGTCTCGGATCCTTGGATGGTGCCGATCCTGTTCCGGGCGCCTGACGTGGTGCTGGCGACCGGCGGCATCGGCGGGCTTTACCACGTGACATCGAACCCGGCGCGCGTCCGCGGCCAGGGGCTCGGCATGGCGGCCCGCGCAGGCGCGGTGATCGCCGATCCGGAATTCGTCCAGTTCCACCCCACTGGCATCGCGGTTGACCGCGACCCGGCGCCCTTGGCCTCCGAGGCCCTGCGCGGCGAAGGCGCGGTCCTGATCGACGAGACCGGCGCGCGGTTCATGACCGCGATCCACCAGGACGCCGAGCTCGCTCCGCGCGATGTGGTCGCCCGCGCCATCCACCAGCACATCGCCGCGGGTCACAAGGTCTTTCTCGACACCCGTCAGGCAATCGGTGCCGATTTCGCCGCCCATTTTCCAACCATTGCGGGCTATTGTGCCGAAGCGGGAATCGACCCGGTAACCCAACCGATCCCGGTGGCGCCGATCCAGCACTACCATATGGGCGGGGTGCTGACCGACGAAACCGGCGAGACGTCGCTCGATGGCCTTTGGGCGGTGGGGGAGGTCGCCTGCACCGGGCTCCATGGCGCAAACCGCCTGGCCTCGAATTCGCTTCTGGAAGCAGTGGTCTTTGGCGCGCGCATCGCCGGGGCGCTGAACGGGCAAGGCACCGGCCATGCCCCGGGCAAAGTCGACCTGCCGCCGCTGGCACCAGAGACCGGGGTCCTGCCCGAGGGCGAATTGGCCGAACTCCGCCAGACCATGACCGCCCATGTGGGTGTCGAGCGCGGCGCGGCCGGGCTGCGCACGGCGCTTGCCACCATCGCCCGGCTCGAACGCCAGACCCAAGGGTCGAGCCGGGGTTTCCTGAACATGCTGACCTCGGCCACCCTGATCGCCGCCGCCGCGCTCGGGCGCCGCGAAAGCCGGGGCGGCCATCAGCGCGCCGATTTCCCCGAGACCGATCCGGCGCAAGCGCATCAAACTCGGATCACCCTGGCTGACGCCCTGGCCGTCCGTGACCAAGCCCAGGAGGCTGCCTGATGACCCTGCCCCCGTTGCCCCGTCTGATGCTGGAGCCGGCGGTCCGTGCCGCGCTGATCGAGGATCTGGGCCGCGCCGGCGACGTGACTTCGGACGCGGTGATCCCCGCCGGCACCCAGACCAACGCGGTCATGCGGGCGCGCGAGGCTGGGGTGGCCGCCGGGCTCGATGCGGCGGCGCTGGCCTTCGAGCTGATCGACCCCACGCTTTCGATCTCCCGCGCCAAGACCGATGGTGATCCGCTGGCGGACGGCGACACGCTATTGGCCGTCACTGGCGCCGCGCGGGCAATTTTGGCCGCCGAGCGCGTAGCACTCAATTTCGCCTGCCGGATGAGCGGGATTGCATCCACGACCCGGCGCATCGCCGACGCCATTGCTCATACCCAGGCCACCATCGTTTGCACCCGGAAGACCACGCCAGGTCTGCGCATGTTCGAGAAGCGCGCGATCAAGGCCGGCGGCGGCGGCAATCACCGTTGGGGCCTGGATGACGCGATACTGATCAAGGACAACCACATCGCGGCGGCGGGCGGCATCGGCCCCGTGCTGGAGCGCGCCCGCGCGGCCGCGGGACATATGCTGAAGATCGAGATCGAGGTGGACACCCTCGTTCAACTTGCCCAGGTGCTGGATACGGACGGCGCCGACAACGTCCTGCTCGATAACATGACGCCGGACGCGCTACGCGAGGCGGTGGCGATGAATGCCGGCCGGCTGACCCTGGAGGCCTCGGGCCGCATCACGCTCGAGACCGCGCCCGCGATCGCCGAGACCGGGGTCCACTACCTCTCCGCCGGTTGGCTGACCCATTCCAGCCCAATCCTCGATCTGGGGCTGGATATCGACTAGACAGATTCGCGTCTGGGCTTGGAATGATCACGGAGAGGGGCGCCATGGCAAAGGGCTATTGGATCGGCCGGGTCGATGTCACCGACCCGGAGGCCTACAAGGATTATGTCCAGGCGAATGCTCGGCCCTTCGCCAAGTTCGGCGGGCGTTTCCTGGTGCGGGGCGGGCAGTTCGATCCGGTCGAGGGCGAGGCGCGCTCCCGCAACGTGGTGATCGAATTCAAGGACTATGAGACTGCGCTGGCCTGTTATCGCTCGCCTGACTACGCCGAGGCGATGGCCCACCGGATCGGCGCCGGGATCGCGGACATCATCGTCATCGAGGGCTATGACGGGCCGCAACCCGAAGATACGTAACCAGGCGGTTCCTGGCCGGGACAAATCATCTATCGGTCCTCCGCCGTCGTCGGACTGAAATCCGGATCCGCGCCACGCTTGCGCTGGCGCCCGCCCCCGTCGCCACCGGTGAGGCCCTGCAGCACATCGCGGAACACACGTTCGACCACCGAGCCCCCCTGCCCGGTACTGACGCCGCTGACGAGGACCGGATCGCCGGTCGGATAGCGCACGAAAAGCGGGCGCGGCGGCGCGCCCTGGTGGACGCGGATCGCGGTCTCGCGCCAGATCTCCGTCGGCAGTCCGCCGCCGGTAACGCCCCTGAGCGGCGTGTTGTCGTCGTTACCCATCCAGACACCGATCACGTAATCGGCGGTGAACGCGATGAACCAAGCATCGCGGGCGGCCTGGGTGGTGCCGGTCTTTCCCGCCGCATCACGTCCGGGCAAGCGCGCACGGCGACCGGTCCCGCTCTCGACGACTTCGCGCAGCATGTAGGTCAATAGCCCGGCGCTGCGTTCCGAGATCACCTGATCACCACCCTCGCCGCGGTCGCGCAACAAGGCCCTGTCCTCGCCGCGCAGCCGGATCTCGCGAATTCCGCGCGGCTCGGCGCGCTGTCCCCGGTTGGCGATCGTGGCGAAGACCGCGGTCATGTCGATCAGCGTCGCCTCGGACGTGCCGAGCGCGATCGCGGGCCCCGGCGCCAGTTCCGTGGTCAGGCCCATCCGCGCCGCCAGATCACGCACCCGGTCCTGCCCCGCCTGTTCCGACACCCTGACGGCGGCGGTGTTGATCGACTTCGCGAGCGCCTCGGTCAAGGTGACCGGGCCGCGATAGGACCGGTCGTAGTTCTCGGGCGACCAGTTGCCGATCCGGATCGGGGCGTCGTCGACGATGTCCATGGGACTCATCCCCGCTTCCATCGCCGCAGCGTAGACCACCGCCTTGAAGGCGCTGCCGGTCTGGCGCTTGGCATGGGTGGCGCGGTTGAACAGGCCGACGCCCTGCGCGTGTCCGCCCACCATTGCGCGAATGTCCCCTTGGGGTGTCATCACCACGATCGCGGCCTGGGCGGCGCTCTCCTCGGTGACCTTGGCCTCGAAGACCGACGCCATCGCGTCCTCGGCCGCTTTCTGGATCTTCGGATCAAAGGTGGTGGCGATGGTCACGTCCTCGGTGGTTTCGCGGGCCAGATAGGCGGGCGCGGTTTCCATCACCCAATCGGCAAAATAACCCCCGCCGCGCGCGGCCGCCGCCTGGCTAAGCCCGGCGGGCGCGGCCAATGCCTGCACGACCTGGTTCTCGTTCAGAAAGCCCTGCTCCTCCATCAGCCGGATGATCACGCTGGCCCGGCCCTGCGCGCGCCCAAGATCGTTGGTCGGTGCATAGCGCGACGGCGCGCGCAGAAGCCCCGCCAGCATCCCCGCCTCGGCTGGGTTCAGCACTCGCGCGGATTTCCCGAAATACCGCTGGCTGGCCGCCTCGAACCCATAAGTGCCGGACCCCAGATAGACCCGGTTCAGATAGATCGAGAGGATCTGCTCCTTGGTGTATTTCAGCTCCAGCGCCAGCGCCATGGGCAGTTCCTTGAGCTTGCGCTCGATATTGCGCTCGGCGGTCAGGAACACGTTCTTTGCCACCTGTTGCGTGAGCGTCGAACCGCCCTGGACAACGTGTCCAGCACGCAGATTGGCAACAATGGCCCGGGTGATGCCGATCGGATCGATGCCGAAATGGCTGTAATAGCGTTTGTCCTCAGCGGCGATCACGGCGTGGATGACATGCGGAGAGACGTCCGTAACGCTCAATTCACCGCCATATTGCTCGCCGCGCCAGGCAAATACATTGCCGTCGCGGTCGAGCATGGTGACCGACCCGGTGCCGCGCCCATCGAAAAGATTCTCGGGCGCCGGCAGTTTCACATAGTAGAAGCCGGTGATTGCGGCGAGCGCGAGCAGTGCGACCAGCCCCACACGCCAAGCGATGCGCCAGGTGAGCCGGACCAGGGCACCGATGACGTAATCCCATATTCGGCGGATCAGACCGCGCTTCCTTGCCCGGCGCCCCTTTTTCACGGCCTTCGCACCACGAGCCGGCGCACGGTTGCCCTTGGCGGACCGCGCGCTCGGTCCACCCGATTTGGGGCGCGAACTTGGCGCCTTCGGTTCTTTTCTGCCCGCCACCTCGGGACTCCTGCTCGCCGCTCCGGCCTCAATATCCAGTTTGACTGGGCCGAGAATTGTTTCGCCAACAAATATTGGATCGGCGCGCATGATGCCAGCGCCCTTGGACATGCGCTATGGCGCATTCTGGGCGATCCGGTGACCTGCAAGCGGTGATTTTGATGAGACGAAAATCTATGCATTGCATCTTTTTTTAATCATCTGATTGATCATTTTCACGCTAAGTTCTGTGTTTTTATCATTTTTTCTGACACTTACTCTCTGCGCATGATTTGGCACACTTCTTGAAAGGTTTTCCCCGAAGCCGGTCTGTCCGGTCGCTGCGAAGGGGAGAACCATGAAACTGATCCTATCCGTCATCAAGCCGTTCAAGCTCGAGGAAGTCCGGGAAGCCCTCACCAGCATCGGCGTGCAGGGCCTAATGGTCTCGGAGGTAAAGGGATACGGCCGACAGGCCGGCCATACCGAAATCTATCGGGGTGCCGAGTACGCGGTGAACTTCGTGCCCAAGATCAGGCTCGAAATCGTCGCCCCGGATGCCGAGGTCGACAAGATCGTCGATACCATCTCGGCCACTACGCGCACCGGAAAGATCGGTGACGGCAAGATCTTCGTCCTGCCGGTCGAACAAGCGGTTCGCGTGCGCACCGACGAGCGTGGCGAAGACGCGCTTTGAACCCCAGAAACAGCAGAAGCGAGAGACGTCATGAGATACCCAATCACCCTTGCGCTGGGCGGCATCGCCGCCTTACTGGCCGGGCCGGCATTGGCTCAGGAGGCCCCTGACCCGGCCGCCGTGCCGGCCCATTCGGTCTTTGTCTTCAACACGCTGCTATTCCTGATCGGTGGCTTCCTGGTCATGTGGATGGCTGCCGGCTTTTCGATGCTCGAGGCCGGGCTGGTGCGCTCGAAGAACGTCACCATGCAATGCACCAAAAACATGGGCCTCTTCGCCATCGCCGCGCTCGGCTACTACGTCATCGGTTATCTGCTGATGTATCCGGGCGATGCTTGGATGATCGATGGCATCATTGGCGCGATCGGGCCCGCGGTGCTCGAACCCGTCGGTGTCGCGCCCGACGCGGCGGATGCGCTCGATTATGCGGCCACCGGATCGGATTTCTTTTTCCAGCTGATGTTCTGTGCCGCGACCGCCTCGATTGTTTCGGGCGCGTTGGCCGAGCGAATCAAACTCTGGCCGTTCCTGATCTTCACGGCGGTGTTGACCGGAATCATCTATCCGATCCAGGCCTCGTGGAAATGGGGCGGCGGTTTCCTCGACCAGATGGGCTTTCTGGACTTCGCCGGCTCGACCGTCGTGCATTCGGTCGGCGGATGGGCGGCGCTGTCCGGCGCCCTGATCCTCGGCGCCCGAACGGGCAAGTACCGCGACGGCCAGGTCTTGCCGATGCCGGGCTCGAACCTGCCGCTGGCGATACTCGGCACGTTCATCCTTTGGCTTGGCTGGTTCGGTTTCAACGGCGGCTCGCAGCTGGCTCTGGGATCGGTCGGCGATGCCGCAGATATCAGCCGGATCTTCGCGAACACCAACACCGCCGCGGCCGGGGGCGCAGTGGCGGCGATGATCCTGACGCAGCTTGTCTACGGGAAGGTCGATCTTACCATGGTGCTGAACGGCGCCCTGGCGGGCCTGGTCTCGATCACCGCCGAGCCGCTGATGCCCAGCCTAGGCGCGGCAACCCTGATCGGCGCGGTCGGCGGCCTAATCGTGGTCTTCGCGGTGCCGTTCCTCGACCGGTGCAAGATCGATGACGTGGTCGGTGCGATCCCGGTGCACTTGTTTGCCGGTATCTGGGGCACGATCGCGGTGGTGCTGACCAACGGTGAGGCATCAATTGGCACCCAGATCCTCTCGATCGCGATTGTCGGCGCCTTCACCTTCGCGGCGACCGGAGCGCTCTGGCTGGTGCTGAAAGCCACGATGGGCATCCGGGTCAGCGCCGAGGACGAATTGCAGGGATTGGATGCCGCCGAGCTGGGCCTAGAGGCCTATCCCGAGTTCGGAAAGGGATCGCAGTTCGTCTGACCACCAGCTTTCCCCTGGGGGCGCTGCCTTGGCGCCTCCGAACTCAACCCGGGCCGCCTGCCAGCCCGGGTCTTTTAGTGCCGGCAGCCGGTTAGGACAGAGGACAGCTCACACAAAAAAGCAGGGGGGCTTGCGCCCCCCTGCGGATTTCGTCGGCTTGTGCCAGATCAGAAGTTGATCTTGACGCCGGTGCCGATGATGAAGCCGTCGACATCGTCGCCGCCGGCAATGCCCGCATCATCGAGGCTTTCGTCGAAGTCGACATAGGCGCCGAAGGCATGCAGGGCGACGCCCTTAGCCAACTTGTAGCGCGCGGCGAGCAGGAACTGCTCCAGTTCCTCGTCGACGAAGATGCCGTTCAGAGTGGCGTTCTCGTCATCCTGGTTTTCACCGTTGAAGTAGGTGAACGAGAAGCCCCAAGGACCGGTCTCATACGAGACACCGGCATCCCAGGAACGGCCGCTTTCGGTCTCGGCCTTGTTCTGGACCGCATACGAACCACCGATGGTGAAGCCACCATAGCCGAGGTTCGCACCGGCCGACCACAGGGTCGGGTCATCGTTGTCGCCTGCAGGCGCATCAGCGGTGCCCCAACGGCCCGACACGGCGATGTTGAAGTCGCCGAACGAGTTCACGTAGTTGGCACCGATGTCGATGATGTTCGACAGCTCTTGGTCTTCATCAACCTGCGCGTTGCTGTCCTGACGGCCGTCACGGGCATAGGACGCGCCGATCTGGAAGCCGGCGAAGCGCGGGCTGAAGTAGGTGAACCGCTGGGCATCGTTGTTGCCCTCGTTTTCGAGGAACGTGGTGCCCAGGGTGCCGCGGAACACGTCGGCTCCGACGATCGCAGAAGCGGAGGTCGGCGCGGGGCCGGTAAGCGTGCCCGAATACGGAATGAACGCCGTGGTCGAGCCCGAGTTCACGTTCAGCATGCTGACGTCGGGCGCGGCATAGGTCATCTTGTAACCGGCCGAGTTTTCCGACCCGAGCAGGATCTCACCGAAGCTGCCCTTGATCTGCATGTAGGATTCATCGATCTGGTCGCCGCCCTGGAAGCCTTCCAGCTGGATGTTGGCGCCGATCTTGATGCCGTTGTCCAGCGTGATCGACGGCAGGAAAAAGATTTCCGAATCCTGCTTCGAGTCGATGCCGCTGTAGTCGCCGCCAATTGGACCGGGCGCAGCTGCGTTGTTAGACGTCCCCGGAACGTCGGGGTCGCCATAGGCGACGTACTGTTCCATGTAGCCACCCACACGGACTTCCCACTCGGCCGCAGCGGCCGGAGAGGCAAAGGCGCCGGCAAGCGCGATCGCGCTGGTACCTAGGAGAACCTTTTTCATTTTGTCCCTCACGTAGAGTTTTAGATGTGCATTTCTCAGACTGCCGGGGCAGAGCCCCATTGCGACGAGAACACGTCAAGACATCACGTCGCGTCTCATCCCGGTCGTGTTACCCCCACTCGGGCGAATTCGCAAAGCACCAAGTGCCGGTTACGGCCCGAATCTCCCCCAATTTGCCGCCGAAATGCCCTGTTCTTCGAATCTGTTGCAGAATTGTACCGATTTCCGGGTTGCCAGCGCGCTCGGCAAAACGCGTTTCGGTAGATCGCTCTACACCGGGTCGAGTCACGACAGGCGAGATTGGTCAACGGTCCTGTTGCGCCCTTGCACCAAAGACCGCTGAGCCGATGCGCACCACGGTCGCGCCGAATGCGATCGCGGTCTCGAAATCCGCGCTCATGCCCATAGAAAGCCCGGGCAACCCGTTGCGTATCGCGACCTTTTTCAACAACGCGAAATGTGGCGCCGGTTCTTCGTCGAGGGGCGGAATGCACATCAATCCTTCCAGGGGCAGGCCCAATTGACGGCACTCGGCAATGAAACAGTCGGCGTCCGCCGGCAAAATGCCGGCCTTCTGGGCCTCCTCGCCGGTATTGACCTGGACGTAGCAAGGCAGCGGCTGGCCGGTCTCGGTGAAAGCATCCGCCAGCTTGCGTGCCAGCTTTGGGCGGTCGACCGATTGGATAACATCGAAAATGCCGACCGCTTGTCGCACCTTGTTGGTCTGCAGGGGCCCGACGAGATGGAGCGAGACCCCATCGTAGTGCGCACGCAAGTTGGGCCAGCGGCCCTGCGCCTCCTGAACACGGTTCTCGCCAAAGATACGGTGTCCCGCTTCGAGCACGGCTTCGATGCGATCGGCCGGCTGAACCTTGGAAACCGCGACCAGGGTGACCGAGCCCGGTTCCCGTCCGGCAGCCTCTGCCGCCGCGGCGATCCGGGCTTGGACATCGGCCAGCCCGCTCACGCTTCGGCCCGTTCCGCAAAGGCGCCCGTTGCGTCCAGCATTTCTGGATACCAGCGCTCCAATAGAGGCAGAAATGCCTCGCGCAGACGGGCGGCCTGCCGCGGCTCGAGCGCCTCTCGCCAGCCTCCCGCCCCTCCGGTCGCGAAAAACTGACCCATATGCGGCGGACGCTCGCGGAAGCCGTCCCGCGCCTCCGCCCGCTGCAGCGAGGAAAAAGAAGATGATTCAAGCAGCGTCCCAAGCCGCCGCCGATCGATGGGCAGGTGCAGGAAGGTGAACAGCCCCCCGAACACCTCTTCTGCCCGGTCCAGCATATCCTCGTAGCGCAGGACATGCTTTGGCAGCCCCGGGGTCGCATCGGTCCAATTGCGGACATGGTCGTCCCAGCGGCCAGTGATCTCCATGATGCCGTGGCTCGACCCATGGGTTGCCATCGCGTCGGTCATGCGGTCGATCACCGCGTCGACGCTGACATTCATATGTCGGGCATAGGAGGGCGCGACATCGAATGGGTTGCGCATCACGTAGATCGCTGCGGCGGTGATGTCCGGCGGGATCAGGTCGACCCCTTTGACCCGGCCGGGCTGGCAATGGGTCTTGACGAAATGATGCCCGGGCTTCGAGGCGGCGATCAGCTCCAACGCCTTGGGGCGCGCCGCGATCCAGGCATCGACCGTTTGCGCCTGGAACGGCATGCCGACCGCCTGGTCAAAGAAATGCTGTCGGGTGTCAGAGAGGGTAAACTGGCCGAGCTGGTTGATTGGAACGGTCGTTCCAGGCGGCTGGAAATAGTTCGCCAACAGACTGCGCAGCCACGTGTTTCCGGATTTCGGAAACGAGGCGAGCCATATTATGCGGCGGAGCGCGCTCATCCGGCCCCCGCGAAGCTCTCGGTCTCTTCCAAGAGTTCCGGATACCACTTCTCAAGCGTCGGGTAGAATGCCTCGCGGATCCGTCCGACTTGCGAAGGGGATAGGTCTTCGCGCCAAGCACCGGCTTTTCCCTTTGTGAAAAACTGCTTCATCGTGTCGGGGCGCTCGCGGAATCCCTTCACTTTTTCCTGCCTTTGCAGCGCCTTGAATGAGGTCGCCGCCATCGCGCGGCGCAATTGCAATTTGTCGACCTTGATTTTGAGGAACCCAAAGAGCTCACGATAGGTCTTCTTTGTCTCGGCCAACATATCCTCGTAGCGAATGACGTGGAGCGGCAATCCAAAGGCCATCTCGGTCCAGTCAATGATGTGTTGGTCCCAGCGACCAATGTACTCGATAGTGCCGCCTCTCGCCCGACCAGTCGCCAAGTGATCCTTCATGTGCTCGATCACGGCATCGACATCCGTCCCCATATGCCGGGCATAGGATGGAGCCACGTCGAAAGGATTGCGCATGATGTAGATCGCCGCAGCTGTGTATTCCGGCGGGATTACGTCATAGCCCTCGAGCCGCATGACCTTGCAATGGGTCTTGACGAAATGGTGCCCCGGTTTCGAGGCCGCGACCATCCTGAGAACCCTCTGACGAACCCGGAGCCATTCGAGCGGCGTCTCGGGATGAAAAGATGCGCCATAGATTCGGTCGTAGAGGTCCTGCCGCACATCGCCGGTCGTGAAATTGCTGAGGTTGTTTATATCCAGCGTGCTTCCCGGCGGCTGGAAGTAGTTCGCCAGAAAGGTCCTGAGCCAGGTGTTCCCCGACTTCGGGAACGAGGCCAGCCAGATGATGCGCTGTAGATTGTTCATTCCGCTTCACATGCCTCTTTAGGCTGCACGCAGCCCCGTGCCTAACTATCCTACTGCACCTTCACATAAGATGACCATCGCGCCTGATCGCCGCATCCCGGCGCAGTTGCCGGGGCCATTCATGTCCCGTCTCCGGGCAGATAGCCGTGGCGGCCCATCACCTTCGCGTGGTCGCGGCAGATCCTATCCGCCAAGTCCGGATCCAGCGCGCCCTCCCATTTGCCCTCGCGCCACCGCCCGGACTGGCCGGAATGGAAGAAGCGCTCGCTCGAGACCCGCTCGACGAAGTCATGCTCGTCTTCCTGCCTGCGCAGCTCGTCGAAGCTCGAGAATTCGATTGCGCGCGCGACCCGCTCGGGATCGGGCGGGACGCCGATATGCTTCAGGACCTGGGTAAATGCCGCCGCCGGATCGGCTTGCAGGTCCTCATAGCGCAGCACCAGAACCGGGAAATCGCGGCAACGCGCCCAGCTCTGCACGTGCTCGGACCAAGTGCCCAGGAACTGTGCCGCCGTGCCACCGGCACCCGCCGTGCTGTTGTCGCTGCGGCGGATCGCTGCGACGGTCTCCTCGTGCGTAAGGCCGAAATGGCGCGCGTAGGAAGGCACCATGTCCAGCGGATTGCGCAGAATGTAGATCGCCGAGCGTGTCAATGCTGGCGGAATCAGCTCGATCCCGAATGCCTTGGTGCGGCGGTTGTGGGTTTTGACGAAATTCACATCCGCGTCGTTGTTCACGATGGCGCGCAGAACAGGCGCGCGCAGCGCAAGTGTCTGGCGGTAGTCAGCCATGTTCACGAAGGGCTGACCGCTGGCCTGCGCCGCCATCCGGTAGGTTTTCTCGACTGAGTCGCCGATCCCCAGCCGATGCACCTGGTTGATCGGCATCGGCTCTTTCCGGTCGAAGATGTAATTGGCCAGGAACACCCGGGTCCAGGTGTTTCCGGACTTCGGGTACGAGGCCAGCCAGATGATCGATTTTTGGTTTGCAGCCATCATTGGCCGGATCGGCACCAGAGGGAAAGCGAGCGCAGTTCAGCGGGCTCTATAGCAAAACTGGCCGGGTCGGCAAATGCGTAAGATTTTCAGCCGTGAAGACACTGTCTAGGCACTGTGAAACCTCTGTGATAGAGACGGGGCAAATGGGGCGCTATCCAGGCCGCTTTCGCGCCGAGTGCCGCCCCGGTTCGCCGGATGCGCGCGTTTGGGGCGTTTGACGGTAAGCGGCCTATACGTGGCTGGTGGATATCTGCGGCTTAAAGAGTATGGAATGACCATGGCCAGAAGGAACAACGTCGCTGTCGGGCCGCGATCCCCGATGCCGGGCCGGACCCTGCGCGGTTTTGCCCTCGTCACGGTGATGGCCCTGCTCGCCGGGTGTGGTGGCGACCGCAATCTGGCCGCCGAGGAAGACTCGGCGTCGAGACCCGGACCAGCCAGTAAATTCGATCCCGATGCGCCGTCGGTCTTCGGCGAGGGCGGTTTCTCGGTCGGAACCCTCAACAGAAACAGCTCGATTTTCGGGGGCAACGACGAGGGCGGGCGGCTACCGGTCAACAAGTATCTATGGCAGGGCGCGCTCGATACCCTGTCGTTCCTGCCCTTGGCCTCGACCGATCCGTTCACCGGCGTGATCGCGACGGAATGGGGGTCGACCGTGGAGGCGCCGAACGAGCGGCTCAAGGTCACGGCCTATATCCAAAGCGCCGAGCTCTCGGCAGCCTCGCTCAAGGTCGCGGTCTTCCGCGAGATGCTGAACGAGGGTGTCTGGCAGCCGGCCCCGGTCAGCGCCGAGACCGCGCGCCGGCTCGAGGATGCGATCCTCACCCGCGCCCGCCAGATCCGCATCGCCGAAATCGAGGGCGATACCGCAAGCTGACGGCCCGCCCGCCGCTACCGACTCGCCGCCACCGAACAAAAGAGACGCCCATGTCGCGTTACAACGCCCGCGAGGTGGAACCCAAATGGCAGCGCATCTGGGATGAGCGCGGTGCGTTCCGCGCGCGCCGAGACCAAAGTCTGCCGAAATACTACGTGCTCGAGATGTTCCCCTATCCGTCGGGGCGCATCCATATGGGTCATGTGCGCAATTACACGCTGGGCGACGTGGTGGCCCGGTTCAAGAAAGCGCGCGGGTTCAGTGTGCTGCATCCGATGGGGTGGGACGCCTTCGGCCTGGCCGCCGAGAACGCGGCCATGGAGCGGGGCATCCACCCGAAATCCTGGACCTACGACAACATCGCCGCGATGCGGGGCCAGCTCAAGCAATTGGGGCTCAGCATCGATTGGGAGCGCGAGATCGCGACCTGCCATCCGGGCTATTCGCAGCACCAGCAGGAGATGTTCCTCGACATGCTCGAGGCCGGGCTGATCGCGCGAAAATCCTCCGTTGTGAACTGGGATCCGGTCGACAATACCGTTTTGGCCAACGAGCAGGTGATCGACGGCAAAGGCTGGCGGTCTGGCGCGCCGGTCGAGCGGCGCGAGCTGACCCAGTGGTTCTTCCGCATCTCGGACATGGCCGAGGAGCTGCTCGAAGCGCTCGACGGGCTGGAGAACTGGCCCGCCAAGGTGCGGCTGATGCAGCAGAACTGGATCGGCCGGTCCGAGGGGCTGCAATTCCGGTTCCAGGTCAAGGACAACGATCTGGTCGATTGGCCTGAATTGGAGGTCTACACCACCCGGCATGACACGCTTTTTGGTGCCAGCTTCGCGGCGATCTCGCCCGACCACCCGCTGACCAGGGCGCTGGAGCCGCAAGTCGATGGCCTGGCCGAATTCAACGCCGAATGCCGGCGCATGGGCACCTCGCAGGAGGAGCTGGAGAAGGCCGAGAAGAAAGGCTTCGATACCGGGCTAAAGGTGGTCCATCCCTTCGACGCGGATTGGGAAATGCCGGTCTACGTGGCCAACTTCATCCTGATGGATTACGGCACCGGCGCGATCTTCGGCTGCCCGGCGCACGACCAGCGCGACCTTGATTTCGCGCGCAAATACGGCCTGGACGTGGTGCCGGTGGTTTGCCCCTCGGACCAGGATGCAGCGAGTTTCGAGGTAGGCGGCGAGGCTTATCTGGGCCCGGGCCGGATGATCAATTCGCGCTTCCTGGACGGGATGGCCATCGAGGAGGCCAAGACCGCCATGGCCGACCGGATGGAGGAGATGGGTCAGGGCGAGCGCAAGGTCAATTTCCGCCTGCGCGACTGGGGCATCAGCCGCCAGCGTTACTGGGGCTGTCCGATCCCGATCATCCATTGCGACGCGTGCGGCGCCGTGCCGGTGCCGAAGGCGGATCTGCCGGTGACGCTGCCCGATGATGTCACCTTCGATCGGCCGGGCAATCCGCTCGACCGGCACGATGCCTGGCGGAACGTGCCTTGCCCGAAATGCCGGGGCGCGGCCCGGCGCGAAACCGATACGATGGACACTTTCGTGGATTCTTCCTGGTATTTCGTGCGTTTTACCGCGCCCCGTGCCGAGACGCCGACGGTTATCGAGGATGCCGAATACTGGATGAACGTGGACCAGTATATCGGCGGCATCGAGCACGCGATCCTGCACCTGCTTTATTCACGGTTCTACGCCCGCGCCATGCATCTGACCGGGCACCTGCCGGCCAAATCGATCGAACCTTTCGATGCGCTCTTCACCCAAGGCATGGTCGTGCACGAGTGCTATCACACCGGCACCACCGACCGTCCGGTCTGGCAACAGCCTGTGGACGTGCAGAAACTCGCCGACGGCACCGCGCGGCTGCGCGAGACCGGTGAGCCGGTAGCCGTGGGTGCCGTGACCAAGATGTCCAAGTCTCGCAAGAACGTGGTCGACCCCGAGGACATCATCGAGCAATACGGAGCCGACGTCGCCCGCTGGTTCATGCTGTCCGACAGCCCGCCCGAACGTGACGTGGAATGGACCACGGCCGGCGTCGAGGGCGCCTGGCGGTTCCTGCAGAGGGTTTGGCGGCGCCTTGACGAGACCGACCTCGATGCCGGGGAAGACGGCGCGGGGGCTGCCGCATTGCGCAAGCAGATCCACAAGACCATCGCCGGGGTGACCGCCGATATCGAGGGGTTCACCTTCAACAAGGCGGTCGCGCGCTTGCACGAGCTATCGAATGCGATTCACGATGCCGGCGAGGGCGGCGGCGCGGCGCGGCGCGAGGCTTACGAGGCGCTCGCCCGCCTGATGGCGCCCGTGGTGCCCCATTTCGCCGAGGAGATGTGGGCGAAGCTGGGCCACGAGAGCACGCTGGTCGACACCCCATGGCCCGATTTCGACCCCGCCCTGGCCCGCGACGACGTCATTTCGATGCCGGTCCAGGTAAACGGCAAGAAACGCGCCGAGATCGAGGTCGAGCGCGAGGCCGACCGCGAGACCATCGAGGGGCTGGTCATGGCCAGCCCCGATGTGGCACGGTTTTTGGATGGCAAAGAGCCGAAAAAGGTCATCGTGGTGCCAGGCCGGATCGTCAATGTTGTGCTCTAGGAACGGGATCGGGACAAGGCGGGCAGTCGTCGGCGCCCTCGGGCTCGCGCTCGGCGCGCTCACGTCTGGGTGCTTCCGGCCGATGCTGGCCGAGAACACCGCGTCCGGCGGGCTGATCGGCCGGATCGGTTATCCAGATTTCAACGACCGGTTCGGCTATCACCTGAACCAGAGCCTGGCCGACCGTCTGGGCCGCACCGAGTCGCGCGATTTCCTGCTGGCGGTCAAGACCCGGATCAAGCGCGACGACCTGGCAATCACCCAGGACAACGCGATCACCCGTATCAGCCTGACCGCCACCGCCGATTGGGCGCTCTTCCGCAATGGCGAGACCGAGCCGTTGATCAGCGATCAGGTGGTCTCGCAATCGGGCTACAACTCGACCTCATCGCTGTTTGCCACCCGCGAGGCCAAGCGCGATATCGAGCGCCGGCTGGCGCGCGACCTGGGCGAGCGGATCGCGCGCCGGGTTCTGGCCCGAGCCGACACCTTCACGCAGGCCGGCTGATGAAGCTGGCCGGAGCGCGCGCCGCCGCCTTTTGCTCCAAGCCCGATCCAAATCTGACCGGCGCGCTGATCTATGGCCCGGATTCCGGCCTGGTTGCGCTCAAGCGCCGCGAGATGGTCACCGCGATCGCCGAGGGCGACGGTATGCGTCTCACGCGGATCGATCCTGCAGAGGCGCAGAAGGACCCAGCGAGTATCGACGCGGCGCTCCGCGCCCAGGGCTTTTTCCCCGGCCGCCGGGTCGTGCTGATCGAGGGCGCCAAGGACGGGTTGGCAAAGCCGCTAGGCGAGATCATGGCCGGGATCGGAGCCGAGGATGCCTTTCTCGTCGTAACGGCCGACTCCCTGCCTGCCCGGTCAGGCTTGCGGAAACTCTTCGAGGGATCCAATAGCCTCGCCGCGCTGGGCCTCTACCCCGAGCCGCCGCGCGTGGACGAAATCGAATCGATGCTGGCCACGGCCGGAGCAGGGGGCGGTCTCAGCCCGGAAGCGATCGAGAGCCTGACCGGGGCCGCGTCCGGAATCGATCCGGGCTCCCTGGCGCAACTCATCGAAAAGATTTCCGTTTTTTGCTCGGACAGAGCGTCACCCTTGACCGCGCGCGAGCTTGCGCCGCTATTACCGGCCGCGGCGGATTCCGAGCTCGACCGCCTGGTCGCGGCGGTCGCCGAGGGCCGGCCCGGCGATGTGGGTCCGCTGATCGGGCGCCTGGCCGGAGCGGGCACCACCGCTACCGGAATGCTGATCGCGGCCGGCCGGCATTTCAGAAATCTGATGGGAGCCGCTGCGGCTGAGGACGGGATCGACGCGGCGCTGGGGCGGATGCGGCCTCCGGTCTTCGGGCCCCGCCGGCGCGCCATGGCCGACCAAACGCGACGCTGGGGGATCTTCCGGCTGGAGAGCGCTAACCGGCTGCTCTTCCAGGCCGACCGGACGCTACGCTCTCCCGGGACGAGGCCGGATCAGGCACTGGTCGAACGGTGTCTGATCCGGCTGGCGATGATGGCGCCACGTTAGCGGCGTTCGAGGGCTTCGAGCCGCTGTTCGAGCGTGCGCAGGCGGCGGCCCAGGTCTTCGGTAGGGTCGGGGTCGGCCCCGTCCTCCAGGACGCGCAGCCAATGCCAGAGCCGCGTGGCCATCGGCATCGGTGACTGGTGTTCCATCGGTCTCCTCCCTAAACCGCCACCGGCGCGGCCATGTGGACCGTGCGCTCGGCACGTAGCTTCAAGAGCACGTTCAGGTGCAGGATGATGAAGGCCGGCACGATCAAGCTGGGGAACAGGTTCAGCGGCCAGACATCCATCGCCGCGCTGGTGACGCCGGCCGACGTCAGCACCGGCAGGAAACCGGCGGTCAGCCCGGCAGCCGCCACCGCCACGGCAAAGTCCAAAAGGCCCAGATAGTGGTAGCGCCTGAAGCCGGCGCTTTGCGCATAGCCCGGGTCCTCGCGAAGCCGCCGCATCACGAAGGGCGCGGCCAGGCCGATCGCCACATCGCCGAGCCCGGCGAAGAGGGCGAAAACCGCCGGCAAGACGCCATGCGCCCAGAGCAGCAGAAATGCGAAACCGACGACGCGCCAGTGCTGGAGCGTGGTCAGTGCCTCGATGTCTTGCGCCAGGACAAAGCGGCGGAAGCTGCCCGACAGCCAATAGGCGGCCATGAACACGGCCACCGGCACGGCCGCCGTGACCGCGATCGGCGCCATGAAGCCGCCGCTGGGATTGGTGAAAAGCCCGCCGACGCCGATAAGCGCTGCCACGGCGAACCAAGCGCCAAGGATCAAAGCGAGGATCACGATCCGCTTGGGTGTCCAAAGGGGGGTATCCGAGAGGGTCATGGTGTGTTTCCTTTTCGGTGTATGTGCACGTTTCTGCCCGATACGCTCTCGTCCGGTTTTTCTTGTTGATCTCCTGGGGTAGTTAGCCCCGGGGGTCTTCCGTCAGGGCTCGAAGGCCGCCAAGAAGCGCGCTCAGACGATCCGCGCCCAGACGGCGCTCGACCTGACCCTGTGCCTGCCGCCACAGCGGTATCGCCTCGGCAACAACCGCCTTGCCGGCACCGGTGGCGCTGACCAGGCGTACCCGCTCGTCGCGCTCGCGCCCGATCTCGGTCCAACCCTTGGCGACCAGCGGTTTTAGATTCCGGGTCAGGGTGGTTCGATCCATGACCAGGATTTCCGCCAGGCGGGTCATTGGCATCGGATCGCGCCCGGCGATCACCGCCAAAACGGTGAATTGCGTAGCCTTCAGCCCGGCGGGCTTCAGCGCGGCATCGTACGATTGGGAGATCACGCGCATCGCCCGGCGCAGGGTTGCATGGGCGCAAAGCGCGATATCCGGCCCGGTTGTGTCCTTGACATGTGTTGGCTCAGTCATAATAGGTGCATATGCACTTATTCGCTCGGATGTCAAGGAGAACGTTTGCGCCTCAGACCTTGTCGATCCCCAACTCCGCCTCGCGCGCCTTCAAGCGCTCGGTCTCGGCGGCCAAATAATCACGGCTGATCGGGACGGCGTCCCGCTCGCGGCCCAATTGCAGCTGCATCACCGCCATGCGCCCGGTCATGAACGAGGATTCGGCCCCCGCCAGGTAAAGCTCCCACATCCGGCAGAACCGCTCGTCATACATGGCCTTGGCCTTGTCGCGGCTGGCCTCGAACCGCTTGGCCCATTCGGCGAGTGTGAATCCGTAATGCTTGCGCCAGATCTCGCAATCCTGGAGCCAGAGCCGGCTTTGCTCGACCGCCGCCGTCGTCTCGCTGAGCGCGGGGATATAGCCCCCGGGGAAGATGTATTTCGCGGTGAAGGGGTCGGTGGCGCCGGGCGGCCCCATGCGCATGATCGAGTGGACCAGCGCCACGCCGTCATCGGTCAGCCGGTCGCGCACCGTGCGGAAATAGGTGGGCATCTGGGTCAAGCCCACATGCTCGAACATGCCGACCGAGACGACGCGGTCGAAGCTCTCGCTCACCGACCGGTAGTCCTGGAGCGCGAAGCGGACCCGGCCGCCAAGGCCAACCGCCTCGGCCCGCTCGCGGGCAAGCGCCAGCTGCTCTTCGGCCAGCGTCACGCCCAGAACCTCCACATCCGCCACCTGGGCCAGATAGAGCGCCATGCCGCCCCAGCCGCAGCCGATATCCAGCACCCTCTGCCCGGGTGCCAGCCGAAGCTTGGCGGCGATATGGCGCTTCTTGGCGAGTTGCGCCTGTTCCAGGGTCTCGGTGCCCTCCGGGAAATAGGCGCAGGAATACTGCATGTCGGCGTCAAGGAAGAGCCGGTAGAGATCGTTGCCGATGTCATAATGCGCGGCCACGTTGCGGCGCGACCGGATCGGGTTGTTTCGGCTGATCCGCTTGGCGAGCTTGGCGAGGCGCCGGATCGGGGCTTGGCCGGCGCTGCGGTTTAGGCCGCCCTTGTTGAGCTTGAAAAGCCGCAGCAGGTCGCGAAGCTGGCTGCGCTCGATCTCGAGCGCGCCGTCCATATAGGCCTCGGCCAAGCGCAGCTCCGGATTGAGCAGCAGCTTGCGGTCGAGAGCCGGGTCGTTGATGCGCAGGGTGACCTCGGGGCCCGAATTGGCGCCGCCGAAGGTCTGAGCCGCGCCGTCCGGGCCGATCAGGGTCAGCGATCCGGTCTGGATCACCTTGGCAAGAAGCCGGGGCAGAAGTTGCATGGTTGGTCCTCGCGGCGATCGCATCCGGCGGCGGAATGCCCGAGCCGGGCGGCCCCGTCAAGCGGACCGCCTTCGGGTAGCGTGCCCTCAGCCCGCGATGAGACCGCCGTCGATCACCATCTCGGTGCCGGTCGTGAACGAAGAGGCGGGCGAGAGGAGGTGAACGACCGTGGCCGCGACTTCCTTCGGTTTTGCCAGGCGGCGCATGGGGATCGCGCGGGCCATCTTGCCCCGAGCTTTCGCCGCGTCATCTGCTTCGTCCGCGATCTGATCGACCATCGCGCCCTCGACGAACGCAGGGTGGACCGAGTTGCAGCGGATCGGCGGGTCATGGCGGGCACCATGCAGCGCCACCGACTTGGTCAGCAGCCGCACCGCGCCCTTGGACGCGTTATAGGCGGCCAGATTTGCCCCGCCAATCAGTCCCGAAACCGAGGACAGGTTAACGATGGACGGCGCCTGGCTGCGCTGCAGCAGCGGCCAGCAAGCCTTGCAGCCCAGGAACACCCCGTCCGCGTTGACCCCCATGACCCGGCGCCACTCAGCGAAGCTGGTCTCCTCGATCGAGCCGAGCTGGACGATCCCCGCGTTGTTGACCAGCCCGTCGAGGCGGCCATGGCGCGCCTCGGCCTCGGCCACGGCGCGGACCCAGTCGGCCTCGGAGGTCACGTCGTGGACGCAGTCGATTCCCTCGCCCGAGGCGATATCGGTCGCCAGTGCCGTGCCACCGGCGTCGCGTATCGCCGACGCCGTCGCCCGGCCAAGCGTGCCAGCCGCCCCGGTGACCAGGATCACATACCCGGCGAGGCTCAAGCGGCGCCCGCCGCGGGCCGAGAGGTCCCATAGCTCGCGCCATAGCTTTCGGCGACCCGCTCGGCGAGCGCCAGCGTCGCCGGGCTCGGGTCGGGCGCGATGCGCAGCGCAATCCGGCAGGCACCGATTGGGGCGAGCCCATCGGCGGTGCCCAATTCGACCAATCCGTCGCGGATCAGCGCCCTCGGCAGGGGCGCGATGGCCAGATCCGAGAGCACCGCCGCCCGTTGGGGCTGGAAGAATTCGGACGTGTAGGCGATCCGGTAGGGCAGGCCACTGCGCTCCATCGACTCGAGGGCCGCCCGGCGCCAAGCGCAGCCCGGATTGGAGAGCGCCAGCGGCAGGGGCCTGGCGCGCACCGCCTTGCCGCCCTCGGCACCGGCCCAGATCAGGGGTTCTTCGTGCAGAAGAAGATCACTCGGCAGCCAATCGACCGCGCAGCCTGGCGTCAGGATGGCCAGATCGAGCGTGCCGTTCTCGAGCTTCGGAGCCAGCATGACGCTGGTGCCGATATCCATGTTGACCGTGACCTGCGGGTTCGAGCGCGCGAACGCGGCCATGACGTCCGACAGCCGGCCAATGCCCAGGTCGTCGATCATGCCGATCCCCACCTCGCCGGTCAGCGCCGGCCCGCGGAAGGCATCAAGCGCTTCGCGATGAAGCTCGATCAGCCGCCGCGCATAGGCGAGCATCCGCTCGCCGTCGGCGTTCAACGTCATGCCCTGGCGCGAGCGCTCGAACAGTGGACGGCCAAGCGTCTCCTCCAATTTCTTGATTTGCATCGAGACCGCGCCAGGCGAGCGCGCCACCCGGGCCGCCGCAGCGGTGACCGAGCCTGTATCCGCGATCGCGGCCAGCGACTTCAGGACGTCGATGTCCAGCGTCGCCGCCGCCGAGGGGAATTGGGTGATCCGGGTCATCCATTTATATTCAGCAACGCTGAACGGTCCTGTCAATTCATTTCGCTTTCTTAAATCGACTCCTGGTCCATATTCACCATTCAGAGCAATGGAGATCGAATAGGAGTCCGCCATGTTGAGCCTGCTGATCACGGCACTGAAACGACTGCGGGACCGGCGCCGCCGGGCGAGGGAACTGTTGGAGCTCGAGAAAATGGACGATCGCGTTCTTCGGGATATCGGGATCAGCCGGGCGGAGATCGATGCCGAGCTCGGTGGTCATGTGTTTACCGATCATGCCGCGACGGTCCCGACACAAAGGGCATTGGCGCTGGACGGGCGCTACTGAGAGAAGCGGTCGGTCGCCCGGATCAGCTCGGCCGCGATCCCGGGTTCGGAAAGCGCGTGGCCGCCATCCTCGACGATCTTGAGTGTCCCCGCAGGCCAGCGGGCGATCAGCGCCTGCGCGGTGGCGGGAGGGCAGATCATGTCGTAGCGACCCTGAATCAAGGTGCCGGGGACATGCGCGATCCGATCCATGTCGCGCAGGATCTGGCCGTCCTCCTCGAGCCAGCCGTCATGCATGAAGTAGTGGCTTTCGATCCGCGCGAAAGCGCGCGCATAGGCGCCATCGATGAAGCCGGCGCGGTTTGGCCGAAGCGAGGCGGTCGCGGTCTCCCAGCGCACCCACGGCCGGGCGAAGCGCAACTGCAGGGCTTCGTCCGGGTCGGTCAGGCGCCGGTGATAGGCGCCGATCAGGTCGTCGCGCTCGGCCACGGGGATGGGGCCGGTGAAATCCTTCCATTCCTCGGGGAAGAAGCGCGCCGCGCCGCCGCCATAGAACCAGTCGAGCTCGGCCCTGGTCATGGTGAAAAGCCCGCGCAGAACCAGCGCGGTGACGCGGTCTGGATGTGCTTGGGCGTAGAGCAGTGCCAGGGTCGAGCCCCAGGAGCCGCCGAAGACGTGCCAAGTCTCGATTTCGAGATGCTCGCGCAAACGTTCGATATCGCCGACCAGATGCCAGGAGGTGTTGGCCTCGAGCCCGCCACGAGGGGTCGAGCGCCCGGTTCCCCGTTGGTCGAACAGAATGATGCGATAGCGTTTGGGATTGAAAAACCGGCGCATGAACGGGCTGATGCCGGCACCGGGACCACCATGGAGCACCAGGACGGGCTGGCCGCCGGGCTTTCCGCAGAGCTCGACATAGAGGGCATGTCCATCGCCGACATCCAGATGGAAGCGCCGGTCGGGTTCGATCGCCGGATAGAGCCGCGGAGCGGCCTTGGCGGTGGTGGTGTCTGGACCCTGCAACATCGCTGTTCCGGCTTGGCTCCTTGGCGGCTGGCGGCAATGGGCGATTGGCGCCCGATGCGCGTTGCACTATGTCATCCTTGCTCATGCTTTCAAGAGAGCGTTTGCAAGTGCGGTTTGCGGGGCCGAAAGGAGATCCAGCGATGGCGGGCGCTGCCGAGACGACCGAGGAGGCCCGGCCGGGCGTCGATCCGGCGGAGATCGCCAAGTTCGAGGCGATGGCCGAGGAATGGTGGGATCCCGAGGGCAAGTTCAAGCCGCTGCACATGCTGAACCCCTGCCGGCTGGGTTATGCGGTCGAGCAAGTCGCGGCGCAGTACGGGCGCGACCAGGCGTCCATGAAGTCGTTCGAAGGCTTGCGGATCCTGGATATCGGCTGCGGGGGCGGGCTGATGAGCGAACCGATGGCCCGGCTGGGTGCGGATGTCGTCGGCGCCGACGCGGCGGCGCGGAACATCCCCGTGGCCCAGATCCACGCCCGCAAGATGGGGCTGGATATCGACTATCGGGTCACGACGGCGGAGGCCTTGGCCGAAGCGGGAGAGATATTCGACGCTGTCCTGAACCTAGAGGTGGTCGAGCATGTGCCGGACCCGCAGGCCTATCTCGATGCCTGCGCGGCGCTGATCAAGCCCGGCGGCGTCATGATCACATCGACCATCAACCGCAACCCGAAGAGCTACATGTTGGCGATCGTCGGGGCCGAACATGTCATGCGCTGGCTGCCCAAGGGCACCCACGAGTGGTCGAAATTCATCACGCCGCGCGAACTGGAAGACATGCTGGGACGCGCCGGCCTGGAATTCGCCGATGCGAAGGGGTTCGTCTTCAACCCGCTGGCTTGGCGCTGGCAGATCTCCGAGCGCGATCTTTCAGTCAACTACGTGACCGCGGCAGTAAAGCCATAACCCATTGATATAACGACATTACTCCGAGAGCCGCCGGCAAAGCCGATCAAGCTCCTCGAGGCTGCGGTATTTGATCTTCACGAACCCGCCGCCATCGGTCGGATGGTGTTCGATCGAGACCGCCATGCCGATCGCGGCGGAGAGATCACCCTCGAGGATGCGCGTGTCGGCGTCTTTTTGCGGGGCGCCCTCGGCCGGCCTTTGCTTGCGCTTGCGGGCGATGACACGGCGGGCCAGCTCTTCCGTTTGGCGCACGGTCAGGCCCTTGGCGACGACGAGCTCGGCCAGGGCGATGGGATCGGCCGCCTTGATCAGGGCCCGCGCATGTCCGGCGCTGAGCTTGCCGTCACGCAACAACCGCTGAACCTGATCCGGCAGCGCTAGGAGGCGCATCGTATTGGCGACGTGGCTGCGGCTCTTGCCGACGATGTCGGCCATCTCCTCTTGGGTGTAGGAGAAGCGCTCGATCAGGTCGCTATAGCCGCGGGCTTCCTCGATGGGATTGAGATCGGTCCGCTGGACGTTCTCGATAATCGCGACCTCGAGAACCGTGCGATCGTCGATATCGCGGATCACCACCGGAATTTCGTGCAGTTGGGCGCGCTGCGCCGCGCGCCAGCGCCGTTCACCGGCGACGATCTGGTAGTCGCCCTGACGTTCCGGGTCCGGGCGCACGACCACCGGTTGGATGATGCCGCGCTGGCGGATCGAGGCGGCGAGTTCGTCCAATTCCGCTTCGGGAAAATCCCGCCGCGGCTGGTCCGGGTTGGAGTGGAGCCGCTCGATGGGAAGCGATTGCGGCGCCGGAGACGCGGACTCGGCCGGGGCCGGCGAGCCCGGCGCGTCGCCCGTCGCTTGAACCAGAACCGGGCCGGCCGCGGCACCGGCCAACGGCTCTCCGATATCGCCCAGCAGGGCCGAGAGGCCCCGTCCCAGCCCTCTGCGCTCCGGTGCCTTGTTCATGGGGCTGTCCTTTCCTGGGGCTCTTGGTCCTGTTCGAGCAGTTCCGCGGCGAGCGACCGGTAGGCCTGGCTGCCGGCGCATTCGGAATCGTAGAGAAGACCCGGCAGAGCGTAGCTGGGCGCTTCCGACAGCCGGACGTTGCGTGGCACAATCGTGCGGAAGACCGACTCGTGCAGGTTCAGGCGCACATCCTCGGCAACCTGTGCCGAGAGGTTGTTGCGCCGGTCATACATGGTCAAGACGATGCCCTGGATTGCAAGCCTGGGGTTCAGGCGCGACTGAATGTGTTTGATCGTGCCGAGCAATTGGGTCAGGCCCTCAAGGGCGAAGAATTCGCACTGCAATGGCACGATGACGCTGTCGGCTGCGGTCAGGGCATTCACGGTCAGCAAGCTCAGGGAGGGCGGACAGTCTAAGATTATATAATCATAACAGTTAGTTACAGATTCCTCGCCGCCAGCGGCAAGCGCTTCCTTCAATCTCTGCGCACGATCCTCCGCTTCGGAAAGCTCGGCATCGATGCCTGAAAGATCGGCCGAGGCTGGCGCGATATAAAGCCCCGGTGCACCGCTTTCGATCGCAACGTCCGTCAAGCGCGTGTCCTCGGTCAGGACGTGGTATGTCGATTGTCGGCGCTGCGCCGCCGGGATGCCAAGCCCGGTTGACGCGTTGCCCTGCGGGTCGAGGTCGATGAGCAGCGTCTTGCGCCCGGATTCGGCCAGCGCGGCGCCGAGGTTGATTGCTGTCGTCGTCTTGCCAACGCCGCCCTTCTGGTTGGCGAGCGCGAGAATCTTTGCCGGGCCCACGGGCGAATCCGCGGCGCGCAGGGGCAGCGCGCGTTCACTCGTGTCCGCGGACGCGCCTGCTTCACTGTCCTTCGACAGATTCGCGGCGACGGCACTTTGGGTCATTTCCTGGGTTCCAGCTCGATGATCCTCAAGATGGCCGCGTCCGTGTTGGTCCGGCTTGCGATCCTCTCTGCCTGAATATGCCAAGTTGCAGACGCCGCGGTCAATTCGGAATCGAGCGCCTTCCCCTTCGGAAACAGGAAAACGGGGCGCCGGCCGCTCCGCATCGGCGCCGCAATCCGGTATGCCAGTGAGCAGAGTTTCGGCAGGGGCGCGAGGGCGCGCGCGGACACGACATCGCAAGGGATCGGCTCGATCGATTCGATCCGGCCGCTCAGCACATTCGCGGTGAGGCCCATCGCCCGGACCGCTTCGCGCAAGAACGCGGCCTTCCGGTGGTCGCTCTCGATCAGAACTACCTCGGCGGCCGGATTGCGCACGGCAAGCACCGCGGCGACGGGAAGGCCGGGGAATCCAGCGCCCGCCCCAAGATCCAGCCATCGGTCAATGCGATCGGGCGCATGCGGGAGCAGCTGGAGGGAATCGGCGACATGGCGCTGCCAAACCGACGGCAGCGACGCCGGGGACACCAAGTTAAGCCCAGGGTTCCAGCGCCTCAGCAACGAAATATGGGCCGTAAGCCGTTCGAGTGTTTCACATGAAACATCGAACTCTTCGGCCAGCTCTGCAGGGGCCTCGGCCGGGCTCACGCCGTTTTCCGCTCCATTTTCCGGGCGACAGAGAGAAGCAGTGTCAGCGCGGCTGGAGTCATGCCTTCGATTCGTGCCGCGTGGCCGAGGCTAGCGGGACGGATCTTTTGGAGTTTCCTTTGAAGCTCGTCAGAAAGCCCGCTGATCGCGCCGTAGTCCAAATCCTGGGGAATCGCGCGTGCTTCTTCCCGCCGCATCGCCTCCACGGCAGCTGTCTGCCGCTCCATGTATCCCGCATAACGCGCATCATTCTCCAGCTGCTCGGCGATCTCCGGCGGGAACACGGCAAGTGCCGGCCAAACTGCGCCCAATCTGGCGACATCTATCCCAGGATATTCCAGCAATTCCAGCGCATTGCGCCGGACGCCGTCCGCATTGACGGCGAGTCCATGGGCAGCGGCTTGTGGCGGGGTCAATGACAGGCTTTGCGCGGTCCTTTTCGCTGTGGCGAGGATTTCGATCTTGGACGCGAACACGCGGCGCCGACCCTCGCCAACACATCCGATCGCGATCCCGCGTGGAGTCAGCCGCTGGTCCGCATTGTCCGCGCGAAGGCTAAGCCGAAACTCGGCGCGCGAGGTAAACATCCGATATGGCTCGGTTACCCCGTGTGTGACCAAATCGTCGACCATTACGCCCAGGTATCCGTCTGCGCGATCGAAGCTCACCGGCCCGGCGCCTTGGACCGATCGAGCTGCGTTGATGCCTGCGATCAGTCCCTGAGCGGCTGCCTCTTCGTATCCGGTCGTCCCATTGATCTGACCCGCGAGAAACAGTCTCGGCAACGCCCTTAACTCGAGCGAGCGATCGAGACTGCGTGGATCCACATAATCATACTCGATTGCGTAGCCGGGCTGCAGGATCCGCGCTCGCTCGAGGCCCTTTATCGTTCGGACATAGGCTTCTTGCACATCCTCTGGCAGAGCGGTCGATAGGCCGTTCGGATAAACCGTCCGATCATCGATCCCTTCGGGCTCGAGAAATATCTGGTGAGAAGGGTTGCCCGCAAAGCGGACGATCTTGTCCTCGATCGATGGACAGTATCGCGGGCCGGCACCACTGATATGGCCGGCATACATCGCCGACTTCGAGAGATTTTCTCTCACAATATCATGAGTTTGTTGGTTACTATAGGTGATATGACACGGGCATTGCGGGGCGCTAGGCCGAGCGCTCAGGAAAGAGAACATCGATGGGTCCTGGTCCCCAGGCTGCGTTTCCAGGGACGAAAAATCGATGCTCCCGCGCTCCAGCCTCGGTGGCGTGCCCGTCTTCAAGCGGCCGATTGGTAACGACATCCCGCGCAACCGATCTGCAAGCTGGTTCGAGGCTCGTTCTCCGGCCCGACCGCCTGACAGTTGTCGCTCACCAATGTGAATTATGCCTCCTAGAAATGTCCCGGATGTCAGAACAATCGCATCGGCGAATATCTGTTCGCGATCCGCCAAAATAATCCCGGCGGCCTTGCCATTTCGCTCGAGTATATCGACTACCTCGCCCTCGATCACTGTGAGGTTGGGACAAGTCTCCACCGCTGCCTGAACGGCAGACCGGTAACGCGCGCGGTCGCATTGCGCCCTTGGGCCGCGGACAGCGGGGCCCTTCCGGCGGTTTAGAAGGCGGAATTGGATCCCTGCGGCATCGGCAGCTCTGCCCATAACACCGTCAAGTGCGTCGATTTCGCGGACTAGGTGGCCTTTTCCCAGCCCTCCGATGGCGGGATTGCAGGACATGGTGCCGATTTGCCTGCTTTCGAGCGTAATGAGCGCGGCCCGGGCCGCGCACCGCGCTGCCGCATGGGCGGCCTCGACGCCCGCATGCCCGCCACCGATCACCACGACATCGAAGCATTGTTTCACGTGAAACGGTTCCCTATTTGCCGACGCAAAATCGCGCAAAGACCTCGCCGAGCACATCCTCGGTTCGAATCCGGCCGACTAACAGCTCGACGGCGGCAATCGCGGCACGCATATCCTCGGCGATTTCCTCCGGCGGCCGCCCCGATATCCCTTCCTCGGCGCGGCGAAGATTGTCAACCGCATCTTCAACCGCCTGACGCTGGCGAAGATGACCGACGAGCGCTTCGCTGGAGACCTGCTGCGACACCGCCGCCTCAATCTGAGCCAACAAATCGACCACACCGCCCCCGCGCGCCGCCGAGATCGCGATATAGCCATCCGGCGCATCGGCAAGATCGCGTTTATTCCAAACACGCAAATCACCGTCTCGCCAGTGATCCGAGGGGTTCGGCAAGGGCTCGGTGTCCGGCGAAAAGAGAAAGATCCTTAACGCAGCCCCCTGCGCGCGCGATAAAGCTCTCTCCACGCCAAGAGCCTCGATCTCGTCGGTCGAGGCGCGCAGGCCGGCAGTGTCCAAGAATACGACCGGAAAGCCTGCAAGATCGTAGCGCAGCTCGAGAACATCCCGAGTCGTTCCCGCCCGGGTCGAGGTGATGGCTGCCTCGCGTCCAGCTAATGCATTGAAAAGACTTGACTTCCCGGAATTTGGCGCCCCAAGAATTGCGACCTCGAAACCGTTCCTGAGCCGCTCCGCCCCCGAGGATAGCGCGATCTGCCGCAACATCGAGGTTCGTACCCGCTCCAACAGAACACCGACTTCCGGGCCCACGTCTTCGGGAACCTCTTCGTCGGCCCAGTCGATCGTCACCTCAACCAGAGCCACGGCGCGCAACAGATCGCCCCGCCACGATTCCGCAAGCCGGCCCAGCGCGCCCGTCATCCCCATCACCGCTTGCCGCCGCTGGCATTCGGTCTCGGCGGCGATCAGGTCGCTCAGCGCCTCTGCCGCGACCAGATCGATCTTGTCTTCTTCCAAGGCACGCCGGGTGAACTCGCCCGGTTCGGCCAGGCGGCAATCAGGCAGCTGTCCCAGCCGCGCCAGGACCGCCGCGACGACCGCGCGGCCTCCGTGGCAATGCAGCTCCGCCATCGCCTCGCCCGTATAACTCGCGCCGGGGACGAAGCGCAGTACCAGGGCCTGGTCGATCAGGTCGCCGTCTTCGTCGCGCAGGCAGCGCAACTGTGCCCGCCGTGGACTAGGGAGAGGTTCGGCGCCAAGCGCACGAAGTGCCGCATCGGCTCCTGGTCCGGAGAGGCGGACGACCGCTATGCCGGCCGAGCCGGGCCCGGTAGAAAGCGCATAGATGGTATCTCGGGCCATGCGCGTTGCGCCCCACAGGTTAATTATCGATTTTATTTCATTAGGTTAAAACTATCATGCGTTCATCGAGTCAAAGAATTCCGCGTTGGTTTTGGTTTGCTTCAGCTTACCCAGCAGGAACTCGATCGCATCGGTCGTGCCCATCGGATTCAGAATCCGCCGCAGCACGAACATCTTGGTCAGATCAGCCTTGTCGACCAGCAGCTCCTCCTTACGGGTGCCCGACTTCAGAATATCCATCGCCGGGAACACCCGCTTGTCCGCCACCTTGCGGTCCAGCACGATCTCCGAGTTCCCGGTACCCTTGAACTCCTCGAAGATCACCTCGTCCATCCGGCTGCCGGTATCGATCAGCGCCGTCGAGATGATGGTCAGCGAGCCGCCTTCCTCGATGTTGCGCGCCGCGCCGAAGAACCGCTTCGGCCGCTGCAGGGCGTTCGCATCCACCCCGCCTGTCAGCACCTTGCCGGACGAGGGCACCACCGTGTTGAAGGCGCGCCCGAGGCGCGTGATCGAGTCGAGCAGGATCACCACGTCGCGTCCATGCTCGACCAGGCGTTTGGCTTTCTCGCTCACCATCTCCGCCACCGCCACGTGCCGTGTCGCCGGCTCGTCGAAGGTCGAACTGACCACCTCGCCCTTGACCGAGCGCTGCATGTCGGTGACCTCCTCGGGCCGCTCGTCGATCAGCAGCACGATCAAATAGCATTCCGGATGGTTCTGCTCGATCGAATGGGCGACATTCTGCAGCAACACCGTCTTGCCGGTCCTGGGCGGCGACACGATCAGGCAACGCTGACCCTTGCCGATCGGGGCCACTAGGTCGATCACCCGGGCCGACTTGTCCTTGATCGTCGGATCCTCGATCTCCATTTTCAGCCGCTCGTCCGGATAGAGCGGCGTCAGATTGTCGAAATGCACTTTGTGGCGCGCCTTTTCCGGATCCTCGAAATTGATTGTGTTGACCTTGAGCAGCGCAAAGTACCGCTCTCCCGATTTCGGCGCGCGGATCGGTCCGTCCACCGTATCGCCGGTGCGCAGCGCGAAGCGCCGGATCTGGTTCGGGCTCACATAAATGTCGTCCGGTCCCGGCAAATAATTCGCTTCCGGCGAGCGCAGGAAGCCGAACCCATCCTGGAGAACCTCGAGGACGCCGGTGCCGACGATCTCCTCATCACGGTCCGCCAGCTCCTTGAGGATCGCGAACAACATGTCCTGCTTGCGCATCGACGACGCGTTCTCGACTTCCAGCTCCTCGGCCATGGCCAAGAGATCGGTCGGGGATTTCGCTTTCAGGTCCGAGAGTTTCTGCACGCTCATGGTCAAGTCCGGTGTTGGGAAGGGTTTGCCGGCGCAAAGGTCGGGGCCGGCAGGAGAGGGAAGGATAGGCGCCGATTACGGCGATTCACCCGGAAAGGGGATCGGCGGCAGGGCGCCGCGATGTGCGCCCTCATACCTCTCCAACACGGCGCCTGTCAATCCGGACGCCACGGCGCGAGCGCAGGGCTCAGAATGGCCGCACGATGACCATGATCACAATCGCGATCATGATCACGGCCGGCACTTCGTTCCATATGCGATAGAACCGCCCCGAATGCACGTTCCGGTCCTCGGCGAAGGCCCGCCACCACCGCACCAGCATGTGGTGATAGACGGTCAATGCCACAACGAGTGCCGCCTTCACATAAACCCAAGGCGCGCTCCAATCGACGACACCCGGAGTGAAGACCAAGGTCAATCCCAGTATCCAAACGGCAATCCCCGCCGGATTAACAATTCCCTTCAATAGCTTACGTTGCATCACCTTCAATGTATCGCGCAGTTCTCCAGGCACTGCGGCGCGCTCCGCGTGATAGACGAAGAGCCGTGGCAAATAGAGCATCCCCGCCATCCAGCTGATCACCGCGACGATATGGAACGCCTTGACCCAAAGGTATATTCCGCCCAGGAAATCGCCGATCGCCGTCATCTCTCAGCTTCTCGCCCGTCCTTAGTTTCTCACAGCCTGTAACAACTGTTCCACATGCTCCGGCGAGGCATCCGGCGTAATCCCGTGGCCTAAATTGAAGATATGGGGCGCCCCCGCCATCGCGCCGACGATCCGCTTCGCGGCGTCCTTCAGCGCATCTCCCCCAACGACCATCAGCATCGGATCCAGGTTTCCCTGCAAGGCAACACCTGGCAAGGCCTCGCGCGCCCAATCCAATGGTACCTGCTGATCCAGAGCGACGCCTCGCACGCCGGTCGTCCGGGCGAACTCTTCATACATGACACCGGCCGCGCGCGGAAATCCGATCACCGGCACCGAGGGATACCGCGCCGCGATCGCTTGGACGATCCTGCGCGCCGGGTCGATTGAAAACCGACGAAAGGCTTCCGGTGTCAGCGCACCGGCCCAACTATCGAACAGCTTCACCACCTCGGCGCCTGCCTCGATCTGCCGGCACAAATACGCGATCGTTGCCTCAGTCAGGATATCGATCAGATGTGAAAACCCGGATGGATTGTCATAGATCCAGCGCCGGGCCGGTCCTTGATCGGGCGTCCCTCGTCCAGCGGCCATATAGGTCGCAACGGTCCAAGGTGCCCCTGCGAACCCGATCAGCGTCACGTCATCCGGCAACGACCCGCTCAGACGGCGCACCGTCTCGTAGATAGGCCCCAGGGTCTCGTCGATTTCATCGACCGGCCGCAACGCGCCCAGGTTCTGGTCGTCTCCCGGCCACGCCAGACGCGGCCCCTCGCCCTCCACAAACCAAAGATCCATGCCCAGGGCCTGAGGAACCAGCAGGATATCCGCAAACAGGATCGCCGCATCAAAGCCGAACCGACGGATCGGTTGCAGTGTCACCTCTTCCGCTAGTTCCGGTGTGTAGCAAAGCTCCAGGAAACTTCCGGCCTTCGTTCTGGTTTCACGGTATTCCGGCAAATAACGTCCCGCCTGACGCATCAGCCAGATTGGAGGCACGTCCAGCGCCTCGCCGTTCAGAACGCGCAAGAGTTTCTTCATCCTCCCGATCCCGGTTTTCCAACCAATATTTAGAAAGAAATATAAGGTTGATTTTGTTGTAGCACCCTGAGTTCTGGGGATTAACGGGTTGCGACAATAATTCACAGACTTATCCGCTGCTAGTTCGCTGCCCCCTATGGCCTTGGATTCGTTCCGCATTGCAGAACATTTCGACGCATAGCCGAAAAAAGACACAGAATCAGAGCGTTAGGATCTTGGTCCAAAATCCTGGCACCAATCGGTCCAGACGCCGGTGGTCCGGCGGTCCAGGCAAGCAAGAGTTTTCCACATGGCCCCAGGGCCAGGACCAGCGGGCCGCTCACATGTGGATGAATTCGCCCTATCTCGCCGCGCCCGCCGAGGTGATCGATCCGGCAATGCGTTATCCACAAGAGAGAGGGCTTTTTTGCCAGCACGTTCCACGCCATGCTGACCGGCGCGATGCAACGAGGCACACATGCAATCGGAAACCGCACAGACCGGTCCACACCTGCATCTGATCTCGGATTCAACAGGCGAGACGCTCGATGCGCTTGCCCGTGCCGCGCTCGCGCCTTTCGGCGAACGCGACAAGGTTACAATCCACCTATCGGTCTTCGTGCGCAGTGGCCGTGATCTCGACGCGGCCCTTGCCAAAATCCGAAATCACCCCGGCCCCGTCTGGTTCACCGTCGTGGACCCCAAGATCCGCGCGCGGATCGAAGCCGCCTGCGCCGAGATGGAGCTGGCGTCCCAGGGGGTTCTCGATCCGCTCATTGCGACGTTGGCGCGCTTTTTGGGCCAGGCTCCCAATCACCGGGCCGGCATGCAGTATCAGATGAACGAGGGTTATTTTGACCGGATTGCCGCGCTTGACTACGCCATTGCCCATGATGACGGGGCGCAGGAGAGTGGCGACACCGATAGCCTCGCCCGGCGTTTGATGGGCGCCGACGTGATCCTGACCGGGATCAGCAGAACCTCGAAGACGCCGACCTGCATCTATCTGGCCTATCGCGGGATCAAGGCGGCGAACGTGCCGCTGATCCCCAACCAGCACCCGCCTGACGAGCTTTTCGCGGCGATGAAGGCCGGCATTCCGGTCATCGGCCTCACCGCGAGCCCAGCCCGGCTCACCCATGTGCGCAGCCAGCGGCTCGAGACATTGGGCCAGGCGCCCCGGGCCAGCGAGGGCCCAAGCGGCGCCGGGACCAGCGAATATGCAGATCTTGAACGGATCCGCGCCGAGGTCTCGGATGCCCGGCTGTTCTTCCAGCGCCACGATATCCCGGTGATTGACGTGACAAGGCGCTCGATCGAGGAGACGGCGGCGGAGCTTCTGGCGCTGCTGCGCGAGAGGGACGCGGACAGTTGAGCCCCCTCGTTCTCGCTAGTGGATCCGCTGCCCGCGCCCACCTCCTCGCCGGCGCCGGCGTCGAGACCGAGGTCATCCTCGCCCGCATCGACGAAGCGGCCACCAAGGCCGCGATGCTGGCCGAGGGGGCACCGCCGCGCGACATCGCCGACAAGCTGGCCGAGATGAAGGCGCTGCGGATCAGCGCCCGGCAGCCCGGCCGCTTGGTCCTCGGCGCCGATCAGGTCTTGGTGCATCGGGGCGAGCTCTTCGACAAGGCCGCCGACCTGGAGCTGGCGAAAGATCAGCTCCGGCGGCTCCGGGGGACGCGGCATGACCTGCTCTCGGCGGCCGTCATAGCTCGTGACGGCGCGCCGATCTGGCGCCACGTCAGCGCCGCCCGGCTGACCATGCGGTCTTTCTCGGATGCCTTTATCGACCGATACCTGGCCGAGGCCGGTGATCTGGTCTTGAGCTCGGTCGGCTGCTATCACCTGGAAGGCGTCGGCGCCCAGCTCTTCGCCCGTGTCGAGGGAGATTATTTCACCGTGCTCGGGCTGCCGCTTCTCGAATTGCTCGGGTTCCTCCGCATCCAGGGAACCATTGGGGGAGTGTTGCCGGAATGAGCGAGGATTCCCGCCCGCTGATCGCCGCGGTCCTCGGCTGGCCGATCGAGCATTCCAAATCGCCGCTGATTTTCGCCCATTGGTTCGCCGAGACCGGGATCGCCGGCAGCTACAAGCGGATCGCCGTCGAGCCCGGCGCCTTCGCAGCGACCCTGGATCAAATGATCCAAGCCGGGTTCCGCGGCGCCAACGTCACTCTGCCGCACAAGCTGACCGCCCTGGCCGCTGCGGATCGCGCCAGCCCCGCCGCCCAGTCGATCGGCGCTGCCAATACTCTTGTGATCGATCCCTCGGGCGAGGTTTTCGCCGATAACACCGACGCATTCGGTTTTATCGAGAGCCTGCGTGCTGGCGCGCCCGATTGGCGGCCCCAAGCTGGCCCGGCCCTGGTCCTTGGCGCTGGCGGAGCTGCCCGGGCGGTGATCCACGCCCTCCTGGACGCTGGCGTCGATCAGGTGCGCCTGGCCAATCGGACGCTCGCGAAAGCCGAGGATCTTGCCGCGCATTTCGGCGCCCGGGTCGTTCCCGTCGCCTGGAACGAGCGTTCAAGCGCCTCGGCTGGAGCAGGCGTCATAGTCAATACGACCAGCCTTGGCATGACCGGGCAGCCGCCTCTCGAGCTGACCCTCGACAATGCGCCCGGGGGCGCCGTCGTCACCGACATCGTCTATGTACCGCTCGAGACCCCACTCTTGGCTGCCGCCCGGTCGCACGGGTTCGTGGCCGTCGACGGGCTTGGGATGTTGCTCCACCAGGCGCGTCCAGGCTTCCGGGCCTGGTTCGGCCGCGATGTGGCGGTCACGCCGGCGCTTCGCCACGCGGTTCTGGCGGGCGCATGATTGTTCTCGGCCTCACCGGCTCGATCGGCATGGGCAAATCGACCGCCCTCGCGGTCTTTGCCGATCTCGGCTGCCCGACCTGGGACGCGGACGCGGCCGTGCACCGCCTCTATGGGCCTGATGGGGCGGGCGCGCGCGAAATCGCCCGGCTCGCACCGGATGCGGTCGGGCCGGACGGTGTCGACCGGTCCCTGCTTCGGGCGGCGATCTTGGCGGAGCCTGCGCTTCTGACCCGGATCGAGGCGGCGATCCATCCCTTGGTCGCGGAAGACCGCGACGCATTTTTGGCCGAAGCGCGGATTGCTGGCGCGCGCATCGCGGTCTGTGACATCCCGCTGCTCTTCGAGACCGGCGCGGACAATTGGCTCGACCGGATCGCCGTGGTCTCGGCGCCGGCGGATACTCAGCGCGCCCGAGTGCTCTCTCGCCCCGGCATGACCGAGGCGGCGCTCGACGCGATCCTCGCGAAACAGGTGCCCGACGCGGAAAAACGTGCCCGCGCCGATTATGTTATCGACACCAGCCAGACCAAGGATCATGCTCGCGGCCAGATCGAGGCGATCGTTGCCGGTCTCTTGGCAGAGCAGCCCGCGGGAGAAGCGCCGGATGCGTGAAATCGTGATGGACACCGAGACCACGGGCCTCAAACCCGAGGAAGGCCATCGGATCGTCGAGATCGGCGCGGTCGAGCTGGTCAATCTTTTGCCGACCGGGCGGATCTACCACCAATACATCAACCCCGAACGGTCCATGCCCAAGGAGGCCGAGCGCGTCCATGGCCTGGACGACGTTTTCCTGGCGGACAAGCCTGTTTTCGCCCGCATCGCAGGCGATTTCGCTGATTTCATCGGCGACGCCAAGCTGGTAATCCACAACGCCGCCTTCGACATGGCAATGATCAATGCCGAGCTTGACCGGCTGGGCCATGACCCGCTACCGATGTCGCGGGCAGTCGATACTCTGGATCTGGCGCGGCGGCGCTTTCCAGGCGCGCAGGCCTCGCTCGACGCTCTCTGCCGGCGCTTCGAGATCGACAATTCAGGCCGCGAAAAGCATGGCGCGCTGCTCGACAGCGAATTGCTGGCCGAAGTTTATTTGGAGCTGATGGGCGGGCGCCAGCAGGGGCTGGTGCTGGATGCTCGGCCAACTGGACCAAGAACGGGCGCCGCGTCAGGCGCCGAAGCGCCCGAACCGGAAGCCGGCTACCGCTCGCCGCCGCGACCGCAGCCCCTGGCCCCCCGGATTTCCGAAGCCGAGCGCGCCGCCCACGACGCTTTCATCGCCGAGCTTGGCGCCGAGGGCCTCTGGACCCGCACCCCGTAGGGGGCGCTTTCAGCGCAAAGCTGCCCGGATGTCTCGATCCCTTACCAAAGCGCGACCGGGTTGATCATCATCTGAACCGCGCCTTTCAGCCGCGCCTGGCCCAGGACGAACATGAACTCCTTGACCTCCTCGGCTGCCAACCGGCCGGTGTTCATGGTCTCCAGGATGTAGATCCCGTTCTCCTTCAGGAACGTGACATGGCCGTAGAAGACCTTGTCGCCCTCGGCCGGCGGGACCGCTTCAACCCCCCAGGTATCCGCGCCCACCGCCATGACGTCGAGCGAGGCCAGATAGACCGCCGCGTCGTTGGTCAGGCCCGGCTCGCCGGATACCCAGGCGGTTGGATCGGTTTCCAGCATCGCGTCGGTCCAGCCGGTATGGAACAGGACCACATCGCCCTGCCGGATCTCGACACTCTGCGCCTGAGCCGCGGCCTGGATGTCTGCGGCGCTGATCGTTTCGCCGGCGGCCATCGCGGCGACGCCGTTATGCTTGGCCATGTCGATCAGAATGCCACGGCCCACCAAGGGCGGGATCGTATGGATCCCCAGTTTCGTCAGCCCGGTCAGCTTGGCGAAGTCCTTGCCGTCATTGCAGTTGTAATAGATCTCCGCCTCGCCCAGGTGGCCGAGGCCATCGATCTGCGGCCCGGTACCCCACCAAAGCTGGGTGACATCGTCATTATAGACGATGTGCCAGCCGAAATCGGACGTCATGTCACGGCCGTATTGCTGGTTCGGCTGCACCACTTGCAGCATCATCTTGCGCGGCGGGAAAGCCGGCATGTTCGGGTCGATGACGATGCCCAAGGGATGGCTCTTGCCCTTGGTGATCAAATTCGAGGCCATCAGCACCTGTTCCGGGGTCACGTAATTGGCCGCGCCAATCTCGTCGTCGGCCCCCCATTTCGAAGGTGCGCAGTCCTGGGCCGCGGCGGTGCTTGCGATCAGCGCCGCGGTAAGGCCTGCAATGGTGCTTGTGCGAAGAGCCGTCATGATGTCCTCCCTGAAATGTGGTCTGCCGTGGTCGCCGATATGCGTCGATAACGGCGGCCTTGCGCACGAGCGTAAGCGGGCGCTCCGATTCTCGCCATCACGCTGGTAATGAGTCGGGCTCAGGCCAGGGCCGCCAGGATCACCACGGCGAGCATCGCCAGCGCCATCGCGGCATTGATCGCGAACTGTGCCCGCTCGGGCAGGTCGAGCCGCCGGAGCGTGACCCCGGCAAAAAGCCAAGCCAGGTGAACCGGAACCCAGATCGCGTTCATGATCAGGAATTTGACCGCAACCTCGCTGGCCAGGTTTCCGGGCCAGAAGGCGAAGCCCGAGAACAGCGCCGTCGTCACCGCGTAGGCCTTTGGATTGATCGCCTGCAGCAGGACGCCGTTCGGAAATCCCGGCGCGCGCTCGGCCTCGATGAATGCGACCCGGCTGCCGGCAAAGGCGATCTTTGCCGCCAAGTACAAAAGATATGCAAACGACCCATAGAACAGCACCGAATGCACCACCGGCACGGCAAGAAGTGCCGCGGCCAGGCCGGAAACAACCGCCAGTGCGACCAGGTTCGAACCGACGAATAGCCCCGCCACATAAGCCAGCCCCGCGCGGAACCCGAACCCGGACCCGACGCCGGCGGTCGAGAGGACGCCCGGTCCCGGCGTCACGATCAGAAAGAACACGGCGGCCGCGAAGGTCAGCATCCGGCCCTGGTAGGCAGGCGCCCGCGTCCGGTCAACGGAAGGTCATCTCTCGTGAGTTCCACCCTATGGAATCTGGACCGATTCGCGGGTAAGCTGTTGATCGGCAGGCTATTCGGCGTCTCTCTGGCCCTGCCCGGACCAAATCGCGGACGGCGATGGCCTTGCTCTGGGTATGAGAGGAGATGCGCCATGAAAGTCGCCGAAATCCTGAAGCAAAAGGGTCAAGACGTAATCTCGGTCAGGTCCGAAGAATCCATCGAGACCTTCGCTCACCGGCTGAGGATGGCGCGCATCGGCGCGATGGTGGTCGTGGACGACGCGGGCGGCCTGACGGGCATCATTTCCGAGCGCGACGTGGTCCACGGCCTGGCCGAGCACGGGCCCCGCTGCCTCGAGCTGAATGTGGGCGACCTGATGACAACCCGCGTCGTCACCTGCGCCCCCGAGGACGGCATTGCGCGGATCGCGCGGCTGATGACCGAGAACCGCATCCGCCACCTGCCGGTGGTCGAGAACGGCCGTTTGGCCGGTGTCGTTAGCGTCGGCGACGTGGTCAAGAACCGGCTCGAGGAAATGTCGCTCGAGGCCAATGTGCTGCGCGACATGGCGATGGCCGGCGGCTGAGGCGCCGTCACCGGTCTTTCTTGAGATAAATGTAAAGCGCCCCGGCGCCGCCGTGGCGGGCATGAGCTTGGTATATGCCGACGATACGCCTGGCATGCGGTCCCGAGCGCAGCCAGCGCGGCACCTGCTGGCGCAACACGCCCTCTCCCCCTCCTGTTTCGGGCCGCATGAAGGGGGCCGCGTCCTCGTCGCGTGATTTGGCGCCCTTGCCGGTGATCACCAGAACCAGGCGCCGGCGTTCGCTGAGCGCCCGGCCGATGAACCGGTCGAGCGCACCGTGGGCACGCTCGGCGGTCATCCCGTGCAGATCGATCCGCGCGTCGGGTGCCCTTTCGCCACGGCGCAGCCGCTCGGCATTGCGCCGGTCGAGGCCGGGCTCGGGGCGTCCGACCTGGCTTGGCCCCGCAGGGGCCGAGATGATCCGCGATGCCGGCTCGGCCGGGCCGGTCGGCCGGACAACGCGCCGCGCCTGGCCAGACATCGTCCGACCAAGCGGGGCCGACGAGATCCTTCGCTTCGGAGTCTGGGACGGCGCCGCGTCCTTCGAGCCGCCGGTGCCCTCGGAGTCGCGGAACCCGGGGTCAAGCGGCATCGCGTCGCGCATTGCCTTTTGCCACAGCGCCCGGTCCTCGGGGCCGATACGGTTGCGGCTGCGGGGTTTCGGTCTTTCTGGCGGGTCTCCGCTCAAGGGCCGAGCGGCCTTACTCGCCGGTCGCGGTCAGCAGCCAGTTCGGATCGCGGCTGCCCATGTCACGCGAGAAGGTCCAGACATCGGTCTGGCGGCGCACCTCGTTCGGATCGCCCTCGACGATCCGGCCCTCGGCGTCGCGCACGGCGGTGACCAATTCGCCGACAAAGCGCAGCGTCAGGTCGCCTTCGCCGGTCGCCGGGTCGAACGCCGCCGCCTCCAAGCGCACATCGCGCACGCCGATAAACCGGGCTTCGACGGTCAGCCCCGAGGCATCACGCTCGGCAATCACGCCCTCGAAAGCGCGGTAGACATCCTGGTCCAGAAGCCCTTTCAGGGCCTCGCGATCGCCCGCCTCATAGGCCATGAGGATCATTTCATAGGCGCCCCGGGCGCCATCGAGAAAGCCCGGTAGCGAGAAATCCGGATCGACCTCGCGCATCCGGGTCAAGGCGGGTTTCGCGGCCTCGGGCACCGGATGGCCCATTACCTCGTCCTCGTCCTCGTCCTCGACGGCGCGCGGCGGCGGCATCGGCTGCTCGCGCGACAGATAGTCAGGCGGTGCCTCGTAGCCGGTGCGCGTTCCGATGACGGATTTCAGGCGGAACAGCACGAAGGCCGCGATGGCGAACAGGATTAAAAGCTCGATCATCTGCGCGCTCATGACTCGGCCTTTCGGCATTGCTACCGCCGCGCCGCAACGCGGCACGGCTAGCATGTCTGGGTTCTGACACTTATGTAAGTGCAGTGTCGCGCCAAGTCTATGTGTCGGGGACGGATCAGCGCGACTAATTGCAAGGGATCAAGGCCAATGCCGCTATTTCTGGTGCTTGTCGCCGTTCCGATCATCGAGATCGCGCTCTTCATCGAGGTGGGCGGCTGGCTGGGGTTGTGGCCAACCCTGGCGATCGTGATCCTGACGGCCCTGATTGGCACTGTGCTCTTGCGTGCTCAAGGACTGGCGGCGGTCGGCGATCTGCAGCGGCGCCTGCAGATGGGCGAGGATCCCAGTCCGACCATTGCCCATGGGGCGATGATCCTGGTCGCGGGTTTGCTTTTGCTCACCCCCGGGTTCTTCACCGATGGCGTCGGCTTTCTTCTTTTGACGCCGCCTGTGCGCAACGCGCTGATCGGCTATCTGAAAAAGCGGATCACCCTCGTCCAAACGTCGGTTCATGGCGGGTTCAGCGCTCAAGGTGACCGCAATCGGGGCGACCGCAATCGGGGCGCCGGCGGGCCCGGAACGGTGGATGGTGAGTTCGAGGTGGTCGATCCGCAGCCGGCCGGCCAGGACGGTGATGCATCGGGCTGGAGCCGTCCACCCAAGATTGAATGAACTTAACCGGCGCGCGGACGCATTGCGGGCCGGTGCCCGATCTGATAGGCGCCTCGTGATCCATCCGCCCACGAAGCCCAACCGGCGGCGAAGGCAGGGCGCAAGACAGGAGACATTCGTCAAATGACCGATTCCGAGTCCCCCGACGCCCAGCCGACGCCCGATCCCCAGAGCCCGCCGCAAATCGCGATCCTAGCGCATTTCGTGCGCGATTTATCGTTCGAGAATGTCGCGGCGATCGAGGGCGTGCCGGCCGAAGGCACACCGAAGATCACGGTCCAGGTCAATCTCGACGGCCAGAATATCGGCGAGGACCGGTATCAGGTGAACATGAAAATCAACGCCAAGGCGACCGCCGGCGAGACCACGCGGTTTTTGGTCGAGCTGGAATACACCGGGATCTTCTCGATCAACAACGCGCCCGAGACCCACATTCACCCGCTGATGTTCATCGAATGTCCGCGTCTCTTGCTGCCGTTCGCCCGCCGCGTGGTTGCCGACGTGACGCGCGACGGCGGCTATCCGCCGCTAATGCTCGACAACGTGGATTTCGCCTCGCTCTACCGCCAGAAGCTGGAACAGCTCCGCCAGCAGCAACAGGCCGAGCAAGCGCAGCCGCACTGAGCGGGTCCGCAAAGCAGGCTCGCGGTGGTTACTGCTTGTGATCCGAAATGATTTGGTCGATCTCGGCCGGGTTTGGCAAGGCCGGCGCGTCGATGCCGGCCATGCGCTGGCCGGCCAAATAGGCGGTCACTGCCACATGGCGCAGTTGATCGATCCTCGGGTTCTTGTCGCGAGCCATCTGGGCGAAGTTGGCTTCGGAATAGCCGTGAGGGTCGTTGAAAGGCGCGCTCGTCATAGTTTAATCCTCGCTCACACAAATAACACCACCATTCGTAGAATAACGAATTTTCACGAAAAAGAAAACATCGAGGTAATCGGCAGTTTCAATTATAAACGAATTCTTTAACCTATCAATTCGGCGCACCATGCGGAAGCGCCCGGATCATCCGCTCTAGCCCATCCAGGAACCGCGAGCGGTCGGCTCGGGTGAACGGCCGCCCGCCTCCGCCCACGCCCAGCGGGTTCGCCGAACGCAGATCCGCCATCAGATCGCGCATCGCCAGGGCGTGGCCGATATTGGACTGTGTGAATGCCTCGCCATCGGGCCGGATCGCCCGCGCCCCGGCTTCAAGACAGCGAGACGCCAGCGGGATGTCGGCCGTGACGCAGATGTCGCCAGGCCCGATCCGCTCGGCGATCCAGCCATCGGCGGCATCCGGCCCCTCCGCGACGATCACGATCTCGACCAGAGGATGAGCGCTTGGACGGATTCCGCCATCCGAAACCATGTACACTTGCAGGCCGTGCCGTTCGGCCACCCGCACCGCCTCGTCCCGGACCGGGCAGGCATCCGCATCCACATATACCGCCATGGCCGGGATATCGGCGATCCGGCCCGATTTGTCACGCGCTTCCCAGGTCCGCGCCTTGGCGCTACACTTTGGCCCGAACCCGTCCGGGGCCCCGAACCCATACAGGGCAATGCCGGCGAGGCGGGAGGGGCAGGCGAGCATGACAATCACCCGGGCTCAAGTGACGATCCTGCTCGGCGCGTTGGCGCTGATCAATTGCGGCTTCGCCGCGTTGCTGATCTGGCCGGCCTATGTGAGCGGCGCGGTCACGGGCCAGATTCCGGACTTTGCCGCCTTCTGGGCCGCGGGCGCCATGACCCTAGAGGGCACGCCGGCGCTCGCCTATGACTGGCCGGCACACCGAACGGCCGAGGTGGCGGGGCTAGGCCGGGAGTTCGATGGCTGGATGCCATGGCACTATCCGCCGACCGCCCAGGTCCTGGTGACGCCGCTGGCGGTGCTGCCTCTGTTCCCGGCGATGGCGGTCTGGCTGGCAGTGACTGGCGCGTTGTTTCTTTGGACCTGTTGGCGCATCCTGCCCGATCGTTGCGCAGTTCTGGCGGGGTTCGCCGCGGCGCCAACGGCGCTGACGCTGGTCAATGGCCAGATGGGATTTCTACTGGCGGCCGCGATGGGCCTAGCGCTGCTGAACCTCGAGCGCATGCCGGTCCGTGCGGGCACGGTCCTGGCGGTGCTCTCGATCAAGCCGCATCTGGTCGCGGCGGTGCCACTGGTGCTTGCCGCCGCCGGGCGTTGGCGGGCGTTGGCCGCGGGGGCGCTTGGGACATTGGCCCTGGCAGCGGCATCCTGGGCGCTTCTGGGCGGCGGCACCTGGGCCGCTTTCGTCACCTCGATCGAGCGGACCGCCGCGGCCTTCACCGGCGATGGCGCGGTGGTCCAGCGCTGGGTCATGGGGGCGGGCGCCTATGGCTGGTTGCGGTATCAGGGGTTCGGCTCCGGCACCGCCCTGGCGGCGCAGGGGATCGTGTCGTTGGCTGTCCTTTGGCTGACGGTCAGGGCCTGGCGCGACCGGGCGTTGGGTGCCGACATCAAGGCCGCGCTTCTGGCCTATGGCGCCTTGGCGGCGGCGCCGAGGGTGCTGAGCTATGACCTCCATATCCTGGTGATCGGGGCGCTCTTCCAGGTGCGCCATGGGCTGCGGGCTGGGTTCGCCTGGTGGGAGCTATGGCTCCTGGCCCTCGCGGCAGTTGGCGCCACGCTAAGCCTGGTCGCGCCCCCGGGCGCGATGCCGGTCCTCGCGGTCGTCCTGTTCACAGGCTGCTGGGCGGCGCGGCGTGGCATTACCGCCGGTTGACCAAGACGATCCCCACTGCCACCAGGGCCAGCGCCCCCGCGATCGTCCAGGTGATCGGCTCGCCCAGGATAAGCCGGCCGAACAGAACGCCGCAAAGCGGCGCCAGGAAGCCATAGGACGCCACATCCGAGGCCGGGTAGATCTTCAGCACCATTAGCCAGCCCAGGAACCCAATGCTGACGATGCCGATCGCCTGAAAACCGATCAGCCCCCACAGAAGCGGCGTCATCCCGTAGATCACCGGTCCCAGCATGGGCCCAAGCGCGGTCAGCACAACCGCCGAGATCGCCACCTGGTAGATCAGCTGCATCTCGGCGGTGGCATTGGATAGCCGCGTGGCCCGGGTCAGGATCACGATCCCGGCCCAGAAGACTGCTCCCGCCAGCGCCATCAGATCGCCGATGAACGCCTTGTCGCTGGCCGGCGCCTCGTTCCGGCTGAGCGCCAGCACCACGCCGCCGAAGGCCAGGACCAGCCCCGCCACCCGGCGCGGGGTCAACGGTTCGCCCGGGATCAGGAAATGTGCCCCAAGCGCCACCCAGAACGGCATGGTGTAGAGCAACACCGCCGCCCGCGCGACGCTGGTGAAGGAAAGCGACTGGTAGATGAAGATGAACTCGGTCGCGAAGAAGAGGCCGGCCAGCACTCCTGGCCAAAAACTTCCATCGATCAGGCTCAGCCGCCGCCCGGTCACCAGCGCATAGATCATGATCGGCCCAAGCGCGATCACCGAACGCAGGCCCGCCTGGAACACGGGCTGCATGCCCGTATTCACCAACTTGATCGCCACATGGTTCAGCCCCATCAGGACCGCGAATCCCACCAGCAGCGCCGCGCCGGCGGCATCGATCCTGTCCTTGCGCTCCATCGGGCCCATTGGACGGCAATCCACGTCCGGGTCAATTGCGCATGTCATGAAATCATGGTTGCGTTACGGCCAGGCCGCCAGCACAGGACCGCAGATGACAAATTCCGATCTCCCGCCTGTCTACATCACCTATCTCAACCGCTTCGACATCGAGACCCTGGCGCTGACGGATGCCGAGATCCTGGCGGCGATCGAAGAGAGCCTCGCCATGCAGGGCCGGGGCGAGACGGTGATCGAGCCTAGGATGCATATCGAGCCCCGCGCCGGGGCTGACGGCCATTTCAATGTGCTGCGCGGCTGGATCGGCGGCGGGGTCGATGCCGCGGGCGTCAAGGTGGTGGGCGATTTTGTCGACAACTACAGGCAAGGCCGCCCCTCGGAATACGGCGTGCTCACCCTTTTCGATCCGCGCATGGGCGCGCCCCGGGCGATTCTCGATGCCTCGGGCATCACCGACATGCGCACCGGCGCCATGACCGCGGTGGGCGCCAAGTATCTGGCCCGGCAGGACGCCAAGGTGCTCGGCAATATCGGCGCGCGCGGCAGCAGCTATTGGAACGTTCGGCTGCTGGACCACCTTTTCGATTTCGAGGAGATCCGCGTCCATTCACGGCGTCCCGAAAGCCGCAACCCCTTCGCCGAGCGCCTGAGCCGCGATCTCGGCAAGACTGTCGTGGCGACCGAGGACTGGGAGAGTTGCCTGAAGGACGCGGATATCATCGTCGAGGCCTCGCGCCTCTCGGCGCCCGAGCCCCTCTTCAAGACCGAATGGGTCAAGCCCGGCGCCTTCGTCGTACCCTACGGCACCATGAGCGCGGTCGAGATCACCCTGACGGATGTGATGGACAAATTGGTGGTCGACGATTGGGGCCAGTGCAAGGGCGGCAAGTTCGGCGCGCTCCGCGCCCATGTGGAGGCGGGGAAACTCAGCGAAGAGACCCTGCATGCCGAAATGGGCCAGGTCGTTGCCGGCTCGAGGCCAGGGCGCGAAAGACCGGACGAGACCATCCTGTTCTGGCACCGGGGCCTGTCACTTTCCGACATGGCCCTGGGCCACGCGATGCTGAAGAAGGCCGAGCGCGTGGGGCTCGGCCAGCGGCTCAGGTTCTGCTGACAGTCTTGCCTGCGCCGGTAGGGCGGGGTTTCACCCCGCCATTTATCGGTTGGGTTCGCGCCGGCTACCGGGCACGCCGGAGCGCGCTTCTAGGCATCCAGAATGTGCCAGATGCCGACCTAGCTCAATTGGTGCACAAGCATCGATTGAAGCCGACGCTCCGGCGCCCGCATCCGGGTTTGACCAAAAGCCGAAAAAACGCCATGCGCGCGCCGCGCTTTAGGTGCCGTTTGACTGCCTCAACCCAATTAGATTGTTTCCGTCGAGGCGTCGCAGTGTAAACCCGGCACGAGAGCAGATCTCGGTTGCTTCGGTGTTATCGCCGTGCTCACCCCAATCCTCAAAGATGATGCACCGCGTTCGAGACAATGTCTGGGCACCCCCCTTGAAGGCGAGGGCCTCTGCACCCTCCAGATCGACTTTGAGCACATCAATCTGCGGCAGTTCGCGCGTAACAATGTCAAGGGTCGTGGTCCTGACCGGAACATTTTCGAGCCGGTCAGCAATTGGCTCCCGTGGTATGATGCTAGTCTGTCCAGGCAATCCTCGCGGCATGGTCGCAATGATCTCTCGACCCGGCATATCGGAAAGGGCCTCTTCGACCACTTGAACCCAGTTCAATCCGTTTTCCACCAGATGAGCATGGAGGCGGGACGCCGTCTCCGGCATCATCTCAATGGCGACGACCTGCCCATCTGGCCCTACCCGTCGCGCACCAAAGACCGTGAAGCCTCCAATATTGGCGCCAGCATCCACAAAAACGCCACCAGGATGCAGCCGGTCAGCCAGGACTTCGCGCAGGCCGCCTTGCGCGGATGGCAGAACATGCCACAAATCATCAAGCCCGCGACGGCAGAGAAATCGGTCGCTTCCGTTGACCCGGATCTTCACGTCGAAACAAAGTTGCGGATCGAGCCACAGATCGAGATCGGTCAATGCAGTGATTGGAGCAACAATCGCACTTGCATAAAGTTTGATTGCCTCGCTCGTCCCATCCCCGCGGGCTTCTCTCAGCACATTTACCCAGTGCCCGAGGCGCCAAATGTATGTCGAGATACGTCGGAGCAGCACCCATATTGGACGCGGCATCCAACGTCGGACGCTCTCCTTAAAATCCAGCATCCACACGCCTCCCGCCTTGCAGGCACTTTAGCGAGTATCCGATTTTTTCGTCAGTCTGTCCGGCTAGGTGTCCACTACGTCTAGATTGGGTCAGAAATACACATTCACCTCGGCTCGGAATCACGTCCCGCATGCGCCGCTCGACGGACATTCGCAATCAGCGCACGAATGGCCGATGGCGGGATGAAACCCCGCCGTGCAGGAACTACTCCGCCTTCGTCGCACCGCCGCGCCAATTGTCTGGAAGCAGGTCGATCGGCAGCGGCACGATCACCGTCGAGGTCCGGTCGGTGGCGATGTCGCTTAGCGCGTTGAAATAGCGCAGCTGCATCGCGTTCGGCTGCTCGGCCAGCATCCGGCCGGCCTCGACCAGCTTGGCCGCCGCCTGCTGCTCTCCCTCGGCGTTGATGACACGGGCGCGGCGCAGGCGCTCGGCCTCGGCCTGTTTGGCGATGGCCCGGACCATGCTGTCATTGATGTCCACATGCTTGATCTCGACATTGGCGACCTTGATGCCCCAGGCGTCGGTTTGCCGGTCCAGGATCTCCTGAATGTCCACGTTCAGCTTGTCGCGCTCGGCCAGCATCTCATCGAGCTCGTGCTTGCCCAGCACCGAGCGCAAAGTGGTCTGCGCCAGCTGGCTGACCGCCGTCGCGTAGTCGGCGACGTTCAGGATCGCCCGCTCGGGATCGATGATCCGATAGTAGATCACCGCGTTGACCTTCACCGAGACATTGTCGCGCGAAATCACGTCCTGGGTCGGCACGTCCTCGACAAAGGTGCGCAGATCGGTCCGCACCACCTGTTGGACAACCGGGATCATGATCACGAAGCCCGGGCCGCACACCCGGGTGAAGCGCCCCAGCGTGAACATCACGCCGCGCTCGTATTCCCGGAAAATGAAGATCGCCTGCGAGAGGAACAGGATGACCAGCAAGGCGCCCAAGAGATAGAGCATACTGTCGAAGAACATGACGGACATGGGCTTGCGCCTCCTTGCTACTGGTCGGTTTCCAAATCGCTTTCGGGTGCATTCGCGTGATCGACCAAAAGCGTCAGCCCGTCGACTCCGCGCACGCGCACAGCCTCACCGGTCGAGGGCGCGGGCGCGCCACCGGCGCTCCGGGCCCGCCAAAGCTCGCCCGCCGCCCAGACATGGCCGCTGGCGCCCGACCAGTCCTGCACCTGCGCAAGGCCTCCGATCACCCGGGCGATATCCGCCCGCGCCGGGCGCCGATAGGCCCTCAGCGTGAAGCCGAGCAGCAGGATCAGCACGCTGGCGCTGATCGCCGCCATGACCCCGATCACCCACCACGAGATCTGGTAGCCTGGCGCGTCGGTGTCGATCAGCATCGCCGAGCCGAGCACGAAGGCGGCCAGCCCGCCGAAGCCCAGAATTCCGAAGGTGGGCGTGAAGGCCTCCGCGACCATGAAGACGACCCCCAACATGATCAGGGCCAGACCGGCGTAGTCCAACGGCAACTGGTTGAGCGCGTAGAGCCCAAGGGTCAGGCTGATCGCGCCGACGACGCCGGGCACGATGCTGCCCGGGTTCCAGAATTCGAAGATGATGCCGTAGAAGCCCAGCATCATCAGGATCAGCGCGACATTCGGGTTCGACAGCACGCTCAGCAGACGGGTGATGCCATCGATCTCGACGGTCTCGATCGCCAGACCCTCCGTGGCCAGGCGGCGCTCGGCGCCGTTGATGGTGACGCTGCGCCCGTCCAGCGCCTCGAGCAAAGCCTCGGCATCGTCGGCGACCAGGTCGATCACGCCCTGCTCCAACGCCTGCGCCGAGGAAAGGCTCGCCGCCTCGCGCACCGCCTTCTCGGCCCAGTCGGCGTTGCGCCCATGCATTTCGGCCAGGCTGCGGATGAACGCGACGGCGTCGTTGGTCGCCTTCGCGGCCATCGCTTCGTCAGGTGCCAAGCCGCGAATTTTTTCCAGGACCTTGGATTCGGCTGTCTCTTTCTCCGCCTCCGAGGTATCCGGTTTCGCACCTTCTTCGGCCGCGCCGGGGTCAGGCTCTCCCTTGGGCTCGTCTTTCGGTGCGCCGGGCATGCCGATGGCGACCGGCGTGGCGGCCCCCAGATTCGTGCCCGGCGCCATGGCCGCTACATGGGTCGCGTAAAGGATATAGGTGCCGGCGCTGGCCGCATGGGCGCCGGGCGGCGCGACATAGCCGACAACGGGAACGGGCGAGGCGAGGATCTCCGCGATCACGTCGCGCATCGCATCGGCCAATCCGCCAGGCGTGTAGATTCGCAGAATGACCACTTCAGGCCGGCGCTCGCGTGCGGCCTCGATCACCCGCTCGATGTGCCGCGTGGTCGCCGGGCCAATCGGCCCTTCGATCGCGGCGTGAAGCGCGATTCGGTTTGTCTTCGCAGTATCCGTCGCCTGGCCGGATGCCATCGGGGCCCACAGCGCCGTAACAAGGCCAAGCGCGGCGGCCGCCAACAGGAGCCGGCCAAGCGCGTGGCCGATAACCATCGGTGTCTCCTTAGCTTTAATATATGCCACTCATCGCCCTGCAACAACGGAGCGCGCCCGGACCCGCTGTTCAGCGCGTTGAACCATGCTAAGCATGGGGGCCAGTCACCGCGCCAATGCTCGACGAGACGCCGCCCATGCTCCAGCCCGCAGCCTCGATCCATCGCCTCGGCACCGAATCTGCCTTCGAGGTTCTGGCCCGGGCCCAGAGCTTGGCGGCCGAGGGTCAGGACATCATCAATCTCGGCATCGGCCAGCCGGATTTCCGCACGCCGGAGCATATCGTCGAGGCCGGAATCAAGGCGCTGAGGGACGGCCATCACGGCTATACGCCCGCCAACGGTATCCCGGCGCTGCGTCAGGCGGTGGCGGCGGACCTCGAGAAACGCCATGGCGTGGCGGTGGACCCGGATCACGTCGTGGTCCAGCCGGGCGGCAAGCCCACCATGTTCTTCGCGGTTTTGATCTTCGGCGAGCCGGGCGGCGAGATCATGTATCCAAACCCGGGCTTTCCGATCTACGAGTCGGTCATCAAGTATTCGGGCGCCACCCCGGTGCCGATTGCGCTGGAAGAGGCGAAGGGCTTCGCCTTCTCCGCCGAGGCGGTGCTGGCGCAGATCACGCCCCAGACGCGGCTGATCATCATCAACAGCCCGGCCAACCCCACCGGCGGCGTGACGCCGAAGGAAGAGATCGATGCCCTGGTCGCCGGGCTGGCGGCGCACCCCCATGTGGCGATCCTCTCGGACGAGATCTATTCCCAGATGCTCTATGACGGGCGGACCCATGTCAGCCTGCTGCAGTATCCTGAGATCCGCGACCGGCTGATCATGCTGGACGGCTGGTCGAAGACTTATGCGATGACCGGCTGGCGGCTCGGCTACGCGGTCTGGCCCGAGAGCCTGGTGGACCACGCGACCAGGCTCTGCATCAACGACCATTCCTGCGTTAATGCCGCCACCCAATTTGCGGGGCTCGCGGCGCTGACCGGGCCGCAGGACGCGGTCCAGGATATGGTCGCCGCCTTCGACGAGCGGCGCCGGATCATCGTATCCGAGCTGAACCAGATCGCGGGCTTCCGCTGCGCCGACGCGGCGGGCGCCTTCTACGCCTTCCCCAATATCGAGGGCACCGGGCTGACCGCGCGCGAGGCCCAGGACAGGTTTCTGACCGAGGCCGGCGTTGCCACCATCGCCGGAACCAGCTTCGGCGTCTGGGGCGAGGGCTATCTGCGCCTATCCTACGCCAACAGCATCGAGAACATCCGCGCGGCGCTGGGGCGGATCAAAGGGTGCCTTTGATGGACCTCGAAGACGGCTACTACCAGGTCGAGGCGCTGGACGCGGATACATTCGCGATCGGCGAGCCGCTCTATAAGCAGCAGAATTGGAGCTTCCTGCTGATCGGCACCGATCGCGCGCTGCTTTTCGATACCGGCTCGTATTTCGGAGACATAACCGGGGTCGTCGGGCGGCGGGTGCAAGTTCCGCTGACCGCCATGCCCTCGCATATGCACTACGACCACCTGGGCAACGTGCTGCGTTTCGGCCACGTTGCGCTGCCAGATCTGCCGGTCCTGCGCGCCTGTGCCGAGGGCGACTGGGTCGAGCCAACCGAGACCCTGTTCCTGGGCGTGCACGAGAACCGCGAGGCGCCGCGGTTCCAGGTGAATGAATGGCTGGAGATCGGCAGCCGGGTCGATCTCGGCGGCCGGGTGGTGGAACTCATCCACACGCCCGGCCATACGCCGGACAGCGTGTCGCTATGGGAGCCCGTCCGTGAGCGCCTTTATGCCTCGGATTTTCTGTGCCGGGGGCAGCTCTACGGCCATACGCCCGGGGCGCGGCTGGACCAGTATCTGGCGACCGCACGCCGGGTCGCGGCGCTGATCGGACCTGGCACCGCGATCTATGGCGCCCATGGCAATGCAGGGCCGGATAAAACAGGTGGCGACCGCCCGTCGGAGCCGCCGCTTCTGGACCTCGGCGACCTGACGGCGCTGATCCGGAATTTGGAGGCGTTGGAGGCGGACCCGCCGAAGCTCAGCGGCGATCAGACTGTGATCGTGCCGGTCTCGGACCGGACCGAACTGGTCGTCGGCGCCGAGGGGCTGGTCCTGGGCGGATGATCCGATAGCGCCAATGCCCCGGACCTGATCCCGAGCCTAGGTGAGAATCTCTCGCACTGCTGCTCCATGCCCCGGATCAAGTCCGGGGCACGGTGGGGGCCGTACAGCGTGCTTCTCTTGAAGATCATGTGAATAAGTTTTATTTACCGGATTGGACGGGTTATGATTTTATATCACTTATAGGACCTGTGAAAATGAAAATCCACGTCATTCACGAGAACGCCGCCTGGACCCAGCCGCTGTTCGAGGCGCTGGAGGCGCGGGGTCTGCCTTACGAGGACTGGCATCTGGACAACGGCCTGGTCGATCTGGAGGCGATGCCGCCCGAGGGCGTCTTCTACAATCGCATGAGCGCCTCGTCGCATACCCGTGACCACCGTTTCGCGCCGGAGCTGACGCGGATGACGCTTGCCTGGCTCGAGGCCCATGGCCGGCGCACCGTCAACGGATCGGGCGCGATCCGGCTCGAGATCGACAAGATGGCGCAATATGCGGCGCTCGCTGCCCACGGCATCCGCACGCCGCGCACGATTGCCGCGGTGGGCCGGAACCAGATCATCGCTGCGGCGCAGGCTCTGGGTGAGACGCCGTTCATCCTGAAACCGAACCGCGGCGGCGCGGGCGCTGGCGTCATGCTGGTCGAGAGCCTGGACCGCTTGGCCGCGATCCTCGACGATCCGGCCACCGAACAGCCTTTGGACGGCACCTGGCTGGTGCAGCAATATATCCGTGCCGCCGAGCCCGCGATCATGCGCGCCGAGTTCATCGGCGGGCGTTTCTATTACGCAGTGCGGGTGAACACGAGCCAGGGCTTCCAGCTCTGCCCGGCGGATGCCTGCGACCTGCCGGATGGACGTGAGCGTTTCGAGATCGTCGCAGGTTTCGACGACCCGGTGCTGGAGCGTTATCGGGCGATGATCGCCGCAAACGGGATCGAGGTCACGGGCATCGAGTTCATCCGCGACCGCGCGGGCAGGGTTTTTACCTACGACGTGAACACCAACACCAACTACAACAGCCAGGCCGAGGCGAAACTCGGCGTCTCGGGCATGGGCTGTTTGGCGGACTTCCTGGGCGCCGAACTGGCAAAGCTCCACCGCGAAGCGGCGTGAGCGGGGCGTCTAACGGCGGAGCCGGTAAAGCGTGAACCGCCCCGACTCCGAGACGGTTTCCCCGTCCACCGGCAGGGCCGTTGCCTCGGGCCGCTCGCCGGCCGCGCGGATCGCCAGCACATAGCCATCGCTGGCCGTCAGCAGGCCCGCGTCGGGGCTGCGGTTGGCGCCCTGGGCCAGCCAGTCCTGCCATAACGCACGGCCCGGCGCGGCCAGTTCGATCGGCTGTTGACCCCGATGGGCAAAGACGGTTGGTACGGGCGCGCGCCGCGCGGTCACCGCATAAGCCGCAGCGTGCAACGCCGCGGGAGGCTGGAAAGCGGTCGTGATCGCGGCTCTGGTCGGATAAGGCACCAGCTCGCGGCCTTCGGGCAGTCGCTCGAGGACGGTTGCAAGGTCACCAAAGACCTGGTCGCTCGCGCGCCAGGCCCGGTCGGCCAGGATCGCTGCCCCGGTATTCAAGATTACCGCCGCGAGGCCCAGCGCGATCGCCGTGCGCGGCCTGCCCATCGGGCCCTCCGCCGCCGCGGCCAGGACCAGGCCAAGGGGCGCGATAAGCCGCCAATCCGCGTTCTGCGAGGTCATCAGCCGGTCCGGCAGAAGCCAATAGAGCAGGAAAAGCGCCGCCAAGGGCCAGCGCATTGCCGGGTGCACCATCCGTCCGCCCCAGGGCCGCGCCAGGATCACCGGGCTAAGCGCCGCCAGCGCCAACACGAAATGCGCGACCGAGAGACCGGGGAGCAGCGCCAGCGCCAGCATGGCCAGCTTCTCGGCCGGTCCGCGAAAGACGATGGCGCCCGTGCCATCCCCCGACGGGCCGGCCAGCAGCAGAATGAACGGCAACAGGAAGGCCAACGCTTCCGGCAGCGCCGCCCGGATCGCCCCTCCGCGCCAAGCTGTGGAGATCGCCGAGAGCAGAACGAAGACCGCGAAAATCCCCAGCGCATAGAGATGGCAGATGAACAGCACCAGCGCCATCGCCTGGACCAGCGCGAAGCGCACCCACGGCCCCAGCCCGCGCAACCCATGCCACAGCGCCACTCCCCAGATCGCCAGCCCCAACCCGAGCGAAAACGATAGAAACCCCATTTGCAGCGCCCGGTGGAAAACCAGCGGCCCGGCTAGAAGCGGCAAGACCGAGATCCGGCCGTAGAGCGCCCTGTGCAGTGCCATCGGCGCGCTGAAACTGACGGCGATGACAAGCCCGACGAAGACCCGGCCCGCCGTCTCGACCGGCATGATCTGGGCCAGTGCCAGACCGATGAGATCGAATCCCAGATTTGGGATCAGCGCCCATTCGATCCGGTAATACCGCGACAGCACCGGGTCGCCAGGGTTGGCCAGAATGAAGAGCCGCGCCAGATGGTTCGGGTAATCGACGAAGGGCGGATATGCGTTCAGCGCGACAGGCGCCAGCAGGACCGCCAAGCAAAGGCCGGCGAAAATCGCGCTCAGGCGCACGGGGTTCTGCTGTGCCTCGATGGTTCCTGCCGCCTGTGGTTCATCCCGGGGCGTCTCGCGCGTCCCTTCGGCCGAAGGATGCCAGCCCGCGCCCCCGCGCACAAGGCGGCCCGTTCAGGCGGCCTCGCGCCTCAGCGCCTGGCACAGGCAATGCACCCCGCCGCCGCCCAGCGTGAACATCGACATGTCTGGCTCGTAGACCTCGAAGCCCCGGGCGCGCATATCCGCGTTCAGCTTATCGGCACCCTTCATCGACAGCACCTTGCCGTGGCCCAGCGCCACCAGGTTGACGCCCAGGTTCTTCGCCTCGCCGTAACCCACATCGACGAAATCGAACCCCTTGGCGCGCATCCAGTCGATCACCCATCCCTCCAGCGCGTCCAGGCAGGCGACGGCCAGTTTCGGTGCCAATGGCACCACCAGCCCGTCCATATGGACGAACTCACGGCTGATCGGCGCGACTTCCACGTCCCAACCTTTGTCGCGGACCCAGCCCGCCACCTGTTCCGAACCCGCCTGCTCCGAGCGTTCGCCGCAATAGCCGATCAGCACGGCGCCGGGCTCCAGGATCACGAAGTCGCCGCCTTCGAAATGCCCGGCGGTGACATGTTTCCAGATCGGGATGCCGTTCTCCTGGTAGAACTTGATCGCGGTCACGTAATCGGCCCGGCGGCATTTCAGCTGCATATGGCAGATGATCGCGCCCCAGGGGGTCATGACGCTGGAATCGCGGGCAAAGAAGTTCCGGTGCAGCACCGGATCGGCGTCCAGATAGTGGCAGGCGACCCCGGCCTCCTCATAGATCCGCACCATCTCGGCATGCTGCGCCATCGCGGTCTGCAGGTCGAACTTGACCCCGGTCTTGTGTGCGTTCGCCAGCGTGCGCCCGATCAGCGGCCCGGCCTCGACCCATTGGTAATATTCCGGCTTGCCCAACAGCACATCGCTGAGCGGGCCATAGTCGTTGTCGATACCCCAATCCATTTCAGTCCACCTCCAGAAACCGCAGCATGTGCCCCGCCACCGCCGGTCCGTCCTCCAGCAGGATCGCGTGCTTGAGCTTGGGCAGGATCACCAGCTCCGCATTGGGCAGGGCCCCGGCGATCCCGCGATTGAGCCTGGGGTTGCAGCCGCCGTCATTCTCGCCGGTCAGTACCAGGGACCGGGCGGTCACCTCGTGCAACCAGGGCATAATCTCGGTGCCCGCATATATGCGGAAGACATTCAGGAAGACCGCGCGGTCCGTATCGACCACCTGTTTCAGGCGCCGCTGCACGATATCTGGCCGCTCGCGGGCGAAGTCATCCGTGTACCAGCGGCCGATCAGGGTATCGAGCACTTGCTCCACGCCCTTCTCCTCCATCGCGCGCACAACGCCCCAGACCTTGGCGCTGTCATCCTCGGTCCGCCCCGCGGCGGTCGAGAGCAGCCCCAGCGACAGCACCCGGCCGGGATGCGCCCGCGCATAGGCCGGCCCGATCATGCCGCCGAGCGAATGACCGGCGAAATGAGCCTGCTCGAACCCGGTCCGCTCGCGCACCCGCTCCAGGTCCACCACCAGATCGTCGAGCCCGAATTCACCGCCGGGCATCGGCGAGGCGCCATGCCCGCGCAGGTCGTAGCTGACCACCGTGAAATGCCCGCTGAGAATGGGCGTCAGGAACCGCCAGACGTCGCGCGCCGCGCCGATCCCGTGGATCAGGAACAAGGGCGGCCCCGCGCCTTCGACCGAGTAATCGCAATCGATTGCTTGGTTCATGGCGCGCCAGATGCCTTGTCGGATGCCAGGATGCCGGCGGCCGACCAATTCTCATGTGCAACCTCGATGATATGGACCTTCACCCCTTCCGGATCGCCCCCACAGGTGCTCAGAAAGCCGTCGGTGAGCGCGCGCACCAGGGCACGCTTCTGGTCGAGGCTGCGTCCCTCGAACATTTCGACCCGGATCATCGGCATGGGCGGTCTCCTCTGTGGCTGTCAGCTTTGGGCCATCGCCGGCGCGGGCTTGGCGAAATGCGGCATCACCTCCTCGGCGAAGCACTGGATGCAGTCCAGCGTATCGGCCTGGCTGGCACCGAAATTGATGTTCAGGATCACCCGGTCGATGCCCGCCGCGGCATACGGCCCCAGCTTGTCGATCATCTCAGGGACAGTGCAGATCAGCAGGCTCTCGTCCAATTCCTCGATCGTTTGGCTCCGCGGCAACGGCGCGATCATGCCGTTCTCGACCAGCCCGGGCCCCGAGCGAATATTGTCGAACCGGCTGTAATATTCATGCGCCGCCTCCAGCTTTGCCCGGCGGTCCTTCCCGTCGCGGCCGATGAAGGCGACCCGCGACAGCGACAGGGTCAAATCGCGCCCGTCCTCGCCCATTTCGGCCTTGGCGCGATGAAACGCGTCCACCTGGTCCAGCATTAATTGGTGGTCGCCCGCCAGGGGCGTGGTCTGGATGTGAAAACCTCGCTTGGTGCAGGCATGGATCCCGTCCGGGACCAGCACCGCCATCATGATCGGCGGCCCGCCCGGGCGCACGGGCCGGGGCATGATCGTCAGTGGATCGAACTTGTAGAAATCCCCGTCCCACGAGACCTCTTCCTCGCGCAGCAGCGTCGTCAACACGTCGAGGGACTCGTTGAACTTGTCGCGGCTCGCCTCCATCGGCACGCCCAGGCGCTCCATCTCGTAGGCCCAGGCGCCGCGCCCGACCCCCAGCATCAGCCGGCCCTGGGTGAAAATGTCGGCCACCACCAGCTCTCCCGCATAGATGCGCATGTCGTGCAGCGGCAGCACCACTACCGAGGTCATGATCTTCACCCGTTCCGTCGCATCAGCGATCTTGACCGCGAATTGCAGCGGCGCGGGCATCAGCAGGATATTGATCAGGTGATGCTCGGTGACCGAGACCGCGTCATAGCCCAGCCGGTCAGCCAGGACCGCCTGTTCCAGCATGTCGGCGTAGAGCCGGTCGCCCCCATATCTCTTGTCCGGGTAATAGGCGGAAAGCTGGATGCTGAAGTCCATTGGCGCGCTCCCTCGGTAGTGTTGCGTCAATCGTTAACCGCATGTGGGACCGCTGGGAACGGTATTTCGCCTAAGGGGCGGTGGTTGGGAAGTGTCCCGGTGCGAAGCGGGACGAAGCGGTCGTTTAGGCAACGTTCTCAAATGTCCGGTTTGATCCCGATTGCTGCCGTAGGGGCTATGTCGGTCTCGTGCCAACAAGCGACATAGCCATACGGCAAGAGGAGTATGCGCCCGGTGTCATTCGGTCAGAAACTGCTCCATCTCGATGCGCGTCTCTTCCGCGATACCAAGAATCCAGCGACGGAACCGGCGCAGCGTAGGTAGGTCAGTCTTGGCCGGTGGATAGGCGATGTCATAGCCAAATCGGGTCGGGATCGCGCTGCGTGCACCCAATGGCGCCACGAGTCGGCCGGCCCGAATGTCATCGAGCGAATAGCTGAGACCCGCCAGCGCGAGCCCGTGGCCGGACAGCGCGGCGCCAAGCGTCGTTGCTGACTGGTTGAAGCGCGATCCGTCCTGGAACTCTGACGGTACCAGGCCGAAGTGTTCGGCCCAGGTTGGCCATGTCGCCCAAGCAGTGTCTGCGGTTTCGCCCTCAAGGTGAACGAGTGGAAGCCCTCGCAGATCCTCGAGTCCCCTGATCGGACGTGCTCCGTTTGCAAGCTCCGGCGCGCAGACGGGAAGCACCCATTCGGCGAAGAGTCTGTCGCACTGCAACGCACGATAAACCCCAGGACCGAAGCGCACCGCGAGATCTGCCTCCCCTGCGGCGATGTCGAGGAGCCGCATCGTCGTATCGAAAGCAAGTTCCACGTCCGGGTATCGTTCGTAGAAGACCGGTAGGCGCGGTACAAGCCACCTGATCGCGAAGGTCGGGGCGACGCTGATCCGAATGCGCTCGGTCTCTGCGCCCGGCAGCAGCGCCCGGAGCCCCTCACGCATGCTCGCCAGGCCGTTGCGCAGGATCGGGAGGCTCTCCCGGGCCGCATCTGTCGGGACGAGCCCGCTGGTAGTGCGTCGGAAGATCGGGGTGCCGACCATAGCCTCAAGCCCGCGGACCTGCTGGCCGACAGCCGCCGGCGTCACGCCGAGCTCCTCAGCAGCCTTGCCGAAGCTGCCTAGACGTGCTGTTGCCTCAAAAGCGCGTAGTGCGCGGAACGGAATGCTCACATTCAGCCTCGATCTATCCCGAAAAGATTTCCTATCTACAGCAAAGATAATCTGACTTTGCAGAATTGCTGCTTCAAGGGAAGATATTCCAAATGTTGTAGGAGAAGCGCGCAATGGCAGAGTTCAGCGGCATAAGTTCGGAACATGAGGCGTTCATTGCTGGGCAGAAGATTTTCTTTGTTGGGACCGCCGCGCCCGAGGGTCGCGTCAATATCGCGGTCAAAGACATGGCTTCGCTCTCAGTGATCGGACCGAATCGTATTCTCTGGCTGAACCTCACTGGGGCAGAGAACGAAACTGCGGCGCATCTGCTTGAGTCAAAACGGATGACGATCATGTGGTGCTCGTTTGAGAAGCGGCCGCTCGTGCTTCGCGCTTACGGGTCCGCGGAGGTGGTGCATCTCGCTGACGAGGAATGGGACGTCTGTGCCGAAGTCATCGCCCCTGCGCCGGGCGCCCGGCAATACGTGAACCTGGCGGTAGATTTTGTCCTTACCTCCTGCGGCTTTGGCGTTCCGCTCTATGCGTTCAATGGGCATCGCGACACGCTGCGTCGCTGGGCCATAGGCCGCGGCGACGATGGACTGCGCGAGCACTGGGCCGAGTACAACGCCGTAAGCCTCGACGGAAAACCAACGAGAATCACCGCCTAGGGTCGATTCATGTCCGTGGTCATGAGGGTCTGACTGTCGTGATTGGGTCAGAAGTACACGTAGCGCGCACTCTCCGAGCGTCCGGCTTGCCGCCCATTGCTGCCATTCGGATGCGGTGCAGCATTTTGTAGTTTGGGCTCAAAGCGGACAACTTCAAACTGAGACCCCGCCGGGAATTGACACGCGCGCGCACTTCCGTATAAGCGCGCAATTCGCCGTCCGTTGGGGCGGTGGGGACCACCCGGCGACCCGTGGCCCGCGCAAGCGGGATCCTGTCGCCCCGAAGGCCAATCGGGCCTTGTTGGGGAAAGGAGGGCGCCTGAACATTTGATGAGGAGAAGAACGTGACCAAGCGCACGTCCGCCAAGCACAAGCTCGACCGCCGCATGGGCGAGAACATCTGGGGCCGCCCGAAAAGCCCCGTCAACCGCCGCGAATACGGCCCCGGCCAGCACGGCCAGCGCCGCAGGGGCAAGATGTCGGATTTCGGCATCCAGTTGCGCGCCAAGCAGAAGCTGAAGGGCTATTACGGCGACCTGACCGAAAAGCAGTTCCGCCGCATTTATTCGGATGCCGAGCGCCAGCGCGGCGATACCGGCGAGATGTTGGTCGGCCTCTTGGAGCGTCGGCTCGACGCGGTCGTCTACCGCGCGAAATTCGTGCCCACCATGTTCGCCGCGCGCCAGTTCGTGAACCACGGCCATGTGAAGGTCAACGGCCAGCGCGTCAACATCCCCAGCTACCGGATCAAGGAAGGCGACACGATCACGCTTTCCGAGAAGGCCAAGCAGATGGCCCTGGTGCTGGAAGCCATGCAATCGGCCGAGCGCGACGTGCCCGAATACGTCGAGGCCGACCACAATAAATTCACCGCCACCTATCTGCGTGTCCCGGCGTTGGGCGACGTGCCCTACGCGGTCCAGATGGAGCCGCACCTGGTGGTCGAGTATTACGCCAAGAACTGATCCGGCAGATCCGGGCGAAGGATTTTCGGCCAGCCCCCAGGGCTGGCCATTTTCGTTTCGCGGGTCAGGGTGATCGGCGCGGATTTTGCGTCAAGAGGACCAAATCCAAGGCTCATTATGAGCCTCAACAGCGGTGAAAGCGGTTCGCTCATTTCCAAGCCATTACACTCTCCGCCATTCCGGCGCCGTTACATTTCCGTCATCCCCGCGCGGTTACACTTTCTGTCATCCCCGTGCAGGCGGGGATCTTGTTACGTCCGCCGAGATCCGCCGCCTTCGCGGAGGATGACGGTTTGTGCCGCTAATGTATTGATTTTAGGTTAATGTTAACATTTTTGTTCTTTGAATTCAGAAAGATAACAAGAATCTCACGTGTGAGAATCCAGGGTCAGAGCCCCGCAAAGCCCGATGGCAGGCTGGGTTCGTCCTCCGGTTCCGCCAGGCGTGGGCGACCGGTGGCGGTGGCGGTGACTATGGCCTCGATGACCATCGTCTTGCCCTCGATCGTGGCCTCGCTCACATCGGCCTCGAGCGTCACATGGACCGCGCCCGCCCCGGCCTCGGCCGCGGCCATCCGGGCCGCCGCTTCCAGCGCCGCCTCGGCCCGGCCTCGGGCGGTTTCCAGATTGGTGAAATCCTCCGCCCCATCCGGCAAGTGCAGGCGGAAGCGGCCCTCGGCCGGGCACGAGATCGTAGCGCTGCGGGCGATCCGCACCTGGCCCACCACGGCGCCGATCGCGTTGGCCACGTCTGCGTGCTCGGGCACCGCGTCCTCGCCCCCCACCATCTCGGCAACCGCCGGGTAGTAGGCCGGGGCCGAGGCGCCGAGACCGACCAGTGGCGCCCCCAGCGTCAGGCTCGGCCGCACCAGGCCCGCGTGACGGTCAAGCGCCGACTGGGCCAGGAAGCTGCGGCTCGGCTCGGCCTGCTCGAATCCGTCCTCGGCGAAGGCGGCGTCCAGCACCACCTCGGCCGAGCGGCGGGTCAGGGCGTAGATGATCCGGCGGCAGAGCGCTTGCGTATCCTCGGCAACCCGCTTGCCGTCATTGCCGCGCTGGCGCGCGAAAAGCCGGGCCACCTTCTCGGCCGCCGCCCGATCCCAGGCCGCGTGGATGCCCAGAACGTGGGCCGCGTCCGAGGGGGTCAGCCCCGAGACCATGACCAGGCCGCGCGCCACCAGCTTTCGCAACGCCGTGCGCAGAAGCCGCGTCCGCAAGACCGCCCCGGCGGGCCGTGGCCCCACGGCCAGGGCATCGAGGATCTGGGACTCGTGCGCCGCCAAACCGGCGGGCCTCGGCAGGCTTTGCGGCACCAGGAACCGCCCATCCAGATCGGTGTTGAGCTCGGTCGCAAGCTGGGTGTCCAGCGTCTCGTGCACCAGCGCCGGATGCTCCGCCGCCAGCAGCGCGACCGGCACCATCCGGCGGGGCCCCAGCAGGATCCTGGTCTCGAGCCCGACCGGGTTCAAATGCACCTCCGAATCGCCGCCGAGCCCGTGGGTGGTCATGCCGACCGCCTCGACCGTCGTCCGCCAACCGCCGACCCTGGCTCCTTGCGGGTCCAGCCGCGGGCGGCCGCCGGTCAGGATCGCGATATCGGTCGTCGTGCCGCCGATATCCGACACGACCGCGTCCTCAAGCCCGGTCAGCCAAGCCGCGCCGACGATGCTGGCGGCGGGGCCCGATAGAATTGTCTCGATCGGGCGCACCCGGGCGAAATCCGCCGACACCAGGGCGCCGTCGCCGCGCACCACCATCAGGGGGGCCTCGATGCCCCGCTCGGCCAGAATGCGCTCGCCCGAGCCGATCAGGCGGTCGATCATACCGATCAGCCGCGCGTTCAGAAGCGCGGTCAGCCCCCGCTTCGGCCCGCCGATCCGGGCCGAAAGCTCGTGGCTGCAGGTGACCGGACGCCCGGTCTTGGCCCGGATCAGATCGCGCGCCGCGATCTCGTGCGCCGGGTCGCGCACCGCAAAATAGCCGCAGACCGCATAGCCCTCGGCCTCGCCCTCTGCCTCGGCGGCCGGCAACCAGGCCTCCAAAGCGGCAAGGTCGGGCGGCGCCTGCTCGTCGCCCATCGGCCCGTGACCCCCGGAAATCAGAATCTGCGGGTCCTGGCCCAGCGCCTCGGCCAGCCCGGCGCGTGCGGCATCGGCAGGGTCGAAGCCGATCATCACCAGCCCGACCCGTCCGCCATTGCCTTCGACCAGCGCATTGGTGGCGAGCGTGGTCGAGAGCGAGACCAACGCGATCTGCTCGGCATGCACCCGCGCCGCCGCCATCGCCGCGTCGATCGCGCCACCGATGCCACGCGCCAGATCGTCCCGGGTTGTCAGGTGCTTTGCCTTGCCGATCAGCGCCGCCGGCCCGTCTCCGGCTCGCGCCTCGTCCAATACCACCGCATCGGTATAGGTGCCGCCGGTATCGACCCCCAGCAACACAAGCGGGGCGGCAGCGTCAGATCGGTCCATCACGCAGAGGCTCCGTCACCGGGATCATCCCGGCTGCTTAGCCCAGATCGTCAGGGAATCAACCGCTTGAATGCGATCGGACGTGTCGGAGCGGCGTATCAGCGGGGCGTATGGGCGCCACTCATGCGGCCCGATTGACACGGGTCGTGTCGTTGCCGTCTTCCTCGGTGAGCCGGCGCGCCGAGAGCGCGACGCGGCCGATGCAATCGCGCACACCAGCCAAAAGCATCCGGGTCTCGGTATCGAGGCGGGGGCCATTACTCAACAGGAACTGCTCCAGGGCATACTCGGCGTTCGACAACGGCAGCTGCACGCGACTGAGGACCTGGCCAAAATTGTCGGGCGGCCAGTCCGGCTCCGATTGGATCCTCCAGGCCAAATCCGCGTGCTGCGACCTGTTGCTCGCCATCTGCGCCTCGTTTTGCTTCTGAGGTATTTCGTTCTCGTCCGCGCAGGATCGATGTCGCCGGTTAATGGCACGTAAATACAAGATATTGATATCGCAAAAAAACACGTAAGATTTTCCGTAATCTTAGGGTATTTTCGAATTATCCCAAGGGGTTGAGGGAATGCGAACACAGGTGGTGATCATCGGAGCCGGCCCCGCGGGGCTGCTGTTGTCCCAACTGCTGGACCTGGCGGGAATCGATTCGGTGGTGCTGGAAAAGCGCAGCCGCGCATATGTGGAGAGCCGAATTCGCGCCGGCGTTCTCGAGGACCAGTTCCAGGAACTTCTGCGCAGGGCCGGGGTCGGCGCTCGGATGGACCGCGACGGTGAAATCCACGACGGCATGAACCTGGCTTTCGACGGCCGGATGCTGCGAATCGACCTCGCGGGGCTGACGGGCGGGCGCACTGTCCGAATCTGGGGCCAGACCGAGGTGACACGCGACCTCTTCGAGGCGCGCGAGGCCCGGGGCGGAGCGGTGCTCGACTGTGCCGAGGATGTCATCCCGCGTGGATTTGACGGCGAGGCGCCATATGTAACCTTCTCTTGCGGCGGCGCATCGCAGCGGATCGATTGCGACTTCATCGCCGGCTGCGACGGGTTCCATGGTGTTAGCCGTGCCTCAGCTCCAAATGACCGAAGCGAGACCAGCGAGCGCGTATACCCCTTTGGCTGGCTGGGCGTCCTGTCCGAAACCGCACCCGTGGCCTCAGAGCTTGTCTATGCGTATAGCCCGCGCGGCTTCGCGCTCTGTTCGATGCGCTCGCAAAGCCTCAGCCGCTATTACCTGCAAGTCCCCGCCGCGACCAACCCGGACGATTGGCCCGATGACCGGTTCTGGGACGAATTGCGGGCGCGTCTGCCCGAGGCGCTGGCCGACGGGCTGGAAACCGGACCCTCGATCGAGAAATCCGTGGCACCGCTCCGCAGCTTCGCCGTGGGCGCAATGCGCCATGGCCGATTGTTCCTGGCGGGCGACGCCGCGCATATCGTGCCGCCGACCGGGGCCAAGGGGTTGAATCTGGCTGGCTCGGATGTCCACTACCTCAGCGAGGCGCTGATCCAATGGTATTTCAACGGTGATCCGGTGGCGCTGGACACCTATTCCGACCGGGCGCTTGCCCGGGTCTGGAAGAGCCAGCGGTTCTCGTGGTGGATGACCCGGCTGATGCACAGCTTCCCCGACGACCCGCCCTTCAATCGCCGCCTGCAGCGGGCGGAATTCGAGATGCTGGAGGAGTCGCAAGCGGCCCAAATCGTCTTGGCCGAGAACTATGTGGGTCTGCCCTACTAGGGATGCCGTGCCACGGTCATGTCGCGCTTCGGCCCAAAGCCGGGGCGTTTCTCCACCAAGAACCCTGCCCCCGCAAGCGACCGGCGCACCTCGCCCGCCGCGGTGAATGTCGCGGCTGTGCCGCCACGGGCGGTGCGCTCGAAGACCGCTCGCAATAGCCCGGGCTCCCACATCTCGGCATTGCGCGCGGGCGCGAAGCCGTCCAGGAACCAGGCGTCGGCAGTGCCGCGCCAGCTCGGCAATTCCGCGCGCGCGTCGCTGATCATCACCCGAAGGAGGGTGTCGCCGAAATCGAACTCTCCGCCCTCCGGCGTCCAGATTGCAGTCAGTTCCGCCGCCAACGGAGCAATCTCGGGCCAACGCGCCAGCGCCCGGGTCATCTGCGCCGTGCTCAGCGGATAACGCTCGAATGAGGTCACGGTCAGCACGGCGCCGGGCGCGCGGGTGCGTTGCCATAGTTCCCTCACCGCCAGGACGTTCAATCCGCTACCGAAACCCAATTCGGCGATATGGAAATGCGCGCGCCCCGCCCAGGCGTCCGGTAGCCGGTTGCCTGCCAGAAACACGTGCCGCGTTTCGGCCAGACCGTCTTCGGCGGAGAAGTAGGTGTCGCCGAAACGCTTGGATCGCGGCGTGTCGTTGCTATCCCATGCGAGGCTGGTTTCCGGTGGCGCATTCGGCATAGACTCGGTTCTGGGCAGCTCTGCCGAATTGCGCAAGGCTGATGCAGGCGAAGGGTGCGATTTGGCGGAAACGACGGATGTCCTGGTGATCGGCGGCGGTGTCTTCGGACTTGCCGCCGCGCGGTGCTGCGCCGATGCGGGCCTCGGCGTCATCCTTTGTGAGGGCAGCTTTATCGGAGCCACCCATCAAGGCGCGGCCAGCAGCGGGGTCGTTGGCGCACTGACCCCGCATCGGCCGGAGCAATGGCGCGCCTTCAAGGAGTTCCAGCTTCAGGCCCTGATCAGCCTGCCGGACTGGATGGCCGGGCTGCAGGCCGAGACCGGGACCGATCCCGGATACCGCCAGAACGGACGTCTAATGCCGCTGAGCGGTGAGGATCAGCGCGCGCAGGCCGAGGCGCAGGCCGTCGAAGCCCAGACGCATTGGCGCGGCGCCGGCCGCTTCGAGGTACTCGACGCGCCGCCGGACGGGGTGGACCAGTGGCTGGAGCCTACGTTTTGCAGCCATGGGGTCATCCACGACACTCTGTCCGCTCAGGTAGCGCCCCGGCGTTACCTCGAGGCATTGGCGGACTGGCTCGACCCACGGATCGATCTGCGCGAAGGCTGGTTTTGCGTCGCAATCGACCCAGAGACCGCCGTGGCACGCTTTCCCGAAGGCGAGATCGCCGCGGGCCATGTGATTTTGGCCGCCGGAACCCGTGTCTTTAACCTGATTGAGTTGATGACCAAGCGTCGAATGGGGGGCGGGGTCAAGGGCCAGGCGGCGCTTTTGGCCTGCGACTCAGGCGTCGAGGCGGCACCTGTCGTCCAAAGCGACGGCATCTACGTGATCGACCACGGGAACGGCCAGGTTGGCGTAGGCTCGACCAGCGAGAAGCGCTGGGACGGGATCGACTGTGACGATTTGCTGGAGGACCTGATCGGCCGGGCGCGCACCCTGTCACCCATTCTTGCCGATGCGCCGGTCACCGACCGTTGGGCAGGGCTGCGTCCGCGCGCCAGCGCCACCGTGCCGATGATCGGCCCGCTGCCGGACACGCCGCGGGTTATCGCGGCCGCCGGTGGCTACAAGATCGGCCTCGCGATCGCCCATGTGGTTGGCGGCGCGGTCGCCGCGATGGTCCAGGGCCGGCCTGCGCTGATCTCGGTGCCCGAGGAATGCGACCCGGCCGCCCATTTCGACCATGGGGCGTCTGGCCCACAGGACGGATTTGACCAATTCGGGCAATGACCCAATGTGTGAGGTCGGCTCGATCGATCAGATTGCGGGAAACAATGACCAAGACTGGTTTCAGTGCGGGAATTTGGCGGCGCCGGGACGTACTGGGACTGATCGGAGCGGCGGCGCTGGGGCCTGTCCGGCCGGGCATGGCGGCGACGCCGCGGCGGCTGACGGCACGGCGAGCCACCGCCCGCCTTGCGCCACAAGACATGCCGGTAACCGCGGTCTGGGGTTATGACGGCACCGTGCCCGGCCCGGCGCTGCGGGTGCCGCAAGGCGGCCGGGTGACGTTGGATTTCGTGAACGAACTGGATCAGCCCTCGACCGTCCATTGGCATGGGATTCGCATTGACAACGCCATGGATGGGGTTCCGGGCCTGACCCAGGCGCCGGTCGCGCCCGGCGAAACCTTCCGCTATGACTTCACGGTCCCGGATGCGGGCACCTATTGGTACCACCCCCATAACCGCACCTCGGAGCAATTGGCCCATGGCCTCTACGGCGCGCTGATCGTCGAGGAGCCCGAGGCACCGGAGGCCGACCGCGATCTGCCGATGCTGCTGGACGATTGGCGCCTGACCGATGGTGCACAGATCGACACAGCCAGCCTCGGCAGCTTCCACGACCGCGCCCATGCCGGCAGGATCGGTCACTGGATCACCGTCAATGGGGATGGTGAGGCGGTTGAACCGGTGCGGCGGCACGAGCGGCTGCGGCTCAGGCTCTGCAACACAGCCAATGCGCGGATTTTCGAATTGGGGCTCAAGGGCCTGACAGGCTGGACCATCGCGCTCGACGGCCAGCCGGTGCCACCCGAGCCGATCCAGCGGCTGACCCTTGGCCCGGCACAGCGCGCGGACTTGATCGTCGACGTGACCGCCGCGGAGGGCGAGGAGGCCGCGCTGGCCGTGATCGAGCGCGACAGCGCCTTCGCGGCGGTTCTGTTCCCCATCTCGGGCCAGGTCCGGAACGAGCCCCTGCCGGTGCCGACGCCGCTTGCCGCGAACCCTGTGCAATTGCCGGCCGACATGGCGGATGCCGCGCGCCAGATCCTGGTCATGGAAGGCGGCGCCATGGGCCGGATGATGGGCGCCAAGCTCGAGGGCCAATCGCTCGGCCCTCGCGACCTGGCCCAACGTGGCATGGCCTGGGCGATGAACGGCGTGGCCGGGATGCCCGACGCGCCGCTGGTCGATGTGACGCGCGGGCGCGCGGTCCATCTGGCGATCCACAACGACACCGCCTGGCCCCATGCGATGCACATCCACGGCCACCACTTTCAGCGCGTCAACAAGGGTCAGGCCCACGGGCCCCTGCGCGATACGGTGCTGATGCAGCGGGGCGAGACCGCCGAGGTCGCGTTTGTCGCCGACAATCCCGGCGACTGGCTGGTCCACTGCCACATGGCCGAACATGCGGATTCCGGCATGATGACCTGGTTCAGGGTGCGCTGAACGGGGTGCGCATTTGTGCTCTGCGGCCAACAACTCAGATGAGCGCCGGGAACATCTGACGCTTACGGGTTCCCTGCGGGGCTGTCCGGGAAACCGGGCGGCTCTTTTCGCCCGTGGTTGGTATTTGTGGTTGGTATTCGCGGAGCATCGTAGGGTGGAACTTGTTCCACCATCGGCGGCCAAAGGTGGAACAAGTTCCACCCTACGGCGCCGCGCGCTTTCACGCCTGCCGCGCGTCCAGCCAATCCCGGATCAGCGCCCGGTGCCGTGCCCCATCGAAGCTGGGGTAATGCCCCGCATGCACCACGCGGGCCGGGATCTCCAGCAGCCGCTTCATCGACATTAGGTAATCCGCCGGATCGGAGTGGTAGAGATCCTCGCCCAGCGGCCCGTCATAGTGGATGTCGCCCGAGAAGAGGATGCCTGTGGCCTCCTCCCACAGCGCTATTCCGCCGGGAGAATGGCCCGGCGTGTGGATCACTTCGAAATGCCGGTCGCCGAGGTCGATCACGTCCCCATCGGCGACGATCCGGGTCGCGGGCGCCTGGCGCACCGCATAGGTGGTCGAGGCGTAGGGCGCGGGCGGCAGGCGGTCGAAGATGGCGTCCTCGACGTGCTCGGCCAGCGTGCCCTCGCGGGTGGGTTGGGCCAACAGGCCAGCCTCGTCGCCATGGACGACCCGATCGGCGAATTCGTGATGGCTGCCGATGTGATCGTAATGGGTATGGCTGGCGACTGCCGTCAACGGGCGCTCGGTCACCAGCGGCACGTGCGCGCGCAGGCTGACCACTCCCATGCCGCTGTCCACCAGCATGTCCCGGTCGCGCCCACGCACATGCCAGATGTTGCAGCGGTAGTATTCGTGAATCCAGGGCTCGTCGATCAGGGTGACATCGTCGCCGAGGCGGCGGATGCGATACCAATCCTCTGGCCGGGCGCGTCTCACGGGTCAGGGAAGCGCGCGGGTGCCAGCGAGGACTGGAACCAGCAGACGAAGCTGCGGATCGAGAAGACCGGCAGCCCAGTGACCCGGCGCACATCCGCCGCGTAGGGCATCATGTTGGTGCATTCGAGCAGGATCGCGCCGAGGTCGGCGTGCGCCGCCTGGAAGTCGGATGCGGCCTGCACCAGATCGGCCCGGGCGGCATCGACGTCCAGGCGATCCTCGTCGTTCAGGATCACGCGGCTGAACTCGGCACCGCCCTCGGTGCCCCAAACCGGGGTATCCGCCGGCACCCCCACCTTGGTCAGGTGTTCGGGGGTCAGGGATTCCTTCGAGATGGTCAGCACGCCCACACGCCTTCCCGGCGGCAGCAGGGACTGGATCATCGGCGCCTGCATCAGCGACGAGGTAGCGACGGGCACGCCCAGGGCATCGGCCAGCTCCTCCTGCATCAGGGAGAGGAACCCGCAGGTCGTGGTGATCCCATCCGCTCCGTCCTTCACCATCTCGCGGCCCGCCTCGATAAACGCGTCCAGCAGGCCCTCGGCCTTTTGGCGCACCACCCGGTCCGGTGAGGCGCCGCGCACGGTCTTGTAGAGCACCGGGAAGGGCCAGGTCAGCGCGTGCCCCATGTCGCCGGGAATGCGCGGGAACCGAGTCTCGAGCATCAGAATGCCGATGGTTGCGCCATAAACGGTCTTTCCGCCCTTGGCGATCATGCTTGCCTCCCTGGCGCTATTGACTAGTCCGATCATTCGGTCGAGCGTTCCGAAAGACAAGGGTTCAATCGGGGAATGACGGATGACCGGCGGCGCCAATCAGTCCACTGGCGCGGAGGCGATGGTGCGGATGCTGGCCGCCCACGGGGTGCGCCATATCTTCGGGCTGTGCGGCGATACCTCGCTGCCGTTCTACGACGCGCTGGCGCGGCTCGACCACGGGATGACCCATATCCTGACCCGCGACGAGCGCCACGCGGCCTATATGGCCGACGCCTATGCGCGGGTGACGGGCCGGGTGGGCATCTGCGAGGGTCCCTCGGGTGGGGGCGCCACCTATATCCTGCCGGGCATCGTCGAGGCGAACGAAAGCTCGGTGCCGGTGCTGGCGATCACCACGGATGTGGCCACCACCTCGGCCGGGCGCTTCCCGCTGACCGAGCTCGATCAGGAGGGCCTGTTCCGCCCGCTGACCAAATGGAACGGGGTGCTGTCGGACGCGGCCGCGCTGCCCCGCATGGTGCGGCGCGCCTTCCGCGAGATGACCACCGGGCGCCCGGGCGCGACCCATCTGGCGCTGCCCTTCGATGTGCAGAAGGCCCCAGTGGCGGAGGACGAGATCTGGGCGGATGCGCAATTCGGCAAATATCCGGCCCTTCGCGCCGCGCCATCGGAGGCCGACGTCGAGCGCGCCCTTGGGGTGATCGGCGATGCAAAAAGGCCCCTGATCGTCTGTGGCGGGGGCGTCGTCCTGGCCGGCGCCACCGCGGCGCTGCAAAGCCTGGCCGAGCGCTGGGGCATCGCCGTCGCCACCACGGTCAGCGGCCAGGGCAGCTTGGCCGAGACCCATCCGCTCTGTCTCGGTGTCGTCGGCTCGAACGGTGGCCGGCCCGAGACCCGTGCCGTGGTCGACGGGGCCGATTGCGTGATTTTTGTCGGCTGCCGGGCGGGGTCGGTCACCACCGAGCGGTGGCGCGCGCCGGGACCGGAGGCCAAGATCGTCCATATCGACAGCGATCCGGCGGTGATCGGCGCCAGTTACCGCACGGATGCGGCTATCTGCGCCGATGCCCGGCTGACATTGGAAGCGCTGCTGGCCGCCGAGCCTGCCGCATTCCAGGGTGCTGAAGACCGGGTCGCCGAGGCCTGGGCCGCCAAGCGCGCCCACTTCCAGCCACTGGCCGAAAGCCTGGAGACCCCGATCCGGCCGGAGCGGGTGATCGGGACGCTGAACCGCGTCCTGCCCGACGACGCCATCGTCTGCGCCGATCCGGGCACGCCCTGCCCGTATTTTAGTGCCTATTACACCATCCGCCGGCCCGGCCGGCACTTCATCTCCAACCGGGCGCACGGGGCGCTGGGCTACGCGCTCGCGGCCTCGGTCGGAGCCCAGATCGGGCGGCCGGACGCCAAGGTCGTGGCGGCCATGGGCGACGGCAGCTTCGGCATGTGCGTCGGCGAGTTCGAGACAATCACCCGCCTCGGCCTGCCGATCACTTCGGTGGTGTTCTCGAACAGCGTCTATGGATGGATCAAGGCCGGCCAGAAATCGGGCTTCGACAGCCGCTATTTCTCGGTCGACTTCTCGCGCACCGATCATGCGGCGGTGGCCCCTGCCTACGGCGTGAAATCCTGGCGGGTCGAGGACCCGGGCGAACTGGAGGGCGTGATGCGCCAGGCCATCGCCCATGACGGCCCGACCTTGGTCGATGTGATTGCCCAGCCCTTGCAGGACGCCGCCGCCCCGGTCAGCGAGTGGGTGGCGTAAGATGTCTTCTCAACGCGGCAAGGCGGCAGGATCGGGCGCCGGTTCAATTGGACAGAGGCTGGACGGCGTCCAGCCCGGCGGGCACCGCCGGGCAGCGCCCGACCGCCCCCCCGGGCGGGCGCTTCGCTTCCGCCCGCGGTCGGTCGCTGCGCTCCATCCAATAGAGCTTTGGTTCCAACTGATCGGAAATCGCTCTAGCATCGCGCTGGTCAGCAAGCGGGCGCCTCAATGAAAGTCATCGTCGTCGGCGCTGGCATCACCGGGGTTGCCGCCGCCGAGTGGCTGCGCCGCGACGGCCACGCCGTGACGCTGATCGACCGGGTACCGCCCGGCGACCCGGCGCAGGCTTCTTACGGTAATGCAGGCATGATCTCGTCCTCGGGCGTGTTGCCGGTCTCGATGCCCGGGCTGATCTGGAAGGTGCCGGGGATGCTGCTGGACCGGGACTCGCCCCTCTATCTGCGCTGGAGCTACCTGCCGCGGATCATGCCCTGGCTGGTCCGGTTTCTGTGGAACGGCCGGCGCGACAAGGTGGTCGAGATCGCCCAGGGCATGGCCGGGGTCATTTCGGATGCGCCCGAGCAGCACGAGGCATTGGCGCGCGGCACCCCGGCGGAGAAATATCTTAGGCGCGGGCCTTACGTGTTCCTCTACCCAGACCGGAAAACATTCCAGAAGGATGCGTTCGGCTTCGGTTTGCGCCGCGGCCACGGCGTCACCTGGGAGGAATGGGACCGGGAAAAGCTCGCGGACTGGGATCCGGCGCTCTCGCCCGATTTCGGCTTCGCGGCGGCGATCAACGGCGGCGCCTATGTGACGGCGCCGGGGCCTTACGTTGCCGCTCTTGGCGCGGCGTTCCAGCGCGAGGGCGGGACGTTCCTGCAGGGCGAGGTCGCCGAGATCACGCCCACGGCGGATGGCCGCGCCACTGTCACCCTGGTCGGAGGCGCGGTGAAGGAGGCGGATCGCATCGTCCTGGCCGCCGGCGCCTGGTCCGGGCGGCTCGCCAAGAAACTGGGCCACGAAGCGCGGCTCGAGGCCGAGCGGGGCTATCACCTGGTCCTGAAGAACCCCTCGCATATGCCGCCCACTCCCTACTCCTTCGTCGCCGCGAAGATCGTCGCGTCACCCATGGAGGGGGGATTGCGGGTGGCCGGCACCGTCGACCTTAGTGGCCTCGACAGGCCGCCGCTCGAGGCCCCGATCGCGGGGCTCAGAAAGCGCGTCCACCAGCTCTATCCAACCCTCACCTGGGACGGCGAAGAGACCTGGATGGGCCAGCGCCCCTCGACCGTCGACAGCCTGCCGCTTCTCGGCGCCTCGCCGAACGCGCCGGCGGTCCATTTCGCCTTCGGAGGCCAGCATCTGGGGCTGACGATAGGCGCGCGGCTGGGGCGCATGACCGCCGACCTGATCGCCGGACGCAAGCCCAACATTGACATCACGCCCTACAGGGTGGACCGTTTCGACCGGAATTGAGAACCAAAGAACAAAAACGGGAGGAAACAGATGAAAACGACTATCGGATTGTCAGCTGGCCTCGCGCTCGCGGCCAGCGCCGCAGTCGCGCAGGAGACCTGGGACATGCCCATGGCCTACGCGGACTCGAACTACCACAGCCAGACCGGCAAGGAATTCGCCAAGTGTGTCGGCACCGCCACCGGTGGCGAGATCACCATCACGGTCCATGCCGGCGGCTCGCTGTTCAAGGGCAACGAGATCAAGCGCGCGGTGCAGACAGGCCAGGCGCCGATCGGCGAGCGGCTCTTGAGCGCGCACCAGAACGAGAACGCGGTCTTTGGCGTCGATTCGATCCCGTTCTTGGCAACTACCTTCGAGCAGTCGGCGGCGCTTTGGGATGCGGCCAAGCCGACCTATGAGCAGATCCTGGACGAGCAGAATCTGGTCCTACTTTATGCCACGCCGTGGCCGCCCCAGGGGCTCTATTTCAAGAAGGAAGTGAATTCGGTCGCCGATATGCAGGGGGTCAAGTTCCGCTCCTACAACTCCGCGACCGCGCGGCTGGCCGAGCTGACCGGCATGCTACCGGTGCAGATCGAGGCCGCCGAGATCAGCCAGGCCTTCGCCACCGGGGTCGCCGAGTCGATGATCTCGTCGGGGGCCACCGGCTATGACCGGAAGGTCTGGGAGCATCTGACCCATTTCTACGAAGTCGATGCCTGGATGCCGCGCAACCATGTCTTCGTGAACAAAGACGTGTGGGGCGGCGTGTCGGACGCCAACAAGAACGCGATCCGCGCCTGCGCGCAGCTGGCTGAATATGCGGGCCATTGGCGCGCGGTTCAGTATACGGACTTCACCCTGAACGGCCTGCGCGCCGGCGGCATGACCGTGCAACCGGCCAATGACGGCCTGGTCGGCGAGTTGAACGAAATCGGCAAGACCATGGCCTCCGAATGGGAAGCCGCCGCCGGTGAAGCGGGCGCGGCAATCGTCGCCAAGTTCAAGGGGCAGTAAGCCGCAAATTTGGGAGAGGGTGGCCCCTCTCCCCGTCCCCTCTGCCGTGCAAGACCTTGGGGGAGAGGGGGCCACATCGCCCCGGGGGATCACCGACATGATGCAGAGCGTCAGGCGCGGGCTCGACATGCTCTATTTCGTGGGCGGCGTGATCGGCGCGGTGTTCCTCTGCACCATCCTTGGTCTGATCGTTTCCCAGATGATCGCGCGCTGGACGGGGCAGGTCTTCCCCGGTTCGACCGACTATTCGGGCTATGCCATGGCTGGGGCCAGCTTCATGGCGCTGGCCTACGCGATGAACCGGGGCGCCCATATCCGGGTCAACCTGGTGCTCTCGAAAATGGGCCGTTGGCGGCGTTATGCCGAGCTCTGGTGCTACGGCGTTGCGGCGCTGACCGCGGTCTTCTTCGCCAGATACGCGATCAAGACCAATATCGGCTCGGCCAAGTGGAACGATATCAGCCAGGGGCTGGACGCGACGCCCCTCTGGATCCCGCAGATTCTGATGTCGGTCGGCACGGTGATGCTGGCGATCGCGCTGATCGACCATTTCCTGCGTATCCTGCTTAGCGAGCACGAAGGCGTCGACGGCGAAGACGACTGGCCGGAGGCGCATACTCCGAACTGGACCCGCTGGATCCTGGTCGGGATCTTCGCGGTCGTGATATCGGCCGTGGTCTTCTCGGCGCAGGGGTTCGATGCAAGCGTGTTCGCCAAGACGGCGATCTTCCTGTTCATCCTGTTTTTCTTGCTTGGGTCAGGTGTCTGGGTCGCGCTGGCGCTGATGGGTGTCGCCTATGTGGGCATGGTCGCATTCACGCCGCGGCCCGCGGGCGATTCGATGATCACCACCATCTGGACCACCTCGTCGTCCTGGACCCTGACCGCTCTGCCGCTTTTCATCTGGATGGGCGAGATCCTGTTCCGGACGCGGCTTTCCGAGGATATGTTCAGGGGCCTCTCCCCTTGGCTGGCACGTCTGCCCGGCGGTCTTCTGCACACGAACGTGGTCGGTTGCACCATCTTCGCTGCTGTTTCGGGCTCGTCTGCCGCGACGCTGATGACGGTCGGCAAGATGTCGATCCCAGAGCTTCGCCGGCGGAATTACCCCGAGTTCATGACAATCGGCACGCTGGCCGGATCGGCCACATTGGGCCTGATGATCCCACCCTCGCTGACGCTGATCGTCTATGGTGTCACCATCAATGAATCGATCTCGAAGTTATTTATCGCCGGCATCCTGCCGGGGTTGGTGCTGGCTTTGATGTTCATGGGCTATATCGTGGCCTGGCATTTCGCTCGGCCGGGCCAACGCCCGGACAAGGAGCCGCCGATGTCGCTCGGCGACAAGCTCTGGAACTCGCGCTTCCTGGTGCCGGTGATCCTGCTGGTGTTGGCGGTTATCGGGTCGATGTATCTGGGCTATGCGACCCCGACAGAAGCCGCCGCCATCGGTGTGATCGGCGCCCTGACGCTAGCCGGCGCGCAAGGCAGCCTCAATTGGCGAACCTTCTCCGAGAGCATGATGGGCGCGGTCGCGACCTCGGCCATGGTCGCGTTCATCCTGATGGGGGCGGCGTTCCTGTCGCTTTCCATGGGGTTCACCGGCCTGCCGCGCGCCCTGGCCGAGTGGATCGCCTCGCTGGACCTTTCGGTCTTCACGCTGATCGCCGCGCTGACGATTTTCTACATTGTCATCGGCATGTTTCTGGACGGCATCTCGGCGGTGGTGCTGACCATGGCCGTGATCGAGCCGATGGTGAATATCCCGGCCTTCCGCGAGGTCGGCTTCACCATGATCTGGTTCGGCATCTTCGTGACCGTGGTGGTCGAGATGGCTCAGATCACCCCGCCGATCGGGTTCAACCTGTTCGTCCTGCAGGGTATGACCCGGCACCAAATGAACTACATCGCCAAGACCGCGCTGCCGATGTTCCTGATCATGGTGCTGATGGTGGTGGTTCTGGTGATCTGGCCCGAGCTGGCCACATGGCTGCCCGAGACCGCGCGGCAGGGGCCCGGAGGATAGCGATGAGCGCCCGGGGCGCGCTGTTCATCTGCCTTGGGGCGTTTCTCGCCGCGAACGTAGCGCCGGCTGCCGAGCTTCCGCAGGCAAGCGATCCAACATTTCTGTCCGCGGAAAAAGCCCTCGCCGCCCGTCAGGCGCAAGTACCCGATCCAACGCCCCCCCGGAACGTCATCCTGTTCATCGCCGATGGCATGGGTCCGGCCATGGTCACCGCGACCAGGCTCGCTGCCGGCCAGGCTCAAGGCGGGCCCGGCGACAATCACGTGCTCAGTTTCGAGGCTTTCCCGCACCTGGCGCTCGCCAAGACCTGGAATCTGGATGCCCAGACCGCGGATTCCGCCGGAACCGCCACCGCGATGCTCGGCGGGGTGAAGGCCCGCAAAGGTGTCATCGGCATGGGACCGGGCACGCTGCGCGGCGAATGCGCCACGGCTGATCCGGTGGCGACGCTCGGCGAACTGGCAGTGGCGCGGGGCCTCGCGACGGGCATCGTCTCCACCGCGCGGGTCACCCACGCGACCCCGGCCGCCTTCTATGCCCATGCGGCCGATCGCAATTGGGAGGATGACAGCGCGATGCCGCCGGGCTCAGGCTGCACCGACATCGCGCGCCAGCTGATCGACTTTCCGTTCGATGTCGCGTTGGGCGGTGGCCGCGCGAGCTTCCTGCCTGCCGGCCGGACCGGGATCGAAGGCAGTCCCGGGCGGCGGGCCGACGGCCGGGACCTGATCGCCGAGTGGCAGGCGGCGGGGCCAAGCCGCGCGGTGGTGCAGGACGCGGCGGGCTTCGAAGTTGCGCTCGGCGCGCCGCCTGAACGCCTTTTGGGGCTCTTCAACCCGGCCCATATGGCCTTCGCGGCCGACCGCGCCAGCGATCCGGCAGGCGAACCAACGCTCGAGCAGATGACACGGCTGGCGATCGCGATGCTCAAGCGGTCGGATCGGGGTTATCTGCTCTTGGTCGAGGGCGGACTGGTCGATCCGGCGCTTCATCTCAAGGATCTTCCGCGGGCATTGGTCGAGGGGATGGCGTTTGACCGCGCGGTGGCTAGGGCCGTCCAGATGACCGATCCGCGCGATACCCTGATCCTGGTGACCAGCGACCACGACCATCGGATGCCGCCATGGGCCGCAACGCCCAGGGGCGCGGCTGTCGGGAAGCTCGACACCTGGCGGGCCGGGGCCTCGCCGGTTAGCGGCACTGCCCGTCCGCCGCTCAGCCTCGCGGATTTCGCACGGATCGCCTTGGGCCATCCGCTGGAGCGCGGTCCGCTCGGGATCGGATCGCACAGCCCGGCAGATGTCGCGGTCTACGGGCAGGGGCCGATGGCCCATCTGATGAGCGGGACGGTCGAGCAGACATATCTGTTCCAACTAATCGCCCATGCGCTGGACCTGCTGCCGGACCCGTGACTTGGGCCCGCGCGCGGTCTAGATTTACGGCGTTCGCCCGCCATGGCCCACCCGCCACGGCCCGGGACCCCGCGCGCGCAGGAGATCGCTCATGAACGACAAACTGCCCCACGAGAAAGGCTTCCACGTATCCTGGGAGCAGATCCACCGCGACAGCCGGGCCCTGGCCTGGAGGCTCGACCATCAGGGCCCGGGCGAAGGCGGCACCTGGCGCTCGGTCGTGGCGATCACGCGCGGCGGAATGGTGCCTGCCTGCATCGTAGCCCGCGAGCTGAACATCCGGCATGTGGACACGATCAGCGTCAGATCCTACGACCACCAGGATCAGGCCGAGACCAGTGTGTTGAAGGCGCCGGACCCGTCAATCGGCGACGGTGAGGGGGTGCTGATCGTCGATGACCTGGTGGATACCGGGAAAACCCTGGAAGTGGTCCGCAAGCTTTACCCCAAGGCCCATTTCGCGACAGTTTACGCCAAGCCCAAGGGCCGCCCCCTGGTCCAGACCTTCATCACCGAGGTCAGCCAGGACACCTGGATCTTCTTCCCCTGGGACATGGCGCTGCAATATGTCGAGCCCTATCGCGGGACGGCGTGAGAGGACC
>Ga0224508_10000087_pt1 | contig 106585 bp, 87 predicted proteins | sample SF_Jan12_sed_USG_4_FD_170157 | JGI IMG/M metagenome (GOLD analysis project Ga0224508, IMG submission 170157) | Sediment microbial communities from San Francisco Bay, California, United States - SF_Jan12_sed_USGS_21 | ecosystem: Environmental > Aquatic > Marine > Sediment | place: USA... | reverse complement strand
CGCATGCACCGCGAGATAGCAGGCCTGCGGCGAGAAAGAAGATGGGCTTGTGTTTGCGGCGACTGCGTTCCTCGCCGGAGATGCAAACAAATGCCGGCTTCTAGCCTCGCAGCAGAATCGCGGCACGGATGCCGTTCCTACGCATGCACCGCGAGATAGCAGGCCTGCGGCGAGAAAGAAGATGGGCTTGTGTTTGCGGCGACTGCGTTCCTCGCCGGAGCCGCAAAGACAACCCGGCTTCTAGGCTCGCCGCTTTAGTATCAACCGAGATTCACCCGTACCGGCAAATAGACTCGCCGCGCCGCAACCTCACCGGCTGCGACAACCACTCGTCGGCGCCGCCCGCCTGGGCGGCGCCGACAAATAAAACCCCTACCAATGTATGCCGCGCGTAAACTGTGCCAACGCAATCTGCTCCGGCGATGGCTCGAGTTTCTCTTTCTTCCCGGATGCCTTGGATGAATCCGGAAACAGACGAAAGGCCTCGTTCATACCGAGTTCCGTAACTCTGGGGGCAAGCAAGTGTGCGATTTCGGCAAATATACCTAAACGCGTTGCAATACGTTTTGGCCTGTTTACGATCGCATCTACGATCAGATCTGCCGCCTCTTCCGGACTGATCGTGGGGACATTGTCATAAAGCTTGGTCGGCGCGATCATCGGTGTACGCACAAGTGGCATATTGATCGTAGTGAAATGGATACCCTGATGCGAAAACTCTGACGCTGCACAGCGTGTAAACGCGTCTAATGCGGCCTTGGAAGCGACGTATGCAGAAAACCGCGGTGCGTTACTCAACACACCGATCGACGAAACATTAATTACCTGTCCAGATCTTCGCGCAATCATCACAGGTAACGCACGTAGCGTCGTGCGCAGCGCGCCAAAATAATTAAGCTGCATCGTGCGTTCGAAATCATGAAAGCGGTCGAAGGAATTTTCGATGCCCCGGCGGATGGAACGACCGGCATTGTTTATCAAAACATCAACATGACCATGATCTGCGATGATCTTCTGCATCGTCTCATCGCAACTATCCAGATCGCTCAAGTCACAGGGATAGATTGATGCCTTACCACCCAGCTCCGCTATCTCCGCCGCCGTCTCCTCAAGTTTTTCAGGTGTGCGTGCTACGAGGACCAGTCTGGCGCCGGCTTCGCCAATTTTTAAGGCAGCCGCTTTACCGATGCCGGACGAGGCCCCCGTAATGACTACAACGCGATCACCCACCCTGCCCGTCAGGCTCCGGTCCACATGCAGTGCCGGATCAAGCTCACGCTCAAAATAGTCCCACAAACGGAAGGCATACTCCTCGAGGTCAGGAACGGCAATACCACTTCCTTCCAACGCTGCCAAAGTCTCGCGACAGTCAAAGCGTGTTGGATAGTTGATAAAACTGAGCATCTGCGGCGGAATAGAAAGCGTCTCCAGAACCGACGATGTCAGCCGTTGTACGGGACGGAACGCGGCAACGCCTTTCCACACGTATGGCGGTACAAATCCAAACATCCGTGCATTGACACGCAGGGCCATCTCGGGCGCATGCGCTGCATCGGCAAAGATATTCAGTACCTCCCCGATTCGACGAGGCTGCGGATCTGTCAAATGAAAACACTTGGAATCAAGGCCGTCGACATGCGCTATGTGATCGAGCGCGTCCACAACAAAGTCGACCGGAACGATGTTAATGCGACCGCCTTCCACACCGATGGTCGGCATCCATTGTGGCAGGACAGAGCGGGCCTTCTGAATTGCCTTGAAGAAGTGGTACGGGCCATCAATCTTGTCCATTTCACCTGTTCGCGAGTCACCGACGACTATGCCTGGTCGGTAAACACGCCACGGGATATTGCACTCAGTGCGTACGATAGCTTCGGAGGCATGTTTGGTCTCGAAATACGGGTTATCCAGTTTGCCTGCCTCTTCAAACATGTCCTCACGGAAAACGCCGTCATAGAGTCCGGCGGCCGCAATGGAACTTACGTGATTGAAGCGCCCGGCACTGATGCTTTCGGCGAAGCGAATCGCATTTCGAGTGCCTTCCACGTTTGTCTCACGCTGCTCCTCAGCACCGGCAGACAGATCGTAGATGGCCGCAAGGTGGAACACCTGGTCGATCTTGCCCTGCAGCTCGCGCTGCGCGCTGGTAGAGATGCCAAGGCCATCGGCACTCAAGTCGCCGACAAGTGCGTGTGCCCGGCTGGCATTCTCACCCCAGCGTGCGTAGTGCGGTGCCAAACGCCTGGCATCATCGGTACGTGTCAGGAACCAGACCGTTCCGCCACGCTCAAGTAGCTTCGAGACCAGACGACTGCCGATGAAACCCGTGCCACCTGTTACGAAATAATTCACTTTATTGGCCTCACTTGTTACTGCACCAGCCCGCGGTACCAGCATAACTGGCGACCGGGTCGATACTCAAAATTGTGCTGTCAGTTCCATCCCAACAAACGGACAGCTCCCCAGTCAGCCTGAAACCAGCGTCAGCATTATGCATTCAACGCCAGGACGGCGGCCGTTCGTGCCCCCAAAAGACCGGCCGTATTCGAATGGTGCGACGCACCAGGTTATCCGGTACCGGTTTGTCTATCTTAAGGACCGAACCTCCTTTTTACCAAAGAACTACGGATCCTTAGTTTTTGTACCACCGGTATGTTGCGGATCGCGGGCTGTTGCGACCTCCTAATCGCTCTGGTCAAACAGGATATTCACGCGGCGGTTGCGGGCACCCTTTTTCTCCACTTTCCCCAGCCGCAGCGGACCGATCTCACCGGTGTGCGCGACATGGGTCCCGCCGCATGGCTGCAAATCGACTCCCGGAATATTCAGCAGACGAACGCGTCCGGCACCTTGGGGCGGTTTAACCGACATCGTGCGGATCAGCTCAGGTTGTGCGGCCAACTCTGCGTCGGTGATCCACTGGGTCAATACGGGATGATCGGCCTCAATAAGTGCATTGAGATCACGGCAAACAGTTTCTTTATCTACAGTGTCAGTCATGTCGAAGTCGAGGCGGCTTCTTATTGCACTAATCGAACCCCCGGTTACGCCAAAAGGCAAGACGACACCGAGCAAGTGCAGACCGGTGTGCATGCGCATGTGCGCATAACGACGATCCCAGTCAATGACGGCTTCCACCGTTTCGCCAACGGCCGGTACAGTAGCGTTTTCGGCGACAATATGGACTATTTCGTCACCCGCGCCCTTGCGAGTATCGCTCACCGACAGTCGCGCACCGGATACCAGCCGCAGCTCCCCAATATCGCCCGGCTGACCACCACCCAGCGGATAGAAAACCGTGCGATCCAGAATCACGCCCTGTTCTGTTGCGGCCACAACCTGTGCGGTACACGACTTCAGATAAGCATCATCGCGATATAGTGTTTCCGTCATATTTTCACTTGAATGCAAACCGAAGAAACTACTTAAGAGTGTAACTCGCATCAAGCTCTGGAGTGTGTGTCCTGCAATCGAGCTCATCGCGCAACAATTTCGCAAAGGCGTTTTGAGAATCTTCCTCGCCATGCGTGACAAATACGGTGTGCGGCACACGTGGGCCGGATCTGATCCAACGCAACAACTCATCGCGGTCTGCGTGCGCGGATAAGCCACCAAGCGGAATAAACTCCGCTCGGACCGGCACATGCTCGCCGTGTACCTTTATAGTCTCGCGACCTTCCATCATGCTTCTGCCTCGTGTGCCTGCCGCCTGATAACCAACCAACATGACCAGATTCTTGGGGTCAGGTAACAGACGCTTGAGATGATGCAGCACCCGGCCCGCCGTCAACATGCCGCTGGCGGAAATCACGATGCGTGGTCCGGACATCTTGTTCAAGGCCTTCGATTCTTTGACCGAACGCGAAAAGTGCACGTTGTTGGGAAACAGGCGACTGCGACCGTCATCGGTCAGCGCTGAATCCAGCGAGTGATCCTCAATATGATCGCTGTAGAGTTCCGTAGCATTGACCGCCATGGGGCTGTCGATGTGTATTGGCACATCGGGCAACTTGCCCTCCTCAATCAGGCTTCTCAGAGAAAAAGTCACCAACTGCGTGCGGCCAACTGCAAACGCAGGAATTAAGGCGGTTCCACGGCGATTGATGCAGCGAGTCAGCGCTTCGCGAAGCTGCTCTTCTACCGGCGCATGATTATGGTTGCGATCACCATACGTCGATTCAACCACAAGATAATCGCACTCCGGAAGCGAATCGGGATTCGAATGTAGTGGCACATCGTAACGACCGACATCTCCGCTAAAAACGATCCGCAACGGGTCGGCACCATTTTGCACGTGCACTTCGATCATGGCCGAACCCAGGATGTGGCCCATGTTGAGAAAACGTGCGCGTGTATCCTCGCCAACCTCGAACCATTTCCCAAAATTTATGGGTTGCATAAGCTGACAGGCCGCTTCGGAGTCTTCTGCCGTATAGAGCGGCAACGCTGGGCGGTGCTTGCTGTAGCCTTTCTTGTTCGCGTACCTGGCGTCCTCTTCCTGGATTTTCGCGGCATCCATGAGCAGGAGCTTCGCCAGGTCACGCGATGCCGGTGTCGTATAAACCGGACTGGAAAACCCCAGACGCACCAGACGGGGCAGGTAACCACCGTGATCGATATGGGCATGCGTCAATAGCAAAGCATCGATGCTGTCTACATCGAAAGGCGGTTCACGCCAATTGAGCAGACGAAGTTTCTTCAGCCCCTGAAACATCCCTGCGTCGATCAGCAGCCGGGTCTTGCCGGTGTCCAGCAAGTATTTGGAGCCCGTAACAGTGCCGGCGCCACCGTGGAAAGAGAGCGTTGTCTTCATGTTTAATTCATCCGGCAATCGATGGATCACGCATTCTACAGCACCGAAACGGCCGCCAACTCTGGTCGCCGGTCTTTTTCGCTACTCGGCCGAATCTCTCTCGCTAAGCCCGCCGGCTGTGCTGATAGGTCACGCCGCGCTCAGAAAGCATTGCAAGCATCTTTTGCAGACAACCAGACACTGCTCCCACGCTTTCGGGCGGCGAAATGCCGGCCTGGCGGAAACTACCGTCAAGCACCAAACGCGCTGCCGCGGTCGCTGTGAAACCGGTAGTACGCGCCATGGAACTCAGACCAGTCGCTGGATCATCCTTGTCGAACAGATGATAACGATGCGTTACTGTCTCGCCGTTTTCCAGACCGGTGATTTCGATCACCATCACGGTAAATTCTTCTTCCCCTGGTCCGGCCTTCCATAAGGGAAACAGTAGTGCCGCTGTCAGGTCACGCGGACGTATGCTGGCGCCACCGATCTGCAACGCCGTGGTGTCGAAAAACCCACTTTCACGTAACACACGCATCAGTTCAATGTGACCGGGGTAGCGCAACGTGCGTTCACGCATGTTCGGAATACTTGTTGTATCCAGAAGCGTTCGCAGACCGTCAGTATTGAAGGCTTCCAGCGTGCCAACCGGCTCGATCTCGATCAACTCGGCTTCGGACAGCGCCGGACGAATCACAACCTCGCCGTTCTCGCGTAAACGTGCCGGTCGAACGTATTCCTCGATTACATCACTCGGTGAAAATGGAGCCTTATACTCATATGGCCAGACCCGATCAAAGGGCAGACCACCCACCATGCAATCGAAACTCTCTACCTTCATCGTCGCGTTGTGATAACCAACGATAAGATTGCTCATACCCGGCGCAACCCCACAATCCGTAATTGCTGTAACACCGTTTTCTTTGGCCAGGCCATCGAGCTCGAAGGGGTCCCGGTCAAAAAAAGAAATATCAACCACATCGGTGCCGGACTCTATGATCGCCTTTAGCGTGGCAAACCCCATAAAACCGGGGACCGCGCAAACGACCAAATCGGAATCGGCGGACAATGCTGCGATCGTATCCGATTTAGCAAGGTCAGCTTGCTGTGTTTCGACGGCATACTGCTGAGCCAATGCTGTCAACCTGGTCTCGTCCACGTCTGCCACCCGTGTCGAAAACTCCGGACATAAATCGGCGACAATTGCCCGGCCGACCAGACCGGCCCCAAAAACCGTCACACTCTGCGTCATACAATCCCCATACAACCAACGGCGGCGATTATAACCTGAGCTCTGTGCGTTTTGACGATGCTTTGCGCGAACAATGCGAGAGTGTGTCTTGCATGACAAAAATCTGATGCATCTTTACGCATAAGCGGCCAGCAGTCGTATAATCCCCCTGCCCATTTTGAAACCGGAGGCCAGGTGACAGAAAAAGATAATTCTTCGATCAGAGCACAAATTAGCCGGAATGCTGTAGCACTAATCAGCCTGGTCGTAGCGGTTGGTAGCCTGGGTTACAACACTTGGCGTAATGAACTCACTGAGGCGAACCGCAACGTGCGTTCTGCCGGTTTCCAGCTAATGAACGAAATAGCGAAACTGCAGCAAGTGGTACTGCTGAGCCACTATGATATGGACGATGTACGTGGCAATCCGCGCGTTGGCTGGACGCACGTAATCGCAATCAAGGATCTGGCCTATTCAATGCCCGCCGACGTCCAAACTGCCTGCGACGATTTGTTCCTTGTATGGCAGGACAATTGGGACAGTCTCGCGAACACGCCAGCGAGCCTGGATAAAATAGATTCATCGATCAACAATGCGAAGGGCAAGATTCTCCGCGCCATCGAGGCGCTGGACTGACAGTCCTCAGGGCGCGATTTCGCTCGGATCCGGAGCGGCGAAAAACGACTGTGTAAGCTATTGATTTTATACAATACTCCCCGGCCGAAAACCGGGTCTCGCCAGTGAGGGTCCCGGCCAGGCCATAGGCAAGCCGGTATTGGACAGGGTTACAATGGCCGCCGATTACGCATCAGGAATTAACAATGCATACGCTCGTTTTGCTGCGCCACGGCCAGAGTCTGTGGAATAAAGAAAACCGTTTTACTGGCTGGACGGACGTCGACCTCACCGATCAAGGCCGTGTCGAGGCTACCGAGGCTGCGCGCCTGCTGGCTGCAGAAAATCTTTTTTTCGACCGGGCCTACACCTCAGTACAAACAAGGGCGATACGTACACTTTGGATAGTAATGGACCAACTTCAGTGCCTGTGGTTACCAGTAGAGCGCTCGTGGAAACTCAATGAGCGGCACTACGGCGCACTACAAGGGTTGAATAAAGCCGAAACTGCAGAAAAACACGGTGAAGACCAGGTGCACATTTGGCGACGCTCGTACGACGTTAAGCCGCCGGCATTGCGTCAGGACGACGAGCGACATCCCAGGAAGGATCGCAGGTACGCCGGACTTGCAGAATGGGAAATGCCGGAGACCGAATGCCTCGCCGATGTCGTTGCACGCATGGTTCCATACTGGGATGAAACCATTGCACCGACAATACGCTTGGGTCAGCGGGTGATCATATCGGCTCACGGAAATAGTCTGCGGGCACTTGTGAAGCATCTGGACGGGGTCTCTGACGATGAGATCGTCAAATTAAATATTCCCACCGGCGTTCCACTCGTATACGAACTTGATGAAAACCTGAAGCCTATTTCCAAACGCTTTCTCGGCGACGCGGACGAAATAAAGCGTAAAGCGGCAGCAGTTGCCGCACAGGGTCGCGCGCACTAATTTCTAGGGTGCCAGCCCGCTCGGGCCGGGTGGCAGGAAGAATCCTGTTGCCATCATCTGCAGATCCGCAAAATTGATAATGCCAGAATTGTCGAAATCGGCGTCAGGATTCCAGCCGGGAATCGCAGGTGAGGTAAAGAACGCGTTGGCAAGTAGGCTCAGATCCGCGAAATTGACAAAATTATCGTTGTTGAGATCGGCGTCGCAAGAATTACCAAAGCCATCAGCATCGCTATCGTACTGATCGGGGTTAAAAACGAGAGTGCAATTGTCGCAAGCGTCCGGAATGCCGTCCTCGTCGGCGTCGGCTCCTGAGCAGGCATCACATACATCGCCAATGCCGTCATTGTCATCGTCGGCCTGATCTATATTTTCGTCGGCCGGGCAATTGTCGTAGATATCGGGGATCAAATCCTGGTCAATATCGATGATCGGCCAACCAATGTCTTTCATTTGGGTTGGCGTGAGATCCAGAGTCTCACTGGCCGCCAGTGAACCGGTTTGAAACGGTTCCATCAGTGTATTGGGAGACGTAGCCGTGTCCCAGTGAAACACCGAGGAACCCTCGGACAGGTTGTTTGGAGCGTACAAGCGCGGGAATCCGTTGGCGTCTTTACCGCCCGACAGACTGAAAGATGCGAGGAGGGCTGTATTCGGGCCGTCCCAGACCAACCCGCCATTGTTTGTTGCTGAGATTGCGCGTTGGGAATCGTTCATCTCGTTCCAATGCAGGCTGTCATCATTATCGAGACTGAATCGGGCAAAAATCCCCGGTATGCCGCCCGCCAGAGATCCGCTAGACAGATCGGTAAACCCGATGAAACCAAGGCCATGTGCAATTTCGTGCATGACGGTATTGAGAAAATCGATCGTACCGCCCGGATTGTTGTTATCCAGCCCGTAGTACCAGTTTGTCCCCGACAAACAACCGTTATTAAAATCAATGTCGCCGTTGAACTCAGCATCCATGTCTGACTGACCACTCCGGTCCGTGCCCGACAGACTGTTCGCCAACGCTTGCGGGTACCAGGTTTGAGAAAACGCTGCCCCGCCAAAGTCAGCGTGTATCGTCGTCGGACCGGCACTACCCAGCGTTGCCGAATTTGATGTGCAAAACAACGGAGCGAACGAAGCACTGACCCGGATCGTGATGTTACTGTCAACCACTCCACCCCAAAGGCCCGCCGCAAATTCAAATGCGATCATTCTTTGCTCGCCCAGCGTCGTTCCCGTATTGCCGCCTACCGGTGTGACTGGCGTATTGTCATTAAAGCCAACACTGGGCGAATCATCATTAATGACGATGAAATTCGCACCGGCCAGCACGCTACCAGACATAAATGACAGGATCAGTGATGCAGCCAGATGCCTCATTCAGACTGCCCGCCTTGGTGTTCGGCCTTAGCTTCATTGCTCAGAAAATCTGCCGCCTGCTCGGCCGTTAGACACAGAGTCTCCATTTCACCATCAATGGAAATGCGGGCAACGCTATACATCCGATACCGCGTGCCGAGTTCTTTGGACCTGCTGCCGTCTTCGTGATGCCTAACAGGTTTGTCTATTGATAGGTCGATGTACCGTCGCCTGAATTGTTTTGCCATTTCTTTGGTTTCGGCCTGGGTCGGAGCGCGTACTTCCCCGGTTTCCGTATCGATAAAAGCCCTGGCGGTCGCACTGGCCGCGACTGACTCTTTCGGCGGTCGATCGGCCCCGATCGGGTACGAAATCAAACTAAGTGCTGCCACCAACGGTGCATACGTTTCCCATCGCAACATGATTTCGGTCCTCTAAGAGTAGTGCTTTATTTGCGACACGGGTTCTCTTGGCAGCCACGTGTCTCATTCATTATCTGTTTATCTTAATCGATTCTTTCACTTCAAAACAACGCAACATAAAAACGCGGCGTCTAGTTTAGATTATGTAAGTATCCAATCCCGCAACAAAAAGATCGTACTGCGCCTCAACAACCTCCTTTATGGCAAATGCCGGCAATCCGGAAACGATCTGGTCTTGCAGGAACAACCATCCCACCGCATCCAGCGGGCCGAGACTGACCACATATCCCAGCTCTTTAAAGTAGTACTCAAACAGGCGGACTCCGCGCGACACACGGTCAATGTTCTGGGCAACCAACTTTCCTTGTCTGACCGCAATCTGTGCCGTTAACTGGTCATCGCCACGAGAATCAAAGCGCGCGCAATCACCTGCGCCAAAAATCGATTCGTATCCCTCGACGCGACCATACCGATCGGAGTTAAGTGCACATGGCGATGGCGATACACCAGGAAACAAGAAGGTCAGCCCTGACTGTACAACCAGGTTTTCACCTGTCGAAACATCGCGAAATTGTAGTGTGTCTTCGTCACTGGAGACATACTCTGTTTGTGGCAAGTATTCGATACCGGCACTAACCAACTTGTCTTGCACGTAGTCACCAAGTTTGGATGGATAGTCTCCGAGCAGCTTTGCCTCGCGATCTACCAGACGCAGTTTTATGGGTTGTCGGCTGGCTTCGATGCAATCGGCCAACTCAAACAGAATCTGAATTCCACTAGGACCACCACCCACAACACTTAGCTCGCGTGGTCGAGTCTCGTCGCCGAGAAATAGCGAGACGAGATCCCCGGCATCTTGCTCTCGCAAATCATCACGATCGTAGACTTGCGCGGATTTTGATAGCGACGGTGGCTTGGCTCCCGTTGCGATAACCAAAAAATCAAAAGACAATCGATGCCCATCGATATCGATAGCCGACTCAGCAGCAAAGTCGGCCAATTTGTTGCAATCCAAAGCATGGCGGTAATGATCAAAGCCAATTCGTTTGCCGAGCTCCATGTAGGACCTACGAAAACGGCGCAGCGGTCGCCGAACGGTTTCGTGCAGATGAGTGATCTTGAGATGATCCTCACCCGGATCGATCAGGATCAGTTCGGCATCCGCCATGCGACGCCGCAACTCCATCAAACAAGCCAACCCGGCGTAACCACCGCCTGCAACTACGATTCTCAAAAGGGTCTCCAACCATCTCGGGACGGCAAAGATATCAGATTGATGTGGCCTGGCGGTGCTATCCTCCCAACCCCGTGATTGAGTTATTTCGACAGTATCCCGCGCTCAAGCGCGGTTTGCCGCATGTATCGCTGGGAGACTGGCCTACGCCAGTAGCCCGTCTGGCAAATATCGGCCAGGACTGTCGTATCGATATTAAAAACGATGCGATGAGCGGCCCACTCTACGGCGGCAACAAGGTTCGCAAGCTGGAATTCCTTTTGGCCGAAGCGGCCGCAAACGGCGCGCAAGAAGTAATGACTTTTGGGGTGGCCGGTTCTAACCACGCGCTGGCCACGGCCCTTTACGCCGAACAACAAGGCATGCGTTGCATTTCCGCCCTTACACCACAGCGAAACGCGCACTATGTGGCAAAGAACCTGCTCGCCGCCCTATCGACAAATGCCGAGTTGCACCATTATGCGAGCGAGGCTGCCGCGTCACACGGTGCCCGCTTTCAATGCCTGCGCCATCGTCGCAAAACCGGGGTTGCGCCGATGGTTATTCCGGGTGGTGGCTCATCTGCTGTGGGCACAGTCGGATTTGTCAACGCAGCATTCGAGCTGGCGAAACAAGTAGCGAATAACGAATTGCCAGAACCGGACAAACTCTATGTAGCCCTTGGAACCATGGGCACGGCAGCCGGACTCTTGCTCGGTCTACGTGCCGCCGGTTTGGCAACCGAAGTCGTACCGATACGAGTTGTGCGCAATAGCATCGGTAATTTACCGGGGTTGCACAAACTGTATGATGCGACGAACAAGCTACTGCATGAAATCGACGACCGGTTTCCGCTAATCTCTCTGCAACAAGACGTCATTCGTCATGATCAGTTTGGAGAAAGCTACGCGGTATTCACAGAGTCAGGCATGGCTGCGAAAAAACTGTTGGCACAACAGGAAAATATTGCTCTGGAAGGCACCTACACCGCCAAAACCATGGCTGCGCTGCTGTCCGATATGCATAGCGGAAAACTCAGCGGGCTAAATGTACTCTATTGGCACACATATAATGCTGTCAGCCTCGACGCTCGTATTGCTGGTCTCGACTACCACACGCTACCGTCGGAGTTTCACCCGTATTTTGAGCGCCCCGTGCAGGAACTGGATGTCGCGTTCTAGTCTAGACGACCTGAGCAGTCTGATCGTCCGACGCTGGGCTGTGCGTGGACGACACGACACTGTCGTCGTTACTTTGGTTTGCCAATAGCTTGCCGGGGCGGAAATCGACCTGGGTGCGGTCCGGCAAATCGTTTGCCAGCGTCTGTGCGCCACCGGCCAGGTGCTCGTAGAGATCCCGGTACTTCTCGGTGGACTCTTTGAATAGCTCAGCCGTGCGCGCGAAGTGTTCGTTAACTTCGTCACGGTACTGTGCCATTTCGTTGCGCAGCTGCTGGGCGTTTTTCCCGCCGGCGCGTCTGCGCTGGAACAGAGTTGTCATCAACCACCCGGCAAACAAGCCAACCGCCAGGCCCATGCTCGCAATGACCCAAAAATCCGCGGAACTCAGATCGTACATTTCCACCTCGACCCCAAAACCTACGCTTCATTATGACTCTGTTCGCAACCTAGACTACCGCGCCAGATCATTCTTAACAATGAACCACACCGGGTGTTGCGTGGTGCTAATCTATCGGCCAGCGAAGGCTTTGAGTCCACTATGAAAAGGCAAGAATTGGAAGAACTGGCCCAGAAGCTCGATGAGGATACCGACTTTCGGGTCCTGCGCAGGTTGCGTGCTGTTCAGCGCTACCACCCGGATCCTGATGATACGAGCACACTGCGACGTGGTCTGTATGTGGATGTAGAAACCACCGGTCTTGATCCTGCGTCGGACGCAATCATCCAGCTTGCCCTGACTCCTTTTGACTTCAGCGTAACCGGACTGGTGTGTTCAGTCCGTGATGGATACGAAGCGTTTGACGACCCCGGTCGACCGATTCCTGACGAAATAACCAGACTCACAGGAATTTCCGATGATGACGTACGCGGTCACACGATCGATTGGCAAAGAGTCGAGAAAATGGTGCAAGAAGCCGATCTGATAGTCGCCCACAATGCCGGTTTCGATCGACGCTTTGTGGAGGCGCGCTGTAAGAGTTTTGAGCACAAGGGATGGGCCTGCTCGATGCTCGAAATTCCCTGGCGTGATGAAGGACTCGAAAGTAGCAAGCAAGAATATCTGGCCTACCGATTCGGCTTTTTCTACAGTGCCCACAGCGCAGGCGCAGACACGCTGGCCGGTATCCATCTGCTCGCGCAAAAACTGCCCAGTGGAGATACTGCATTGTTGGCCCTGCTCGACAGCGCCCGGCGCACGACCTACCGGCTATGGGCGGTCAATTCGCCCTTTGAGGCGAAAACTCTCTTGAAAGCACGAGGTTACCGCTGGAACGGCGGAGAAGACGGGCGTCACCGCGCCTGGTATCTGGACTCGGACAAAGAACGCTGTGAAATCGAGCAGGAATTTCTCCGAAAAGAGATCTACAAACGTGACATCCAACTGCCTATAGATAAGATAACCTGCTTCACCCGATACTCAGACCGGATTTGAACGTGGAAGATTCGCCGCTAACTGCATCTCAGAAAAACCCATCAAACAAGTCGCCGCGCGACCAGCAAACCAAAGCCTATGAAGGCGTCGACGCGTCAGTGCGCCCGTTGGGCAGTCTGGAGTTGCTGTCGCAACAGGAAGTCAACGAACTACGCTCAATGCGCGGTGACGGCCTGTACTCGATGTTCAGGCGTTGCGCACTGGCTGTATTGAATTGCGGCACACATATAGACGACGCAAAGTTAGTCCTGGAGCAACATCGTAATTTTGATATTAAGGTCCTGCAACAGGAGCGTGGGCTAAAGCTCGAGCTCAGCAACGCCCCACGCAGCGCCTTTGTCGACGGCAAGATGATCAAGGGAATACAGGAACACTTGTTCGCTGTCTTGCGGGATGTGCTGTACATGAATCGTGAACTCGACTGGCGTGGCCAGTTTGATTTAAGCGATTCCGCTGATATAACGAATGCCGTTTTCCATGTACTACGCAATTCTGGCGTACTCGAAATCCGCACAACACCGAAACTTGTAGTCTGTTGGGGCGGTCATTCAATTAGCCGGCACGAATACGATTACACAAAGGATGTCGGTTATGAGCTCGGACTGCGTGGACTGAACGCCATCACGGGCTGCGGCCCCGGTGCCATGAAAGGGCCGATGAAAGGCGCGACGATCGGGCACGCCAAGCAACGAATCCACACGGGACGCTATGTTGGAATCACCGAACCCGGAATCATCGCGGCCGAATCGCCGAATCCGATCGTCAACCACCTGGTAATCATGCCGGACATCGAAAAACGACTCGAAGCGTTTGTACGCGCTGGTCATGCAATCGTCGTCTTTCCTGGTGGTGTCGGCACCGCTGAAGAAATTCTGTATATCCTTGGTATATTGCTGCACCCAGAGAATCGGCAAATGCCGATGCCTCTCATATTCACCGGGCCGGCCAGCGCCGCGACCTATTTCCGCACGATGGACGAATTTATTGCAGCGACGCTTGGCGATGATGCGCGGTCCATGTACGAAATTATTATCGACAACCCGGCCGAGGTAGCGCGCAAGGCCCGGGTAGGCATGGATGAGGTAAAACATTACAGGTTGCATACCAGCGACGCCTTCTATTACAACTGGATGTTGAAGATAGAACCGGAGCTACAGCTGCCTTTTGATCCCACCCATCAAAACATGGCGGGCTTAAGCCTTTCCCGGGAGCAGGAAACCTATGAACTTGCTGCTGACCTGCGGCGCGCGTTTTCCGGCATTGTTGCCGGCAATGTGAAAGAGAACGGAATCCGTGCAATTGAAGAACATGGACCCTTTGAATTGTCTGGCGACAAAAAGGTGATGGACGCATTGGATACGCTATTGGCTTCTTTCGTCGCCCAAAACCGCATGAAGCTGGCTGGCGGCGAATACGCGCCCTGCTACCGTCTAAAAAAGTAATCAGCTATTCCCCTCCCGGAGAGAGTAGCCAGGAAAAGGGGCGTTCCCGACCCCTCTCCCCTGTTGGAGGGGCTGCAGGATGTTCAGTCAGCCATTAGTCTGTGATGTGCGAGGGCCTGCTCCAGCAACGGCGCGGCCTCTTCCGGGCGACCCTGAGCCAGTCGAATTCTGCCCAGTCGCTGTAATAGTTTCGGATGAAACGGATGAGCGTTGAGACAATTTTGTAATACGTCCGACGCGTCATCCAGCATTTCCCACGACGCGAGTCGTTCTGAAATTTCCAGTGCGGATTTAACCTTCATATTCCCTGCTTGCGCTAGCACCGCAGAACACACTACGATTCTAGGAAATAGAATGTTACAGATTGTGAGATTTGCGTCACATTCCCGGGTGGCGAGGCCTTTCAGAGTGTGACGCAGTTCACAAAAAGCGTCAGTTTTGCTTGTCCTCGATCACACAGTGACTGAATTCGCTTTCGCCCAGAAAGCGACGAGCCCGGATAATCTGGCTCTCTGGCACCTGCACATAAAACCCATGATCGACTCCGGCGATCGAAACATGCCCGCCCCGCATCATATCCAGCACCTCAATACCATGATCCTTGAGCAAGGACGTCATCAGCACAAATTCTCCAATATCCGTGGAATAGGCAACGCGAACAAACATTCAAGAGGTCCTTGTGGCACCGAGTCGCGCGATGAGTAGTGCAAGCACGAAAGGTAATAGTCGCTCGGCCACATCTCCGGGTGTGTCCGGAACCCAATACAGAGCAATGGTCAGCAAGAATCCCGTCAGCATACTTGCCAGCAATGCACCAGACACTATGCGATAACCGGCCAACCGCAGCAGCACGAGCGGCCCGAAAGCTGAGCCAATTGCATGCCAGGCAAACAATACGCGTTTGAATATTGTCTCTGGCGCAAACAAGGCTACTGCCACCGCTGCGGCACTGAGTATCATAACGACAATACGCGTGCGTCCCAGACTTGACCCGGCGTCGTCGGCAGCCAACCGCCAGTCGTGACTCACCGAAGATGCCGCGGTTAGTAACTGGCTGTCTGCGGTAGACATGATTGCTGACAGGACAGCGGCAATCATCACACCGGCCACAACCGGTGGAAATAACCGGTCCGACAACACAAAAAATACCTGCTCGCCCGCATCGAGTTCATTGACCAGTACGCGCCCACACAATCCCAAGAGCAACATGCCCGCATAAACGACTATTGCCCAGATAATCGCGATCACCCGCGCCTGTGACAAAGCCCTTTCGTCACGCAATGCCATAAATCGGTTTACCACGTGCGGTTGACCTGGGTAACCCATACCGATACCCAACGTGCCCAATACAAAGCCTACCGCAGCGATACCGGTAAACTTGCCGGTGGTGGACAGCGAAACAAGATCGCCCGTGCGACCGAGACCTGTCATGAGTTCAGCGAATCCACCAACCGCTATCAGTGCGGCCACCGGTAACAGGACCGCGGTCAGGGCCATCAACAAGCCCTGCAGCGTGTCGGAAACGCTAACCGCCCAAAAACCACCCAGCAGCGTATACAACACAACAATACCTGCGCCGATGAGTATTGCCGTATGCATCGACACATCAAATGTGCTGGCGAACGCATCGCCCGCCGCCTGAAACTGAGCAGCAACATAAAACATGAACGAAAATAGAATGATTACCGACGCCAAACGCAGGATCCAAGTTCGCGCCACACTGTCACCGGCAATAAACTCCGGCAACGTAATAGCCCGGCTGGCTCTGGACGCCGGCATCAGCCGCGGCGCCACCCACAACCAGTTGAGGAGAAAACCACCGACCGTGGCGGGAAACAGCCAAATAGCGGAAAGTCCCCAGACATAGGCGGCGCCGCTAACACCGAGCAGTGTCCAGGCGGAGGATGAGCTGGCCGAGGCGCTGATAGCGGCGACGACGGGACCCAGTCGTCGTCCGCCAAGAAAAAAATCGGTGTTGTCACGTGTACGCCGCTGTGCCCACAAGCCGATTACAATCAATGTGATCTTGTAGGCGATCAATGTAAGCAGAATGGTCAGATGCTTGCTCATCTGCGCCGACCATAACAGACACTTGATCAACACGCATTCGCCCATTACCGTCGGCTTATGACGGGACAACAGTGGCAGTTCTGGATCGATCGCGGTGGCACGTTCACGGATGTTGTTGCACAAAAACCAGACGGAGCCCTTATCAGTCGCAAGCTCTTGTCCGAAAACCCCGCGCACTATCGCGATGCGGCCGTGCAGGCCATTCAGGAAATACTTGACGCTGAGCCTGGATCACACGGCGCTGCGCAGATCGGAATCGTGAAGATGGGCACGACGGTTGCCACGAATGCATTACTGGTGCGCAGCGGCGATCCAACTGTGCTGGTTACGACTGGCGGTTTCGCCGATGCATTGCGTATTGGCTATCAAAACCGGCCGGACATTTTTGCCAGGCAAATCGTTTTACCGGACCTGCTGCACACGGTAGTCATCGAAGCCACTGAACGCGTTGACGCACAGGGCGAAGTACTCTGCCAATTGGATGAGGCGGCATTGGCCGAATCGCTGGCACGGGAAAATGCCCGCGGGATCGAAGCAGTCGCCATCGTATTTATGCATGCGTGGCGGTATCCGGCACATGAACTCCAGGCGGCGGCCATTGCAAGGCGTTGTGGCTTTAAGCAAATATCGCTTTCGCACGACGTAGGACCGTTAATCAAGTTGGTCAGTCGCGGTGACACGACAGTAGTCGATGCTTATCTGTCACCACTTATCAGACGATATATTGCACAGGTTAATCAGGCGCTCGAGTCTTTCGATAAAAGCACACAGCCGCGGTTGTTGTTCATGCAGAGCAACGGCGGATTAACCGATGCGAGCCACTTTCGGGGCAAGGATGCCATCCTGTCGGGCCCGGCAGGAGGCGTGGTGGGTATGGCGCAGACTGCAGCAATGGCGGGTGTTTCCAAAGTCATCGGTTTCGATATGGGCGGTACGTCGACCGATGTCTCGTTGTATCGCGGCGGCGAATACGAGCGCGGTTATGAAACTTTGGTTGCGGGTGTGCGCTTGCGCGCGCCAATGATGAAAATCCATACAGTTGCCGCCGGTGGCGGATCCATCCTGCGTTTTGCGGACGGCAGACTGCAAGTCGGGCCGGCCTCAGCCGGCGCAAATCCCGGGCCTGCCTGTTATCGAAACGGCGGACCACTTACCGTAACCGACGCGAACTTGATTCTCGGACGCATACGACCGGAATTCTTTCCCGCAGTCTTCGGGCCGGATGGAAATGAACCGCTCGATGTGCTCGGGCCGCTCGCTCAGTTTGAAAAACTGGCGGTCAGAGTCGGCAAGCCCGGCAACGCCGAGTACCCGCCAGCGGGTCGGGACATCGCTATCGGATTTCTTCGAATAGCCGTGGAAACCATGGCCAACGCCATCAAAAAAATCTCGACGCAGCGTGGTCACGACATCAAGGAGTACGCGATCAACTGTTTTGGTGGCGCGGGTGGACAACATGCCTGTCTGGTGGCCGACGCAATCGGGATCGAGCGCATTCTGATACACCCCCTTGCCGGCGTGCTATCGGCCTATGGGATGGGTCTAGCCGACATCCGGGCAATACGTCAGCAAACGATCGAAAAAACACTGTCGCCGCAGGCAGTTCACGATCTTGCGAAGACTATTGAGACACTGACTCGCGCAGTGACGACAGAGTTGCTTGACCAAAAGATTGCAGCGACGAAGCACAGTATTGCAACCAATCTCATGCTGCGCTACGCCGATACCGATACATCATTGCCGGTGCCATTAAGCTCGTGCGAGAAAATGAAGCTGGCGTTTAATGACGAGCACAAAAAGCTATTTGGCTTCGTAGCCGCTGAACGGAAAATCATTATCGACTCGCTGCACGTAGAGTGCATAGGTCGTAGCGACGTGCAGGCCGACACCATTTCTCAGCAAACCGCGGATCAAATGCCAGTGCCGGTCGCGCGACACGCTGTGGCGATGGCCGATGGCATGCACGACACACCGTTCTATCAGCGCAAAACACTTGTTTCGGGGCACACCATAGATGGTCCCGCTATAGTTGTGGAAGATCACGCGACGACAGTCGTCGAAACAGGCTGGCAGGCCGAAGTCACACCACACAATCATTTGCTGTTAACCCGAACTTGTGTCGCACAGCGCAAGCCAGCTGTGGGCACGGTAGCGGACCCGGTCATGCTTGAAGTCTTCAACAACCTATACATGCATATTGCAGAACAAATGGGCGTCGTGCTGGCGAACACAGCACAATCGGTCAACATCAAGGAGCGCCTGGACTTCTCTTGTGCGGTTTTCGATTGCGATGGTCACCTGGTTGCCAATGCGCCGCACATGCCAGTACATCTGGGTTCAATGGGCGAGAGTGTGCAGGCAATCATTGCCGGCAACGCCGGTAATATCGAGCCAGGCAACGTTTATCTGATCAACGCGCCATACAACGGTGGCACACACCTGCCCGATATCACCGTTGTGACGCCGGTCTTTGACCGGCCTGGCAAGAGTATTTTGTTTTACGTTGCCTCACGCGGCCATCACGCCGACGTCGGCGGAATCACACCCGGCTCGATGCCACCCGCGAGTCAAAACATAGAGCAAGAAGGCGTTGTATTCGACAACTTCCTGCTGGTCCGCGATGGCCGTTTTCGCGTTGAGGCATTACGCGAGGCCTTGATACAAACACAGTGGCCGGCGCGTAATCCCGATCAAAACATTGCCGATCTCAAAGCACAGGTTGCCGCCAACGAACGTGGCGTCGTGGAACTTGATACGGTCGTCGCGCATTACGGGCTGGACACGGTCATTGCCTACATGAAACACGTGCAGGACAATGCTGCAGCCTCCGTGCGCCGTGTTATCGATGCACTGGACGATGGCGAATTTTGCTACGAGCTCGATAACAGACTAAAAATCCGTGTCGCAATCCGCATCGATCGCAAGACCAGTAGCGTCGAAGTGGATTTCACAGGAACTTCTGCCCAAAGTGACGGCAACTTCAATGCGCCACTGCCGGTTTGCAGGGCCGCAGTACTTTATGTTTTTCGTACTCTCGTCGATGAAGCAATCCCGATGAATGAAGGCTGTATGCGACCAATTAGGCTAAGGGTGCCACCAGGCAGCATTCTTGATCCGACGTATCCGGCGGCAGTGGTGGCGGGCAACGTAGAGACTTCGCAGTGCATAGTCGATGCGCTGTATGGCGCCCTGGGCGTAATGGCTGCCTCGCAGGGGACGATGAACAACCTCACGTTTGGCAACGCACAATACCAATACTATGAAACAATTTGCGGCGGCAGCGGTGCAGGCAACGGTTTTAACGGTGTGTCGGCCATACACAGTCACATGACAAATTCGAGACTCACCGACCCGGAGATTCTTGAATGGCGTTACCCCGTGCTCGTGCGCGATTTCAGCATCCGCAAAGACTCGGGTGGAGCCGGAAACTGGCGGGGAGGAAACGGAGTTCGACGTGAAATAGAATTTCGTGAACCGATGACTGTAGCCATCCTGTCGAATCATCGACGGATTGCGCCGTTCGGTATGGCCGGTGGTAAGGCTGCTGCCGTCGGCATCAACAAGGTACGCCGTGCTAATGGCGATACTCAAACGCTAGGTGCGACCGACACAGTCAACGTAGCTGCCGGCGACGCGGTGATCATTGAATCACCGGGTGGTGGCGGCTATGGAAAAAAAATCAGTTAGCGTTTTTTTAGGGACGGTACGTCGCGGGGCCCATGGCCAGTGTAGAGCTGACGCGGGCGCCCGATTACCATCTTGGGATCAGACACCATCTCCATCCAATGCGCGATCCATCCTACGGTTCGGCCGATAGTGAACATTACCGTAAACATGTTGTACGGAATTCCAAGGGCCTGATAGATAATCCCGGAATAGAAATCCACATTAGGATAAAGATTGCGTTTCACGAAATAGTCGTCTTTGCGTGCAATCTCTTCCAGGTGCAATGCCAGCTCCATGCGCGGGTCGTCACCGTAATTCTCCAGCACTTTGTGCGCCATCTTCTTGATAATTTTGGCGCGTGGGTCGAAATTTTTGTAGACACGATGACCGAAACCCATCAGCCGGAATGGATCGTTCTTGTCTTTTGCACGTGCGAGGAACTTATCGATGTTGGAAACGCTGCCGATTTCGTCGAGCATCCGCAGCACGGCCTCATTGGCCCCACCATGTGCAGGACCCCACAAGCTGGCCGTGCCCGCCGCGATGGCCCCAAATGGATTTGTCTGCGATGACCCTGCCAGACGCACGGTCGAGGTCGAGGCGTTCTGCTCGTGATCCGCATGTAGCAGAAACAAGACATCCAGCGCTTTTTCGGCAACCGGATCCGGTTCATAAGCTTCCGTTGGCCGACCCCACATCATGTATAGAAAATTTCCCGTGTAGCTCAGATCGTTGCGCGGATACATTGCTGGTTCGCCAATTGAGTGCTTATAGGCTGCTGCGGCGATTGTTGGCATCTTGGCGATAAGACGGTGCGCCGTCATCATGCGCTGTTCCGGGTCATAGATATTGAGTGAGTCGTGATAGAAGGCCGACAATGAGCCTACTACGCCGGTCATGATAGCCATTGGATGTGCGTCATATCGAAATCCATCCAGAAAGACGCGCAAACCCTCGTTGATCATAGTATGACTGCTAATGTTTGCTACAAATTCATCCCTTGCCTGTTCATTCGGCAGCTCGCCATGCAGCAACAGATAACAGACTTCGAGAAAACTGCACTGTTCTGCCAACTGCTCAATTGGATAACCGCGGTAGAGCAGCTCGCCTTTTGCCCCGTCCAGATAAGTAATTTCGCTTTGACAACTTGCGGTCGCCTTGAAACCAGGATCGAAGGTGAAACAACCGAGTTCTTTGTTGAGCGATCTGACGTCGAGCACCGGCGTCCCGCAAGTGCCGTTTAGCAATGGCAGCTCGGTCGTCTTTCCAGTGCTGTTGTCAGTCAACGTAACAGTCTTATTAGCCATTTCGAAACCTTCGTTTTGTGTGATTCGGGATCAGGGATCCGCGAAGGGGCGATAATGATAAACAAGCAGAGCGAAATCAGGAAATCGGATCGCTATTGAGATGCGATGCTAGGACAATCAGAGGCCAGATGATCGCCCTGGACACCCGCGGGTCACCCCACTCTTGCGCTAAACGCGCCTCCAGCTCCGGTATGGGATCATGCCCCGTGGCCGCCCGGTAACGACGCGTTGCCGACCACGAACCGACATATCCCGACAAAAACTCTAAAGGCCAGCCCACATGCATTTTAAAGGATCTGGTTTCGATATTGCGTCCCGGCAGCCGGACATTGGCATAGCCCTGATCGATCCAGCTTCGCTCCGGTGGCCAGTAGGGACCAACCAATTCATCAAACTTGGCCAAAATCTCGTTGCAGGCGCCCTCGACTTTCGGCTGGCCGTACATCCAAACTGCCAATATGGCGCTTTGTTTGCCTACCCGCTGCGCTTCCTCGTAAAAGTTTTGTGTATTAAACCAGTGCAGTGCCTGCGCGACACAGATCAGATCGACGGAATCGTTTTGCAATCCACTGTTTTCCGCGGTTGCGGTGTGAAAGCGTACGTTGCCAGGGCCACACGCGTTGACAATCTGCTCGGCACTGGCATCCGTGGCATGTACGTTCTGAAAATACTCTGCAAGCTGCCCTGAGGCCTGGCCATTGCCACAGCCACAATCCCACACTGTATCGTGCGTATTAACCGATTCTGATAACCATTGAAAAAGTGAACGTGGATACCCGGGGCGAAAACGCGCGTAGTCCCCCGCGTGGCCAGAAAAATGGTCTTTGAAACTCAATGTCTGTTCTAGCGATCTTGGGTACCGGTCGCAAGACAATACCGGCATTCACATCACAAATCAGCCCTGTACACGCCACCAGACCGCCGGAACCTTGATCGTGGTGTCGAGACACGTCGCGTTGCGACGCTTTTGTGAGGTCGACGGCCGGGCTCTTTGCTTAGGAGGAGGGGGCGCCGTGCCAAACGGAGAAGATGAGCGGCCGCGCCGGGGAGCCTGCTGTGCTTAGTGCACCCGGGACCACTGCAGAACAGTAAGATCGTCCGCCTCGACTTCCAGATTGTCGGCGAGCATACAGCGCACATCGTGGTCTTCGAATTCTGTCTCCGAGTAACGCATGACTTCCACAACGCCGCTGAACTCCGTGTAACCGTCCTGGGTACCGTCCACGATCAGGAAATGTGTGTAATACTTTTCCTCCATATGACACACTCTAATAGACGGTGTCTGAACCGTCTGTGAACGATTCCGCATTATTTTTTCGTTGCGCCGGAAAAAGACCTTAATCTGAGACTTTGATCACACTATGATAAAGCCGTGACGACTGCCTTATACCATCATCAGTTATGCGCGCTACATGACGTCGGCGAAGGTCATCCGGAAAACCCTGGCCGCCTAAAGGCAATTGACGATCGTTTGCGGGCCGATGGCTTACTTGATCGTGTCGAACAATGCGAACCGCCAATTGCAACCCGTGTACAGCTTGCCCGGATCCATGACCCTGCACACATTGAACGTATCTACGCTTTGAATCCGGCAAACGGACTGGTGCACCTGGATGGCGATACAGCCATGAACCCTCACTCCTTGCAAAGCGCTTTACTGGCGGCAGGTGGGATCATCGACGCAACAGACAGAGTACTAAACGCTGAGTTCGACAACGCATTTTGCTGTATGCGCCCACCAGGTCATCATGCCGAATACTCTCGCGCAATGGGCTTTTGCCTATTCGGTAGTGTCGCAGCTGGCGCGTCGCACGCACTAGAGCACCATGGCTTGGATCGTGTTGCGATACTCGATTTCGATGTGCATCACGGCAACGGCACCGAGAGTATTTTTCGCTCGGACCAACGTGTCCTTTTTTGCTCCAGCTTTCAGCATCCGTTCTATCCGTATAGCAGCCTGGAAAATGCGCCAGCGCATATCGTACATACACCGCTGCCGGTTGGCAGCGACAGTGCAGCATTCCGTACCGCCATTGAGCGTGACTGGCTACCTGCTATTGAAAAACACAAGCCGCAAATGGTTTTCGTCTCCGCCGGTTTCGATGCTCACCGTGACGATCCTTTGGGTGGGCTGATGCTTGTGGATGAAGACTTTAGCTGGGTAAGTCGCCTGATCTGTACAGTGGCAAGTGAGCACTGCAACGGTCGCATTGTGTCCGGTTTGGAAGGCGGTTACGACTATGATGCGCTCGGTCGTTGTGTCTCAAGTCACTTATCAGAACTAATCGGTATGTAGCCATTCCCACAGCGACCGGTTGTAATCAACGACCCAATCCGCATCTTCTGCCAGAAGATAACCGGCAGCCACGAGATCGTGTGCGGCGCGGCGCGAGAGGTCCAGAAATTTGGCCTGGTCCTGATAGAGTTCTGATACAGAGGGCCGCGGATCTCTATCTGTGATAGCTGTGGACAGCGGAATAAACGTGCCGCGAAAATCTGTCAATGCAAAATCACCGTGGCGATTCCAGGGCAAAAACGTGGCAATCGGCACTGCAATCCAGACATTGCGTATCCCGCCCAGCTCGTTACCCAGCTCATCGTTCTGTGGCACCCGCGACGGAAAAGCCTCGCCCAGATGCGGCGGCTGCGTGTCGATGATGCCCTTTTTGAAGCGCTCGCCGTAGTCGGCGCGATACGCAACGTGTACAACCTGTGGTTTCCTGATGCCTACATCGGGCAGACGTAATTCTTCGATATCTGTCAGCGTATCGTCGGCATAACGCGGGTAGCGACTGACTGGTGGTAACGCATCGCCACTCACCCAGTCCTTGAGTCCAATAATCAGTGCCCGCAAATTGACCAGAAACGGTGAAGGATTACCACGCCATATTTTGTCGACGACTAGTTTATCGCTATCTCTGGGTTGCCCATGCTCCTGGTAGTGCTGTGCCGATGCAATGTGATAGATGCGTTCATTAGGCAATGGTAAAACGTCTGCTTTGGCATCTGGCGATGTGTGAATTAGAGATGCCGCCCGACCCCAGTATTCGTATCCAGTATTCGTATACATGATATTTGGCAGCAGCGACTCGTCTTCGTAGACCGACAGCAATCCATCTGTCACACCGCTGATTGCATCCCTTTGCGTCCGACCAGAGAAGGGGAAAAGATCCGTTGGGTAAAAAAAAGCGGAATTTTGGTGCGCATCTCGCGATGGCTGTGCAAAGCGGTGATTGAAACTACCGCGTCCTGCTCCGGCGCTGTGTATCAACATGCCGTCAAAGACTCTTCTGCCGGTCTCGTCCACGTTGAATCCCTGGTAGAGAAAATGCCGTAAAAATCTCCCCGTCTGTGATACGCCAAACGCCAGGCCCTGTTTAACGGGAAACAGACTCTCAGGGTCATTTTTGGCGTACGCCATCGTGTCACGCACGATAGCCAGACCCAGACCAACGACTCGTGGATGTGCTGCGCGATAGACCAGTTCGTAAATTCCGGGCTCGAATCCGGCGGGAGAGCTAATGTGTGTGTAACTGCGGCGCTCTTGCCCGTCTGCTGATATCTTTGAGAAGCGCCATTCGCTTTGTGGCACTATCTCGCGACTGGCACGACGGGACGCCCTCCACGTCAAAACATTTTCGCTATCATTCGCAAACAAAACAGGATAGGCCCAGTGATTACGATGGCCGATCGCCAAAGTGCGCCGAGTTTGTTCGACCACCCAATCCGCCCGAGGTAATCCAGTGACTGGTTGATCTCCACTAATCGCAATTGGGACAGTCGCGCGCAACCTCCACGGCTCGCACGGAACATCAAACTGCCAGCCCACCCAGATAAGTGTCAGGCCATGACGCATTAGTAAGCCGTCGCCAAAATGCGATTCGCTGACCGGCAAGCCCGAATAACGCGATCCACGATTAAAGTACCGCAGTGAGGCCTGACCACCACGATTACTGACTTCCAGTAACGCCACTTGTGCCGACAACGATGAATCTTTTGGTCGCAAAACTACAAAGTCCGCACTGGCCCTAACTCGCCCGGTTGGGTCGCGTGGTGCGTTCTCTATATCGACAATGGCCTGGTTGACCGGCAATTCAGGATCGAACGCGAAATATATTGTGCCGTGCAGCCGTTCGTACGCTATGTGTGAGTTTGTTGAAACATCGGCTACAGCGTGCACGTCGACCCGGTCGACTGCGGCAAAAACCGCAGGCACACACGACATTGAAATAAACAGGGCTTTTGTCAGCCCGACAAACAGCTTGGATATGATGTTTATGTCCACGCCCGCGCGCCCGGGACCTACCTATGGGCCGTTGGCACGTAGTTGTGTCGGATGACCGGCTCGTCGATCGGACTCAGGAGTCTTCGCCATAGAGAATCCCGTTGACCGTGCGCACGGCGAGCGGGTGATAACCGGGACGGGCGAGTTCATACACGCGTTTGGCAAAATCGGAGCCTTTATCAGTCTTAATCAACTCTTCGTACAGCGGTGTGATCAGCTTGCGACGACCAATTGAAACGAGGTAATCCTCAAGTCTTGCGTACGCTGGCGCGTAGTCGTTTCGCACGGCGATTACCAGCCAACTGTGGGCAACTTCGTTGTTGGTTGATTCGGTAAGCCCAAAAGCCTCATCCAGATCGGCCAACTGCTCAGGACTTAGCCGCGACGGCAGGTTGTTGAGAAAAAATCGCCACTCGTGGACAGTCCAGATTTGAGTATCAATGTCGGCTGCGGCTACTTCGCCCGCCAACCACGCGCCACTTTTCTCCGTTACGCGTATGAACGCGTCGGACTGTGGCACGATGACCTCATCCGGCATGCCAGGTTCGAATACCCAACGCCCGATCTGGCCCCAGTCAACCACACCCGGTTCGCTCTGTAACAGGTTTTCGCGCAGATACTCCAAAAATCTTTCGGTCGTGATGCTCTGAAAGGCGAACTGTTCAAAATATTGATTCAAAAACGCATCAAAGCGTTCGCGACCGAACTTGTGCTCCAGCCAGGTGAGAAATAACTGGCCTTTGGTGTAAGGGATACTTGAAAAAACGTCGTCCGGATCCTTGCCTTGCGAATCAATGGCAAGTAACTGCTCCGGCTCCGGTAGCTCCTCAATTTCCTGCATTACCGTCTGATAGCCGAGCACATTTTCCATCGCCGCCCGGCCTTCGCCATAGATCTCCTCCATGATCCGCGACTCCAGGTAACTGGTGAAGCCTTCGTTCAGCCACAGGTCCCGCCAGGTTGCATTGCTAACCAGATTTCCTGACCACGAGTGCGCAAGTTCATGCGCTATTAGCGATACCAGGCTCTTGTCACCCGCAATGACGGTCGGCGTAATAAACGACAATCGCGGATTCTCCATACCACCAAACGGAAAACTGGGCGGCAGGATAAGCAAATCGTATCTGCCCCAACGATAAGGCCCGTACATACGTTCCGTGGTTTCGAGCATTTGCTCAGTGTCCGCAAACTCAAGCGCGGCGGATTCCAGAAGTGACGGCTCCGCATAGACAGCCGTGCGTTTGCCCATTGGCCTGGATTCCAGATCCCCGACGCCCAACGCAATTAGATACGAAGGAATAGCCTGCGGCATCGAAAACTCGTACTCGCCATCACGCGGTGTGCCGGGCTCATTAGATGCACTCATAACCGCGAGCAACTCGGGCGGCGTCCGCACGACAGCATCGTATGTCATACGTACACCCGGCGTGTCCTGCAGCGGTATCCAACTGCGTGCGTGTATGGCCTGCGACTGAGTGAACAAGAACGGATACTGTTTCCCGGCGGTCTGTGCCGGTGTCAGCCATTGCAGACCTGACGCGGCCGGTGAGGTCCGATAGCGTATCCGGACTTGTAGATCTGTTGCATCGGCAGGCAGATCAACATACAACGCCGCTCCGAGATTGGGGTCTGTTTCCGCCAGTCGGTAGTAGGTCTGGCGCCATTTACCCGACGAATCGAGTACCGTGACGTCCTGTATATCCAGCTCTCGCGTATCCAGAACAAGTTCATCCGCTGCTGGTGTAACCCTGTCCACCGACAAGATAGCGCTGCCCTTGAGAATTTGCTGATCGAAATCAGCCGTCAGCTGCAGGCTCAAATGCGTGACCCGGGCCTCATGCGAATTCGCGTAGGAATGATAATCATGACCCGCGTTGGCCGTTTGCCCGGTCGGGAATTTCGCCGCAATTTTTTCCTCTGTTTTGGCAAGGTCCGGCGGTGCTTCGACGGTACGCGTTCTTTTATCGCATGCTGCGACCGTCAGTAGGGTAAAACCCAACAGAAAGCACATAGTTCTCATAATACGATCCTTGGCTTGCAACGGCTGAAGGTTCCAAACGCGATTACTGGAGGTCTTTGGGCGGACGGGTAAACGCCAGATCAAAGCCGCCGATGCTGATCGTGTCACCATTTTCCAGGGTATGCTTCTTGATGCGTCGGGCGTTCACGAAGGTTCCATTCTTGCTGTCGAGATCAAGCACGAAATCCTGATCCAGCACGGAAAATATTTGTGCGTGATGACGACTCGCACTGCGCGAGTTGATGCGAATGTCGCAATCGTGACGTCTGCCTATCATGATCCTGCGTTTCGCCAACTTATACTTGGCTATCCGCTTCCCTTTATAGGTCACGACTATTCTCGCGCCGCCGTTGCGTTGCGGTTTTTCGGGGTTGCCTGATGACACCCTGTCGGTGGTTTGGACCATACTTTATGTTGAATTGCCGCGAGAACACACTGGCACTAACTAACCGGCGTGGAGTCAACGAAGATTACCATAAGCATCCAATCTTGTGCGGATTCGCCGGCAACCCGCGGGCGGTTGTGAAGCCGATCACGGACGATTGCTCCATTACTTGAGAAGATTAGGTAACACGCTGCGTAAGGGTGCCGTAGCAGGTGAAGTGAAAGGGGTCCAAATGATTGGCGAAGCAGCGCAAGCGGCCAGCTACGCATTCAACATACATGCGGTGCCAACAGGTGCTGCGGCTGCGGCTGTTTTGTTTCTTGGCATCGCAACGTTAACCCGGGAATACCGTTCACCGGCCGCCATCCCATTCGCACTAATCACAGCGGCAATGCTGTTGTGGATGACCGGCTCGACTATCATGTACCTCTCGGTGTCCCCAATTGCTGCCGACTTATGGGCCCGCTTCGGAACAATGGGTATCGTCTTTACGCCCACCGCAGCACTCATGTTCGCGGCTACCCTGGTTGATGCGCACATTCGTCTGCGTCGGGTCATCTACGGCTGCGTCATCATCTCCAGCATATTTCTGGTCACCGGCTGGGTTTCAGCACATCATATTAGCGAGGTTATCCCGCAATGGTGGGGCTATTACCCGCACTATGGCATCGTTGGCACAGCTTTCATGGTCTATGTCGCCGCTGCGCTGGGATGCAGTCTCACGTTATTGTGGCGCGAATATCAATCCGCAAAGACGAACAGCACGCGTGCACGACGCTTGCGTCTGGTGATGATCGGCATTGCCGGCGCCAGCATGAGCGGTGTCGACTACCTGGGCACAATTGGGATACCGCTGTACCCGATCGGCTTCGCACCGATCTTTTTACTTTTTTGTGTGCTTGCGTACGTGACGTGGAATTACAGACTTTGTGATATCACCGCTTCCCTGGCCGGCCAGAGAATTATCGACACAATGACCGATGCTTTGGTGGTTACTGATACGACTGGCACTATCAAGTTGCTCAATCCTGCCGCCTGCGAACTGCTTGGAGCGACTGAGGAAGATCTGATAGAGAGCGTCTTTCGCCCCGGACAGCAGCTGCATCGCGACAATCAGACGCATGCTCAACTTGCAAGAGGTGAAACCTTACGGGATGTTGAGACTTGTTACCGGCATCCCAATGGCGATTCACTAACATTGAGCATGTCTGCATCGGTCTTGCACGAGGGCGAAGAACCTCTGGCGCTGATCTATGTGCTAAGCGATATCTCTAGCCGCAAGTCCGCTGAGGAACGAATTCATTTTCTTGCTTACAACGATGCCCTGACAAAATTACCCAACCGCTTGTACTTTGACGAAAATCTAAGCACTGCTGTGCATCAGGCAAAGCTGGAGAACAGGAGCGTCACAGTGCTGTATTTCGATGTTGACCGATTCAAACGTATTAACGACACGTTGGGTCATGACGCTGGAGACGAGCTACTGTGCAGTATCGCAAACCGGTTGAGTATTTTACTCGATAATCACAATGTAGTCTCACTAGATCATTCCAGACCACTCGGTGGCATGCTCGCGCGCCTCGGCGGTGACGAATTTGCGCTGGCGCTGGACGATGTAAACCAAATCATGGAGGTCCGTCGCGCTGCACAGGCTGTTCTCGACACATTTGCAGAACCATTTACCATCGGTGATCAGGATTTGTTTTGTAGTACGAGTATGGGAATTGCGCAATTCCCCCGTGACGGCACAGATGTGCACTCACTACTCAAGCATGCAGATACCGCCATGTATCACGCAAAAGACGCCGGACGAAACAATTTCAAGTTCTACAATGAGTCGATGTCTCCTGTCACCATCAGTCGGCTAGATCTGGAAAGTGACTTGCGCAAAGCGCTGGAACGCGACCAGTTTGAAATTCACTATCAGCCGCAGGTCGACATCCGCACGGGTCGCATATTTGGTGCTGAGGCCCTAATACGCTGGGTGCATCCCGAGCGTGGCATGGTTTCACCCGCCGAGTTTATCCCGCTGGCCGAAGAGATTGGCCTGATGATTCCGATCGGTCAGTGGGTACTGCAAGAAGCCTGTTTGCAGGCCAAGTCGTGGCACGATGCAGGTTTTACCCAATTCAAAGTTGCCGTCAATCTTTCTGAACGACAGTTCCGGCAAAACACTCTGGTGCTGGTCGTCTCCCAGGCGCTGGCGAAATCCGGACTGGACCCCGCGGCGCTGGAACTGGAGTTGACCGAAGGAACGATCATGCGCAATGCCGAAGAGACAGTATTTACATTGACCGAACTCAAGGCGATGGGCATGCACATCTCGGTTGACGATTTTGGCACAGGCTACTCATCATTGAGCTATTTGAAGCGTTTTCCAATCGATATCATCAAGATCGACCGGTCTTTTGTCGAGGACATCACCATGGATGCTGACGATGCGGCCATTACCGCCTCGATAATCGCTATGGCTCGTTCCCTTAAGCTCGATGTCATCGCTGAGGGTGTGGAAACAATGGCGCAGGCCCATGCGTTACGTGACAAGGGTTGTGTATACATGCAGGGTTATTTGTTCAGCAGGCCACTTGACGCAAGCATGATGCGTCAGGCACTCGAAACCAACGCGGCCGAGACCAACGAACAAAACGTCGTCCAACTCGCCTGATAGTCAAACGTCTCCCTCAATCGAGCACAGACTCATTTTCTCGTTCCCTGCAGCCAGTCTCGCAGCAAGGATTCCGCGCCCTGGAACATCGCAAAGGGTCACTCCCGACCTAATGTACAATTGCTCGCATGAAATATCGCCAACTGGGAAGCAGTGACCTGAGAGTTTCCGAGATCGCCCTGGGTTCGTGGCTGACCTATGGCGGAGGTGTGGACAGTGACACGGCGAGAGCCTGTGTGCGCCAGGCGTTTGACTGCGGTATCAACTTCATTGACACCGCAAATGTATACGCCCATGGCGCTGCCGAAGAATTTCTAGGCGCGACGCTAAGTGACTACCCACGCAAAGACTATATTCTGGCGACAAAGCTCTATTTTCCGATGTCGCAAACCGACAGCGGGCTGTCAGCTCAACAAATACACAAGCAAATCGATGCGTCACTAACGCGTCTGCGCACAGACTATGTCGACCTATATCAATGCCATCGCTACGATCACGACACGCCGCTGGCCGAAACCATGCAGGCCTTAACAGAGGTCGTTGATGCCGGTAAGGCTCGCTACGTCGGTTTTAGCGAATGGGGCCCCGAACAGATCGGGGCCGCGTTAGATATACCGGATGTTGTGCGCTTCGTTTCAAGTCAGCCCCAGTATTCGATGCTGTGGCGAGATCCGGAGCGCGAGGTCATGCCGCTGTGCGCTGCCAGCGGCATCAGCCAGATAGTCTGGTCGCCGCTGGCGCAAGGTGTCCTCACAGGGAAGTACCGGCCGGGCGCACCACTACCGGCCGATTCGAGAGCCGTAAATCCGGCCATGAATGATTTCATGGATCGCGCCAAGGACGACAAGTTGTTGTCGGCAGTCCAGCAACTACAGGCTATAGCCGACGATTTGGACATATCAATGGCTCAGCTCGCGCTGGCCTGGGTGCTACGTCAAGCTAATGTTTCGTCCGCTATCATCGGTGCCAGTCGCCCCGATCAGGTAACAGACAATGCCGGTGCATCGGGCAGGCATCTTGATGCGCACGCGATTGCGCGTATTGACAACGTGCTAGCCCCGTATGTCCGCAGCTAAGTCGTGATCAGCGCTTGTAGAGCACGGCAATGACGACCCCGGCACCCAAATACATGATGCCATCAGCCACAATCGAAACCAACGTAGTCGTCATACCCCACGGTTGTATCGCGTAGAAGAGCAGGTAGAGTGCGGCCACAAACCAGGCGATCAACAAACCAAATCGCAGACCTTCACCGATACCCTTGTCTTCGTACCCCTTGGTAAAAATCCAAGCCAGTGCAAAGCCCTGCAACAAACACGATGCAATTATCGCCCACATGACTTCCTGTCCTTCGGGGCGCATCAGGTCCGGACTTACATTCGCGGTATAAAAGTCTTTCAACAGTACAGCATTGACAATAAAGCCATAGAAAAATATCCACACGCCCGCTGCAATCGATGCAATGACGTATTTTTTCGTATTCATAGCTGTTCTCCCCGTTCCCCTGTTAGCGACTACCCGGCCCGTCCGGAAACGAGTTTAGTCTTTCACGAACTTGAGCGTCATACGATCGCTCTCGCCTATCGCGATATATTTTTCGCGATCCTGATCCTTTAGCCGCAAGCCCGGCGGCAATGTCCATACGCCTTCCGGATGATCTGCTGTGTCATTCGGATTGGCATTCACCTCGCTGGATGCGACAAGACGCAGGCCAGCGGTTTCCGCCATAGCAATAATTTTTTCTTCAGTAATGTATCCCTTGCTCGGATCGACTTTGCTACCCGCTTTTGCGCGATGCTGAACAACGCCCAGTACGCCGCCAGGCTTGAGCATGCGAGAAACCGCGTTGTACGCCTGTTGCCCAACACCGTCGCGCATCCAGTTGTGCGAGTTGCGAAAGGTCAGCACCATATCAGCGCTGCCTTCGGCTACGGTATCGGTTTGCTCCGGTGGCGCGAAAATTCCGACATTAACCCGATCATAATGTTGCGAGTATTCGGCCAACTTGTCGGTATACCGCACCGCATTGCGCCGGTAGTACTCCCGTTCCGATTCGGGGTCGTAGCTCCCGGCATAATACGTACCACGATTGCGCAGAAACGGCGCTAGAATTTCTGTGTACCAACCACCACCACCCGGCGAAATCTCCACCACTGTCATATCAGGCTGTATGCCGAAAAACATCAAGGTCTCCACCGGGTGCCGCGACGGATTGCGGGAAATATTCGCTGCGGATCGATGGGAACCCACAGCAAATCGAGTCAACTGTGCCGCGTTACGATGCTGGTCCGCTGCAAATCGGTCGGCCAACGACACATCGCAAACCGAAGCTGTTAATAAAATGGCAATCAATACTCTATGCATTTAGGTAGTCCCCTAACCCCTGGTGGAAGCGTAGAATATGCCAGAACATGAACAATCTCCTCAAGTCTGTATTTATCAGCGCCTACGGACCCTATGCGGTCGTTGTCACGTTCATTGCCGCGCAAAAACTGTACGATGACCTCAGCCCGGGCTGGTTAGGGGTGCTGTTGAGTCATGCCCCAATGGGTCTATTTTTCATGTGGGTAATGGTGCTTCGAAACCTGCCCAGATCCCACCCGTGGCTGCCAGCAATCAGCGCTATCACGCTGGCCGGTGTACTACTTTCATTTGCCGGACCGTTGGACCAGAACATCGTGGTTGTGGTGCTGGGCATTGCGGGCGCGATCGCTTATCTGCTTTATCTTTTTTGGTATTCGCGGTTCCACCGCGCGCCGGCAACAGCCCTGCGTATCGGCGCGGCCTTGCCAGAATTCTCGGCGACAGACTCCGCAGGCACCAAATTCAATACAGAGGATTTGCGTGGTTACCCGGCGGTGTTGCTGTTCTACCGCGGTAACTGGTGTCCGCTGTGCATGGCGCAGATAAAGGAGATCGCGGCATCTTACAAAAGTCTGGCCGAGAAGAAAATTCAAGTAATTTTGATCAGTCCGCAACCGCAGACAAAAAGCGCCCAGCTCGCAAAACGATTCGATGCACCGATGCGTTTTGTGGTTGACGTCGACAATCGTATTGCGCGGCAACTGGGCATTGAGTGGCAGCACAGTCTACCGGCTGGAATGCAGGTACTAGGCTACAATTCTGAAAGTGTGTTGCCCACCGTAATCGTAGTCGACGCGACCGGCACGATTGTACTGGCGGATCAGACCGACAACTATCGGATCCGGCCGGAACCGGAAACCTTTATAGCCGCGCTGGCGCCTGCGTCGGGCCGGTAGAAAATCTTTTAGATACGCCCGCTGACTGAATATTCAGCGAGCCATTCGGGCCCAGCGCAACATCGTGTTTCCCTTGGGCTACACTCATGTATTCTGCTGCCGTGGCAGGGCTGACAGGGGAGAATGATGAAGCATACAACTACAGTGCTTGGTTTGGCAGCGATAATTGCTGTTGCCGGGTGCGCAACCCCGGTACGAAAGCCAAGTCAGACCGGCTTTCTCAGTGACTACTCCAGGCTTCAGGAATTCGACGAAAATCATCTGGTTTTTGATAGTGGCAAACTGGGTGACTATTCCCAATTCATTATCGAACCGGTTCGGATGCTGTATAGCCAACCTGAAGGAGAACGTAAGTTCACCGAGAAGGAACTGCAAGAACTCCGGGCATACGTTGAAACAAGAGTAGGCGATGCGCTGGCCAAAGATGACGGGTATCAGCTAGTGGACGTGCCCGGACCCGAAACGGCGACAATCCGGGTCGGTATCACCGACGTCGATGGCTCGATAGGCGCACTGAACCTGCTGATCTACACCAAGATCACCGGTGCCGGTCTGGGTGGAGCGTCCATGGAGGGCGAATTTGTCGATTCGGTAACAGGCGAGCAAATTGCAGCAGCCGTTCGATGGGGCAGCGGCAGCCGCATTCTTAGGGCCGGTTTGACTCATACGGGTGATGCCAAGATTCTCTTCAACCGTTGGGCGAAAGATTTCCGCCAGAGAGTTGACGAGGCGCACGGCCGCTAGGCTAGGAACAAATAATTTTCCGTGGCGACGTCAGACGGTACAGAAGGTCGTATCGATGTGCCGGATCTTGGCTGACTGCGGCAAACGGTAGAAACGCCGCAGTTCGGTCAGCATGCTGGGCCGGCGCACCCGCTGCATGAAACGACGATAGAGTGTCTTGCAGTACTTGCCCGCATAGCGGCTTGCATGACGATAGCGCACTAGATGCTCAGCATTTAGTCTGTCATCGAATCGAGAATATTCAAACAGGTTTCGATGCAGTTCGTCCGAGATCTTGTACTCCCCTTGTTGATCGAGCAAGTGCAGGGCTGCAACGAACTTATCGACTTCCGCTTGTAACTCCAGCTCAAGCAGCGTCACGGGTCTATCGTGATGCCCATTCCACGCCAGATAGAGGAAATGACTGATACCCTCCACAACTAACCAGAAGTCCGACAAGTTGCGATGATGTAGATTGACTAACGGGTCATGCTTGCCTAGGCGGTTCAATACTTCGGCACTGACGTAAAGACTAAGATCCAGATGAGCGCCATCTTCAGACACCAGTAATTTCTCGTTAACCTCGCGTGCATTAGGATTCTGTTGTAGCGCTTTGACCAGGCTGCGATCGGTAATCAGGTAGTCGGCGATATCGCAGCGTGATGGCACGTCGTAAATATGCTCCAGTAAAGCCTGAATACTGGCCGCCAGATCTGGCGCGTGACTCACTGGGTCAGAAGACTAACGGAGTAAAAACTCGGCTCAACGCCGAGACAACGTAACTGGGCGGCGGCCCGGGGGCTGCCTGTACGCATCCAGATCTCGTACAGCCGCAATATGTCTTCATCGTTGTTGCCGCAACTCATGGCGCTAATTTCATTGAGTACGTCGACGAAACGCTGAAATTTCTCTGCCAGCTCTACAAATACATCACGAAAACCGGCATGACCGCCAGTGGTTTCCGACAAATGGCTGTAAGCGCCACCACCCATGGAAATGTAGTAATCAACATCGATCAGTTTTCGACTAAAGCTGTGCACGAAAAAGCCAGCCATAAAAAGCGCGACATCACCCAAGCGTCGTAACGCACGATCACGGTCGTTAAGCGTATCGGCTTCCAGCGCATCGGCCAGCATGAATGCCAGCGGCTTGATTTGCCGCCCTTCCGAAGTGGTGTCATAGAGTTCGTCAGCGCGAGAGTACAACGTTAGCAAATTGACTATGTAGTGTGCGGTGTGATCGGCCGCATCGACGCGCTGGTTTGACAACGCCGTATCCAGCGAATCGTGGAAAAACTCGCGCAGGTTTGCGACTGCAAGTACTTTGTTTCTACTTTCCATCCGGTGACGCCTCCCGGCGCAGCTCCCGATATCTCTAACTTAGACCGGGCTCAACGCCCGTGTGTTCCAAGTATATCGTTGAAAAAACAGCAAGTTTCGTGATTCCGATCACGTTTCGGGGACCCGTGCCCGGGCGCATGAGCCCCTCACCGTCAATCTTGGCGAGTCTCACGCCGCAGCGTAGTATGGATCGCTCGCGCCAGGGGTGGCGCGCTCCCATCATTTGGATAAAAAGAGCCTGGGGCACACGCGTGAGTAATTACACTTCCAATCAAATTCGAAACATTGCATTAGCCGGTCATGCTGGCGCCGGTAAGACATCGCTCGCTGACGCATTGCTGGCGTGTGCGGGTGCGATTCGCAGTAAGGGCGACATCGCTCGTGGCACAACCGTATGTGACTTTGACCCGAAGGAGAAAGACCTCGGGCATTCGCTGGATACGACTCTTTGTCATTTCGATCACGACGATATCCACGTAAACCTGATCGACACGCCCGGCTACCCTGATTTCCTCGGGCGTGCCATCGCCGCACTACCAGCCGTAGAAACAATAGCAGTAGTCGTCAACGCACAAACCGGCGTAGAGTTGTCTACGCAGCGCATCATGGAAGTTGCCAAGGCCTATGATATGTGCCGCATGGTGATCATCAACCGTATCGATGCGCCTGACACAAACTTGCATAGCGTCCTGCGGGAGGTTCGTGAAATATTCGGTAACGAATGTCTACCCCTAAACCTTCCCGCCGGCGGCGGCTCAAAAGTTGTCGATTGTTTTTTCGAGATGTCCGAGGAGGAAACCGATTTCGCATCCGTCGCTGCGGCACACACTGAGATAATCGATCAGGTCGTAGAGGTCGATGAAAAGCTGATGGAGCTTTATCTCGAGCAAGGTGAGGAACTGGGTCTGGATCAGTTACACGACCCTTTCGAAAAGGCCCTGCGTTCCGGGCACCTCGTTCCAATCTGCTTTACTTCGGCGGACACGGATGTAGGCGTGAAGCAGTTGTTGCGGATTTTTGAGAAGCTGATGCCAAGTCCGCACGAGGGCAATCCGCCACATTTCCTCAAAGGCGAAGGCAGTGATGCCGTGCCGGTTGACCTCGCTCCGGAACCGGATCGCCATGTCATTGCTCATGTGTTCAAGGTTACCGTCGATCCGTTTGTCGGGCGCCTCGGTATATTCAGAATTCATCAGGGTACTGTCACCGCTAATTCTCAGCTTTACATCGGCGACGCACGCAAGCCTTTCAAGATTGCACACTTGCTCGCATTGCAGGGTAAGGAACATGTCGAAGTACCGCGTGGCATACCGGGCGATATCCGGGCCGTCGCGAAAATCGAAGATATTGAATACGATGCCGTGCTACACGATTCTCATGACGAAGATCAATATCATCTGAAACCCGCGACGACACCGCCGCCTATGTATGGATTGGCGATCGAACCCATCCGACGTGGCGACGAACAAAAAATATCCGAGGCGTTGCACAAGCTTGTTGCCGAAGATCCAACATTGAAAATCGAACACATTGCAGTGGCCAACGAGACCGTCCTGCGCGGCATGGGCGAACTGCATCTGCGGATCGTGTTGGAGCGCATGAAAGAACGCTATAACGTGGAAGTCAAAACACGGCCGCCGAGTATCGCCTACCGCGAGACGATTCGCGCCAATTCAGAAGGTCACTATCGCCACAAAAAACAAACCGGCGGTGCAGGTCAGTTTGGTGAAGTGTTTCTGCGTATAGAACCGTTGCCTCGCGATGAGGGATTCGAATTCAAAAACAAGGTGGTAGGTGGTTCGATTCCCTCACAATTCATCCCTGCTGTAGAAAAAGGTGTGAGACAGGTATTGAACGAAGGCGCCATCGCCGGTTATCCGCTGCAGGACCTAAAGGTGACGGTCTATGACGGCAAACACCATCCAGTGGATTCCAAGGAAGTGGCCTTCGTCGCTGCCGGGAAAAAAGCTTTTTCTCTGGCGATATCAAAAGCGAAACCCGTACTGCTTGAACCCATCGTGAATATCGAAATTACAGCCCCCAGCGATGCCATGGGCGACATCGCAGGGGATCTGTCGTCGCGGCGTGGCCGAATAAACGGCAACACCGTAAAACCGAACGGTGAGGTCCAGATTGCGGGCCAGGTGCCGCTGGCCGAGCTCAGCGACTATCAGTCACGTTTGAAATCAATTACCGGTGGCGAAGGATTCTATACGATGGACTTTAGCCACTATGATCCGGTACCGCCACATACTCAAAAGGAACTGCAGGCTGTCTTCCAGCCCGGTTCAGATGAATAAGATCACAATCGCGTGACAGATGAGTCAGCATGGTGGCGATTACCTGAATCGCTAATGATTGAAAACGATGCAGTCCTGATGGGGCTGCTGGCCGTTACGCTGGGCACGATCTTCTATACACAAAAACATACGCGCGCTGGCGCAAAATTCTTCAAGTATGTGCCAACTTTGTTGTTGTGTTATTTCATTCCATCTATCTATAACACGATAGGCCTGATCAATGCGGAAGAGAGCCGGCTCTATTTTGTCGCATCCCGTTATCTGTTGCCGACCTGTCTGGTACTGCTGACCCTGAGCATCGATCTACCAGCAGTAATGCGTCTTGGCTACAAGGCCATCGTAATGTTTCTCACCGGAACAATCGGCATTGTTATCGGCGGCCCTGTGGCGCTAATCCTGGTCGGATTGATCAGTCCGGAAACCGTCGGTGGCGACGGGCCGGACGCCGTGTGGCGTGGCCTTACGACCGTTGCCGGTAGTTGGATTGGTGGCGGTGCCAATATGGCTGCAATGAAAGAAGTCTTTGATGTTGGCGGACCGCTGTTCTCGCAAATGATTGCGGTCGATGTGCTGTGCGCCAACCTGTGGCTGGCGGTTTTGTTATACCTGGCACAGAAATCGGCCGATATCGACCGGCGCATGGGTGCCGATGTGACAGCCATTGAAGATTTGAAATTTCGGGTTGAACAGTTCCATGACAAATTTGCTCGAAATATTACGTTTCACGATCTGATGTTTATGTCCGCAATCGGTTTTGGCGTCACGGGTATTGCCCATGCTGCATCCGGTTTTATCGTCCCGTGGATCGAGAACAACGCGCCGATACTGGAACGCCTGAGTCTAACCAGCAGCTTCTTCTGGATCGTTGTCATTGCAACGACCCTCGGAGTGGTCCTGTCGTTCTCGCGCGCTCGCGAACTCGAGGGTCCGGGCGCCTCGAGTGTGGGATCGGCGATGTTGTATGTACTGATCGCCACAATTGGCATGCATATGGACGTGACGGCCGTTTTTAGCAACCCGGGGTTATTCGGTGTCGGATTGCTCTGGATCGGTATTCATGGCGGTCTGCTCATACTGGTGGCGCGACTCATTCGTGCGCCCGTTTTCTATATGGCGGTTGGCAGCCAGGCCAATGTCGGCGGTGCGGCATCGGCTCCGGTGGTTGCTGCCGCATTCCATCCCTCGCTGGCTCCGGTCGGTGTCCTGCTCGCCGTACTCGGCTATGCCGTCGGCACTTATGCCGCCTGGATCTGCGGGCTGATCATGCGGGCAATCGCGACGACTTAACACAATTTAGCCTAAAGAAGACGCTGGGCTGGCCGACAGAATGCATGTTGTTGGCAGACGCGGAGCGGCTTAAGGTGTATTCTCCTCGGCTCACCGTAGATAGGTCTTAGAGAATGCTAAAGAAATTCCTGCTGATGATCGTCGTTACTGCCACACTGGGCATGCTCGGTTATACGGCTATGGCATTCAATTTGGTCATGAAGTCTGATGCGGCTACGGTGCTCAACTTTGCGGCCAGCGGCCAGCTACCAATCTCGCTCCGGAATATTGCCAAGTGGCGCGTACAATCATGGGATGGCTGCCCCGAGACGAACCGTGATGAAAATGCACTGGGTCTGACGCTGCGTGCTTACGGGCTTGATGGATTCGACAATGATCGTGTTCTTTCAACCGCCAGTCGCCTGATCGAACTAGGTTGCGACATCGATCAACACAGTCTCATTGGCCACACGGCGATGCACGAGGCAATTCTCTACAACGAACCCGACGTGGTGCGTTTCCTCCTTGCTCACGGTGCCGATCCGGCCGTGACGATCGAGACTCCGGAAAGTGAACTATCCCCGTCACGGCGTTATTTTTCCGGCATGGACTCAATCGGTTTTGCGACAGCGCTACAGGAAAGATCTCCCGTCACCAACCGAGACGAGATTCTTTCCTTGCTGACGAGTCACCGTAGCAGCTGATACTTCGAAAAATGATCCGGCTCCATTCCGGGACCTCGCGCTACATTCCCCAGGCGAAATCGCGCAGAGCGCCACGCTATATGAGCCTATTATCCGTGCCCGCATCCACCGCAGCCCTGTGTTAAAGCGATATTGCACTGCAGCATTTGGCATTGCCGGCAATTTCATTACACTCTGAATTGACGCACACCGCGTCACGTCGACCGCGACGGTCGCCGCTTTTCAACCGATACGGAGGGCGCGAAATATGCTTGCAGAAACCGAGGGGATGAACCTCGATAGCATGTACGGTCAGAATCACGACGTCTATCACGAATTTCCAGAACACAAAGAACGAATCGACAACCTCAAAAAAATCGATCTCAACTTCGCCAAACTGGTGGATGAGTACACCAACTTAAACCGCCAAGTCATACGGATCGAGCAATGCGTGGAACCACGCGATCATTTTTTCCTTGAAGAACTAAAGAAAAAGCGCCTGGTGCATAAAGACAGGCTCTATGCTTTTTTGCAGCTTTGATACCGCACATCACCAAGCCATAAATAGAGCCGGGTCTAAGACGACCCGGCTTTTTTCTTTATGAACACTCACCGCAACACCAGACAGGCCGAATTTCGATTCTATGAGGAGTTAAACGATTTCCTGCCCGACGACAAGAAACGCAAGAGTTTTACTCACGCTTTCACAGGCAATCCCTCGGTGAAAGAACTAATCGTTTCACTGGGTGTACCGCATACGCAGTGTGACCTCATCCTGGTCGGCGACGAGCCGGTTAGTTTTTCGCATCGGTTACAGGGCGGCGAACGAGTCGCTGTATTTCCCGTTTTTGAGCGTTTTGATATCTCACCTGCCAATCGCTTACGCCCACGCCCCCTACGCCGAAGCCGTTTTGTGCTGGACTTCGAGCTCAAGAAGCTGGGTAGGCTTCTGCGTCTGGCGGGAGTCGACTGCGCCTATCACAGCGAGCTGAGCGATCTGGACATAATCGAGATCGCAAGCGCTGAAAAACGCACAATACTGAGTCGTAACGAGGAACTGCTCAAGCACGGCCGGGTGACTCACGCCTACCAGGTACAAGCCAACGACCCACCAGCACAGTTTCGCGAGATTATCGAGGCCTTTGACCTACGTCGCAGCATCAAGCCCCTGTCGCGCTGCACCGAGTGCAACGGGCAATTGCGGATCGCTGACGATTCGGAGGTTATGGATCGCTTACCCTTTACGATGCTGGCGACCTTCGACGATTTTTGGCAGTGTGAGCAATGCCAGCACGTCCAATGGAAAGGCTCTCACTACGTGCAACTAGCGACGTTGCTGGAGCAGATCTGATTCGGATTCGCTCTGATACACTCTATTGATGGATATCGAACACGAAGAAATTGTCGCTCCGACCGCTCCGACACCTGGCAGCGAGCTGGTGTTGGCGAGGGAAGCCCTGCCACCGACAATTCATCTGCTACCGCTTGAAGCACGGCCATTTTTCCCTGGCCAGGCAATACCGCTTGTGATTAGCGAGCGTTGGGAACCAACCATCGATGCGGTACTGGAGACAGAACAGAAAACCTTGGGCGTTTTGTTGTTGCGCGAAGGTGCAGGACAAATGCCAATCCCGACAGATTTTTATCGCATGGGGACAGCCTGTCGCGTGCATCGCGTACAAAGAAGCGACGACCAGATGCAGGTCTTACTCGAGGGACTGCAGCGTTTTCGCATCAATGAGTGGATATCCAGAAAACAACCCTTTTCGGCAAGTGTTACCTATTTCCCGGAAACACGCTACGCAAATGTCCCTGAAGTTAAGGGCTATGCGGTCGCAATAATTAATACAATTAAAGAACTCTTACCTCTCAATCCACTGTATGGCGAGGAGCTGCAACTATTCCTGCAGCATTTCAATCCAAACGAGCCATCACAGCTGGCCGACTTTGCCGCGGCGATGACGACGGCAACACGCAAGGAGTTGCAGGATGTGCTGGAGACGACCCGTATCCTGCCACGTCTGGAGAAGGTCCTGAGTCTGATAAACAAGGAGCTGGAGGTCGCTCGTTCTCAAATAGCGATTCGCAAGCAGGTCGAGGGAGAGATTACTGGCCGTCAACGCGAGATGTTCCTGCGTGAACAACTCAAAGCCATTCAGAAAGAACTTGGAATATCCAAGGACGACCGTACTGCAGAACTTGATGAGTTTCGGGAACGCATTGCGGATCGCAATGTTCCCGAACACGCTCAGACTCGTCTTGACGAGGAAATGAAAAAGCTCAGTCTGCTCGAGACAGGCTCGCCTGAGTACGCGGTTACCCGTAACTATCTCGACTGGCTGACTTCATTACCATGGGGCGTTTACTCAAAGGATAAGTTTGATCTCGCTCGCGCAAGAAAAGTGCTGGATCGCGACCACGAGGCGCTGGACGACGTCAAACAACGCATCATCGAGTTTCTGGGGGTCGGGATAATGCGTGGGGAAGTATCCGGCTCGATACTTCTGCTCGTCGGCCCACCAGGCGTGGGCAAGACATCATTAGGCCGTTCCATATCTGAAGCGCTGGGTCGGAACTTTTACCGATTTTCCGTCGGCGGCATGCGTGATGAAGCAGAGATCAAAGGCCACCGTCGAACTTATATCGGTGCCATGCCCGGAAAGTTTATCCAGGGCATAAAGGAGACCGGCACAGCCAATCCGGTGATTATGCTCGATGAAATTGACAAAATTGGCGCTTCCTACCGAGGCGATCCCGCATCAGCACTATTGGAAGTGCTGGACCCCGAACAGAACGATTCGTTTCTCGATCACTATCTCGACGTACGTTTCGATTTGTCCAAAGTGCTGTTTATCTGTACCGCGAATCAACTTGACACCATCCCGGGTCCTCTGCTCGATAGAATGGAGATGATTCGTCTGTCCGGCTATCTCACGACCGAAAAATTGGCTATTGGCAAACGGCACCTGCTACCGCGTCAGCTTAAACGGGCTGGAATAGACAACAGTCAGTTACGCATCGATCAAGCCGCCATGCGCACCATTATTGAGGGCTACGCACGGGAGGCGGGAGTTCGCAAGCTGGAGAAAAAACTGGGTGCGATAGTCAGAAAAGCTGTCATCAAGCTGCTGGACAAAGCAAAGACACCCATAAAAGTACACAAGGCCGATGTAGCCGACTACCTGGGGCGTCCGGACTTTCGGCCGAGTCAGCGTCTCGGCGGTATTGGCATCCTGACCGGCCTGGCCTGGACGCCGATGGGCGGCGATACGCTGTCGATCGAAGCGACACAAGTGCATGAGTTTTCGCGTGGACTCAAGTTGACCGGTCAGCTCGGGGATGTCATGCAGGAGTCGGCCCAGATCGCTTACAGCTACGCCATTTCTCATGCCGACGATCTGCATATCGACAGCAGTTTTTTTGAGAAGTCCTTTGTGCATCTGCACGTGCCCGCCGGAGCCACTCCCAAAGATGGGCCCAGCGCCGGAGTTACGATGACCACCGCCCTGCTGTCGCTTGCGGCGCGAAAACGGGTACCGGTGTCAATGGCGATGACGGGCGAAATGACGCTCACTGGTCAAGTGCTCGCCGTCGGTGGCATACGGGAAAAAGTAGTCGCCGCCAGGCGCGCCAAGATCAAAACTATCATCATGCCCAAGGCCAACGAAGGCGACTTCGAGGAGTTACCCGACTATGTCCGTCGTGGTATTACTGCGCACTTCGTATCAAGCTATAATGAGCTGGCTGAAATTGTCTTTCCCGTTAGGTAGGGACGCACAATCCGCGGGCAAGGCATCCGGAGCATTTCCATGCCGTCCTGTCAAATCGTCAAAAACCCGTAACCCGGTTCGCACCGGATAGCGTATTGCACGTAGGGCCAGTGCGGTTTGTTCCCGGATATCGTGACGGATAGAAAGTCGCGATTCCGGATTATCACATTACAAACGAGGAGCGAAATATGAAATTGAAAGTATCGATCGGGCTTATTGTGCTGTTATTTTCTACGCTGGCTTTTGCCGGCAATAAAAAAGAAATCCCGATTACAACTGATTCGAAGGCCGCCATGACTCTGTATATCGCAGGTCAGGCCGCGGCCGATGTAGGTAACGGCACGGAAGCCAACAGACTCTTCCGTGCGGCAACCGAAGCAGACCCGTCTTTTGCTCGCGCCTGGCTGCAAGTTGGCAACAACGCTTTTTCTGGAGGCGAATTCAACGCCGCCATGACGAAGGCAGAGTCGCTGGCAAAAAATGCCAGTAAAGGCGAGGCATTGCTCATCAACATCAATCTACGGTTCATGGATAACAATTTCGTGAAGCAGGTCGAACTGGCCGAGGAACTGGTCGCTGTCTATCCAGACAGTCCACGTGCCTGGCTGACACTGTCGAATGTCCAGGCGGGCCTGAATCGCTTCGAGGATTCAAGAAAGTCAGCCAAAAAAGCAATCGATCTGAACAGTGGCTTCACGCCGGCCTATCTGGCCATGGGCAACTCGCTCGTATTCAACGACCCTAAGGATTTCACCAAGGCCGAGCACTATTTCAAGAAAGCCATTGCCCTGCAGCCCGGTGAAGACAATCATTATTGGGGTCTGGGTGATGTGTATCGCGCCTCCGGAAAATTGCAGGAAGCGGCCGATTTCTACCGCCTGTCGACACTGCTGGATGCTAACAACGGCACCGCCTTTGTGAAACTAGGCCACGTCAACTCATTTCTGGGCAACTACGATGATGCCCGCGAAAATTATGAACGCGGTATCGACGCTGCACAGCCAGAGGGTGCGCCATTTCTTGCAAACTACAAACACTTCACCTGGGTGCATGCCAACAATCCAAAAGCTGGCGTAGAGGGCCTGAAAAAACTGTACGAAGGAATCGAGGCAACAGATCTGCCAACTCGTCAGAAGACCGGCGCAATGATTTTTACGCTGACCAACGCCGCAATGATCTGCATGGACAAGGACATGCACGACGAGGCCGATGAACTGCTCGAGATGCGAGGCAAGCTCCTCCGTGCAGACGCAGAGGCAGTGGGCACGCCCGAATTCTCCCGTATCCAGGAAGCCAATATCGTTTTTTTCAAAGGCCGCGCAGCCGCGAGCCGAGGCGACCTCAGGACCGCCCAAAAGATGGCCAAAGAGAACAAGAAATTGGTTCAGGATGAAGAAAATCCGAGAAAAATGGAGCCATATCATCAACTTATGGGACTGATCTATCTGGAGCAACACAAACCCGGTAAGGCGGTCGCGGAGTTTCGCAAGGCCGACCTGACTAATATTTACGTCAAGTATCACCTTGCGGTGGCCTTAGAGGATTCAGGCGATCACGACGAGGCCGAAGCGTTATTCAAGGAAGTCGCTGACTGGAACTTCAACAGTGTCGGTTACGCACTGGTGCGAAAAGCGGCAATCGACCACAGCAGCTAAAAACATATCCAATCTATTCGGGGCGCACCATGCGGTGCGCCCTTTTTTTTGCCGCAACGGGGATGCCGCTCTCACAATCACGGCGAGAGCGCTATCGTGGCGAGAGAGAGGGCGCTAAAATCTACGATACATGATGTGATCGGTCTGTGTAGCAGCGCCCAATCGGAAATCATGCTGACCGACCCTGACAAAACCGGATTTGCGATAAAAAGCCTGCGCCCGTGGGCTATGTTCCCAAACACCCAACCACACACCTTCCGCCGGCCGTGATTCAGCGAGGTTGAGGATTGTCTGCATCAAGGACGACGCCACAGAAGTGCCCTGCCAGGGCTGATCCACATAGAGACGACGAATCTCCAACAGATTCTTGTCGTCAATACAGTCCGGCGCAACGGATAACCACAGCTCCGCATAAGCTATCAACTCACCGTCCGATTCAACAACCGTGGTTTCGATATCAGGATCTGCCAAGATTGTTTGCTGCCGCTGCAATCCAAACTGCTCGGCGACATAGCCTTCAATATCGTCAGGACGGTTTACCGAAGCATAGGTCTCGCGAAATATCCGCTCAGCAAATCGAGACAATCTCTCCGCGTCATTCAGATGTGCCGGCCTAAATAGCAGAGAATATTGCTGCCGCCGTTCCATTCGGTTTCTTAATCGATCTCGATACCGGTACTGGCCAGCTTGAGTTCGGCAACTCGACGGTCGATGTGATCCGGAACTGCGTATACCGCGGGCGCCATGCGCGTTTCGCCCACCAAGAAACGCGCGCATAAGGCCTGCAACGAAAAACTAGTATCCATAACCTCAGCAGGATGACCGTCGCCACAGGCGATGTTGACGATATTGCCATCGCCCAACAGATAAACCCATGCGCCCGATGGAAGCTGATATCCGCATAGTTTTTCGCGCACTTGCTCATCGCGCACCGCCAGTGTTTTGAGTGCAATCACGTCAATTTCGTCTTGAAAATGGCCGGCGTTAGCGATGAGTGCACCGTCACTCATCGCCTCGAAATGTTTTTGTCGCAAGGTACCGGTGATGCCGGTTGCCGTTATCACAATGTCTGCCTTGCGGCAGGCCGTTGTCAGTGGCATCGCCTGATAACCCATCATGGACGCATCTGCGGCTTTCACGGGGTCAATTTCGCAAATAATGACCTGCGCCCCCAATCCCTGCGCCCGCAAAGCGCAGCCACGGCCACACCAGCCAAAACCAACGATCACCACGGTTTTGCCCGCGATCACAAGATTTGTCGTGCGCATAACAGCATCCCAGACCGATTGGCCCGTGCCATGCATATTATCGAACAGATACTTGCAGCGCGCTTCGTTAACCAGAACAACCGGCAACCGCAACTTGCCTGCCGCTGCAAGCGCTTTAGCGCGTTGCACACCGGTGGTCGTTTCTTCGCAGACGCCTATTAGCTCAGGCAACAGTTCGGCGCGAGGGCCATGCAACAACTCGACGATATCGCCGCCATCATCGATGACGATATGTGGACGCAAATCGAGTGCCATATTCATATAGCGACGCATTTCTTCCACAGTTGCGCCATGGCGGGCATACACTAGCAATCCGGCAGCATCCAGTGCCGCCACTACGTCATCTTTGGTCGAATCGGGATTACTGCCGGTCACGGCCACGGTTGCTCCACCGGCAGCAAATACCGTGGCCAGATTAGCAGTCTTTGCTTCGAGATGGACACAAACCAATACACGTTTTCCGGCGAATGGCTTTTGCTTGGAAAACTCCTTTTCCAGTCCCTGCAGTATTGGCATATTGCGCCGGACCCACTCGATCTTGCTCTGCCCCTCGGCGGCCCGTTCGGGTGACGCAACAATGTTGGGTGTTTGCTCACTCATTGTTGCTGCCCTTCCCGGCCACTCAGCACCAGATAGATTGCCGCAGAAATTCCGGAGGCACCAAATAGCATGCACATTACGACTATCTGATACTTCGCAGCGACAAACGGCGACACACCCGACAGAATCTGCCCAGTCATCATTCCCGGCAATGACACCAGACCGACTGCAAATAGCGAGTTGATCGCCGGAATAAGCGAGGCCTGCAGCGCCACGGCTCGAGCGCGTCGATATCCGATGGACTGTTGCCGTTCTGCTTCGAATCGTTCTGCCGCGAGACTAATGGTGTTCATCGAACTGGCAAAAATCATTCCGGCCAGTGGGACCACGTAGCGTGGAAAAAACCATGGATCCAGATCAAGTACGAGTTGTGTCACGAGCACGAGCGTGAGACCACCACCCAACAGTATTGCGATGCCCGCATGCCGGTACAGGTTTGTCTGTTTGTGCCGAACCGGTCGCATCGAAATCCAGCTGGCTGCCAATAGCATGACGATCAGCACAAGTAAGATCAGCCATGCGCTTTCTGCATCAAATATGTAGACCAGCACAAAACCTACCAGCAGCAGCTGTAGCAACATCCGCACTAACGCGTAAATCGCCGGCCAGCCCGCTGAACACCATCGAAAAAGAATCACCACGACCAACGCCGCCGGAACGAAAGCATAGGCCAGTCCTGCTACAGAAATGGTTTGCACTGTGGTATTCACACTCTTACTCCGCCGACCGAATTCTACTTGTCACAGGCGCACCCACCCTTGTCGAAGATAATGCGCCACCTGCCGTCTGCTTCGTGTTGCCATATCGATGTAAATGTGCCGACGAGGGAACCGTCGGCACCTTTGACTGGGCCAAAACTCATTGCAAGTCCACCAGACTCGAGCACGACGACCCGCTCCGGATCCCACGAAAACGGCGCCTCAGCTGATTCGAAATAGCCTTGCCATACCTGAGCGACTCGTGTCTTGCCACGCAACGGCTGGTCTCCCGACATGAAAATCGCCTCCTCAGACAGGAACGTTTTGAAGGCCTCGAAATCGCGATCCGCCATTGTCTGGGCGAAGGCTATTTCTGTAGCAGTTACCATGTCGCGTGATGTCTGGTTATCCGGGGACGCTCGCAGCACGATATTACTACTACCTGCGCATCCTCCACTCAGAACCAACAACACGATAATGACTGTCAGTTTCTGTCGCCTCATTTCCTGTCCCCCGGAAAAAAACGTGTCTGGTATAACGCATCGTTGTCAGCTAGACAGTAGTCACCAATCCAATCTATACCGGTCGTGCTTTAATTTCACGTCGCGCGGCGACAAACGCGATCGACTCTGGCAGGCCTGATCGACACCAGCGCAACGCTAATGTGTGCAGATGAACGAGTTATAGGGTGTTGATAGATAAACCCTGGTCCGTTTAGGCTTACCCCAAGAATTTACGTCGTACGCGACCACGGAAGGAAACCGGATGAATCCGCGAATCATTGCAGCCGCCGCCGTAACACTGGTCATCATCGGGCTGCTCTGGCGTGGCGCAAACACGCCGTTGCAGACGACGATCAGTTCATCTGTAGAGTTTGCTCCCGCCGACGAGCCCGTCAGTATTGAAACGGACGCTTATGGCGCTGCGAATTTGAATAGCGCGGCGCAACAGGATCCTCGCCGCTCAAAACATCCAAGAATCGCGACGAGACCACGTTTTGATCCGGGCACACTGTACCGAAAGCACTTGGATGCCGCCCTGGCAGGTGACATGGAAAGTCAATTCGTCCTGTACGAAGTAAGCGATTATTGCCGCGGCGCACCGCGCTCGAATAGCGACATTGAAAGGCTGGAGACTATTGGAGCCGATGACTTCATCCTCGCTCGCAGTAAACAGTTACTAGACGAGTGTGCGTCCCTGCATGAAGAGATTCCTGATCCCGGCGCCGCAGCCACGCAATGGTATGAAGCAGTGAGCGGCGCAGGTCACCCACTGGTTTCGCTTGTATGGCGCAATCAGGCAAGTGACGCATATATCACGAACATCAAAACGGCGCTGGCCCACCAATTCGCCGAACCTTTTATCCGATCGCGGGCGTACTTCGCGGCTGCCGTCCTGCACGCGCAGTATCCGGAACATGCCGACCCGATCCGGCAGGAGGCGTGGTTTGTGCTCTATTGCAGGACGAGTCCTGCGTGCAACCTGGATGGATATCGAGCCGACGCCGAAGTTCGCTACCACAATCATCAGATCGACGACATTTTTGCGACCGCCGAGCGCATCGCGGACCACCTTGATGCGGACGACGTGGAGGGTGCTCTCGGTTTCTAATTTTCAAGGAGAATCAAGTATGAAAAGGAATTTCATTTGGACCGCTGGCCTCACAATGATTGCCGTTACGGCCCTCGCGTTTATCGCGGTTCGGATTCCATATGGGATCGACCCGCTGGACGTCATCAACATCAGGAACCTGCAACACACCATTGGCGCGGAAGATGCCTTCACCGTAAGGTTGGGAGAGCTGGTTCTCGGCGAGTTCAATGACAACTGGTACGCGTTGTTTGTAAAAATCTCAAATTTTAGTTCCCTCAAATTTGCTCAGATCGGCGACGCCTGGCGCGATGGCGTGACACCGCCCATTGAGGTTTGCACGAGAGATGGATCGATCCCCGGATGCGGTGAATGCAGGGTAGCGGAACCCACGACAACCATATTGGGGCTGGATGGAAGGTATCGAAATATTAAACCTGAAAACAACGAAGCACTTGTTGTGCGGCGCACTGCTGCCGACGGCCAGATTTTTGTTGATGATGCGCGACAGCTCGCAAGCGACAACGAGTCGCTAATTATTGTTCATGCAGGCTCGCATCCGCCGAACCATAACTACACGCCTGAACCCAGCGTTTCGCTGCACAGTGTCATCGTGGAGGACCTCGCCACGAGCGCACGTGGCTTTGTCTCTCTTACCTTTGGGAAAGCCGGCGAAATACTTGACATGGAAGTTTTACCCACATTCGGCTCTGACGGATTGGCACTTCGGGAAGCCCTGGGACGAGCAGTCGATACGGACTTCGTCGATGATCGTGTTCATGTGCATACGGTGTATGCCTCTTATGAACTAAGCGGTCACCGGTTAAACGTGTACGGGGGCCTGGTTACGCTGCCACGCTGCTGCTCCGATCCACTTCCACCCTGTGGCAACCGTACGTGTATGCTTCGATGATGCGTCGCTGAAATAACAAGGGGGGTCTGACGGCCCCCGTCTTGCTTATCTTCTATTCATAGCGGCTGACAGCCCGTCGGGCACTATCCGATGCAGCGGATAGTGCGGTGCAGCTTCCTTCAAACCGGTTTCTGTGATTGTATCTCGCGATGTTTAGACATATCGTCGCGTTACTGAGTATATTGTGGGTTACCGCATGCGTTCATGAACCCGAAACAAAATCTGCATTTAAGAACGTGCCACGCATTAAACAACCGATACTGACCGCGGATCAAGCGCATTACAGATCCGAGCTCGTCAGCGATGTGCGTTATCACATCGACATGTCGCTCAGTGCAGACAGCGACGACTATACCGGAACAGTGGTCGTTGAATTTCAGCTGGCCGATGTGCAGCCGCTGACCCTGGATTTCAAAGGCGGCACGGTCTATTCCGTCGAGATCAATGGCGTCGATAGCGAGTTTTACTACGACGGAGCGTGGATTGAGCTGGATATCGGCCAGCTCGAGGCGGGTCTCAATAAGGTACTGGTGCACTACTCTCATCCATACAGCAAAGATGGTGCCGGTCTTCAACGCACTCGTGATACTGAAGATCAGCGGGTCTACGTGTACACACACTTTGAGCCCTACGATGCAAACCGCTTGTTTCCATGCTTTGATCAGCCTGACCTAAAGGCCCGTTATAAACTGTCTGTTTCTGCGCCGGCGCACTGGGAAGTTGTTAGTGCTGCCCAGGCCAGTACTGTGACGATGCTGAGCCCGGGAATACGCGACTGGGAGTTTGCCGAAACAAGACCCTTCAGCACGTATCTGTTCTCTTTGCATGCTGGTCCATACACCATCTGGGAGGCACAGGCAGGCTCCATACCCTTGCGTTTATTGGCCCGACCAACGTTGGCAGCCTATGTCGACGCGGACTACTGGTTCGAGCTGACTCGCAATGGTTTTGCGTTTTACGAAAATTTGTTCGATATCGCTTATCCCTTCGATAAGTACGATCAAGTTATCGTGCCCGATTTAAACATCGGAGCAATGGAAAATGTCGCGGCGGTGACCTACAACGAATTGTATGTGACTCGCGCGGCGCGCACTATAGAACAGAAGCAACGTCATGCCGAAGTGTTGTTGCATGAAATGGCGCACATGTGGTTTGGCGATCTCGTAACCCCAAAATGGTGGGATGGTCTATGGCTTAAGGAAGCCGTCGCTACTCATGTGTCGTTTATTGCAATGCAAGCTACAACATCTCTGGAAAATCCCGCACAGCGTTTTTTCGCCGGCGCCAAGCAAATGGGCTATCGTGCCGACGAACGCGAATCGCGACACCCAATAGATGTTCCGGTTGAAGACACGCATGTTGCATTCGCCAATTTTGATGCAATCACCTACGAGAAGGGTTCATCGGCGTTAACACAGCTCTCCCACTTTGTCGGTCCAGAGGCGTTTCGTGCGGGTTTACGACGCTACTTGAAAAAAAACGCCTGGGGCAACACTACCTTGGAGGATTTCATCGGTGCTTTGGAAGGCACATCCGGCATGGACTTGAGGGAATGGATGCACTCCTGGCTGCGCTCCGCCGGAGTCAATACCATCTTACCCAACCTAATTTGTGCCGACGGCCGAGTTTCAGCGCTGACACTGCAGCAAACTGCACCCGGTGGCGTACCGCTGCGTGCACACCGAATACAGGTTGCGCTGTTTGATGCCGAGGGTGATGCCAGTGTATTTCCGGTGTCGATCGAAGGCGGCAGCAGCAAAGTCACAGAGGTTACTGGCCTACCCTGCCCCGCGATGACGCTGGTCAATCACGACGACTGGAGTTTTGCACGCACCGAACTCGATCCACTTACCTTAAAAAATTTCTACACCCACATCGGCAACATCCGTGATCCGCTGGCTCGCGCGATGTTCTGGCAGAGTCTGTGGGAAATGGTCCGCAATGCAAATTTTCCTCTGACGGCATACATCGATTTGATCACACAGCACGCAGTCACAGAGACCGATAATCTTCTTCTGATACAACTCACGCGTGCGATGCAGGCATCGCAAAACTATTTGCTACGCAGCGCCGGGCCTCGAGACGCTTCGGCCGCTCGGTCGATCCAAAAACTGGAGCAGTCCGCCTGGGAGGCACTCAACGCTGCACCGTCGGGGGGTGAAAGGCAAAAGACCTGGCTGAAGAGTTTTGTTGCCCTGGCCAGCACACCGGAGTATCTGCAACAACTGGAAGCCTTTCTTGAGGGGCATCGGATACCGAGGGGTATAGAGATTGATGCAGATACTCGCTGGGACATTCTCAGCCGGCTCAATGCATTCGCTTTTGGCGATTTTGAAAGTCGCGCCGACATGGAAGCACTACGTGATAAATCAGATCGTGGCCGCAAGCGGGCGATTGAAGTCACCGCAACCCGGCCAGACAGCAGCATCAAACAAATCTGGATAGATGGTGTACTCGACAAACCGGACTTCATGCCATTGGGTCAGTTGCGTTACGGAATGCGGGCGCTTTTTCCGTCGCATCAGCTGGAACTGCTCGAGCCGTTCAGCGACCGGTTACTGAGTGCGTTACAGTTGCTGGGTCGGACGCGTGATGACGCATTCTTGCGTGAGTTCAGCCGGCTTATCCCCGCAACTTGTACCAACAAGAGTATTACGCGACTTGAGCATGCGATCAGCTCAGGATCTTTTCATCCGATACTGGAGAGGGGGCTGAGAAATGCCCTGGAAGAAGATCGTCGTTGCCTTGCCATTGGCAAACTGGCTATGGCGCCGACCTCCTAGCGATAACGCGATTGTAACTCCACGAGTTTTGCCGCACCTGGGTTCAGGTCTTCGTACGGAATTTCGCGCAACGGTTTGACCGCGCTATTGTTGACCGCGTGCATGGTTGAACGATTTTCATCGATGTATAGCAGCCCGGTAACTATCTCGCCCTTTGCTTCGCTTTTTTCCAAATAGGACAACGCCGCTGCCCGGTCGTGTGGATCATAGCTTGGCTGAACTTTGCACAGAACCAGCTTGCTACCGTCATGTAGCTCCACCGTGACCACGTCACCTTCCGCATAATTTATAGTAATCGCCTCAGCCGGAGGAATGAAATCTGTGTGTACGGCGGGATGATAGAACTGCCGTGTATGAGCATAGCTTTTTGTCGAATCCTCGTGATCGTTAAAGGTTACACACGGCGATAACACGTCGATCATCGCGAAGCCCTTATGCTTAAGCCCGGCCTTGAGCAATGGCAAGAGCTGATCCTTGTCGCCAGAGAAAGCTCGCGCGACAAACGAGCCACCAAACGCCAGCGCTGCCTTCACCGGATCAATCGGTGGTTGCTCATTGACCTCGCCCTTTTTTGCCTTCGTGCCGAGATCGGCTGACGCCGAGAACTGCCCCTTGGTCAATCCATAGACGCCGTTATTCTCGATCAGGTACAACATGTGCAGATTGCGTCGCATCGCGTGTGCAAACTGCCCGAGACCGATGGACAGGGAATCACCGTCACCGGAAACACCAATATAATAAAGATCACGCGCTGCCGCATTAGCACCGGTGGCAACTGCGGGCATCCGCCCATGCACTGTATTTATGCCATGAGCCGTACTCAGAAAATACGCTGGCGTTTTGGAAGAACACCCAATCCCGGATAGTTTAGCGACCCTGTGCGGCTCGATATCCAGCTCAAAAAATGCCTGCACCAATGCAGAAGTAATCGAATCGTGCCCGCAACCAGCACAAAGTGTAGACATTCCGCCTTCGTAGTCGCGCATCGACAGACCCAGTGCGTTCGTGCGCTGACCCTTATAGGCAATGTTAGGTTTACGTATAAAACTCATGCGGCCACACCCTTGTCGAGGCTGGCTTCGATAGCCTCGATTATGAAACGACAGTTGATAGGCAGGCCACTGTAGTGCAGCATCGACACTAGCTTGGCCACGTCGGGCTCCAGCTCATTGATTAACAGTGTCCTGAGCTGTGCGTCGCGGTTTTGTTCCACGACATAAAGCTGCTCATGGTCATCGATAAACCGGCGTACCGTTTCGGAAAACGGGAAAGCCCGCAAACGCATGTAATCCAGGCTCACGCCCTTGCGCTCAAATTGGGCGATCGCCTCGCGTACTGCGCCATCGCAGGAGCCCATGGAAATGACGCCCAGCCGGTTGGATGAACCACTGATCACCGGGCCCGGCACGAGCTCTTTCGCCGTATTCCATTTGCGTCGCAAACGATCCACGAGATCGCGATATTCACCGGCATCTTCTGTGTACTGCCCCTTGTCGTTGTGGCCTGAGCCGCGTAAAAAATAGGCACCCTTTGGGTGCACACCTGGATAACTTCGGTAGCAGATGCCATCGCCATCGACATCCAGGTAACGATAAAAAGTTTCAGCCTGCTCAAGTTCTTCTTTGTTGAGTACTTTGCCTCGATCCGGTTGATAGCCATCGTCCCAGGTCAACTCTGGCACCATCCAGTCGTTCATGCCGATGTCCAGATCGCTCATCACGAAAACCGGTGTTTGCAGGCGTTCGGCCAGATCAAACGCCGTCACCGCCGATTCAAAACATTCAGCCGGGTCTGCCGGAAAGAGCAAGACATGCCGCGTATCGCCATGTGACGCATAGGCACAGGACATGAGATCGCACTGCTGTGTCCGCGTCGGCATGCCCGTAGATGGACCAACACGCTGAACGTCAAACAACACCGCAGGAATTTCCGCGAAATAGCCAAATCCGATAAATTCATTCATCAACGAAATGCCAGGCCCGCTGGTGGGGGTAAAAGCGCGCGCGCCATTCCAGCCGGCCCCCATGACCATGCCGATTGCGGCCAGTTCGTCTTCCGCCTGGATGATGCAGAAATTGTTCTCGCCGGTGTCCGGATCAACACGAAAACGATGACAAAACACTTTGAACGCGTCCATCAGAGAGGTTGACGGTGTAATCGGATACCAGGCACCAACGGTGGCCCCGGCATAAACACAACCCAGCGCCGCAGCGGTATTGCCATCAATCATCACGTGTCCGGCGGTCTTGTCCATCGGCTCGACATGGAACGGCAGCGGGCAATCGAAATGCTCGCGCGCATAGTCGTAACCCAGCTCTATGGCCTCCAAATTGGACTTGACCAGTTCGACCTTCGACGCAAAAGTCTCTTCCAGTAATGTGCGTATGACATCAAGATCGATATCCAGCAACGCGGCCAATACGCCGACATAACATACATTCTTCATGAGTATGCGGGCTCGTGCGCCTTGGAATTTCTCGTTACACAAACCCGCCAGTGGAACGCCGATGACAGTTACATCGTCACGTTTCAGTTCGCGACTCCGCTGCCAGGTCGAGTCATAGAGCAAATAGCCACCGGCAGATACCTCGGCCAAATCCTGCGTATAAGTCTGAGCGTTGATGGCAACCATCAAATCCACATTACCTGAGCGCGCTGTGTGACCGTCACGTGTAACACGCACCTCGTACCAGGTCGGCAACCCCTGAATGTTGGACGGAAAATAATTCTTTCCCATCACGGGTATACCCATGCGGAAGATAGACTTCATCAGCAGGCTGTTGGCACTGGCTGACCCCGTCCCGTTGACGTTGGCCAGCTTAATGACGAAATCGTTTACCCGGCTTTGCGTTTCGTCGGACATACCGGTTCGTCGCTGGCGTAGGGAATAACAAGATCGGACTTCTGCATGTCCCAGGCCGCGGTGGGACAACGCTCGGCGCACAGACCACAATGTACGCACAGGTTTTCGTCTTTGACCATCACGCGTCCAGTTTGTGGCAACCCCTCTGAAACATACAGATCCTGCTCCAGATTCTCGGCAGGCGCACGCAAGCGGCCGCGTAAATCGACTTCCTCACCATTGTGGGTAATGGTCAGACAATCGACCGGGCAGATATCGATACAGGCATCACACTCGATACAAAGCTTGGTCGAAAACACGGTTTGAATATCACAGTTTAGACACCGTTCGACTTCCGTTACGGTCTGATCGAAAGTAAAGCCCAGCTCAACTTCAATATCGAGTTTCTTGAAGCGCTCCTGCAAACTCACATGCGGCATCAAGCGCCGTTCAGCCGGATCGAAGTCATTGCTGTAGCTCCATTCATGAATACTCATCTTGGTGCTGGCCAGATTGACACCATAGGGCAACCGATCGGTCATTGACTGGCTGTGACAATACTTGTGCATTGAAATCGCTGCCTGGTGCCCATGCTCCACTGCCCAGATAATATTTTTCGGGCCAAACGCCGAGTCACCACCAAAGAATATTCCTGGGCGAGCTGACTGATAAGTCACCTCATCGACCACCGGTACGTCCCACTGATCAAACTCGAGACCGATATCGCGCTCAATCCAGGGGAATGCGTTTTCCTGCCCGATAGCGAGGATAACGTCGTCACACGGCAAGACGATATGATCCAGCGTCTTCGCCTTGAGTCGGCCGCTGCCATCGTCGTGCCATTCGACACGGGCGAATTTCATACCGACAAGTTTGCCCTTGTCGATGACAAATTCTTCCGGTGAGTGATTTAGCAGAATCTCAACTTGCTCCTCTTCGGCGTCTTCCAGTTCCCAATCAGAAGCCTTGAGCAGATTGCGCGGTTTACGCGCCATGACCTTTACGTCTTTACCCCCCAAGCGCAACGAGCTGCGACAACAATCCATTGCGGTATTGCCACCGCCGATAATTAACACCGTTTCGCCGATTGAATCGACGTGTTCAAAAGCCACCGATTCCAGCCACGCGATACCGATGTGGATACGATCTGTGTCGTAGCGTCCCGGCAACTCCAGATTTTTGCCATGTGGCGCACCGCTACCGACAAAGATCGCGTCATAGCCTTCATCGAGTAATGACTTCATGCTCTCTACTGGCGAGTTCAGACGCAGCTCTGCACCCATATCGATAATGGCGTTGATCTCGGTATCCAGAACTGCCGGCGGCAGACGGAAGCGCGGGATATTGCTACGCATCAGCCCACCTGTTTCACCGAGCTTTTCATAGATGACGACTTCGTACCCAAGCGGTAACAAATCGTTGGCTACAGTCAGTGACGCACACCCGGCACCGATCAGGGCAATTTTTTTCCCGTTGGCCTTCGCCGGCGCGCGCGGCAAGCGGTCTCGTATGTCTTCGCTGAGATCTGCCGCGACTCTCTTGAGTCGGCAAATCGCAACCGGTTTGTCTTCAATGCGTCCGCGGCGGCACGCGGGCTCACAGGGGCGATCGCAAACACGCCCGAGTATGCCGGGAAAGACGTTGGAATCACGATTGAGCATGTATGCATCGGCATTGCGTCCCTGCGCAATGAGCCGTATATACTCAGGCACATTCGTATGAGCCGGACAGGCCCATTGACAATCCACCACCTTGTGGAAATAGTCAGGGTTCGAAGTGTCTGTCGGCTTCACAGTTGTTGTCCGCCGCGGCCAGTGCCCGGGTTGCATACATAGCCCGCATATTAATGTAGTTTGACAGGTGTAGCGAAGAGTTCAGTCATGCATTCCAACGCGGTTCAGCAGAATCTGCCCCCACTGATCCAGGCCTTATGCCGTCCAGAGGTCTGGCCACATCCAGTCGATACGGTCCGTGTCATTGAGACACATATCTCATGGGTCCTGCTGACCGGCCGGTATGCCTACAAGATCAAGCGGCCGTTGAACCTGCCTTTTCTCGATTTCAGCACGTTGGAGCAACGTAAAGCCGCCTGTCAAGAAGAGTTACGACTCAACCAACGACTGGCGCCGGCGCTGTATCAATCCGTCGTCGCCATCACCGGCAACGAGTCCCAGCCAGTGATCGTCAGCGACGATGTAACCGAGGCGACGGTGCTCGAGTACGCCGTGAAAATGCGCGAATTCCCGCAAGATCAGCAACTGGACCGGCAACTGCAAGAGGCGGGGCTGGAGTTTCGTGACATGGACGATCTGGCCGTGGCAATCAGCGGAATGCACACCCAGGCGCCCGTCGCAAAACCGGACGACCAATGGGGCACGGTCGAGTCGATTGCGACCCCGGCTATCGAGAATTTTGCCACGTTGGAACCACTCATTGACGATACGGCCGACCAACTGACCCTGCAGAGACTGCGCGAATGGACCGACACACAAATTACTCTGCTGACGCCCCGCATGGAGCAGCGCCGGCGAGACGGATTCATCCGCGAGTGCCACGGCGATTTGCACTTGTCGAACCTGACTCGTTTCGAGGGCAATATATTGGCGTTTGACTGCATAGAGTTCGACGCAAAATTACGCTGGCGCGATGTCATGTCCGAACTGGGTTTTGTAGTCATGGACCTGGCCGCACGACAACGTATCGATCTGGCCTGGCGATTATTGAATCGCTATTTGGAACTGACCGGAGACTACAGCGGGGCAGTTACGCTGCGTTTTTATCTGGTTTATGCTTCGATGGTGCGGGCTAAAATTGCCGCGCTACGGGCTGAACAGGAATCCCCCCGTAGCGTTGTGTACGCGGATGCCGCACGTCATTACCGCATGCATCTCGCGCTGGCAGAACGTGCCACCCGTCCACGTCGCCCGGTCGTCATACTCACAATGGGTGCGTCCGGCTCCGGCAAAACGTGGTTGACCACACGCTTATGCTCCGCGCTGCCGGCCATACGTATTCGTTCCGATATCGAGCGCAAACGCCTGCATGGCATCGATGCGGCACAACATAGTGGCGCTGATGTAGAACAAGGCATCTACAGCACGGCTGCCACCCGAGAAGTCTACGAGTATTTGCGTGACCGCACGCGGGACCTGCTTGCGGCCAATCTGGATGTAATAGTCGACGCTACATTCCTAAAGAGTGCGCAACGTGAACTATTCGTCGACCTGACACGAGATGCAGGTTGCGCACTGATCATACTCGAGTGTCATGCTGACGAGGCCGTGCTGCGCGATCGCGTCTTACAACGAGAACGGGACGGTGTTGATGCTTCCGAAGCCAATCGTGCCGTACTGGAATACCAGCAAACCTTGGCTGAACCGCTCAGCAGCGCCGAGCAGGCTTTGACTATATTCATCGACACCAGCCAGAACGCCGACCCGTTACGGGTCGCCGGTGATATCTGGCGGAAGCTCGGCCGCGAAATTATCGATTAGTCGGAATGTATAGACGTTCGAACTGCCAAATTTCATTTGGCACCTGATGCCCCTTTGTGGGAGTTGCCTATACCGGCTACTGTGACGGACGTAACAATATTGCTGTGGTACATTGTGTGCGCTGCAAACCCGAGATGATGCCCGGCGCATCGTAAGCCTTTAATAATGGAGCACATTAAATGAGCAGAGGCATGTTAATCGCGACACTGTTTCTGGGGCTCGGGATAGCCTCCTCTGCCGCCGCCAGCGACTGGCTCGCTGCGGAAGACCAGTGGTATTTCTCGCCTTTGATCGGCGCGACCTTCGAGGATAAGGACCGCGCATCGGATCAGGGTTTTTCGGCCGCTCTTGGTTTTGGCAAGCAGCTTAACAATCGATGGGCCTTGGAATTCTCGCTGTTCGGCGGTGTGCACCGCGGTGTCAACGAATTCCTCCCGATGGGTGTAGGAGTCGATTTGCTGCGAGATCTCGGGTCAACGGGGCTGATTTCGCCCTACGTGGTACTCGGGACCGGCTGGATATCGCCTAACATCGTCGAGGGCGTCGGCACCGGTCCGGAATTGGATTACGATAATTTCATGGCCACACTGGGTCTCGGTATGATCGCGCCACTGGGTGATTCAGCGGCACGTTTTCGCGGCGAAGTTCGCTATCGGCGGGATTTTCACAGCCCCGACTTCTCGGATTTGCTTTTGATGGGCGGTCTGTACATACCGATTGGTGATGCCTCGGCCTCCGGCCCAAGCGTCAGCCCGGATTCGGATGGTGACGGTGTGCCAAACGACGTCGATCGATGCCCGGCTACGGGAGCAGGAGCGCATGCCGACGAATTCGGCTGCGAGCTGGACGGCGACGGCGATGGCGTTGCAAACAGCAAAGATCGCTGCCCAAACACTCCGAAGTCAACCAATGTGGACCGCCGCGGTTGCGCAATTCAAGTCGACAGTGATGGCGACGGGGTTAGCGACAATGACGACCAATGTCCGGACACATCTCCTTCAGCCAGCGTCAACGCAGTGGGTTGCGAGCTGGATTCCGACGGCGACGGAGTCGTCGACAGCCTCGATAGTTGCAACGATACGCCCGAGGGTGCACGTATCGATGTCCGTGGCTGCACGATTCGTGACAAGATTGTATTGCCCGGGGTGCGGTTCGAACTCAATTCAGCCGATTTAGTCGGCGAATCAACAGCAATCCTCGATCAGGCAGCACAGACGCTGCGTCGCCATCCCGAACTGAAGGTTGAAGCCTGCGGTTTTACCGATACCAGCGGTCCCGAGGTCTTTAACGAGTATCTGTCGCAGAAACGCGCCGAGTCGGTGCGGCGGTACCTGATATCCAAAGGTGCCAATGGCGACAACATTTCAGCGACCGGTTACGGCGAAGCCAATCCGATCGCTGATAACGCGACACGTCCTGGTCGTCAACGCAATCGTCGCGTCCATCTGCGGATATTGAATTAGCCTGATCAGGCTATAATGAAGCCCGGCAGCGAAATCTGCCGGGCTTTTTCTTTGCGAAACAGGCGCGCCGGGCTGGTCAAAACAAGCATGACTACAAAACTTCAGGTCGCTGCGATTTTGATTTTCCTTACCGGGTTGTCGTGTGCCGGTGAGCGTGACCCTGCCTTGTCTGGTTTTTTTGCCGCACCGCTGGGTATTAAAACCACCACCGGCACAGATTACAATTTTACTGTTTACCTGGCCGTTAGCCCACAACAACGGGAACACGGTCTGATGTTTGTCCGAACATTACCAGCCGATTACGGCATGTTATTTATCAACAAAAAATCGCGTGTGACCAGCATGTGGATGAAAAATACGATACTGCCACTGGATATGCTGTTCATCCGCGCTGATGGCACGATCTCCAGTATTGCCAGCAATACAGTGCCCGGATCGCTTGAATCGATTTCATCAGAAGAAGCGGTAATGGGTGTGCTGGAACTCAATGCCGGCACAAGCAAGCGTCTGAACCTCGCACCGGGCGACAAAGTAATTCACAGCGCCTTCGCTACGCGGTCTAACGACGGAGTATCGCCAGCCAACGGCCGACGTTGAGCAGGCTCATCAATGCTGACGAAACATAAGTGAGCGCAGCGGCCGTCAACAGACGTTTCGCATGTCGCTGATCGCCGGGTAGCAAAATATCATCACCTTTCAATATCGGCAGCGCGCGCCCAAAACTCGCATCGAATTCCGTCGGCAGCGTCACCAGGTGGACGAGCGCGCCGGTACCCAGACTGATTACTCCGCCAGCCGCAAACAGCAAGCCAGCGACCGGCGTTCTGGTCAGCAGCCCGACGACCGGCGCCACCACCAACAAACCCGCACCGGCTTTGTTGCTCACGGCAACGACTTTTATCAGGTTCGTGCGCCAGCGGAGCGGCGCGAAACCGTCTCGGTCCTGCATCGCATGGCCGACTTCATGAGCCGCAACAGTAATCGCGGTGAGCGATCGACCAGAGAATTTGTCCGGCGTAAGACGTACCATACCGGCCTGCGGGTCGTAATGATCGCCACCTTTGGCGGCATCAACGGACTCGACGCCGATGTGATGCAGATTGAGTCGATCGAGCAGATGTCGCGCCAGCTCGCCACCGGTGCCAGGATAACGGTCTGCAGGCTCGCTGTATTTTCGCAGCACGTGCTGTACCCACATCGATGGACCTATCAGGAAGGCGACGATCAGGACCGTTAACGCCACTATATGCATTGTTCTAATCTCATTGTTTATCACACATGCGCACAGTAATTTTCATGTTCGGTCTGGCTGCCCTCGCTTATGCAGGGCTTGCTATCAGTGTGTGGTTTTTTCAGTCCCGTTTTATCTACTTCCCCGATGAACCCAGTCGCCGCCTGGACGCCACGCCGAACGATGCCGGTCTGACATACTCTGAAGTGCAATTCAAAACCAATGATGGCGTTTTGCTGCATGGCTGGTTTGTGCCCAATCGCGACGGACCGGTCTTGCTGTATTTCCATGGTAATGCCGGCAATATCTCTCACCGTCTGGAAACAATACATCTCTTTCATCAACTTGGGCTCAATGTATTCATTATCGACTATCGCGGCTACGGTCACAGCGAAGGAAAACCTAGCGAACAAGGCAGCTATCGGGACGCCCTGGCCGCCTGGAACTACCTGACACAGGACCAGGGAATCGATCCGCAACGCATCGTAATCTTTGGCCGGTCGCTGGGGGGTGCCATTGCGGCCTGGTTGGCCGTTGAAGTCTCACCGCAAGCTTTGATTCTGGAATCCACCTTTAGTTCGGTACGCGATATGGCTCGAATTGCCTTTCCGTATCTGCCCGCCGGGTTGGCGAGGATTCAATACGATACGGTATCGCGCATCGCGTCGATCACCTGCCCAATATTGCTAATGCACAGCCCGCAAGACGAAATTATCCCCTTTGAGCTCAGTCAGAAGCTATTGGCTGCCGCACCTGGGCAAACGACTTTTTTTTCGCTCCAGGGCGGACACAATGACGCCCACGTCGTATCCGGCGCAGCCTATGCCAGCGCTTTGAGTCATTTCATAGAGCAAACCCGGTAGGTCATCACCCTGCTCTCGGCGGGATTTCGCTTCAGCGCACAGTGTGTTGCAATAGGCGCCTGAACGAGGGTACCAGCCATGCGCCTATTGCTTATTGTCATTACGCTACTCGTCACCTCCTGTGCGTCGATGAAGCAACCGCCTCCCAGACCGGGGCCACCCGCCGTGCCCGATCTCGACAACATTTGGTATGAGGCGGGGCAAGCCACGCTTGGCGCCGCACTGAAACGCAAGACCCGCCCGGCAAAAGCAAAAAACGTCATCTTTTTTGTTGGCGATGGCATGAGCGTTGCCACCGTCAGCGCGGCCAGAATTCTCGAGGGCCAGCAAGCTGGCGCGACGGGCGAAGAGCACGCCCTGGCGTTCGAAAGGTTTCCTTACGTCGCTTTATCCAAGACCTACAACACCAATGCACAGGTTCCTGACTCGGCAGGCACCGCGACGGCTATGCTCAGCGGCGTCAAGACCATCATGGGTGCTATCGGTGTCGATGCAAGTGTAGCCCGTGGCGAGTGCAGTAACTTGGAAACTGCCAGCGTACCGACTTTGCTGGAATTGGCTGAGCAACGCGGTATTGCCACCGGTGTGATCAGTACCGCCAGGATTACGCACGCGACACCTGCTTCGTCCTATGCGCACTCACCAAATCGCGAATGGGAAGCTGTCGGTCCTGAGGATTGCGCCGATATTGCGCGTCAATTGGTGGAGTTTGACCACGGCGACGGGCCCGAAGTTGTGCTTGGCGGCGGTCGCGCGCCATTCATGCCCGCAACAGAAGCCGATCCGGAATATTCGGACAGAACCGGATGGCGACAAGACAACCGGAATCTAATAACCGAATGGCTCGGCAGCGCCGGAACACGATCTAAGTACGTGTGGAACAAGGAGCAATTTGATGCAGTTAGCCCTAGAAACGCATCAAGATTGCTCGGCTTGTTTGAACCTTCTCACATGCAATATGAAGCTGATAGAAATGATGGGCCGGGGGGCGAGCCATCCCTGGCAGATATGGTGGCAAAGGCTATCCGCATGCTCAAGAAATCTGACGATGGCTACTTTTTGTTTGTAGAAGGCGGTCGCATCGACCACGCACATCACGGTGCCAACGCGTATCGCGCGCTGCACGATACGATTGCCATGTCTGATGCCGTAGCAACGGCGAGGCAGATGACCGATACCAACGATACACTCATCATCGTTACGGCCGATCACGGTCATGTAATGGAGATCGCCGGTTATCCAACACGTGGCAATCCCATTTTGGGTAAAGTCATCAGTCTCAACGAGGACGGCAGTCCTGCCAATGTTTATGCCCTGGATGCCGCCGGTTTGCCGTACACGACACTGGTTTACGGCAACGGGCCGGGCCATGTCGGCGCCTCAGACAGCCAGACCACCGGTCCGAAAGTCTACCCACACCAGGTTGGCGCATACGAAAAGACGCCCGCCAGCCGCACTGATCTGACGAATGTCGACACACAGCAGCCCGACTATATGCAGGAAAGTGCTGTGCCAACCGGTTCTGAAACCCATTCGGGCACCGATGTGCCAATATACGCTGATGGGCCGGGAGCGTCGTTGCTACATGGCGTACATGAACAAAACTACATCTTTCACGTGATGGCCTATGCCCTCCTCGCGCATCGCTAGTAAGTCGGTCGTTCTACTGGCGACGTTACTGGCTGCAACGACTGGCCATGGCGCGCCTGCTGTTACGCCCGGTATGCCCGGTCAGCCGCCGCTCGCAATCGAAAACGTGACGGTGCTCGACCTGGAGCGGGACCGCAAGCTGGCAAACTGCACGGTGCTTGTCCGTGACGGCCTGATCGAAGCCCTCAGCGACAAAGAAATCGAATTGCCCAAACAAGCCCTGCGCATCGACGGCACCGGGCTTTATCTGCTACCGGGTCTGGCGGAAATGCACGCTCACATCCCGAGCCAATCTCAAGGCACCGCCTACACCAACCGCGTACTTTTTCTGTATCTCGCCGCCGGCGTGACGACTGTGCGCGGCATGCTTGGGGAGCCGGGACATCTACGCCTGCGTGCCGCAGCAAAAGGCTACGAGTTGCTGTCGCCGCGCATCTATACATCAGGACCGTCTTTTAACGGCCGCAGTGTGAACAGCCCCACGGCTGCCAGGAATATGGCCCGTTCGCAACACATGGCAGGTTACGATTTTCTAAAACTGCACCCGGGACTGACGCGCGACGAATACGATGCGCTCGTCGATACAGCCAATGATTTGGACATACCGTTTGCCGGACATGTATCGGCCGAGGTTGGCATCACACGAACGCTACAGGCTCGCCAAGCGACTATCGATCATCTCGATGGCTACATGCAGGCACTGGTCACCGCCGATTACCAGCCCGATAACGCTGGCTTTTTTGGCGCGGCACTCGTATCAGGAGTCGACGAACAACGTATCGACGAAGTGGCTAAAGCGACTGCGGCCGCAAATGTGTGGAACGTCCCGACACAAAGTCTGATCGAGAATTTCGTATTGCCCGTTGACGCAGACACCATGGCGACACGACCGGAAATGCGTTACATGCCAGCTTCGACGGTAGCGACTTGGCGGCGGCGAAAATCCGATGTACTGGCAAGTCCTGAATATGATGCGGCATCAGCGCGTCGTTTTGTCGACGTGCGCCATCGTTTGATTCTGGCTCTACACAAAGCCGGCGCCAAATTGCTGTTGGGATCGGATGCGCCACAAGTATTCAATGTACCGGGTTTTGCCATACACCGGGAGCTGGAAACGCTGGTGGAAGCCGGGCTGACACCACGCGAAGCGTTGCTGACGGGAACGGCCAACCCGGCACGTTTTTTTGGTGCCAGCAACACATTTGGTTTCGTGCGCGCAGGTTTGGAGGCCGATCTGTTGTTGCTGTATGCGGATCCTACGCAGAATATCGGCAATATCTCGAAGATTGCCGGCGTAGTGGCGCGCGGTCGTTGGCTGTCACGGGAAACCATTGACCGTAGGCTCGAGAAACTGGCGCATAAGTGATGCCACCTACCATGTGTCATATGCGCTGAAAAGTGCACCGATCCGCGTCGATGGCAGGCGACCGAAACGCCTGCCGATACGAATCGGCTATTTCCCATGTGCCCCCTATTCTTTACACTTGTTCCGTATCAATGAACACGCACGACTTGAAAACAGCCATACGCCTTCATCGAAACGGTCGCTTGCAGGCAGCACATGACATATACACAAATCTGGTGGAGGCCAGGCCTGCTGACGCCAAACTCCGATCGCTTTACGGCCAGCTTGAATTGCAGATGGGTATCAAGGATAGCGCCATCGACCATTTGCGCGATGCGGCCAGGCTCGCACCAGAAGACGACCGTATTGCGTTGACGCTCGCCAGGGGCCTCGCCACCGTACAGCAACACGACGAAGCACTAAATATTACGCATAAATTGCTGGCTAAAGACGACCAACGCGCCGATGCCTGGTCGACATTGGCTGCCGTCCACCGACATCGCAATGATCATGTAAACGAACTGCTAGCGCTGGAACGCGCCTCGGAACTCTGGCCGGATGATGTTCCAACACTGATTGCACGTGCCAACGCCGAGGCCGCAAATTCTTTTCTCGATCGTGCTATCGAAACACTGCGTGGCGCTGCAACCAAGGCGCCCCGAAATGCGCGCGTCGTTAACAACCTCGGTACGCTGTTATTACGACGCAACAATCTTGACGGCGCAGCCGCTGCGTTGCGCCAGGCGTTGAAAATATCCCCCGACTATGCAATGGCAGCGTCAAACCTCTCGATGGTTCTGCATCGCATGGGAGAGCTCGATGCCGCCCGCGAAATGGCGGAACGAGCCCTTAAACTAGCGCCAAACAATATCGATGCGCGTAGTGAACTGGCGGCTGTCTTGATGGCAAACGGTGATCTCGCTGGCGCCGAAGCAGGTTTCAAAGCTGCCCTGGAATTGGCACCGACACATCAGCGTGCGCTGGCTGGCTTGGCCGAACTACGCGAGCGCCAGGGCCGGGCAACGGAAGGGCTGAGCCTGATCACTAAGATAATAGAAAGCAATCAGGCATCACCGGACGTACGACTGGTCGGCGCAAGCCTGGCCCGGCGTGTCGGGCGGCGGGAAATCGCACTTGAGATGCTCACACCATTACTCGATGGCAATGGCAGGCCGTTGGAGACCCTCGATCGGGCTACGCGACGTCGCCTTGGCTTTCTTCTGGGCGATATTTACGATGCCAGCGCCGACTATGGCGCTGCACTGGGTCATTACGATGTCGCGAATGCCGTGCTGCGTCCCGATTTCGACACGACTGTACATAGTGCCTACATTGATACGATCATCACAGCATTCGACAAAAACACTGTACGCCGGGCAACTGTTGTTGAACGCACACCGAAACGGCTGTTCCTGATCGGAATGCCGCGCAGCGGCACCAGTCTGCTCGAGACCATGTTGTCAGGGCATCCCGAGATACATGCCTGCGGCGAGTTAGCGCTCATCGGCCGATTGGTCAACGAAAGCGGCGACTATCCCACCGGGATTAGCACGCTTGATGATGTGGGCCTCGACCGCATGGGCGACCATTATTGCGCCAGCACAGCTGCGCCGACAGGCATCCGTTGGATGACAGACAGGATGGCGCTCAATTATTTTTACCTCGGAGCTATTTCGAAAATATTACCCGATGCGCTCATCATTCATTGCAACCGCTTCCCGGCGGATTGCCTTCTGTCCTGTTATTTCCAGAACTTCCTCGATCCATCGCTGGGGTTTAGTTTCAGCCTCGATAGTCTGCATCATTACTGGCTTAGCTACAGTCGTCTGATGCATCACTGGCAAGAGATTCTGGGCGATCAGATTCTCGATATCCAATATGAAGAATTGGTGGCGAGTCCGGAGTCAGTGTTGCGTCCGCTGCTGGAGCGTCTCGATGTGGAGTGGAATGATGCCGTCTTGAATCCGGAAGAAGCCGGGCGACACGCCAGTTCGCCGTCCCACACGCAAGCCTGGCAACCTATACACAGCCGTTCTGTTGGACGATTCGCGCGCTATCGGCCGTTCCTGGCTGAACGTGCGGAAGCTATCGGCCACCTGGCATGAGTCCAGCCAAGCAGCGCCCAAGGACAGACAGGGGCAAATAACGTGCCGCTGACCCACTGCCGGCTTTGTAACAGCGCCGATCTGCATTTCGACTTTGCCGAGGGTTACCGTAGCCGTCTGAAATATTACCGCTGCCACAACTGTCGCCTGGTCAACTACGACCTTGATCATGGTTTGGATCAGTCACAATACACGGAGGTATATGTCAGCCCGACGCTCGTCGAAAACAAGAGAAACGTTGAGGGCACGGCGACCTGGCAATTCTTACACCGCCATGTTCCTGGCCCAGCCAAGCTTATGGATATCGGTTGTGGCAACGGATGTATTCTTTACCTCGCCCGCGAACACGGCTGGGAGGTACGCGGACTGGAACTGTCAGCAGACGCAGCACGCGCGATAGCCGCCGACACCGGAATCGAAGTTGACGTGGGCAACTTTCTGAAGATGAACCTCGACGACAGCGCGAACTATGATGTCGTTATCCTGCGTCATGTTCTTGAGCACTTGCCGGATTCAGTTGGCGCATTGCGCCAGATCAACGCGCTGTTGCGTCCCGGGGGTTATGCGCTGCTGGAATTTCCAAATATCGACGCACCGGCTCTCAAATTCAAACGGGCTATGAAAAAACTTGGTCTGCGTAGTAACACGAAATATCCGCCGGAATGGCGTCCCGGACACTGCAATGAATTTTGTCGTTATTCGTTCAACTACCTCGCGCGGGAAAGTGATTTCGCGCTGGAAATCTGGCAGACATATTCATCCAAACCTACCCTAAACGCGATTTACAACAGATTGCCGATTGGCACTAAAGCACGAGTGTTATTACGCAAGAACGCGTGAAGAAATACTCGGTTGTCCAGCTTGGTTCGAAGTATTGATGCTGAGGACTCAGGACCGGCGTGGCCTCGGCGAACCCTGATCGCTTGTTCACCCGGTGGCCCGGTGTGGACCTATCGTTAGCCTATCGTAGCTTATTGTCGCATCCTGGTGAGCATAAGCCATTGTCTTGAATATAGAACCCTTAATAACTGTGTGCGCCTATTTGCGAAAACTGTGACGAACAGGGCATTGCCTCGGGGCTGGCCTTGTGTAAAATACCGCGCTCGTCCAGTTGAGCACACCAGTTTATAGGGAGAGGCGATGCCAACACGAACATCGACAATGCGCAAGAAGCGCACAAAGGCGAAGAAACCGGCCAAGAAAACAGCATCCAAGAAAACGGCTGCCAAGAAGAAGCCTGCTGCGAAGAAGAAAACTGCGAAGAAAAAGGCTCGCAAGAAGACTGTGAAAAAAGCTGCGGTTCGCAAGAAGACTGTCGTGAAAAAATCAACTGCAAAAAAGGCAACGGGGAAGAAAACACCATCCCGCAAGAAGTCTGCCAGCCGGCGCTCGCGTGCCAACGTCATGAGTGGCCCCGGTATCGCCAGCACGTACAAGTCAGGCCGTGGTGAGCGGTACATGAACAAGAAACAACTAGAACATTTCCGGCAAAAGTTGCTGGCGTGGAAAGCGGAAATTGTTGCTGACCTGGGCCACACTATCAATCACCTGAAGGACGAAAGCGTCCATCTTGCCGATCCCAACGACAGGGCAACTCAGGAATCCGAATTCGCACTTGAACTCCGCACACGTGACCGTGAGCGAAAATTGCTTGCGAAGATCAATCAGGGCCTGGCACGCATTGACGATGGCTCGTACGGCTACTGTGAAGAAACCGGCGATGAAATCGGAGTTGCGCGGCTGGAGATTCGTCCTGTCGCTACACTTTGTGTCGAGGCTCAGGAGCGGCGCGAACGCTCCGAACGCCAATACATCGACCGCTAGCTCGTGACAGTGTGGCGACGCGCCCGCAGTAAGCGGGCGTTATGCTTGCCAGATGGAAAGATCGCGACCGAGCAAGTCGGCAAGCGCGTCGACGTCGTTACTGTAATGGTCGATCAATCGATTCAGACACTCCTGACTTACATTGAATTTTTGTTTGAGTATTCGGTCGATGACCTGCCAACCAATCGATAGAAAAGGCAGATAGTAGTGTCCTCGCAGCGCGATCGCAGACTGCACGCCGCGATTCGATACGCGATTCGGATCGATCGTCGCGTCTTCCTCTGAGACCCCGATAAACGATGCCGCTTGCCTGACTAGCTGCAGAGGATTGGTCTTCATGTCCTCTTCGAAAATCCAAACACGTATCTGCTCAGCAGGAAACAGATCGAAATAATGTCTGAGCTGCACAGAATAGAGCCCGTGTGACAAGATACTCCACTCCTCGGCAAGGTCGCGATGTTTACCAAAAAGTATCTCTTCGGGTGCTGCCGATATGGGAAAGCGGCGGAACCAGAGATGATGACGTAAGGCAGAGACCGCCCGCGTTACCGGGTTACGCAGCACAAGCAGCAGTTTCACGTCGGGCAACATTTCCCGTATGCGCTGTGCGGCAGGCAGCCGTGTACCGTCTTGTTTTTCAACCAACAGATAATCCGGTGTTTTCTCACCACAGAGCTGCCCGTCCGTGGCAGCGGAAAAGTGTTCGCTGTACCAGCCGGGTCCGCGCGCATAGTTTTGATCCAGGTCAAAGAAGTGGACCTCTTTGGCGGGAACATAGAGTGCGGGATGATGAGACAGCATCTCGGCCAACCAGGTGGATCCGGCCTTCTGCGCTCCACCGACCAGAAACTGAGGCAATCGATACTCGCTCACTCGTAACTCACTATTCGTCTGCCCCTACAGGATGAGGTCGACAATCATACCGCTTCGGGCCTATGTGACATAACGTCAATGACGAATCTCGTCATCGGATTAAGATACGATAAGTTATCTCGCTGAAGTCTGTCTCCTGGGGGAATAAACAATGAAACGACTCGGTGTCATCAGCGCAATGGCCTTACTCCTGTTGCCCGCAATCGTGTCCTCGGTCGAGCCGGCCGACGAAGTCCGGGTGCTGACTCGAAATATTTACGTGGGCGCGGATATATTTCGTGTAATCGAGGCGCCGGACGCAATTTCAGCTTTGCTGGAGATTGCCGCGGTCTACCAGACAGTATTGGACACCGATTTTGCGGCCCGTGCGGAGGCGCTGGCAGATGAGATCCTCGAGACCAGCCCACACCTGATCGGCCTGCAGGAAGTATCACTACTGCGACGCCAGTCTCCCGGTGACGCACTGGCCGGCAACCCGGTACCCGCTGTGGATGTGGAGCTGGATTTCCTGCAGATATTGCTCGATGCGATGGTCAGCCGGGGCCTTACGTATGAAGTTGCGGCTGTAATTGAAAATGCCGATGTTGAACTGCCGCTATTAGGTCCGGTACTCGATGACATTCGGCTTACCGACCGCGATGTGATCCTCGTGCGCAACGATGTTGTCATCAGTAATCCATTGACAAGAACCTATGACAACTTCGTGTCCGTCAATCTCAGCGGTCTGGATATTCAGTTTAAGCGCGGCCTTTTGGCAGTCGACGCTCAAGTCAGTGGGCGCACCTATCGCTTCGTCAACACTCATCTTGAGACCGGTGGCGATTTTGGTGGGGCTGTACAGGCCCTTCAGGCACCGGAATTGATCGATGCGCTGGCGGATGAATATTTGCCAGTAATATTACTGGGTGATTTCAATGCTTCGCCTGACGCCGCACCGGAACTGGCCTACGCACAGTTGATCGATGCCGGCTTTGTCGATACCTGGCTGCAGTTCGCGCCGGCCGATCCAGGTTTCACGTGTTGCCATATCGAAACCCTGAACAATCCACTTCCCGAACTTAGCTCCAGAATAGACATAGTATTTGTGCGCAACGCGGCGACGCCTGCGGCGATTGTGATTCACTCCGAAGTCGTCGGCGACGAGATCGGAGATCAGACGCCCGGTGGCTTGTGGCCGTCTGACCATGCCGGCGTATTCGCCACCTTAAATATTCCAGTTGGCGATAACGATGGCGATGGCTTGGACGATCTGTCGGACAACTGCATCACCGTGGAAAATACTGATCAGCGCGATACCGATTTTGACGGTTTCGGCAACATCTGTGATCCGGATTTCAATCAGGACCAGTTGGTAAATTTCGCAGACCTGGCTTACATGGGCGCCCATTTCTTCACTGACGATCCCGATGCCGATTTGAACGGTGACGGTAGGGCTAATTTCCGGGATCTCGCCATCATGGCGAATCTTTTTTTCAGGCCGCCCGGACCCAGCGCGCTAGCGCAATAATAACGGGCATTATCGGCATAAGAAAAACTCAGGCAACGGGTGTTGATTCTGTTGTTTGAGGTTTTGGATCTTTCTGCGGTGCAGGATGTTCGTACTGGCTGATCATTGCATGGATATCGGCACGTACCTGTGCTGCCGCATCAATCTTCACGGGCCCGTAGCCCCGTATTTCCATCGGCATTGCGGCGATGGCGATGGCGGCGCCCAACTTGTCGACCGTCAGCCCCCTCAGTAATCGGTCGATTAATGACTCGTATTCACTGACTAGATCGCGTTCCATTCTGCGTTCAGCAAAACGGCCGAAGGGATCTAGGGGTGTGCCCCGCAGCCCCTTAAACCGAGCCAGCATCCCAAGCACACCAGTCATCCAGGGGCCAAAGGCTCGCTTGCGTGGCCGGCCGCGGGCATCAGTCCCCGCATTAAAAACCGGTGGCGCCATGTGGTAGTTGAGTTTGTAGTCGCCTTCGAATTCGGCGGCAACGCGTTCCAAAAATTTTGTCTGCGTGTGCAGCCGACCCACTTCATACTCGTCCTTGTACGATAGCAGCTTAAAATAGCTGCGCGCGATCGCCATACTAAGCTCAGTCGAGCCCCCTGCCACGCTGGCCTCTGCTTTTTGTGCCCGTTCGACCTGAGTCCTGTATTTCTCTGCCAGTTTCTTGTCCTGATAATCTGTCAGAAATTCGCTGCGCCGTTGCACAATTTCTGCGAGACTCTCAGTGGAATACGATTTTTTTGGTGGCACGAGTCCATAGACATATTCAGGGTCTGCGGCGACTAGCCGGCCCCAGCCGAACGCAAGCAGGTTGTTCTCCACCTGGACAGCGTTCAATTCGATCGCGGCGATGACAGACTCAAGCGACAGTGGAATCAATCCCTTTTGCCACGCGACACCCATTGTCAAAACGTTGGCGTAAATAGTGTCGCCCAAGAGTCTTCCTGCCAGTCGGTTTGCCGGCACTGTATCCAGTTCCTTAACCGATTTTTCGATGGCATCAATCCTGTCGTCGGCTTTTAGTGCCGCATCCCGATCCAGGACAAAATCGGCGGTTGCCATTTCGGCAGTATTTAACACCGCCCGGGTTGCCGATCTTGAGTAGCTAAGCGATGCGCGGGGCGAGGAACTGACAACCAGATCGCAACCGATCAAGGCATCGGCCCTACCCCGCACGATGCGCACCTGATTGAGAGACACAGGATCATCACTCATGCGTATAAAACTGAGAACCGTGCCAAATTTCTGTGCAAAGCCCATAAAATCCAACACGCTGGCGCCCTTGCCAGAAAGATGGGCCGCCATGGTTATTATTGCGCCAACCGTAATCACGCCGGTACCACCTACGCCTGTAACCAACAAGTCATAAGGTTCAGCCAGCGAAGGTTTGTGTGGTTGTGGCAAACGCGCGACCCGATCGGATATATCGTGCGCCGCCGGGGCTGGCTTGCGCCGGGTGCCACCCTCGATAGTGACAAAGCTGGGGCAGAACCCGTTAATACACGAGAAGTCCTTGTTGCAACTGTTCTGATCAATCTGTCGTTTGCGCCCAAATGGTGTTTCTTTCGGCACGACGGAAAGACAGTTCGACTCGACTGAACAATCACCACAACCTTCACAAACCAGGTCATTGATGACCACATGCCGGTCCGGCTCGGGCACCGTCCCGCGTTTACGCTTGCGACGCGTTTCGGTGGCACACGCCTGTTCGTAGATGAGTACAGTGACACCCGGTATTTCGCGTAGCTCGCGCTGAACCCGGTCCAATTCGCGACGATGATCGATGGTTAACCCACCGGGAAAGTCTCTACTGTCGAATTTTTCCGGTTTGTCCGACAGTAATGCGATGCGCTCGACGCCTTCGGCACGCATGGAATGTGCAATCGACTCTACGCTGATCGGTCCATCGATAGGTTGACCGCCGGTCATCGCAACAGCGTCGTTGTACAGAATCTTGTAGGTAATGTTGGTTCCGGCAGCGACCGCTTGACGTATCGCCAACGAGCCGGAATGATACAAAGTGCCCTCGCCCAGGTTCTGAAAGATATGCTGGCCGCCGTTAAACATCGATTTGGCAATCCAGTTAACACCTTCGCCACCCATCTGGATCAGTGACTCAGTATCACGATTCATCCAGCTCGCCATAAAGTGGCAACCGATGCCGGCCAGCGCCTGCGAACCCTCCGGTACCTTGGTCGAAGTATTATGCGGACAACCGGAACAAAAATAAGGCATCCTGTTTGCGCCTTTTATTTTTATTATCTCTATCGGCGCGCGCAGCAACGCTGCTGCCCGTTCACTGAGATTAAGACCCGGAAGAACCTTGTCGATGCGTTTGGCAATAACCGGTGCGAGACCCAGTGGCGACAACTCCCCAACCCAGGGAATCAGTTTTTCGCCTTGCTCATCCTGTTTGCCCACCATGCGTTGCGGCTTATGACCTGGGTGATCGTAAAAAGACTCCTTGAACCAACTCTCGATAATGCCGCGCTTCTCTTCGACAACCAGAACCTCTTCCTGCTCGCGCACAAAGTCCAGCGCGGCAGTGTGCTCGAGTGGCCAGACCATACCGATCTTATAAACATCCAGACCGATTCGGCGTGCCTCGGCACGATCGATATCGAGCAAACGCAGCGCTTCCATCAGATCCAGGTGTCCCTTACCGGTCGTGACCAGACCATAACGCGCGTCAGGCACATTGTAGATACGCTTGTCGATCGGGTTAGCGCGAGCGAAAGCAAGTGCTGCCTCTTTCTTCGCTTCGAGGCGTTCTTCGATCTGCGGACCCGGCAAATCGGGCCAACGATAATGCAGCCCGCCCGGCGGCGGACTAAAGTCGTCGGGAATCACAAACTCCGGCGTATCGGGCAGTTGCACAGACATTGCCGATTCAACCGTTTCCGAGACGGCTTTGAAACCGACCCAGCAACCGGAAAAGCGCGACAAGGCGAGCCCGTACAGACCGAAACTCAAGTATTCCTCAACGTTGGCCGGGTTGAGATGCGGCATGAAAAAGGTCAGAAACGCAACGTCGGACTGGTGCGGCATTGATGAAGACACGGCGCCGTGATCATCGCCGGCGACGACCAGGACACCGCCATGCGGTGAACTGCCGTAGGCATTACCGTGTTTCAGGGCATCACCGGAACGATCCACACCCGGACCCTTGCCATACCAGATACTGAAGACACCGTCGACGCGGCGCTGCGGATCAGTTTCGACCTGTTGCGAGCCGAGTATCGCCGTTGCCGCCAGATCTTCATTTACCGCCGGCAAGAATTCGATATCGTGTTCTGCGAGCTGTTGTTTGGCGCGCCACAGCTCAATATCATAGGAACCGAGCGGCGAACCGCGATAACCACTTATGAAACCTGCTGTATTGAGACCCGCTGCGCGATCAAGGACTCGCTGCATCATCGGCAGACGGACCAGTGCCTGCGTCCCAGTCAGAAAAACCCGTCCCGACTGACGCAGGTAGCGATCCTCGAGTCTGTAATTGTCTAGCATGATCAGCGCTAGAGTACCGCCGCAATCGCATTTACCAAATAATCCAGATTGGATTTTCTCACGCCTGCGATATTCGCCCGGCTGGAGCTGACCATGTAGATGTGAAATTTTTCTCGCAGCGTATCAACTTGTTCGGCTGTAAGACCCAGCAATGAGAACATTCCCGTTTGTCTGGCGATAAACGAAAACCGATTTGTCGACGTCCTGGCCTCAAGCGCATTGGTCAGATTGCGCCGCAGTGAATTGATGCGGTCGCGCATATCCCCGAGTTCTTCCAGCCAGAGCGCCTTCAAGTCCTCGTCCCGCAAAATCAGGTCGACGACCGCAGCACCATGCGCCGGTGGCATCGAATAAACCGTGCGGGTCACATTGGCCAGGTGAGTTGCACACGCCACCGCTTTTTCGGCGTCTGCCGCCACTATGCTGGCGGCACCAACACGATCGCGATAAATACCAAAATTCTTGGAGCACGACGTCACGACGACACTCTCGGGAAGTTTCTGGGCGCACAGCCGTGCACCGTAAGCATCTTCGTCGGTTCCTTGGGCGAAACCCTGATAAGCCATATCGTTCCAGGGAACCAGCTCGTTGCGGGCCAGCACATCGACCAAAGCATCCCATTGTTTCGCGGATAAATCGGCACCGGTTGGGTTGTGACAGCAACCATGTAGCAAGACCACGTCACCGGCGTTGGCATGTTCGAGCGTTGACAACATGCCGTCGAAATCAATTCCGTGGCGCTCAGCGTCATAGTATGGATAGGTTTTGAACTCCAACCCGCCACCTTTTATTAGCGGACGATGATTGGGCCACGTTGGACCGCTGACCCAAACCACAGGCGCACTGTTTGCACGCCTTAGTACGTCGGCTACGATATGCAGACCACCGGATCCACCCGTCGTCTGCACAGTGGCGATACGCTTGTCGGCGAGTGCAGGATGTCGCTCACCAAATATGAAGTCCTGCATCGCCACGTTAAAAGATATATTTCCGGCCAAACCCTCATAGGTCTTGGTTTTCTGATTATCGTGTACTCGCTGCTCCGCCGCTTTGACAGCGCGCAAAACGGGCGTGTTTCCCAGTTCATCCTGGTAAACACCGGCGGCAAGGTCGACTTTTTGCTCAGAAGTATCCTGTCGGTACTTCGCCATCATCCCCAGAATGGGGTCATCAGCCAGACGATCGAGTCTCTCAAACATTCTGAAACGGGCCTCAGGCGCCCAATATCTCCTGCATTTTTTCTGCCGTCGCCACCATGGTCAGCACATCATAAGCGGCCACGCTGTCACCGTCCTGATTTGTTACATCGGTATCCCAGCATACTTCACCATATCCCAGTCCTTCGCGGTAGGTTTTTTGCTTACAGGTAAGCCTGACCTTGATTCGGTCACCCGGATTCACCGGCTTGGCGAAGCGCAGGTTATCGAGACCATAGTTGGCCAGCACCGGGCCCAACGGCGCATCGACAAAGAGCCCCGCCGCCGCAGACACGAGAAAATATCCGTGCGCGACGCGACCGTCGAAGAACGGGTTACGCGCGGCATCGTCTTCGTTCATGTGGGCGTAAAAATGATCACCGCTTAGCTCGGCAAAACGCTCGATGTCCTCGATCGTGATCTCGCGCTCCTTTGTATGCAGGGTGTGGCCGATCTCAATCTCTTCGAAAGTCAGCCTGAAAGGATGTTGCGCCGGTCCTGCCTCGCGTGCGCCGCGTATCCATTGGTGGGTCGTCTCGGTCAACATGCTGGGCGTGCCCTGTAACGCCGTGCGTTGCATGTAATGCATCACGCCACGGATACCGCCGAGCTCCTCGCCACCACCGGCACGCCCTGGTCCACCATGCACAAGATGCGGCAAGGGCGAGCCATGACCGGTGGATTCTTCGGCACAATCACGATTAATCAACACCAGTCGACCATGATATGGCGCAATCGCCAGCACCAGACGGCGAGCCACGTCATCATCATAAGTGTATATGGACCCGGCAAGACTGCCTTCACCCTTTCGCGCCAGCTCCTCCGCCTCGCCAAGATCGTTGTAGGGCAAGACCGTCGCGACCGGACCAAACGCTTCAACCCGATGGGGCGCGGCAGCCGTCATCGGCCGGTCGCAATGCAAAAGCACCGGCGCGAAGAAAGCGCCCTTTTCGGCATCCGCATCGATTACATCGAAGTGCTCAGTGTCGCCATAGACGATTTCACCTTCTGCAACCAACTCACTGATACGGCTACGTACTTCTTCGCGTTGCGCCAAACTTGCCAACGCACCCATATCGATTTCTTTGCTCGCAGGGTTTCCGAGGCGGATGCAACTCAATCTTTTTGCAAGTTCGCTGACCAGTTCAGCGCTGGACTCACGTGGCGCGATGATGCGACGGATTGCGGTACACTTCTGGCCCGCCTTGCTGGTAATTTCTTTGACGATCTCATCGACACAAAGATCAAATTCCGCAGTGCCGGCTACAGCATCGGGACCCAGTATCGCGCAATTGAGTGAATCGGTTTCCGCTGTGAAACGAACTGACTGGGCCAGTATATTTGGATGCTGGCGTAACTTGTCACCGGTCGTTTTGGAGCCGGTAAAGGCTACGACGTCCTGACAGTCCAACTGCGAGAGCAAATCGCCAGTGCTGCCACAAATCAATTGCAGTGCCCCCGCGGGCAGAATGTCCAAATCAACGATGCTACGCACCATCAGCTCAGTCAGGTACGCGGTGCTGCTCGCCGGCTTGACGATGGCCGGCATGCCGGCCAACAGTGTCGGCGCAAGTTTCTCCAGCATGCCCCAACAGGGAAAATTGAACGCGTTGATGTGCACGGCCACACCACGCAGCGGTACAAAGATATGTTGCCCGACAAATGTGCCGTTGCGCGAGATGATTTCAGGCGGTCCGTCAATGTAGACCTGATCGTCGGGCAATTCGCGACGGCCCTTGCCGGAATAAACGAACAGCGTTGAGATACCGCCATCGATATCGACCCAGGAATCTGCGCGGGTTGCACCCGTACTCGTCGACAGCGCATAGAAAGCCTTCTTGTTTTCCATGAGACCTTTTGCCAACGCTTTGAGCATGGCGGCGCGCTGATGGAAAGTCATCTTGCGTAAGCCGGGACCACCCACGCGACGCGCATAGGCAACCATGTCGGCAAAATTCAGACCATGACTACTAATACTGGCGATGGGCTCGCCGTTTACGGCGCTGAGCAACACCGGCCCATCATCACGACCGGCGACCCATTGTCCCTCGGCAAAAGATTCAAGCCTCATGTTTTCCACACTTTAAATACACGCGTTGCCAAAGCTCTGCGCATCGTAACTTGCGATCAAACTGAAATAGTTCTTCCAGGTCGTGTAGTATAATTAGTATCACATTGCACGACGCTATGCCGCAAGTGTAACCGCTGCCATGCCAAACACTGCAGAAAAGAAATCGGCTTCGATCCCCACAGACAGCTTTAGCCGGGCGGCCACCAAACTGCTCGATGACTTTCGCGTACAACGACCCATTCGGGCGGGATCCCTGCTCATTAGTGTTTTTGGAGATGCCATCACACCGCACGGCGGCACCGTGTGGCTGGGAGCATTAATCCGTGTACTTGAAGGCTTCGGCATTAATCAACGCCTGGTGCGCACTTCCGTATTCCGATTGGTAAAAGACGGATGGCTGGAAACGACCCAGATCGGTCGGCGCAGCTTCTATAGCGTGACACCCGAGGGGCGCGAACGATTCGAGGAAGCCAGTCGTCGCATTTACACTGAACCTCGACCGGAATGGCCGGGTACCTGGACGACGGTTCTTTTGTCCGGGGTTGCAGCAGAGCATCGTGACACCGTTCGTAAAGAATTGCGTTGGCTGGGCTTCGCACCATTTTCGGCCAATCTCCTGGCACATCCCGCACCGGACATGTCGGCCGTCGAATCCCATCTTGCGAGGCACGCTGTCAATGACAAATTATTGATTATGGATGCACGGGTCCAGGGCGATCGCGATGACTATCTACGCAAATTGGTACACGATGCCTGGAAACTCGATGAGTTGGGCGCACGTTATGCCGAATTTTCTAGGCGATTCAGACCAATTTATCGGGCAGCGCAGCGCGTCAGCCAACCTGATACGGAGCAGGCTTTCCAGGTCCGTACATTACTCATACACGAGTACCGCAAAGTACTCTTGCGCGACCCACTCTTGCCGGAAGCGCTGTTACCGGCCAAATGGACCGGTGTCTCAGCCTATCAACTGTGCAGGAATCTTTACGAACTGATCACGGGACCCACGGAGCGCTTCCTGACCAAAAACATGGAGACGGCCGAAGGGCTGCTGCCACCAGCCGAGCCACAATACTTTCAACGATTCGGCGGTCTGGCAAAGCCATGAGTGCCTCGATGCTCGTCGTCGTAAGCCGAAGTGCAACAATCGCGTTGTCTCTACGCTAGGGAACTACATCATGACTGATCAGAGCATTATCGTATCAGGCCAAGACGGATACACCGAGCTGACCCTTAACCGGCCCGACTCGCTCAATAGCTTCAACGCCGCAATGCACGAGCAGCTGGCCGACGCAATTGCAGAAGTCGAGCAAGACGAAAATATTCGGGCACTCTTGATTACGGGTTCGGGACGGGCCTTTTGTGCCGGCCAGGATCTCTCCGATCGCGCGGTCAGTGACGACGCTGAGCCGGTCAACCTCGGTAGGACACTTAGTACATTATATAACCCCCTGGTGCGCAGATTACGTTCTTTGCCAAAACCTGTGGTATGCGCGGTCAATGGTGTCGCCGCCGGTGCCGGTGCCAATATCGCCCTCGCGTGTGACATTGTAATCGCGGCTCGATCGGCAAAATTTATCCAGTCGTTTTGCAAGATCGGTTTGCTTCCTGATTCCGGTGGCACGTGGATACTGCCGCGGCTGGTCGGCCCGGCACGCGCGGCTGCATTGGCCATGCTGGGCCTGCCACTGCGTGCTGAAGAGGCAGAGAGCTGGGGGCTGATTTACAAGGCAGTAGACGACGCCGATCTTATGAGACAGGCAAGAGCGTTGTGTGCACACTTTGCAACGCAGCCCACGGGCGGACTTGCCGGAATCAAGAAAGCGCTAAAAGAAAGTTGGAAAAATGATTTCTCGACCCAACTCGATCTTGAACGCAGGCTGCAACAACAACTTGGTTCCAGCGAGGATTATCGCGAAGGCGTGACCGCTTTCCTGGAAAAGCGCAAACCCGTTTTCAAGGGGCGTTGAGGTGGCACAAACAGATGATCCGTTACAACTGGCGCAGGCCTGTGCGGAAAAAATGTACGCCGCCGATCTGGCGTCTCGCGAACTAGGCATAGCTATTAATATCCCAAAACCCGGCAGTGCGCTCGCCGCAATGACAGTAACTGCCAAAATGGTTAACGGTCACGATGTGTGTCACGGTGGTTATGTGTTCACGCTGGCTGACACAGCGTTTGCATTCGCTTGCAATGCGTATAACCGAGTCAGCGTAGCGGCCACCGCAGCGATTGAGTTTCTCGCGCCGGTACGGCTGGACGATCGCCTGGTAGCAACCGCCACCCAACGACACCGAGGTCGGCGCTCGGGAACCTACGACGTCAACGTCACCAACCAAGAAGGCGAGCTGGTGGCCCTGTTTCGCGGGCGTTGTGTGGCGCTGGAAAAACCGCTGTTGGCGCCAGAATCATGATACAGAATTGGTTGTGTAAACATTATTTGTGTGCCATATTTTAGGGCTTGGCCAGCCGGAGCGCACTATGTATACCCAGGGTCTCGACCAGAAGCCGGACACCGAAAAACAAGTCGACGGGACTGAGCAGCTGGTTCGTTTTCAGGCAAGAATTGATGCCGACGAAAAGATCGAACCCAAGGACTGGATGCCGGACGGTTACCGCAAGACCCTTATTCGTCAAATCTCACAACACGCGCACTCGGAAATCGTCGGCATGTTGCCCGAGGGTAACTGGATCACGCGCGCACCGACCTTGCGACGCAAAGCGATACTACTGGCCAAGGTTCAGGATGAAGCAGGGCACGGTCTCTACCTATATAGCGCCACGGAAACGCTCGGCGTATCGCGCGATCAGCTAACCGAGCAACTGCTCACCGGCAAGGCAAAGTACTCAAGCATTTTCAACTATCCGACACTTAGCTGGGCGGATATCGGAGCGATTGGCTGGCTCGTCGACGGCGCAGCAATAATGAATCAAATCCCGCTGTGCCGCTGCTCCTACGGTCCCTACGCACGAGCGATGGTCCGCGTTTGCAAGGAAGAGAGTTTCCATCAACGACAAGGTTTCGAAATCATGCTGGAGTTATCCCGCGGCTCCGACGCACAACGCCGCATGGCACAGGATGCACTGAACAGGTGGTGGTGGCCATCGTTGATGATGTTTGGTCCCAGCGATGTGGATTCCAAGCACAGCGCTCAGTCAATGGCATGGAAAATTAAACGCTTTAGCAACGATGAGTTGCGACAGAAATTCGTCGATGTCACGGTGCCGCAGGCTGAATTCCTGGGTCTGACGATGCCGGATACCGATCTGGATTGGAATGAATCACGCGGTCATTATGATTTTGGCGAAATCGACTGGCAGGAATTCTACGAAGTTTTGAAAGGCAATGGTCCGTGCAATCGCGAGCGGTTGGCGGCACGCCAGTCCGCACACGATGACGGCGCATGGGTACGTACCGCGGCAGTTGCCTACGCGCAGAAACAGAAACGGCGGTGTCAGGCTGCCTGACGCAAGCACGGAAATACGATTATGAAGAAAGAAGACTGGCCACTATTCGAAATCTTTATTCGCTCCCGCTCCGGCCTGAGCCATCGTCATGTTGGCAGCCTGCATGCGGCCGATGCGTCGATGGCGCTGGACCATGCGCGCGATCTCTACACCCGGCGTGGCGAGGGAGTAAGCCTCTGGGCGGTTGAATCCCGCAACATCGCCGCGTCTGATCCCGCCGAATCGTCGGCTTTGTTCGAGCCGGCCGAAGACAAGATTTATCGCCACCCCACTTTCTACGAAGTGCCTGAGGGAGTGGAAAACCTGTGACAGACAAGACGCATTTATTCGAGTATTTGCTGCGTCTCGGGGACAACGCGTTGGTCCTGGGACAACGACTGGGCGAGTGGGTCGCCCATGGGCCTGAACTCGAAGAAGAAATGGCCATGGCGAATTTTGCTCTGGACTACATTGGTCAGGCACGGTTGTTCCTAAGTTACGCCGGTGAGGTCGAAGGTCAGCGACGTGACGAAGACCAGCTCGCGTTCCTGCGCGATAGCATTGATTTCAAAAATGTGCTGCTGGTCGAACAACCTAACGGCGATTTTGGCCAAACTATTGCAAGGCAATTTCTGTATGAGAGCTTTTATCAGTTTCAACTCGAAGGTCTCTCTCGCTCTACCGACACCCGCATTGCAGAGATCGCGGAACGGGTGAGTAAAGAAATACGCTATCACTTGAGGCACACACGCAAGTGGGTCTTGCGCCTGGGCGACGGCACCGACGAAAGTCACAAACGCATACAAAACTCGTTTGATGAGTTGTGGCGCTTCAGCGGCGAACTTTTTGTGGCTGACGAAACCGACAATTGGGCTGTCGAGCACGGCATCGGCCCGAATCCAGAGACGCTATCGTCAAGGTGGAATCAATTCGTCGGTGCCGCACTGACCGAAGCCACCCTGATCCAGCCGGATGACGGCTGGATGGATGGTGGCGGTCGTTATGGTCGGCACAGTGAGCACTTGGGCTATTTGCTCGCTGACATGCAGTTTCTGCAACGCGCCTATCCAGCGGCTAGCTGGTAGTGATGGTGCTAACTGCCAAAGCCGACAAGGACACAGTATGGCGTTTGTTGTCAGAGGTGCCTGATCCCGAGATCCCGGTGCTCAGCATCGTCGACTTAGGCATCGTGCGATGGGTGCGCACAGACCACACCCGTATCGCGGTCGGTATCGCACCAACCTACACCGGGTGCCCGGCAACCGAAGTTATCGCTGCCAACGTACTCAAACACTTGGGTCAAAACGGTCTGGATGCCACTGTCGAACGAGTCCTGTCTCCGCCGTGGACTACCGACTGGATAAGTGACGAAGGCCGCAAAAAACTGCATGCGTATGGTATTGCACCACCGGCCGGATCGACTAATGACGAATTGCGTGTTGCCTGCCCACGTTGCGACAGCAAGCAAACCGAGAAAGTCAGTGAATTCGGGTCGACTCCCTGCAAAGCCTCGTACAAATGCAGCGACTGCCTGGAGCCATTCGAGTACTTCAAATGCCTCTGAATCTTCGATGCTGAAGTTTTACCCTGGCGAAGTTGTCGAGAAGACGCAGGAAACCGCGGATTCTGTGCTGATCACTGTTCGCATTCCCGACGATGCGGCCGATGCGTTTCGTTACTCGCAGGGACAACACCTGCCGGTCCGCGCCGACATAGACGGTGAAATCATGCGACGTACGTATTCCATCTGTGCCAGCGTCAAAGACGGTACACTACGTCTGGGTGTCCGTAATCAGGGCGCTTTTTCCAACTATGTGGCTAACAAACTCGACGTGGGCGACACAATCGAGGTCATGCCGCCAACCGGCCACTTTCAGACAGTGCTCGATCGCACACAAGCCAAGACCTACGCAGCCTTTGTTGCCGGTAGTGGCATCACACCGATTCTTTCCATTGTGAAAACGACTTTGGAGACCGAAGCAAACAGCCGTTTTATACTGTTCTATGGCAATCGCAAGCGCTCGACAACCATGTTTGTAGAAGAGCTCTGGGGTCTGAAAAACCTTTATACCGAAAGACTGTCGCTGCATTTCATCTTGAGCCGAGAAGAAGGCGAAATCCCCGCTTATTGCGGTCGTGTAGATGGCGTAAAAGTGAAACTACTGCATGAGGCTTTTTTGAAGCACACGAGACCTGATGATGTTTTCGTTTGTGGCCCAAATCAGATGATCGACGACGTACGCGAGTCCCTGATCGAACTTGGTTACGATGCAGAGCGCATCCACTCCGAACGATTTCGCACGGAACAAAGTGACGCACCCCTCGCCAAGGCCACAAAACGAAAACAAAGCGGCAAAGGGACCATGGTCACTGTCATCATGGATGGCGCCCAGCAAAGCTTCGAGATGCGCGACAACAATCAGACGCTGCTTGATGCCGCCCAGGAAAACGGTCTGGATTTGCCCTATTCGTGCATGGGGGGCGTCTGCTCAACGTGCAGAACGATGCTAAGTAAGGGTAAGGTCAATATGGACGCCAACTTCGCGTTGGAAGACTGGGAACTGGAAGAGGGTTTCATACTCGCCTGCCAGGCGCGTCCGGAATCCACTGAAATCGAACTCGATTACGACCAGGCTTGAGCAGGCCCCTGTTTTGCAGATTTAGATATACCTGAGGAATCTCAATGACCGAAGCCTTTATTTGCGATGCCGTGCGCACGCCGATAGGCCGTTATGGCGGCGCATTAGCAAGCGTTCGGACGGATGATCTGGCCGCGATACCGATACGGGAACTGATAACACGCAATCCACAACTCGACGCCAAATCCATCGACGACGTGTTGTTGGGTTGTGCCAACCAGGCCGGTGAAGACAATCGTAATGTGGCACGCATGGCAGCGCTGTTGGCGGGTCTGCCTGTCGACGTACCAGGTGCCACGATCAACCGGCTCTGTGGTTCTGGAATGGACGCCGTAGCGATGGCTGCCAGGTGTATCCGGACAGGCGAAGCCGATCTGATCATTGCCGGCGGTGTGGAATCAATGTCACGCGCACCTTTTGTGATGCCGAAATCCAAGACAGCATTCAACCGCAACGCGGAAATATATGACACGACAATCGGCTGGCGCTTTATCAATCCAGTTATGAAGGCGCAGTACGGCGTCGATTCAATGCCTGAAACCGGCGAGAACGTGGCAGCTGAATTCAGCGTCAGCCGAGCTGACCAGGATGCCTTCGCCCTGAACAGTCAGCAAAAAACTGCCGGTGCCATTGAGCGGGGGTTTTTTGCTGCACAGATCACACCGGTTGAAATCGCTCAACGCAAAGGCCCGGCCATTATCGTCAACGCGGACGAGCACCCGCGTGCCGACACCAGTTTGGAAAAACTGGCGAGCTTGAAAACACCATTTCGTGACAACGGCACTATCACCGCTGGAAACGCCTCCGGTGTCAATGACGGTGCCTGTGCCCTGATCGTAGCTTCGGCGTCAGCAATTAAAAAACACCAGCTCAAGCCGATGGCCCGTGTGATCAACACCAGCGTTGCCGGTGTCGACCCGCGCATCATGGGTATAGGCCCCGCGCCTGCAAGCAAAAAAGCATTGGCACGCAGCGGTCTGGTTCTCGATCAGATGGACACTATCGAGCTCAACGAAGCCTTCGCGTCGCAATCATTGGCAGTGCTGCGCGAACTGGGGCTGGCCGACAATGCGGCGCACGTAAATCCAAACGGTGGCGCGATCGCGCTGGGTCATCCGCTGGGCATGTCCGGTGCCAGGCTGATCACGACCGCGTGCTACCAGCTTGAAGCAATTGATGGGCGCTACGCCTTATGCACGATGTGTATAGGTGTTGGTCAAGGTATCGCAATGATTATCGAACGGGTCTCACAATGAACGTTAGCCGCTACACCACCGACTTTCCGTCCCTGCATTTCTCCGACCGTGGACAGGGCGTGCTGGAGATCGTTTTGAAAAGGGATGATCGACTTAACGCCGCAGACGCTGACATGCATCGGCAGCTCGCTTACGTCTGGCGTGACATCGATCTCGACGCCGCGGTGACCGCAGTGCTTGTTCGTGGCGACGGCAAGGCGTTTTCCTCCGGTGGCGACTACGAATTGATTGAGTCGATGATCGAAGATGAGCAAACGTTGGCCCGCGTCTGGAAGGAAGCGCGTGATCTGGTTTACAACATTATCAACTGCTCCAAACCAGTCGTTTCTGCTATCCAGGGGCCAGCGGTCGGTGCCGGCCTAGCTGTCGCCCTCCTCGCTGATGTTTCAATCGCCGCACGCAGCGCGAAAATACTGGACGGCCACACCCGGCTGGGCGTCGCCGCTGGCGATCATGCCGTCATTATCTGGCCGTTGCTTTGTGGCATGGCCAAAGCCAAGTACTACCTGCTGACCAACGAGGCGCTCGATGGCGCCGAAGCGGAACGTATCGGTCTGGTGTCGCTATGCGTAGACGACGCAGATCTTGATCAACGCTCGCTCGAAGTTGCCAGCCAACTTGCCAATTCCAGTCCGGGCGCAATACGCTGGACCAAATACGCCCTCAATAACTGGCTACGCAGCGCCGGACCTGCATTCGATGCATCGCTGGCCTTAGAGTTCATGGGTTTCCGGCAGCCGGATGTCCGTGTAGGACTCAAGGCCGCGCGCGAGAAGCGTCGCCCGAAATTCAATCCAGATTCGCCCTTGTAAAAAAAAACGGCCGCTTGGGCAGCGGCCGTCGATTGCTATCAAAGGGGGTCTCAGCTCTTGCGTGTCGGGAGTTTCGGGGCTACCGACCAAGAGATATCTCTCCGTAGGATCGGGATCAATTAAATCGCAACTAACCGGCGCAGACCGTGATCTGTGTCACGAAATTCGACTCAAATGTGTCAGACCACGAAGATGGATCACGAATACGCACCAAACCACAGGCTGGCAAATACCATAATAAAGAGCGCCGCATAAATACCTGCCACTAAATCATCGACTAACACACCCCACCCGGCCGGCAACTGCTCCAGCCGGCGCATCGGCCATGGCTTGGCGATATCGAACAATCTGAAAAGCACGAAAGCCCCAGCTAGTCCAACATATCTATCGGGCGTATCGCTTAGTACCAGGACTGCCACAATGACCGGCACACACACTCCGGCTGTTTCATCCGCAACGACTTCTGCTGCATCCTTGCGGCCAAAACGCTTCTCTGCATAAGCACCAAAAACCACGCAAGCGATCGACGCAGCCACAAACAACACCAATGCAACGTCGACTAACAACCACGTACTGACACCCAGCCATACGAAAACCGCGACGATCGCAACGGGCGGCACACTACCCCATGTTCCAGGAGCTGGCCGCAAAAAACCCAGACCACAGACACTGAGTGCCAGCGTGCGAAAGTTCAGTGGCTGTAAGGATGCACGCGATCTGTTTTTGTGGTCAGACATGATTTTCCGTGGGTCGCGATGCAGGCCGGCCGCTCATGGCAAAAACATAGCCGCCGACCGCACCCGCCAGAGCTTGTATCAGCAATCCGCCTGCGCTACGCGCTGCCGCAACCGGTGTGATATCAAATGCGATCTTCAGACTTACGTGAACTGTGATGACTGCGGCCGCGCCGGCAAGCACATAAAGCGGCGTCCGCCAACCAGGCACCCAGCGGTCCACTCGTGCCGTAAACAAAAAGGCTATGAGCAGACCAACGCCCAGTAGCGGCAGAAAACTGCTGAGCATACCGAACAGATCGTGAACGATCGCACCCATACGGTGGTCAAAGGTCACGACGATGCCCATTTCACCCAACCGCGCCAGCACCGACTGGGTCGCGGCCGTAGCGGCAAGGACATAGGTAACAAGCAGCGCGAGCAAAAAGGCTGCTACTCTTCGCATCATGGCCTACTCACGTCACTCCGGTATCGATAGGCTAGCAGGAGAAACTCGGTGAAGCGACTCATCTTTAGCCTATCCATACTGTGCTTATCCACGACCAGCGTGGCACAGCAATATCAATTGGAAACGATGGCGGATGATCTGGCGTCGCCCTGGTGCCTTGCGTTTCTGCCAGACGGCGAGTTTCTGGTGACCGAACTGGCAGGACGACTCAAGCGGCTCAGTATTGCGGGCGAGGTCGAAGCCGTCATCAAAGGCGTACCTGACGTTTACTATGCGGGCCAGGGTGGGTTATTCGATGTCCTACTGCATCCCGGTTTCCAGGACAACGGTCTGGTCTACTTGTCCTATGCGGCGGGCACACCCAAAAAAAATGCAACTACGATAGCAAGAGCAAGACTCGTGAATGACACGCTGCAGGATCTCGACGTTATTTACCGCGTAGCACCGACTAAAGGCACGCCGGTACACTATGGCGGCCGCATGATTTTCCTGCCTGATGGAACACTGCTACTGACCACTGGCGATGGATTCGATTATCGCGAGGCTGCGCAGGACATCGAAAGCCATTTGGGAAAAATTATTCGTATCACCGATGACGGCACACCAGCCAAAGGCAATCCCTTTCCAAAATCGCCTTACGTCTGGAGCTATGGCCACAGAAACGCACAAGGTCTCGCACTCAGTCGATCAGGCACGGTTTACCAGCACGATCATGGCCCGCGTGGCGGGGATGAAGTCAACATCATTAGGCGTGGTATAAACTACGGCTGGCCAGCCATTACGTACGGTGTCGACTACAACGGCGCACTGATATCGCCTTTTACAGAATGGAAAGGCATGGCACAACCCGAGCACTATTGGACACCCTCGATTGCGCCGTCGGGTTTGGCCATTTATGAAGGCGCTGAGTTCCCGCAGTGGACTGGTGATCTGTTTGTTGGTGCCCTGCTCGATCGCGAAGTGCGACGCCTGGAGCTAAAAGACGGCCGGGTCGTGGCTGAAGAGGCCCTGTTCGGTGAACTCGATGCCCGCATCAGAGATGTGCGCACCGGTCCGCACGATCAGCTCTACATCCTTACTGATGGCACGCCCGGCAAACTCATCAGAGTACGCTCATCACGCTAGCGAGACGTCGGTAATTAGCAGCGAGAAAGATTTTGCCTGCACGACTTGTTCGTAGTTTCGGCTCGTGGACGACAAGCAAGCGAGTCGGCTCAATTTTCAAGAGTTGGGAAATGCACAATGCAACGCGGCGAGGCCAACCAGACCAAGCTACAGTCCTTGCGCTATCCAGTCGCATGCCCGAGAATAAGTAGACGAACGCAATCGCCGGTAATGCATCGTTGGACAGGGGTGTTCGTGCCTAAAGGAAGTTTTCTCTTTGCGGCTGCCTGCTGCACATTACTTGCGTGTGGTGCCCCAAAAAATGGGCTGGTGTCATTTAGCGGTTCGGCGATGGGCACGGTTTGGACCGTACAAATCACGGATCTGCGTAGAGACCTGTCGCACGGGGCACTGGAGCGACGGATCATAGCGACACTCGACGAGGTAGACCAGGCAATGTCTACGTACAAGGAGGACTCGGAAGTGATGAAGTTCAATCGCCAGATTAGTACCGATTGGTTCCCCATCTCGCCGCCTGTGGCAGCCGTGCTCCGCGAGGCCCTGGTCATCAGTCAGCTTAGTAACGGGGCGTTTGACATCACCGTCAGCCCACTGGTCAATCTATGGGGTTTTGGTCCGACCGGGGCCAGAACCCAGAGGCCGCCAACCGCCGAGATCAGAAGCGCCCGTGCCCAAACCGGTTACGAAAACCTCGAAGTCAGGCTGAGTCCACCTGCGATGCGCAAAAAAGTGGCCAAACTGTCCATCGATTTGTCTGCGATTGCGAAAGGCTATGCCGTGGACCGGATTTCTGCGCTCCTTGATGAGAACGGAAGCAAAAACTATCTGGTAGAGATCGGCGGTGAGCTGCGCGCGATGGGCAACAACCCTCAAGACGAACCCTGGCGCATCGGCGTGGAGCGCCCGGACGCCGACTCTCCACAAATCGAACAGATATTACCGTTACGCAATCTGGGTATGGCGACTTCTGGTGACTATCGAAATTTTTTTGAAGAAGATGGCAAACGGTACTCACATACGATTGATCCAAATACTGGGGAACCGGTCACGCATAGCCTTGCATCGGTTTCGGTGTTGGCCGATAGCGTCATGCGAGCGGATGGGTTGGCGACCGCTTTACTCGTCCTGGGGCCACGAGCTGGCGCGGAACTTGCTGAACGCGAAGAGATTGCTGCGTTATTCATCGAGCGAAAAGCTGATACATACAAACTTACAATGAGCTCCACTTTGCAACAGTATTTAGGCGATGCCGACTAACTCTTTCTCAAATCGCAACCAGAGTAAGGGAGGCATCGATGACTCTTAACTGGTTTGCCGTCGGCGCCATCGTGGGAGCGATTGGTGTGATGCTTGGCGCCTTTGGCGCGCATGGCCTGCAGACCCGTGTCAACGAAGAGCTGCTGGGCGTTTTTGAAATCGGTGTGCGCTATCAAATGTATCACGCACTGGCGTTGATTGCCGTAGCAAAGGCCAAAGAGCGTTGGCCCGGCCGCTGGCCCAATGCATCCGGTTGGTTGTTCCTTGTTGGGATCTTCGTATTCTCCGGTAGCCTTTATCTGATGACCCTCACAGGCGCACGCTGGCTTGGCGCAATCACGCCGATTGGCGGACTCTGCCTTGTTGCAGGCTGGTTGGCGCTGGCTGGAGCCGCGCTGCAGCGGCCATCATCCTGATCTGCCTTATCAGGTCTACCTTAAGACACAGGGATGATGCGCCGCCGAGTGTGGTCTACAATTACTACAGCTAGAAGGACCGACGCGGGATCAAACAATCATGCTGATTCGCTTTTGGGGCACACGGGGCTCATTGCCAAAACCGGGGCCCGACACCATCCGCTACGGCGGAAACACATCGTGTATCGAGTTGCGCTCGGATTCCGGGACGCTGGTAGTTATCGATTGCGGAACCGGAGCCCATGGCCTCGGCCGTGCGTTAGCAGCCGGGCCAGTGCAGCCGGTACGCGGTCACTTACTAATCAGTCACACCCATTGGGACCACATCCAGGGCATCCCGTTTTTTACGCCTTTATTCGTGCCTGATAATGAGTGGGATATTTATGCGCCGAATAACCTTGGCCAAACTATTAGAGACACACTGGCCGGGCAGATGCAGTCCACTTATTTTCCTGTAACACTCGAAGCGCTCGGAGCAAAAATCAGATACCACGATCTCGTCGAGGGCACATTCGAAATCGGCGACATCACAATCACCACGCAGTATCTACATCACCCGGCTCTAACGCTGGGCTACCGGCTTGAAACCGACGGACACTCGGTAGTTTACTCATGCGATCATGAGCCCTTCCCGCGCGAGCCGGATTCAGTCGAGCTGGGTGCGCAAGATCTCCTGCATGTCGATTTTTTGCGTGATGCGGATCTTGTCATTCACGATGCGCAATACACCGAAGAAGAATACCCTACCAAAGTCGGTTGGGGTCATAGCACCGCAGACTATGCGGTCGACGTTTGTTGTGCTGCAGGAGTAAAGCAGCTGGCGTTAACACACCATGATCCCACACGAGATGATGACGCCGTCGACAAAATCATCAGCACCGTGAGAAATAAGGTGAGTTCATCCGGCCAGCCATTACAGGTTTTTGGCGCCGCTGAGGGTCAAAAAATCGAATTGAGGCCCACTAGCCACAAAGCCACTCCACGCCGCGCGTCAGAGCCCTCCGCCAGCACCAACATCAAATCAGCTCTTGCCGATTACTCAATATTACTGGGGCCCACGGATTCGGCCACAGTCGACATCGTAGCGGCGGCTGCTGCAGCTGAGAATGTGCGTCTGCTTCCATCCGCAGACCTTGATACCGCACTAAAGATGCTTGAAACAGAGCGACCATCGCTGGTCATGGTGGACGAGCAAAACTCGGTTGATCACGCACTGATGCTGTGTCGCAAGGCAAGGGAGCTTCAACTGCAGGCTCCGATAGTAATTATTACGGATGGGCAGCATTCTGCGGCCGACAAGCTTGATTTCAAGATCGAACGAATCGTCCGACCTTTTTCAGTTGGATACGCTCGCACACGACTAAAAGCATGGGTTCTTCGCACGACTTGTCGCTGGGTGCGAGCCAAGATGCCGGAAAACGAAGATACGCGCCTCGCGGCACTCAAGGAATTGGCGATTCTGGATACTGAGCCAGAAGAACGGTTTGATCGTATAACCCGCGAGGCAGCAGACGAATTCGATGTTCCTGTGGCCCTTGTCAGTCTTATTGATCACGACCGGCAGTGGTTCAAGTCCTGCATTGGAACTGATATCAAAGAAGCACCGCGTGACGTCGCATTTTGCGCACATGCTATCGTGGAAAATAACGTCCTTATAGTTCCGGATGCTTTTCTGGATTCCCGATTCGCAGACAATCCGATGGTAACCGGGGAGTCACGTGTTCGCTTCTATGCCGGTTGTCCGCTAAGACTGCCAGATGGACATATCATGGGCACTCTATGCCTCATTGATATCCGCCCGCGACATTTCGACGATAAACAGATAAACAAGCTGAAGGAGTTCGCGAAACGCGCTGAGGCACAGCTCGTGCAGACACCAGAGTCAGCCTGAATTAAATGAGAGTCTCTCTCAAAGGAAGACGCTTACGCGATCTCGCTAACCGCTAAAATGCTTTCTCGGGCAACTTTGACACAATTGCGGCCACTCTGTTTGGCGCGGTACAGCGCCGCATCGGCTGCCTCTACAAGTGTAATCGGGTCCACAGATCGCGCCGGCACCTGACTCGCAACGCCGACGCTAATCGTCACGTAACTGCCAGCTTCCAAGCCATCGTGTTCGATTGCGGAATTATGAACATTTTTGCGCAAAATTTCCGCGCGCTCATTCGCAGCCTGTAAATCCGTATTCGACAAAATCGCGGCGAATTCTTCTCCGCCGTAACGCGCAGCGAATTCTGCTGCGCGCTGAAAACACTCACCAAAAACAGTAGCGATTCGCCGTAGACACACATCACCGGCTGGATGCCCGTAATGATCGTTATAAAGCTTGAACATATCGACATCGCAGATAACTATCGACAGCGGATTGCCATTGCGTTGCTGCCGGCGCCATTCGATCGCCAGGCGTTCATCGAATGCACGGCGGTTTCCGATGCCAGTCAACTCATCGATCCGTACCATTTGCTTGAGCTTTGCGTTAGCACTCCGTAACGCTTCCTGCGTGTTTTCAAGTGCGGCAGTACGATCAGCAACCATTTGCTCCAGATGTCCGCGGTAATGCGAGAGCTCGGCTTCTGCCGACGAGCGACGCGAAATGTCGGAGATTATGCCGGTGAAGATTCGCCGACCGCCTACATCGGCAGCGCTGAGAGCCAGTTCAATGGGAAACTCGCTGCCATCGCGGCGCTGTGCGTTGATTTCCCGTCTTCGACCGAGAACCTGCGCATTTCCTGTGTCCACATAGGCACGCATGTACTGGTCGTGGCGAGAACCGTGTGGTTCGGGCACAAGTATTGAGACGTTGCGGCCAATCGCCTCGTGCGCCTCGTAACCGAACATCGCAACAGCTGCGCGATTGAAGGACTCGATCGTGCCCCAGGCATCCGTTGTAATAATGGCGTCGACCGCAGTATCGAGGACTGCCTCGAGCTTTGCGCTGGCCTCCTCGGCCGATATCGGCGCTGGCTTCATTCTGAGCAATTTCATGACTCGCTCAAGCGGGGTTTCTTAACCTAGGTATCATGCTGCCTCGCAGCATTATTTGACGTAAGTCACACTTTGGCACTTTCGCAAGCAGGGAAATCGCGTCGAAAATCAGCAAATTCCAGAATCTATGCCCCAGGACGGCGACCGCCGACCGCATGCCGACAACACCACTGCCACGCAATAGACGCCGCCTGGCGCTGGGAGACCGCGTCGCCGCCCGTAAAGATTGGTCTAATATCTTTGTTTTTCAATGAGCTACCGGCGCCGCAAAAATCTCCTATCCTCCGTATAGGCTGATTCGAAAGCGTAAGACCTCTGGAGCCCGTATTTTCCGGACGCGCACCGCTTCTGCATTTCGATAGCTAAGCACGACACCTGCAAACAAAACCCTCGCGACCAACGAGAAACACAGTAGGCTACGGGGAAAGGGAGACACTCGATGAATGCACGCACAGAAACTCTGACTACGTCACTTCGTGGTAACGATTTGCTCATTCAGCCGTTCCTGAACAAGAGTAGCGCTTTTGACCGCGAGGAAAGAAAGAGCCTCGGGCTCGAAGGATTGCTGCCCGACTATGTCAGTACGATGGCCGAACAAGTGACCCGTGTCCGTCAAAATCTGCTGAAGAAGAAAGAGCCGTTGGAGCAATACATTGGGCTCTCCGCGTTGCAGGAACGGAATGAGCACCTATTTTACGAGTTGTTGGCCCGGCATCTCGAAGACTTCGCTCCTATCATTTACACACCAACTGTGGGACATGCGTGTCAACGCTATAGCCATATCTTTAGACACAGTCGTGGTCTGTGGATCACCCCCGACCACCAGGGACGTATGGAAGAGATTCTCGGCAATGCACCGGGACAGGATATCCAACTGATTGTAGCCACCGATAACGAACGCATACTTGGCCTGGGTGATCAGGGTGCAGGCGGCATGTGCATACCGATTGGCAAGCTGGCCCTTTATACGGTTGCCGCCGGCATTCATCCGGCTCGCACCTTGCCGATTAGCCTCGACGTCGGCACTGACAACGAAGAATTGCAAAACGACCCGCTATATTTGGGCTGGCGTCATCCGCGGCTGCGGGGCGAGCGTTACGACGCATTAGTCGACGAATTCGTGCAAGCGGTAAAACGTTGTTTCCCCGGCGCGCTGCTACAGTGGGAAGACTTCAAAAAGGCTAATGCGCTTAACCTGCTCCAACGCTACCGCCAAGAGATACTGTCGTTCAATGACGACATCCAGGGGACCGGTGCGGTCGGCCTGTCCGGCGTACTGGCCGGGTCGCGTGCTGCCGGTATCGACATTCCCAGTGACCTGCGTGTTGTGATAGTTGGAGCCGGTGCCGCGGGCACTGGTATTGGCAGCCAGATCCGTCACTTGCTACGTCGCAAGGGAGTGACTGAAGAACAGTTGACGAAACACGTGGCCATTACGGACAGCCGCGGCCTGTTAACAGAAGACCGGAAATTCAGTGTTACCGACGAATACAAACGCGAATTCGTCTGGGGTAATGACGCCTTGAACGAGTTCGGGTTGGCCGAAAAACACGACTTGCAGACGGTTGTCGAAAAATTCAAGCCCAACGTATTGATCGGAACTACAGGTCACCCGAATACATTTAACGAACAACTGGTTCGGGCGATGGCCAAACACGCCGCCAGACCCATTATTTTTCCGTTCTCCAATCCAAACAGCAAATCCGAAGCCTGTCCGGAAGATCTCATTGCCTGGACCGATGGCCAGGCCCTGGTCGCGACCGGTAGTCCATTTCCGCCGGTTGAATATAAAGGCCGCACGATCGAGACCGGTCAGGGAAACAACGTGTTTATTTTCCCCGGTGTGGGTCTCGGCGCCCTGGCCGTCGGGGCGCGCGAGGTCACAGGTACGATGTTCGCCGTTGCGGCAGAAACGTTGGCCGACCTGGTACCCGAGGAATCTCTGCAACGCGGTATGCTGTTTCCAAGACTGGCGCGATTACGCGACATCACCCTGACCATTGCAGAAGAAGTCGGCAAAGAAGCCGTCCGCGATGGCCTCGCCGATGTCGATCCGGCCAGGGTGCATGACGCCGTAGCGGCGTCAATCTGGGATCCGGTTTATCCCAAGATCGTGCCCGCCTAACAAAGGCTGGTACGCTATACTTCTGGCAATTCGGTATTTCGCCGAAGACATAATTGGGGAAAAGGGGAAATTTATGCGTATATTAGTTGGCGTGATTCTTATCACGCTGTCGGCAACCGCGTGGGCGGCCGATGACGATGAAAAACTCTTTGTCTATGGAACGTATCTGAACTGTGACGTGTCCGGGGAAGACGCAGCCGACGCGACGTTCGAAAAGTACATGGCACCGGCATACGAAGCGACTCTGAAATCCGGCGATATCGTGGGCTGGGGGTATATGAAGCATGTCGCCGGCGGAAAATGGCGCCGCTTGACTTATCACATGGGCCCCAGTGTTACGGCGGTCATCAAAGCGGGCAAAAAACAAGGTGACATGGTCGACGAGAAACTAAAACCGCGTGACAACAACTTTGGCAAAGCCTGCCACTCGCACGATGACTACATCTGGGAAAACAAAGCAGGTAATACTATCGAACAGCGCGGCAAGGTTGGTTTGTCGGTTTATTTGGTTTGCAACATCGGAAACGAGAGTCGCGCCGACGAGCTAGTGGACGAAGTATTCGCACCGATCTATGACAAACAGTTGGAAGCCGGAACCTTGACGTCGTGGGGCTGGTTCAGTCATATAGTCGGTGGCAAATACCGGCGTCTGCTCGCCATTACAGCAGAAGACTTCGATCAATTATTCGCTGCGCGGGACGAACTGCTGGGCAGCATCGGCGGAACCTCCGCGGGTCGCGAATTCTCATCGATTTGTGGTTCGCACCAGGACTATCTCTGGGATATCGTGGCGGAGGGCCGTTAGGCCTGTTTCCTGGGGACAGTCTGGATACCTCCATAAAGAGACGGACTGTCCCCACCTGCGCGATAGTAATTCGTCGGCGATTCCTGGCCGGCTCCGATCTGTGCTGCGTGCTGGCCCGAAAGCGTCGTGACACAAGAATTTGCAGTTGTTTCTAGCGAAGACATACACGCTTCCGGTCTGTACTGAGTCTAAGTTGCCCCGCCCATCTGACAATTCGTAACACGATTTCCTTCAATTTGCCCGCCACCTTCTTTACTGTAGTCAACATAATCAATCGGCTTTTGGGGCAAACACACCATGAACGAGATTATTAACAAGATGACTGAGTTCCTGGGTCCGGCAGGTTCCGGCGCATTGGGAACAGCGTTGACCGGTCTGGCGATTCTGATCATAGGTCTTTTCGTCGTAAAACTAATCGCAGGCGTATTCCGACGGATGCTAAAGAAAGTTGGTGCGCTACACCGTAGCAATCCAGACGGTTCGGTCACGGATCTGGCTTCGCCCATTGCGGCTCTGATCAAAGCGGTACTGACCATCTTTGTGTTGATGGCAGTGCTGCAATACTTCGGTCTGACTGATGTGCTGGCGCCGTTGAAAGATATGGTGGCTAAATTCACTGGGGCAGTACCGAATATCATAGGGGCCGGTGTAATCGGCTATGCGGGCTGGATCATAGCGAAGATCGTTTCCGAACTGGCAGGTATAGGGCTCGGCAAGGTAGACCAACAGCTTGCTGCACGAACCGGAAACAGCGATATGAAGGTCTCGAAGCTCGGCAGTGCGATGCTATTCGGTGCAATTTTGCTGCCGATCGTCGTTGCTGCGCTGGGTGTTTTAAACATACCTGCTATTTCCGATCCGGCTTCTGAGATGATCAATAAGCTAATGGCTGCGGTACCGAACATTATCGGGGCTGGGGTCATTCTGCTGGTCGCCTATTTTGTCGCGAAGTTCGTGGTGTTTATGCTCTCCGGCTTACTCGATGGGATGAATATCAATGCATTACCAGAGAAACTCGGGGCGCAAGGCCTGTTCACACCCTCATTTACCCCGACCAAGCTTGTCGGTGGCGCAATCATGCTTTTCTCGATGCTGGCAGCTGCAACGGCCGCAGTAAATGTTCTGGGAATCGACATTATCTCGACAGTTTTCGCCAAAGTCCTGGAATTTGGCGGCGGGATCCTCGTTGGCGGAGTCATACTGATCATCGGTAATTTCCTCAGTTCGCTCGCTTACACCAAACTGAGCGCCTCTGGCAGTTCGGGCGTGGCCAATATTGCGAGAATTGCAATCCTGGGCCTCGTACTGGCAATGGGTCTCAAGGCTATGGGTCTGGCCGACAATATCGTCAATATGGCGTTTGGCTTCACGATCGGTAGTGTGGCAGTTGCCGCAGGGCTGGCGTTTGGCCTGGGCGGACGGGACGCGGCAAAATCAGTTGCCGATAACTGGGCTGCGAGAATTAACCAGCAATAAGTCACTACGAACGATATTGAACTCCAAGCCCCGTCGTGAGACGGGGCTTTTTTTTAGCTAATCCATCAACACCGGCCGTTCTTTATTAAAAGGCATCGTGTTTGCGTGTCCTTTGCGCTTCGCTGAAGACAAGACTGAACCCACGTTGACTATAATCATCGAACAATCCACAGTCGTAAGAACTGTGAACCTAACGATGTTTGCGTCCCGCGGCCACTGTCTACAATTGGAAGCTCAACAAACATGCCGGTCCGGATAGTCATTATTTCTGCGCTATTGCTGGCTCCGCTTGCTCCGGCGTGGCCCGACACTGTGACTGTACGTCTGAACGGATTGAGCCCCGAACTGGAAGACAATGCACGGATCTTTCTGAATCTGACAGCGGTGGAGGAACGGACCGACCTTAGCGAGACGGCGATACGACGCCTGCACCGGCGCGCGACGGAGCAGATTCGGCTGGCGTTGCAACCGTTTGGCTACTACAACCCGGAAACTCTCGGGAAAATCATGCGTGAAGCAGAAGGAAGCTGGCTGACCACTTACAGCGTTGACCCCGGCACCCCGGTCCTGCTCAGGCACCTGACGATCGATCTGACTGGTCCCGGTCGTGATAATCCGGCCCTACGAAAACTTCTGGCGGCCGACGTACTACAGACGGGAGATCAGCTTCGTCACGATCGCTACGAAAACTTCAAGAGCGCTTTGCGCCGTGCTAGCTTCAACCAGGGATACCTTGATGCATCATTAACGACGCATACGATGCATGTTGATCCAGCCGAAAACATAGCCGATATTGAACTCGTACTCGAGACTGGACCTCGCTTTACTTTTGGCCAGATTTCGATCCACCAGAATGCTCTGACGGATGATCTGATCCGGCGGTACGTCGGAATCGAAGATGGCCAACCTTTCGAACAATCCAGATTACTCGACGCGCAATACGCTTTACAGGATACGGGTTTTTTCGCTGCCGTCGAGGTGACGGCCGAACGTGAACACGCTGATAATCTTCGTGTACCGATAATCATCCAGACGATCGCACGCAAGAGCCAACGGTACTCAGCCGGCATCGGTTATAGCTCAGATGTCGGTCCTCGTGTCAGTCTCGGCTGGAAAAATCGGCGTATTAACACACGCGGGCACAAGGCTAATATTGATTTGCGTGTCTCGAAACCGAGCGTCGATTTCTCTACACGTTACAGCATTCCAATCGGCGATCCGCGCAGCGAACGCTTTGTCTGGTCGTTTGCACACCGTGACGAGGATCTGGGCGACGATACCGAGAGCCGGCGTCAGGAACTCGGCGCAACGCTAACCAAGGTGCTGGGCGAGTGGCAGCGCAACCTCTATTTGCAGTTAACCCACGAAAATACCCAGATCGCACAAATTCGTACGTCCGATGTGCTACTGCTCCCGGGTATTAGTTTGTCGCGCAGTCGCGGCGATACTCCCGTGCAGCCACGCAGCGCCAGCCGTATCAGTGCCGACCTGCGTGGATCCCTTCAAGCTCTGGGCTCCGATACGGACTTTATTCGTTTCAAACTGGAAACGAGAATGATCCGGCCGATCGGACGTGGACGCATACTGCTGCGTGGCGACATTGGCACATCATTTGTAAGTCAATTTTCGAGCCTGCCGGCGTCACAACGGTTTTTCGCGGGAGGCGACCGTAGTGTGAGAGGCTACGGTTTTAACGAGCTAGGCTCGCACGATGCAGAGGGTCGGAACGTCGGTGGCCGTCACTTTGTCGCGACCAGTACCGAAATCGAATGGCCTGTTGCCGGCCGCTGGAGCACCGCGTTTTTTGTCGATGCCGGCAACGCCTTCGACGACTTTCGCGACGAGCTGGAGTTCAGCGTCGGGCTGGGCGGACGCCTGCTCACGCCCGTAGGCATGATACGGCTCGATATCGCCAAGCCGGTCAGCGAAGGGGACCAGACTCTACGACTACACATCGGCGTAGGGGCCGACCTGTGAAACGTACCTTTCTAATTGTTTCGCTGCTGCTGGCACTGGTGCTGGTCGTGAGCGTCGCATTGATAACGACTGAAACGGGGCTTCGGCTAGTCGCGCGCGTTGTCCTACCCATGATGCCGGGTCAGTTAAGCTTCGAAACGCTGGAGGGCCGCGTGATCGGCCCGCTACGGGTAACAAAACTGAGTTGGGAACACGACGACAGACGCTTGACAGTCGAGCGTTTCGATGTTGAATGGGAACCTACCCGGTTGCCTTCACGTCATCTGCATATCGAGCGACTCGATGCAAAGGGCGTACACTGGCAGGCACCGGAATCTGCCACCAGGAAAGCCGAAGCCGGTGTATTCAGTGTGCCCGCCTTACCGCTAACGATTACGACCGACGTCTTGCATGTTGACGACATCCTTATCGAACAGGGCGCGGTTTCTGTACCGGTCCACTCTTTGAGAGTTGCGGGCCGCCTCGACAACGAGCGTTACAGCCTGGAAACGCTGGTCGTAGAATCCAGTGCTTTTGATGTATCGGGCACTGCCATGATCGGCGTGCGTACACCTCATGATGTCAATACCGAACTGAGTTGGACTGTGCGAATCGACGGTGCGGACACTCCGGTCCACGGCACAACCAGCGCCAACGGTAACACCGACACCCTTGAGTTGCGGGTTGCTGCCGACGGGCCATTCAAACTTTCACTATCCGGCGCGGCAGCGAACCTGTTAGGTGACGCACATATCGACGGCAAACTCGACATCGAGCGTCCTGCCGTTACAGGTGACGAACTCCCGACGGGCGCATTAAGCGCAACACTGAACTATTCTCTCGCGCGTGACGCGTTTGCATTTGATGGCAGGCTACTCGCACCCGATTTGTGGGCGACGACGGCTGTCATTCAGGCCAATGGCAATTTGAATGCAGACATAGTCGATTTGCGCCAGATCAGGTTAAGCGTCGAAGACCTGGCAACCACCATCGAGGCCAACGGTACGCTGCGTACTGATTTGTCCGATCTGAATCTCGAATTGGAGTGGACAGACCTGGTCTGGCCACCCGGTGAGGAGCCCCGGTTTACCAGTTCGCATGGCGTCGCCAATCTGACGGGATCAAAGAATCAATACAATCTGACGTCGAATGGCACGACAGAGCTAGGTGCGCTACCGGCCGCCAATTTCACATTGCACGGGCGCGGTACAACCAGTCAGTTCGAAATAATAAAAATAAGCGCCAACTTCGAACAAGGTCAGTTGACCGGCCGGGGTCTGCTGGACTGGACGGCGTCGCCGACCGCGCGTCTCGAACTCGTCTCGCGGGATTTGGAACTCAGCCGGTGGCATACACAACTGGAAGGGCGGCTCGGGTTTGACAGCGTCGTTGTGGCGAGGCTGCCCCCTGAAGGCGCGCAAGTGTCCGTGGACGTGCACGGGCTCGAAGGACAGTTGAGAGGCAATGCATTGAGCGGCGCAGCTTCTTTCGACTATGCCCCCGGTATGATCCGTTTTCGCGAAGTCGATGTTCGCGCCGGACCGGCCCGCATCGAAGCAAACGGCCAGATCGGAGCCGTGGTCGATTTACGCTGGAATTTGCACGTGCCAGATATCGCGTTGCTTGTATCGGACGGGTCCGGGCTTGTAAGCAGCCGGGGCATAGCCGGCGGGCAACGTGACAGCCCGGGTTTCAATGGCGAGCTGATCATGAAAGACGTAAAGGTGGGCACGTTTTCGGCTAAGCGTGTTGGTGCCGACTTCGATGTCGGGCTGAATGCCGACGATACCGCACATATCGATCTCGAGGGGTCAGGTGTTGAGATTGGGTCAGTGTCGCTGGGCACGTTCAAAAGCAGTACCGATGGTACCGTCGCGCGGCATAAGATCGATGTCGAGATAGATGCGCCTGCTGTCAAGTTGAAAACTACCCTGCAAGGTGGTGTTACTGATGGCGTCTGGCAAGGTCAGATCACGAGCTTTGACCCCAATCTCGGCGATACCGGTGTCTGGACTCTCACCGACCCAGCATCACTGACGATCGGCCGTGATCGGATTGCGCTGGCACAAACCTGCCTGCGCCAGAACGACTCACAACTCTGTGCCGGTGGTGAATTGTCGATTACAGAGCCCTCACGCACCGAATTTCAACTGGACTCATTACCGGTGCAAATGTTTGCACCTTTGTTACCACCTGATTTGACCTACGAAGGTGACATTTCCGGACACGGACATCTGGCCTCGTCGGGCTCCGCCTGGCTTGGCGCGGCGCAACTACAACTATCCGACGGCCGTGTGCTAAACCGCGAAGACGATAATGAAAATATCTTGATCGCGTACGAAAACGGACTGCTTGAGACAACACTCAATCCAGACAGTATTCACGCTGAAATAAAACTCAACCTGCGTGATGCCGGGCTAATTGATGCCGATGTCACCGTGCCGAGAGGCGCTGCGCAAACACTGGCAGGCACAGTGCAGGCCCGAATCGAAAACCTGAGTATCGTCACCGCCCTGGTGCCCCAGATCGCAAGCATCGACGGTCGTCTCCAAACCAATCTCGCACTGGCCGGTACTAAAACGTCGCCTGATCTATCCGGGCAGATCGGTCTGCAGGCTACAGAACTGGTTCTGCCGGATCTCGGTATTACCTTGAAAGACACTGTCGTGGACGTAGTGACTAAGGGCAACGATTTGCGTTTTGACGGTCGTGCCGGCAGCGGAGACGGTCACATCTCCTTAGCCGGTGATCTGCGCTGGCAAGAGGGAGGGCCACGTGGGCAGCTCAAAATCGATGGCGAGTCTTTTCGGGCCATCGACTTGCCCGAAATCTGGTTGGATGCCTCGCCAGCATTAACGTTGACCGTAGACGGACGTGACCTGAGCATTGGTGGCGATATCACGGTTCCAGCCGCGCGGATTACACCGATCGATATCGGCACCGGAATCACAGTGTCTCCCGATCAGGTGATTGTCGGACAAACTGCAGACTCGGCACCGGTTACGCCCTGGCAAATAAACGGAACGGTCCAGGTCACGGCGGGTGAGGCGGTTCATATTAAGGGATATGGCCTGGAGGGCGATCTCAGCGGTAGCGTGCTGGTCATCGAAACGCCGAACAAACCTACCGTCGGCCGTGGCGCGCTCGAGATTATCAACGGGCGTTACCGCGCGTACGGACAGGAACTCACCATCGATACGGGCCGTCTCGACTTCACCGGCGGACGGATCGACGATCCCGGTCTGAACTTACGCGCGACACGCACTGCGGGCGAAGTAATTGCAGGCGCACAAGTCCGCGGCGCGTTGCGGGCTCCTGTACTGACGTTGTACTCGGTTCCAGCCATGTCCGATACGCAAGCGATGAGTTATCTGATTACCGGTCGCAGTCTGGAAGATCTCAACGAGGCTGATCAGACAGCGGTCAGCGACACCGCAACACGTCTCGCATTGCAGGGCAGTTCAGTACTGGCCAGTAGTCTCGGCCGGGAACTCGGTCTGGATTCGGTGGAATTTCAGGATGCCGGTGAGACTGCCAGCACCTCGCTCGTTGTTGGCAAGCACCTCTCTCCGCGCCTGTTTGTCAGCTACGGCGTTGGTCTGTTCGAGGCAATCAACACACTGCGCCTGCGTTACCGGATCAATTCCAATCTAACACTCGAAACCCAATCCGGGGCACTTACCAGTACCGACCTGCTCTACAGCATCGAGCGATGACCGCACATAAGTCTTTGCCTCACGGCTTTGTCCGGCGGGATGCCGGTTCGCGTATGTTAAGGTCGCATGCCGTAACCTGGAGATAGTCAGATGCGATCCCGATTGCTGTTGTTATTGAGCCTAGCTGTGCCGGCGGAATTGCCTGCACAATCAGACGTACTCGATTTTGTAGACGGTCGTTACGAGCAGACTGCGACGATGGCACGTGCAATCTGGGAACTGGCTGAAGTCGGCTATCAGGAACAACGCAGTACGGCCTTGATGCAGGAGAGCCTCGCCGCAGAAGGCTTCACAATTGAAACCGGTGTGGCAGATATACCGACGGCATTTGTTGCCAGTTACGGCTCCGGTGAACCGGTTATCGGGATACTGGCCGAAATGGATGCATTACCAGGTATCAATCAGGATGCCGTCCCCTATCGCTCGCAAATTGCAGACAAGACCGCCGCGCATGCCTGTGGACATCATTTGTTTGGCGCCGGATCGGTCACCGCGGCCATTGCCGTACGTCACTGGCTCGGCCAGTCCGGCAGACCGGGAACGATTCGCCTGTACGGCACGCCCGCCGAGGAAGGCGGTAGTGGCAAAGTCTATATGGTCCGCGCCGGTTTGTTCGATGACGTTGATGCTGTGTTGCATTGGCATCCGGACGATGAGAATTCAGCCAAGGCCCGCACGACGCTGGCCAATCGTTCCGCCAAGTTTCGTTTCCGTGGCGTGTCCGCGCATGCGGCTGGAGCGCCGGAAAAGGCTCGTTCAGCACTCGATGGTGTCGAGGCTTTCAACCACATGATTAACCTCATGCGCGAACACGTACCGCAGCAAACGCGTATTCACTATGTCATCACCAGCGGCGGCAGCGCACCAAATGTTGTGCCCGATTTTGCCGAGGTGTTTTACTACGTACGTCACCCGGAAGCGGAAACGGTCAAGACACTGTGGAAACGTGTCGAAAACGCGGCGCGTGGTGCGGCGACCGGCACAGGAACGGAAGTTGATTGGGAGATCATTCACGGTAATCACCCGGTGATGATCAATGAGACACTGGCACGCATGATGGATAAAAAAATGCGCCTGGTCGGCGGCATCAAGTACGACAGAAAGGAAAAATCCTTCGCAAAAGAGCTCTACGAGACGCTGGTCAAGCCAACAAAAGAAATCGGCTCACAAGAAGAAATACAGCCTTTCGAAACTGGTCTGGGGTATGGCTCCACCGATGTCGGCGACGTCTCCATCGCAGTTCCGACGGTCGGGTTGCGTATTGCGACCTGGGTGCCCGGCACGTCATCGCATAGCTGGCAGGCCGCAGCAGCCGGGGGCACGAGCATCGGTTTCAAAGGCGCTAACATGGCGGCTAAAGTGCTGGCGCTGGGCGCCATTGAATTAATGACCAATAACGAATTGTGCAAGGCCGCCCGTGCGGAACACGATAAGCGCCACGGCAAAGACTACGTTTACGAGGCGTTGCTCGGCGATCGGGCTCCGCCACTCGACTACCGTAACTAGTGTTTAGAAGCCGAGAGATCGATAAAGGCTT